>Ga0209536_100001648_pt1 | contig 36604 bp, 50 predicted proteins | sample DeeMarSeWOR28_12_FD_187461 | JGI IMG/M metagenome (GOLD analysis project Ga0209536, IMG submission 187461) | Marine sediment microbial communities from White Oak River estuary, North Carolina - WOR-2-8_12 (SPAdes) (version 2) | ecosystem: Environmental > Aquatic > Marine > Intertidal zone >...
CCCCGTCATCGTGGAACTGGAGCGTGTCCCGAACCTGATCGGACGCTGCCCCGTTGTCGTCTCCAACCGGATCTCGCTGGACGAGTCCCGAGGCCAGTTTGACGGCATTCTCGGCATGTACCAGCAGCAGGCCAAGCTCATGGCGCTTGAGGTGCTGGCTGTGCAGAAGGGCGTGTTCCCTGACACTTGGCTTGTCGGCAACGCAGGCGAACAACCCAAGATCGTCAACACGGCGAACGGTTTGACTGGTGAGGTTGGTGTGGTGCGTGGCGGCACGCTGCGAGACATGCAGATGCAGCCAGGGTTCATGACTAACCCGGCCATTGACCGGCTTGAGCGTGCCCAGCGTTTGACCGCTGGTATCCCTGCCGAGTTCGGCGGCGAATCCACCTCCAACATTCGTACGGGTCGCCGCGGCGACGCTGTCCTGTCTGCCGTGGTGGACTTCACGGTCCAAGAGACGCAGAAGACGTTGGCTCGTGCCCTTGAGGAAGAGAACCGGATCGCGATTGCTCAGTGCAAGGCGTACGCCGGGAACAAGCCTCGGTCGTTCTACGTCAGCATGGGCAAGGTCAAGGGCAAGGTTGACTACACCCCGAACAAGCACTTCACGACCGACGACAACGTCGTGTCCTATTCGCAGGCCGGTGCCGACATCAACAACCTTGTGATCGCTGGCGGTCAGCGTCTCGCGATGGGCACCATGTCCAAGGAAGCGTTCATGCGGATCGACCCTCTGGTTGAGGATGTCGAGAAGGAACGTGACGCTGTCGTGGCTGAGCAGCTTGAGCAGTCGCTGCTGGCCGGGTTGCAGCAGCAAGCCGCTCAGGGCGCTCTGCCGCCGTCCGACCTGGCTCGCATCATGGAGTTGGTGAAGAACGATCAGGCTGACCTTGCCGAAGCGGTTAGTCGTGTGCAGCGTGAGGCGCAGGAACGTCAGGCTGAGCAGGTTGAACCGGGGGCGCCTGAAGCGCAGCCGGGGATCGCTCAGCCGGGTGCCGGTGCTGAAGCTGGCGGCGGTGCCCCAGCAGGACCGCCTGATCTTCGTGCGCTACTAGGAGCGATGTAATGCCACGTCGAGGTAGAGGACAGCAGGCTACTCGGGTTGCTACCGGGCAGCAGTACGGGCAGGCGCAGGCGCAGGAGCAGGCGCAGGACATGATTCCGTTGCCGGAGATGGAGCAGCCGTCGCCTGCGACGATGGCTCCTGGCTCTATGGCGTTCGCTGGCCGTTCGCAAATGCCGAACGAGCCGGTAACTGCGACGGGCGCTATGCCTGCTGCTACGCCTCGTACAGACTCGACGCAAGAATTCAAAGTACGACAGTTTCTTGCGGTCACGTCAGAACTTGTTAGTCAAGAAACAGCGTCGCCTTGGCTGCGGAACGCTTACCGGGTCGCTAAGTCGCAGGTGCGTGACACCGCACAGTTTGCCGACAAGGGGCTGATGCCAGGCGTCGAGGATCAGTAATGGGCTTCTTTGACAGGTTGTGGAACGGTGCGGTTGACACCGTTACTGGCCCTGCCGAGTTTGTTGTTGACGTAGTGTCGGCTGGCCGGTCTGCGGTTAGCGGCGATTTTGGCGGTGCAGCCGAAACGGTGTTCAACTCGGTGCAGGAAGACCTGCTCGGCCAGACGATCCAAGGTTTGTTTGGTGCCGAGGGTATCGGTGGCACGCTGATCGGTGCGTTGCCGGAAGAGATCCGTGACCCGGCCCGCACGATCATTGATCCTGTGTTTGGGGCGTGGGATTGGACGGTGCAGGAGATTGTTGACCGCCCGTTGGGCACGTTGTTCACGGTCGTCAACGCTACGCATCAAAACGGCGTTAGCTCGCTGTTTGATCTTGAGACGTATGCGAAGGCGTGGGAAATCAACGACGCCCGCACGTTCGGTCAGGCGTTCGCAGCGAACCTGTACCGGATCGACCCGTTTGATGAGGACGAGTACAACGCAATCCAAGACGACCCGCTGTTCAACCTGATCTCGGGCACTGCTGACTTTGTGCAGGAGTTCATTGATCCGGTCACGATTGTTGGCGGCACGGCGATCAAGGGTGCCCGTGGCGGTGCCGTGTTGGGGTCGTCGTCTCGATCAAAAGGTGCTGGCAAGCTGCTCAAGACCGATGAGTTGCTGGAGGGTGCTCAAGTTGGTAGGCGTGGCGCTATTGGCGCGCCTCGTGAGATCACGCGTGTGTACGGCGGCAGAACCGGTCTGCGTCCCGAGGAGATCCTTGGGCGTCGTGACGGCATCTTCAAGTACCTGACCAAGACCCAGGATCAGATTGACAAGCGGCAGGCTGTTCTTCGTAACCACACGCAGCAGCGTGCTATTGCGTTCGTGTCTAGCGACGAGTACCTGAACATCGAGAACACGATGGCGAAGCTGGAAAGCCCTGGCGAGCGTGCTGAGGCGTTCCGGCAGTTGGTTGGTCCGGCTGGCGCCAAAATGTCTCGTGAAGCGGTCGAGTTGTATGCGAACGGTGCGACGCCGTTGGCTCGTGCTCGGACGATGCGTGCGTTGTCTGGCGACATGTCGGTGTTGGAAGAGATCGCTTCTGATGCCAGCAGGTTGATGGAAATCATGCAGGGCGACAACTGGGCTGACATTGACTTGGCGTTGCGTCTTCCTCACATTGGCGGCGACGTTGCAGGTGCAGCAGAGTTCCGCAAGCTTGCTGAGCAGACCGACTGGTCTGTGATGTCGCAGTTCCAAGACGCGTTGTTTGATTCGCAGCAAAGGCGTCTGACGTGGCATAACGGACGATATTTGGGTGATTACGACTCGTCTTTTGACCAGTTAGTTGACTTGGCGCTTGAGAACGACGACTTGGTGCGTGCCGGGTTGGAGTCGATCTTGGCTGTTAGCGACGACATGTACTTGAACAAGATGTCGTTGGCGAGTTTGCCGCAGATCAAGCAGTTGCCGTGGGGCACCCGTTTGAACGCTTTGCTGAAGAACCATCGTGAAGTGTTGGAGCAGGCTGGCCCGAACCGGTGGGTGATTAGCGAGTTCCATAACCCGCACACTGTTGGCAGCAGGCTTGGCGGCGTGTTTGGCAAGGGCATTCGTGTCGTTACTGAACGCACTCCGCAGACGCACATCTTCTTTGATGACCCTGATTCGGTGACGCAGTTTGAGCGTGTGTTGACGCAGGCAAACCGGTTGAACGTAAACGGCACAGAGATTCTGAGCGCTCAAGAAGCAGCAAACCTTGTGTCGAACTTCTCTCGGTTGAAGCGTGCTGGCCGCATGGAAGATGTTAAGACGCTGTACAACGACACGGTTGAGCGGATCAACAACCGGCTTGATAAAGCGTTGGCTGACAACGGCATGGGCGAACGGCTCGGTAAAGGCGAGGGACAGATTGACCCGCAGGGCCGGACGCTGACGGGTCAGTACCGTAAGCAGAACGGGCAGTGGGGCCGGGAGGCTGAGAAGGCTGTTGGTGTTAGCGATGATGCTGGTGTGGTGACGACGCAACGTCTGATGGAAGACGGAACGTACATGGTGATCCAGCATCGCATGTCGAAGTCGCAGGTAAAGAATTCTGCGGTGCAGCCTCGTTATGACGTGGTGCAGCGCAAGATTGAGTTGGCGCAGAAGCGGCAGGGGTCGCTGGTTGAGCAGGTGCCGGTTCGTATTGGTGACGTTGCTCGTGGCGTGGTCGGCAAGAGCAGTCAGTTGTTGGACACTCCGCAGCAGGCGTGGCGGTCCTCGATGTTGTTGACGCCGAAGTGGCCGATGCGTGTCGGGTTGGATGAGCAGTTGCGTGCGGCTGCTGTGCTTGGTGGCATCACGCAGCTAGGCAACCTTATTGGTGCGTTCCCTGAGTTGCGGCGTGCGTTTGCGTTGCACAACTTGGACAACATTGATGCTGCTACTGACGCGCAAGCGATCACTGAGTTGTTGGCTGCACGGGTCGGCATGGAAGCCGGTGTTGATGACGCCTACGACATCTTCAAGGCGGCGACTGAGGCGAACCCTGACGCGATCAAGGATGCGGTGTCGGAGTTGCGGCGACAGAAAGTGTTGTCTGCTCGTGACTTGAAGAACCGTAAGAGCAACATTCTGCGTCTCAGCAAGAACGCTGCGATCAAAGGCATCGGCGTTGGTGCGTTGATGGGCAATCCGCTTGTTGGCGCAGGGTACGGGTTTGTTGCGTTCATGGGTAAGCGTCGCCGGGTCAACGATGCGTTGCAGCGCAAAGCCGCACTCAACTACGCAGAGACGTTGCGGTTCGAGGGCGAGCGCATGTTGCGTGAAGCTGTCGGGCCGGAAGAATTGGCTGAGGCTCGCCGGATGATGGACGACGCTACGCACATCAAGAAATTGATTGATTCTGATGATGCGGCGGTTGGTGCGGCTGCTCTTGAGGCAAAGAACGCGTTTGATTCTGCTGAGAAGTTGATGGCTGATGCTGGGGTTCACGGGTTGAACATTGGCGGCGTGTCGTTCCGTAATGCGTTTGGTGATGACACCCGGTATCAGGAACAGATTCGGGCTGAGGTGTCGTCTAGCCGTTCGCAGTCTGCGTTGTTCTCGGGTGCTATTCGTGACGCTGAGCGGCAGCTTCGCCGGTTTGAAGATGTCAGCTACACGGTGTTTGACGCTGTAAAGCGCGACGCTGACGGTGTTGCGATCAACGCTGTTGACATCAGTCGCGAGTGGGCGAACATGATGAACCGTTACACCAGCGGTGATCCTCGGTTCCTTGAGATCGTGTGGTCGAACGAGTCGTTGGCGGAGCGTGCTGCGGCGCTTGAAGAACTGTTGCGGCGAGACTCTGGTTTGTTGTCGGACCTTACGTCTCGGCGTGTTGATGACTTTGCCGACGACGAGTTGATGTGGACGGCAGAGAACATTATTGCCGAGTACGACGACGTGCTGCCTGCTAACTACTTCCCTGAACTGCGCGACAAGGCACGCATGGGTCAGAAGCCGTCGTGGAAAGAAGTCACTCGCAAACTCAACAGCGACGTGTCGCTAGGCGACGGCCAAACCCTGCATAGCAAGATCGAAGCGATGCGCGAGTCCAGCCCTGGATTTGCTAAAGCGGTCGCTCCTGAACCTGTCTCGCACCAAGGCGCTGCCCGTCGAGGCATCGGCGAAAGCCTGTTCGGGTACACCGAGAACCTGTTCAAGATGTTCGGCACGTTGCCGACTGACGAACTGGCCCGTAACCCGTTCTTCCGTACTCGATACGAGCGGGAACTGCGTCGTCGTGTGGCTGTGCTGGCAGACCCTGACGGCAGGGTGCGGATCTCGCAGAAGAACATTGACGACATTGAGCAGCAGGCTCGGGCGGCGGCGTTGAAGGAAGTGCGTGAGGTCATGTACGACCTTGCGGAGAACACTCGTATCAGCGAGATGGTCGGCAACTCGATGCCGTTCTTCAATGCTTGGCAAGAGGTGATCGGGCGCTGGGCAGGGTTCGCTGTTGAGAACCCGACGTTCGTTGGTAACGCTTTGCGCCTGTACCGCAAGCCGTGGGACGCTGAGGCGTTGGGTATCAGCGAGGTCACGGTTGAGAACCCTGACGGGTCCGAGGGTGCGACGTATCTGATGTTCCGACCGTTCGGTCCGGCTTACGATTCGGACGGTAACGAGACGACGATCTTTGATGCGATGTCGCCCACGATGCGAAACTTGCTGATTCCTGAGATGTTGCGGGATCAGGACGCAACGGTTCGTTTCTCGAAGGAGGGGCTGAACACGATTATGCAAAGTCCTGCTCCTGGGTTCGGTCCGTTGATTACGATCCCGGTGCGAGAAGCGATCCTGGCCCGTCCTGGGTTGGAAGAAAGCTTCGGGTTTATGTTCCCGTTCGGGCACCCGGAAGGCGGGTTCTTCGAGCGTGCGATCAAGGGCAACGCTCCGACGTGGGCAAAGTCCGTGGACGACTACTTCCGTGACTCGCAGACCCGTGAGCGTCTCGTGCAGCGCATGTTCCAAGACATCGTGACGCAGCGTGCTGAGGCAGGCGACCCGCTGGACTGGAGCAACGACATGGAAGTCAACGCTGCGATTGAGTTGGCGAACGACCGGGCACGCGATTTCTCGCTGTTCCGTGTCGCTGCCGGTTTCTTCTCTCCGACTTCTACGACGTTGTTGTCGCCGTACGAGCCGTTGGTGCAGGAAGCCCGCAGGCTTCAACGGGAGCACGGGACGCTTGAGGGCAACTCGATGTTCCTTGACCGGTACGGCGAAGACTTCTTTGCGTTGACGGCCCGCATGACAAGGCTGAACGATGGTGTGGCTGCGTCGATTGAGTCTGAAGAGTTGTACATGAAGCATCAGGATCTGGTGCAGGCGCATCCTGAGATCGGTGCGTGGGTGACTGCCAGTTTGGGTGGCGCTGATGAGGAGTTTGCGTTCTCGCAGGCTGTGTATCGGCGTCAGATGAACATGGAGTTGGCTCCTGGCAGCGAGCAGACTCGTCGTGAACGTAAGACGCCGCTTGAGGCGATTGGTGATACGCAGGCCGAGTTGGGTTGGAAGAAGTACACGGAGCTTCAGGATTACAAGCGCAGCAAGCAGGAAGAGTCGATTGCTTTGGGCATGTCGGGGTCGATGAACGCATCGCATATGCGTCCGTTGGCGACGTACTTGCAGCAGGAGATCGATGCGTTGCGTGAGGAGCATCCTGCGTGGGCTGCACAGTACGACGATTACGGGAGGTCTACTCGTCGGATGGCTGCGATCGTTGACGGGTTCGTGGCCGGGTTGCAGGACGAGCAGTTGTTGTTGCGTCCGTCTACGCAGCATGTAATTGACTATTTCGAGTTGCGTATGTATGTGCAGCGTCGTTTGCAAGAACGTGAACAGCAGGGCGGTTCGGACAATCTGGACGCTGGTTCTAACGAGGACTTGTTGCTGTATTGGGAACAGTCAAAGGAACAGATGAGCTATTTGCCTGAGTTCTCTGCGATCTACGACCGTTACTTTGAGCGCGATAGTCTTGATCGTGCGACGTTCGTTCCTGACGATGCTTTTGAAGGGTTGTTCTGATGTCTAATGGCACTTCTTACGCTCAGCGTGATGCGGCAGTAAGCCAGATTGCTGCGGGCATGGCTGGCGGCGTTACGGCAACCGTGCTGGGCTACGGCGACCCTGTGCGGACGATCACGGCTACTGGCATGGAAGGCCGTGGCGGTTTCCAGTTGCAGTACGGCGAAGAGCCAGAACCGATCACGGTTTCTGATGTAGCTGACGTGCTGTCTGGGCTGACCCCTCAAGACCAGACGTTGTTGGCTATTGACATGTTGGCGGTCGGTGTCTATGACGACATCAACTACATGTTTGATGACAACAACCAGATTGACCAGCAGTTCTTCGTGAAAGCGGTCAACAACGCTGTGTCTTTGGCGGCTACGTCTGCGGAGTACGGGCTAGACACGGACTTCCTTGATGTGTTGCTGCGTAACTCTGACCGTACGCCGGAGGAGTTGACGGCGTTGTTTGCGGAGAAGAAGGCTGAGGCGCAGTCGGGCGGCGGGCGTGTCATCAACTACATTGATCCGGTTGCGTTGGTTGACGCTGCGAAGAAGGCTACGTCGTCGGTGACGGGCCGTATGGCGACCCCTGAGGAGTCGCAGGCGTTTGTGAAGATGATTCATGGGTTGCAGGCGTCGGGTGCGACTGGGATCAATGTGGGTGCTCGTGCTGAGGCGTTTGCTCGTGAGCAGGCTCCTGAGGAGGCTAAGGCAATGGATTACGCTGGTGCTGCTGGTGTGTTGATGCAGGCGTTGGGGATGCGAGGGCGATAATGAGCGATGTAAGCGCGAATCAAGACACTTCGACTTGGCAGAGATATGAAAACTATTTGGCTTTTGCGCTAGGCCTTGTTAATCGTCAAATTGACTCAATCAATCGCATTGTTGGGCGTCGACAATCAGACATCGACTTTGTCAATCAGTACAAGGACCATCTAGCGGGCAAGTACGGCGACACTGAAGATCCTAGAGCGCTAAATGCGACAACTCTTGTTCAAGATATTCAGGAAATTGTTGCGGCTAATAACAACGTAACAGGGCAAAGACTGGTTGTTGCGGATTTCCTTGCAGGGCCGCAGGAAGTCAACCTTTTCGTTGATGACAATCTTTTCCAAGGCAACCTTGATTTTAGAGGTGTTGCAGAAAAGGCAGCAGAAATAGGTGCACTTCGCACGCCGGGTTCTTTGCGACAGGCTATTGAAACTGTTGAGGAGTTTTATGAAGTTTCAAACTTAGATACGAGCGATGTGCGTGTGGTGCACTACCAACACAAACCGCGCACAGATGACTTGGATGCTGGCATTGAAGCAGTGGATCCCGGCCAGGACGTGCTTGAGGCCCACAGCGGCATCTACGCACCAGAAGACTTACTTGCTCAGTTGAGCGAGATAAAAAATCTGCTTAGTTCTGACGACCCAGAATTGCAGGTTCAAGGCTTTGCCCAATTTGACGACCAGTACAACTACCTGAGCATTGAAGACTTGGTCAAGGGCCAGCCGCCCGTTACGGCAGATGAGCGCAATCGTGCTGCTATTGAGTCTGGTGTAGGGTCTGAATCAACTGCCAAGGTATTCAGCCAGTGGGATGCTGTACTCAGCAAGTGGGATGCTATTTCGGCTCTTGAGCGTTCCCCTGAAGATGAAATTGCTGATGACCGGGTTCGTAGTTTTGAAACTGAAACAGGAACTCGGTTTCGTGAAAGAGGAGTTGCTGCTGCGCTTGAGCCGGAAACTGCAAGGCGTCCGGTGTTCCAGTTGCAGCCGTCAGACCGTCTCGACACGATGGGGCCACGCCCCGAGCTAACTCCAGACATCAAATCCGCTAACGCGCGAAATCGGATTCTTCGTGAGCAGCGTGAGTATGACGCAGAAGTAGAGCGACGGACACGTCTAGAAGAAGACCTTGCTGCTCGGCAGATGCGTTCGGACGCGATCTTTAGGACACGCTCTGTGCTTGATGAAAGGCTGGAAGAAGCGCGTCGGGCTGAGGAACTTGAAGATCGGCGACGAGAGTTCATTTACAACTGGTCTGGGCAAGCGGCAGCGGCTGAGGCCCGTGCAGATGCGATTGATCGCGTTAGCGGGCCTGATGCTTTAGAACAAGCGCGTTCGATTGCTCGTAACCTTGGGGCTACTCCGTCTGCGGGACCGGCTGCGGCTCCTGCTGCGGCGGCTCCTACTGTTGACGAGCCTCCTCGGCGGATGACCTATGAAGAGGAGTTAGCGTACATTAATTCGCTGCCTGCTGCCGGTGTGTCTGGTGCAGCGGTAGCTGCGGAGACTGTTTCGCCTGAGGTGGAGCAGGCGCGGCGTCTTGGGCCTACGCCTAGTGGCGTTACAACCGGCTCTGGAGACGACGACGAACCTACGCTAGTACGGACAGGGCCGACAGCAGCACAGATCCGTGACGCGAACCAGGCAGAAGTCGAACTACTGCTCGCACAGCAGTTCGGCGGGTTTTCGTTCTTTCTCCAGAAGCATCGCAGCGACCTGCAAGTCGGCCTCACCGCAGACGGCCAGGTAGTCGCAGCCGACGACCCCAACGCGGCGTCCGTCAAGAACATCCTTGATGTCATTGTTGACCAGGGGATCACGGCACCGACCCGTGTGCTCGGGCTGCTGGAGAACACCGAGTGGTGGAAGAAGACCGACGCCCGCATGCGCGAGTACGACGTGCTCACCGCGGACATGTCGGAACCGCAGAAACTGGAGTACCTAGAGCCGGTTCTGGACACGTTGCGGGACGAGGCACAGTTCCTTGGATTCCAGTTGGACCCGACCCGTGCCCGTGACCTGGCTGAGCAGATCACCCGCATGGGCGAGGAAGGCGACGCCGAGTACATCCGTGGCCTGTTGACCGCCGAGGAATCGTTCAACGCTGCCGAGGTGACTGCGTCAAGCTTTGCTGCGGCGCGTGATGAGATTGTAACGATGTCGAAGCGGTACTTCACGCCGATCAACGAGGCTGACGCAGCCGAGTTTGCTCAGGACATTTATGTCGGTACAAAGACGGCTGAGGGTGTGGAGCAGTACTTCCGTGAGATGGCTGCGAACAAGTTCCCGCAGTTGCAGAACTCGTTGAACGCCGGGATCACGCCTGAGCAGTATTTCGCTCCGTACAAGTACGAGATCGAACGGATGCTGGACCGTCCCAACGTCGACCTGTACGAAGAGTTCGGTGATGTGATCCAGTTCATTCCTGATACGGGGACTGGTGAGGCTCGTCCGATGACGTTGGGCGAGGTGCGTAAGTATGTGCGTGGGTTGGATGAGTGGCAGCAGTCGTCGCAGGGTACGGATTCTGCGAGGGCGTTGGCGTTCTCGATCGGGCGCGTGTTTGGTGAGGTGGCCTGATGAGTGACATTCCCCCGATGGACGTGACCGAGGACGAGCTTGCGATTTCTGCTCAGGAAGAGCAGGACGCACGCGACGCCGTTGAGATCATCCGAGACACGCTGCGCCAGTACGGGTTGGAAGACCTGACTAGCGAGGCGTACAACATGCTGATTGAGGGGTCGTCTACCGAAGCGGTCGTGCTGCGTCTGCGGGAATCGGAACGGTTCCGTGAACGGTTCTCAGGCATGGAACTACGGCGAGAAGCAGGATTGCCTGCGATCTCGCCTGCCGAGTACATCAGCCTTGAGCGCAGCTACAAGCAGACCCTGATGGCTGCTGGGATCCCTGAAGGGTTCTACGACTCGCCCGACGACCTAGCGGCGTTCATCGGTAACGACGTGTCACCGAACGAGATGACGCAGCGCGTGTCGATGGCAGCGGCAGCGGTCCAGTCGGTTGACCCGAACCTGAAGACCCAGTTGCGGGATCTGTACGGGATCGGTGTTCAGAACGAGGGCGAGCTTATTGCGTACTTCTTGGACCCTGAGCGTGGCGTGAACGTGATCGAGCAGCGGTTGCAGATGGAAGCTGCCGGGTTGTCGTCTGCGGCGATGGGAACGCTGGGCGGCGGTTTTGAGCGGCAGACTGCTGAGCGGCTTGCTGATCTTGGTGTGCAGCGTCGTGAGATCACTGAGCGGCTCCAGGGGCAGCGTGGTTTGACGCAGCAGCTTCTCGGTGAGGAGCAGGCGGTGACGACTTCTGAGTTGGCCGCAGCCGAGTTCGGGCTGGATTCTGAAGCGACTGCCGAGGTGGCTCGTTTGCGTCAGGAACGGCAACAGCGTGGCCGCCGTCAGATGGGCACGCTGGTGACTGGCGGCGGCGCTGCCGGTCTTGGTCGTGCCACTTGACGGGTTCTGTAAAGCGCACCTAACATCATGGATGGATCGGCCCCCATACGGGGTGAGCTGTTCCATCCATCCTCCGTCTGCATTCCACCGTTGTAGACGCGTATCGAAGGTGAGTGACATATGACAGATGAAATGCCCACCGAGGCTGAAGACTCTGTTAGCCAAGAATCGAAGCCAAACTGGCGACGTGAGCTAGAGGACCGGGCTAAGGCCGGGGACGAAGCTGTCGCACAGTTGGCGCAGTTGCAACGCGAGTTGTCGTTCCGAGATGCAGGTGTTGACCCAAGCTCAAAGCAGGGCCAGTACTTCATGCGGGGCTACGACGGCGAGATGACTGTGGACGCTATTCGTGCAGAAGCTGCCGAACTGGGCCTTACCGGACAGCCGGTGCAGGCGCAGCAACCCCAGATTGATTATGGGGCTGAGCAGCGGATCGCGATGGCGGCTGACGATGCTGGCCCTGTTACCAATCCTGAACTCGATACGTTGATTCGTCAGACGAAGAACCCTGACGAACTGCGAGAGTTGATGGAAGCGCACGGCCACACTTGGAACGCAGCAGTCTGATGTAGCTGAGGTGGGCCTGAGGGGAAAGGACCCCACTCATGGCCTACACCCAGGCTTCTTCGGTGTCTTCGGATACCACTGCATTTGAACAGCTTGCCTACTTCGCGCTGCGTAGCCAGCCGATGTTCGAGATGGTTGCCGACGTTAAGTCGACCAACCAGTCGCACCCTGGCTCTGCTGTCCAGTTCAACATCTACAACGATCTTGCTCAGGCCACTTCGGCTCTGACCGAGACTTCGGATGTGACCGCTGTTGCCCTTGGCGACTCGACCGTTACCGTGACCCTTGCCGAGTACGGCAACGCTGTCACCACCACGGCGAAGCTTCGTGGCACCTCGTTCCTCAACGTGGATGCTGATGCTGCGAACATCATCGGTTACAACATGGCGAACTCGATCGACAAGATCGTTCAGAGTGTCCTTGTTGGCGGCAGCAACGTCTCCTACGGCGGCGATGCCACCTCGACTGCGACCCTGGCTGCTGCCGACACCATTACGGCGTCGCTCATCCGTCAGGCTGTCGCTGCGCTTCGTGGCGATTCGGCTCCGACGATGGAAGGCGGCGTGTACGTCGGCTTCATCCACCCGGACGTGTCGTACGACCTTCGTGAAGACACCGCTGTCACCGACGTGATCCAGTACCAGATCCGTCAGGACGGCTCCGGTGTCCGCATGGGCAGCATCGGCACCTTCGGCGGCGTGGACTTCATCGAGACTCCGCGTATCGACTTCACCGCTGACGGCGGCGCTTCCACCGTGGACGCCTACAACACCGTCATCTGCGGTAAGCAGGCGCTCGCCAAGGCTCACAGCCGTGGCGCTGGTTTCGGTGAGAACCCGTCCGTCGTGTTCGGTCCGGTGACCGACAGCCTCCGTCGTTTCCAGACGGTCGGCTGGTACCACCTCGTCGGTTACAGCCGTTTCCGTGAGGCTTCGCTCCAGCGGATCGAAACCTCGTCCAGCATCGGCGCTAACTGATAAGCGTTGATGGTGTAGTGTGAAGGGGGGTCGGGTGCGTGGCCCGACCCCTCTTTCTCGTTGTCTGGAGTTGTTATGCCTAAGGGTAAGCCGTACAGCAAAATCGGTAAGAAGGCTGCGAAGCCGATGCCTAAGAAGCGGAAGAAGAAGTAATGGCTAGCGGAATGTACGGCATCACGTTCCTCAACGCTCTGAAGAACGATCTTGCCCTCGACCTGGACGACACGACCGCTGACCGGTTTAAGGTCATGCTGGTTACGTCGTCTTACACCCCTGATTTCGGGACGCACGACTTCAAAGCGGATGTCACCAACGAGGTGGTTGGTACTGGTTACAGCGCTGGCGGCGAGTCGCTGACTTCGGTGACGTTGACGCAGTCGGGCGGCACGATCACGTTTGATGCTGATGACGTGACGTGGGCGTCTTCTACGATTACGGCTCGTGGCGCTGTGGTGTACGACGATTCGCTGGTGAACGACCCGTTGATTGCGTATATCGATTTTGGTGCGGACAAGTCGTCGTCTGCTGGCGACTTTGTGTTGTCGTTCAACGCGTCTGGCATTTTCACTCTTGATCTGACCCCGTGAGGTTGATTCGTGGCTACTAACTTCCCTACTTCTGCTGATGACGCTACGACGGTTGGCGGCGACTCGCTGCCTGCTGCTGGTACGGCGCTGAGTGATTCGACGGAGGGTCATCCGTCGCATTCGGATCTGCATGAGAACGTCGGTGACGCTGTCCAAGCGATCGAGGCGAAGGTTGGTACGGGGTCTTCAACGCCTGCTGCGAACACTGTGTTGACGGGTACTGCTTCGGGCACGTCGGGTTGGGCGACGGTTGATACGGCCATGATTTCGGCTGATGCGGTGACCGGCGCAAAGATTGCTGACGACGCGATCGATTCGGAGCATTACACCGACGGCTCGATCGACCGTGTGCATCTCGCTGCGGACATCATTGACGGCACGAAGCTGGCTGATGATGCGGTGGATTCTGAGCATTATGTGGACGGGTCGATTGACCGTGTGCATTTGGCTGCGGACATTGTTGACGGCACGAAGATTGCTGATGATTCGATCGATTCTGAGCATTACGTTGATGGCTCGATTGACACGGCGCATCTTGCTGATGATGCGGTGACTGCTGCGAAGATTGCTGACGGCGCTGTCGGCAACGATCAGTTGATTGATGCTCCTACGTTTACTGGCATCACGTTGGGCGGTCAGGATCTTGGCGAGATCGAGACGTTCCCGGTCAACTGGACGAACCTGAGCGGCACGTTTGAAAGCGTTGGCGCTTACTACGCGTACATCAAGGACATGGTGTATGTGTCGATCGAGGCCGAGTTGAGCGCTTCGACTGGCATTGGTGACCTTCGTGTTGATCTACCGGTAGCTGGCTCTGACACTCATCAGGCCGCTAACGGCATGTTGCAGGTCCAGTTGTTTGATTCCGACACCAACAAGTACTACCAGGGCATGACTACTCCGGTTGATTCGAACACGGTGCAGATTCGTTACAACATCGTGGATGGCAGCACGATCTTTGGTCAGCCGATTGGTTCGTCGGCCCCGTTTACTTGGGGCGATGGCGACAAGATCCTGATTACCGGGTTCTATCGGGTCGGTAGTTGATGAAAGTTACTGCTGAGGAGGTTGTGCAGGTGATCCGTGAACGGTTCCCCCTGCACTTTGAGATCGCCGTTCAGGCGGTGCAGATTGCGAAGTTGTCGCAGCCGCAGGAGGCTGCTGAGGAAGACTGATGGCTACGAACTACCCAGGATCGTTGGATACCGGCACGGAGCAGCCGTCGCCGTTGTCTACGACGGAGATGGACGATGCTGGGTTCGAGCATGATGTTGTCCATACGAATCATTCCGGCGCGATTATTGCGTTGGAAACGAAGGTTGGTACTGGGTCTTCGACTGCTGTTGCTGATTCGGTGTTGGCTGGAACGGGTGCAGGCACGTCTAGTTGGACGACTGCTCCGTCGCTTACTGGCTTGACGATCAACGGCAACGCAGTAGGCGAAGTTGAGACAGACTGGACGCCCTCGTTCGCTGCTGGCGTCACCGTCGGCAACGGCACCGTTTCCGGCACCTATCAGCGCGTAAATGAGTTTGTGATCGTTCAAGGCAGCTTTGTGCTCGGCAGCACCTCAGCAATCACCGGCGAAGTCCGAGTCGATCTGCCAGTCAATGCCGTCAACACGTTCGAGCTGTCCAACAGCACGTTTGTGCAAATCCTCGACACGTCAGCCAGCCGGTATTTCCGAGGCTCCGGCCGTGCCCAAAACGCCACCGAGGTGCGTTTGCGAGTGTTGATCGCTGAAACAGGCAGCAGCGACTACGTCTACGCTAAAGCGCTGAGCAGCAGCATCCCGATGACTTGGGCCAGCGGCGACCGGCTTGAATGGCTCTCCATCTACAGGACCGCATCATGATCGACCTAGCCGACGACCTCGACCCCGAAACCGTTCCCGACGAATGGTGGCTGGAACGGATGCGCCTGCACCGTAACGCGCTTCTCGCCGCCTCAGACTGGACGCAGGCAGCCGACGACCCGACCGGCAACGCCGCCGCCTGGGCCACCTACCGGCAACAGCTCCGAGACGCGCCTGCCAACTGGACGCCCGGCCCGACCTGGATGCCACCAGCCTTGCCGTCATGACCGCGTACCGGTCAACAAACACCTACCGTCAAGACCTCCTCAGGTACGACGGCACGGTCATCGTCAACGTCACCGTCACCCCTGCCGTCATCGCAGGAACCTCCACAGCACCAGCAGTCACCGTCACCGAAGGCACGGGCGTTACCGTCACGCCAGCAGCCATCGCAGCGACCTCGACAGCCCCTGCTGTCACCGTTAGCGAAGGCACCGGCGTCACCGTTAGCCCCGCTGTCATCGCGGCGACAGCGGCTCTGCCAGCGGTCACCGTTGAGATCCTGCTTGTCGTCTACGCCGACACGGTTACCAGCACCGCAGCCCTCCCCGCAGTCACGGTCACCGAAGGCACAGGCGTCACAGTCAACGCAGCGACTGTGTCCGGTTCTGGACTCATTCCAGAAGTCACAGTTAGCGAAGGCACCGGTGTCACGGTCACGCCAGCGGCTGTCGCAGCAACCTCCACGGTCCCCGACCCAACGATCACCGAGGGTGCGGGGGTCACGGTTGCTCGTCCGCAGATCGCAGCAACCAGCACAGTCCCGTCGCTAGACCTCTCGATGCGTTATGTACCAACCATTGAGAACATTCTGCCGCAGATCGACGTGGTCCCGTACCACACCAACGACCCTGCCCGTCGGCTGGCACGGTTCCGCACGCCAGGTGCCCGTGGACGCAACATCTTTATTCTGACCAGCGGCGCAGTCACGACCCGTCAACCAGGCGATCCGACGTTGATTAGCCGCACGTTGCTGGGCGGGCACGAATCACCGACTGATCTAACATCAGAAGAGTTGGATGCGCTGGTTGGCGCTGGATACACCGTGGAGGTGCGCTGATGCCAAGGTACGACTACCGCTGCAAAGTGTGCGGCGCTGTTGAAGAAACGGTGCATGGGTTCAAGGAAGACCCTGAGATGCATTGTTTGGAGTGTGGCGCGGTGATGGGCCGCATGCTCGGCATGCCGTATGTGTCACCGTCAGCAGTCCCGTCACGCAACAACGTCATCGACCTAGAAGCGACGAAGCAGGCTGAGAAGGAGAAGGTGGCTGACATGGACGCGTACAAGCGTCTGCGTAAGAACGGTGTGCAGCCGCCGTCGATCAATGGGTCCGCTCGGCTGGAAGCCAAAGCGGAAGAAAAGCATGAGGTAAACTCCGGCAAGACGTTTGCGACCGCTACCGGTCGGAAGCGTGGCATGGGACTTGTGCGGGATGCGTTGGGTGAATAATGACTGCTCAGACTTGGATTGACGAGACGCGTGACCTGCTTCTCACTGACTATGTAGAAGAGCAGGCGACGCTTGCCGCTGGGCTGGACGCAGATGCGTCGGATACGTCGGTGAGCTTTGCGTTGCCGTCAACGATCGTGCCCGGTGTGGTTCCCGGCGCAACGATCGAGGTCGGCACAGAGTTGATGTATGTGTTCTCGGTGTCGGATGCCGGGTTGGCGACGGTCAAACGTGGCTACAAAGGGTCGGAGGCTGCGGCACACTCAATCGGTGACCTTGTCACCGTGAACCCGAAGTTCCCTGCCTACCAGATCCTCGACGCGCTCAACCACGAGTTGCGTGACCTGTCGTCGCCGCAGCACGGCCTGTTCCAGATCAAGACCGTCGAGGTCACGTTCAACGCAGCCCAGGACGGCTACGACCTGACCGGCGTCACCGACGACATCCTGTCGATCTACCAAGTCACCTACTCGGACCCTGGGTCGGAGGCGTCGGAGCCTGCGATCACCGAGTATGCGTTGCGCCGCGACCGCAACACGTCAGCGTTCCCGTCAGGCTACGGCCTGATCCTGCACTCGGATGCGTGGCCTGGCGAAACGGTGCGGGTCCTGTACAAGTGCGGGTTCGGCACCCTGACCGACGGCACCACAGCCCTGTCCACAACCGGGCTACACCCCGAGGCATATGACTTGCCTGCGCTGGGTGCAGCGTTGCGCCTGATGTCGTCGCGTCCGATCCGACGCGAGTTCCTCGATGAACAAGGGTCGTCTCGATCGGCTGAAGAGGTCGTGTCTGGTGCGATCTCGGCATCGATGCGTGACCTGCGTGCCCTGCGCCTTGACCGGATCAACGCAGAAACGACCCGCCTGTACAGCCAGTACCCGGCAACGTGGACCCGTTCGGGTGGTAGGACGCAGACTTCGATCTATCGAGGGGTGTAGCGATGGCGCACGCTGCGGAGCGACTGCCTGTCACGATTGACGGCAGGTCGTATTTGATCGAGACGGAAGGGTACAGTCGCACGACTGTGCCGACTCTGCGTGAGCAGCGGGACACGTCGGGCGAGGCGGGCGAGCAGCGCCTGAATACCCAGTTTTGGGTGCGGTCGCAGACTGACTGGTCGTACGGTGCCGGTCAGGAGTATTTCGATAACGACGATTCGGATCGTCGCCGGTTCTACACGTCGTCGGGCATTGACCCGTGGACGAAGGGCCAGGTGTCGTTGCTGCCTATCTGCGAGGACAAGGGCAACACGGGCGATGACGTGATTATGAAGGTGTTTACGAGCGGCAGCACGGACTACATGTATGTCGCTTCGGGCACCGACCTGTACTACTCGCAAGATTTCGATACAGACACGCCAACGTGGACGCCGGTTACGGCTTTGGATACGCCAGAAACCATCACAGACTTCACGTCTGATGGCACGACCGTGTTCATTGCGTACGGTTCTGCACGCCACATGGCAGAAACCGACGTTGGAAGCACCGACCAACCGGATTCGCTGGGGTCGTCCGAGCCAGACAAACTTCGATACGTCGGCGGCAGGCTAATCGAGCTAGACGGCAGCACAATCGAAGAGCTTGCCGCTAACGGCTCGGTGCTGGGATCTGCCACGTTCTCGCTGATCCACGGCAGCGTCTGGCAAGACGTGTGCGTCGGCCCTGTCGGCCTGTACGCAGCCGCCAACAGCAACGACACCGGCTCGCTCTACTTCCTTGCCGCCGGGTCTGACGGGGCGATCACAAGCCCGCAGCAGGTCGCTGATCTGCCTCGTGGCGAAACGATCAACGCCATCGAGTCGTACGGCGGTCTGCTCGTCATCGCGACTAGCAAGGGTTTGCGTGTCGCTGCGATGAACCAAGACGCAAGCGTTAGCTATGGACCCGTTATTGATAACGGTGGCGCTGCTTACTCGTTGGCTACTGACGACCGGTTCGTGTGGTTCGGCACTGCTAACGGTCAGGTGTACCGGGCTGACCTGTCGGTGTTTACTGACACTCTGGTGCCAGCGTGGGCGACCGATGTCGTGTCGACTGGTTCGACGCCTGGGAATGTGACGTGGGTGGCGCGTGTCGATGGCGAGACGTTCTTTGTGGATGCTGCGAACGGTGTGCAGGGCCACGCTGCGTCGGGCGACCGGGTGGCGTCGGGCACGCTGACCGTTGGCGATGTGCGTTGGAACAGCCAGTTCGACAAGTCGCTGCGACAGGTCGAGGTGCGTGCGTCGCCTACGTTGGCGGTGACTGGCACTCGAACGTACGAGCAGGCTGGCGAAACCTATGACGACGCCGACCTCGTGTACGACGGTATTGCTACTCCGGTGCAGGGCACCATCAAAGTCACGTTCACGCCCGACACCGGCATTGACCTGAGCGTGTTGACGTTGACCGACCGGGCACCGCAGACGGTCGACTACAGCCTGTCTGACAAGTACACGGTCAAGTTCACGTTGGAACGCGACGGCACAGCTACGACCGCTGGCCCGAATCTGGAGTCGTGGCAGTTGTTGGCGTTCCCGGCCCCGACCCGTATTGACGAGATCGTGTTGCCGGTCGTGATGAAGAAACGTGTGGCGTCCTCGAGGGGGATGGGTGCTGCGGTGCAGCAGGATCCGCAGGGCGAGTACGACGCTTTGCGTGCGCTAATGACAGCGAAGCAAGTCGTGACGTATCAGGAAGGGTCGCGATCTGAGTCGGTGGTGATTGACCAGATGTCGATGTCTCCAGAGCATTTGTCGGCTGATGGCGACTGGTGGGAAGGCACCATGACACTCCGCATCCTGACTGTGCCGTAGAGTTATGCACAACACGACAGGGAGGTTGTGGATATGAAGAAGCTCGTGATCGACATTGAGACGAGTCCGAACCTTGCCTACATCTGGGGCCTGTGGAACCAGAACGTCGGTCTGAACCAGATCGAGAAGACTGGTTCGGTGATTTGTTTCGCTGCGAAGTGGCACGGCTCCAAGAAGGTGATGTTCTATTCGGATCATCATGACGGCCACGACGACATGGTGCTTGCCGCACACGAGCTACTGTCCGAGGCCGACGCTTTGATTCATTACAACGGCAAAGCGTTTGACGTGAAACATTTGCAGCGTGAGTTTTTGCTGGCCGGGTTTGGGCCTGCCGCCCCGCACGTTGACATTGACCTGCTGAAGACGGTCCGGTCGCAGTTCAAGTTTCCGTCCAACAAACTCACCCACGTCTCCGAAGCGCTCGGCATCGGCAAGAAGACCCCACACACCGGCTTTGATCTGTGGCGTGATTGCATGATGGGTGACGACAAAGCCTGGGCGTTGATGAAGAAGTACAACATTCAAGACGTGCGGCTCACAGAAGAGTTGTACGACCGTCTGCTGCCTTGGATCCCGAACCATCCGAACGTGGCGTTGGCTAACAACAAGCCGGACGTGTGTCCGCAGTGCGGCGGCGGTCCGCTTATATCGAACGGTGTGCGTGCTACGAAGTCGATGACGTACCGCAGGTTTCAGTGCATGGCTTGCGGCGCTTGGTCGAAGAATCGTGTGGCTGAGCAGACTGCTCGACCTGATTATGTCTAACGCGCTTCTAACGCTCGCAGTCTGGCTTCGTGGTCGTTTAGCGTGTCCCGAACCCGATCAAAGTTCTCTTCGCCACGGGCCAGACGGACCTGGATGCTAATGAGGATCTTGCTGACCCATGCCATCCACGGCAGCAGCAGGATGCTGAGTATCGTTAGTATTCCCGTCGCTGCGTCCACGGGATGAAACGGTAGCACACCAAACCTGCATCAGTTCGGCTGCGAAGTCGGCGTCTAACACCGCTACCCGTCCGACCTGTCGGCCTTTCTCGGTGCGGCGATCGCCGTGGATCGCGAACAGCACCCACGGCTCATCCCCTGCGACTTTGCGGAGTTTGGGTATCCAGTCGAACAGTGCCCAGGTTTTGCGGAATTTGACTTCGACGGTGAATGGGCCGCACCAGATGTCGTGTGATTCTCGGGATGCTTCGGTGCGGTGAGCGTCAGGGAACCCTGCGTCTTGCAGTAGTGCGAGGATCTCGTTCTCGCCTGTGGTGCCTTTCTGCTTGGCTTTGCTCATCTGGTAGTGTCCTCCCGTGCGGGCGTGGCGGCGGACCAGCAAAGCCCTGCTGGTGTTCTTCTACATTACAGCGTGGTTTGCGCCAGCAGCGCAGGCTTTGACGAGCGTCGCCCTAGGACCCGACCAGACCTATTACGACCACGCCCTGACCCTGGACGGCGAGACGTTGCTGCATGTGACGTTTGATTCTGGTGTGGCTTGTGCCGAGTTCGATCACAGCACAATGATTGATCCGTGGCTGAGGTTGTTTGACGCCGACGGCAATATCGTGGCCGATGACGACGACGGCAACCACAACGAACAAGACAACTGCTACGGGTCAAAGCTGCATCTGACTCCGCCTGCTGGTGATTATGTACTCAGATTCCGAACGTACCAAGAGCAGTCTGGAGCATCTGTTCCAGAAGGCTCAGGAACCGTTGCCTGGTCTAGCGAGGGATATTCCCCTCCAGCGACCACGACGACCACCTCGACTACGACGACATCGCCTACTACGACGACGACTACAACGACGACTACGACTACTACCGCAGCACCGACGACGACGACAACGACTACGGTTGCGCCGACAACTACGACGACAGTCCCGGTGACTACGACGACGGAGGCTCCGCCATCTACCACTTCAACGACGACCACGACGACTTCGACCACGGTGGCCCCGACGACCACGACGGTGCCGCCTACCACGACCAGTACGTCATTGCCGCCGACGACGACGATCCCGCCGACGACGACCTCAACGTCAACGTCTACTACTACGAGTACGACAACGACCCTGCTGCCTACGACGACCACATCGCCGCCTACCACGACAACCTCGCTGCCCCCCACGACAACGATCCCCCCGACAACGACGACGACTCTCCTGCCGCCGCCTGACGACATCACCCCAGAAGTCATCGAGGACATCAACTACGAAGAGTTGTCAGACGATCAGATCGGGCAGGTCGCAGAAGCGATCCAAGAAGCTGACGACGAAGTCAAAGAAGCGTTCGAAGCAGAAGTGGACATCTTCGCTGGCGCTACCGAGGAGTACGTCCCGGCTGGTAGCCGTGTGTCCGTTGAGGATCGTCGTGCGATCATTGCGGTACAATCTGCGGGTGTCGCTGTAGCAGCAGGTGCTGCGCGACCGAAGCCGCCTGCGCCTGTCACGCCAGGGTCGGCACCTACTACTGGAGGACCATCCCAAGGCTCTAGGAGTAGGAATGATTAAACGATTTGTGAAGGCGGTGCTGTTGGAGTCGTCTGCGCTGGCCTGGACGGTCGGCGGCGTCGGGCTGGTGCTGATTACGATGTCGGGCCGCACCCTTGAGTGGGGTCTGTGGATTGCTGGGGCGAGCTTGTTTGCTCACCTTGTGGGCGTGATCTTGAGCGACGACTGAGCTAAGGTAGATACCATGTTCTCTACCGTGCTACTCAAGGACTCAGCCGAACGTGCTGTCTCTACTTTTTGTCAAAGCCTTGTTGCTCTCGTCGGTACTTCTGGTGCTGGCCTGCTTAGCGTTGGTCTGGCAGACTCGGTAATGGCCTCTTTGGCTGCTGCTGCGCTGTCAGTCGTAAAATCCTATGCCGCTGTAAAGGGGCCAATCGGCGGCGCTAACCCGTCGATGGTCAACCTTGACGTGGCAACCGAAGCTGACATGGACGACTGATGTCGCTTGACGCCAATTTGCGTGGGGTTCATCCGATTCTGGAGTTCCGTATCAGGGGCCTGCTGTCGGAGCCTGCGTTGAAGCGTTACGGGACGTACCCTGCCGTGCGGACGTACGCGAAGCAGAAGGCGCTACGGGACCGATACCTCCGAGGAGGCAATCTCGCAGCGTCGCCCGACCGTGTTCTGCGTACCGGCAAGAGCTTTCCGTATGCGTGGAAGCCTCGTGGGTCGTGGCATATGGAGCAGGCAGACGGGTACGGTCACGCTGTAGACTTGAAGCGTCCGGTCGGTGTGACTCGGGCGATGGCTGACCGTGCGGTCAAGCCGTACCTTGCTAAGTGGGGTTTGAAGCAGACTGTCAGCAGTGAGTGGTGGCATCTTCAGGCTCTTACAAGTTCGGGCTGGGTTGACGGCCCCTTACCAGAAAGCTCCGGCATGTTTCTGACCTACGACAGCAACACCGACGAATACCGAGTCGGTATCCCAGGCGAAGGCACCGCCGTCATCGACTCGCCCAATCATTGGCGAGAGGTGATCGCCAAGGGCCGCATGACCGGCGTGTACGAGTCGCCTCACATGGCTGCTCTGCTTGGTAAGATCCGTAAGGAAGCCAAGAAGAAATAGTTGCGGGCATGGTGCGCAGGGAGATCCTGCGACGGGTTATGGTTTGGCCTGTTGAAACACCCGCAATATGAAACCCCCCTGTTGAGCATTGCTCCAGGGGGGTTTTCTTATTCTGGGAACATGTCGTCAACGGTGTCCGGCACAGCGAACCGGGCGCAGTTCTCAAGCGCGATCTCTGCGATTAGCTGCCACACAGCCCGTTCTTGGTTGATCGTTAGGTCGAGCCAGGGTTCGACGGTTGTTGCTGCGATGGGCACGTTGTCGAACTTGTCCCATCCGACCACGAGTAGTCCTGCGAAATCTTCGTCACCGTCGAAGTCCATTTACACAACATACCACTCAGGGTCAGCGGCTGGCTTCGTTAGTTTGAGCGGGCCGGTGCCGTAGGTGGGGCAGTGCGCGAAGTGTGGTTGTCGGTTGCCGTTGCGGTCGATGAGTGTGGGGCCGGAGCATTCGTGGCATTGCATTTCGTTGCTGTCGTTGTCCCAGGATCGTTTGGGTCGTAGTCCTCGTGCCCGTGCCATGAGTGTGCCGAGCGGCGGCGGGAACTCGCGTCCTTCACCGGCGTAGGCATCGAGCGCTTGGCGTACGAGGGTGGGGTGTAGGTCGCCTGCGTGTTGTGCCCATTCGTCTGCGGTCTGGGCGGTGATCTTCATCGCTGTGCCCCACAAGGTTTTTGCGTGGGCTACGAGGTCGGCTGCTTCGTGTCGTTTCATCGTTCCTCCATTGTCTCTCTACCTCCAAAAGTGGTGTTTCCCCAGGTCACGCGCGTCATTTGACGCGTTCGTGACGCGTTAAGTGCACACCCAGTGTTGCCATCCGCCTTCGGGGGCGGCGAGTGCCAGCCATGCGCTGACCCAGATGTTTGCTGCGGGGTCGAACACGTCGGCCCCTGGCCTGCCTGCACGGTCGGCCCTGTCAGGCCAGTATCGAGTCAAATGTTGCATGAGTCCTGATGCGCTACTGTTGGGGTTCTTGGCGTCCGGTAGCCCTGCCGATTCGCATTGCATGATTCGGAGAAACCGATGAACGTCAGCATCGCCGCCGCCGAATGCAAAGACTGCTTCTGTAACGGCTGGTCGCCAACGCTCCACGTTGTCCCAGAACACGGTGGGTGCCTGCGTTGTGGGTGCAGGCGGGATCGTTGTTGCCGGGACGGTTACTGTTGTGGACGTGGAGGGGATCGAACCCTCGTGACCCGCTGATGCAGTAGCCTCAGCAGCGAACCCGACGTTCACGCCCGTCTCCGACAATGTAGTCGATGAGGGCGGCACGGTCGTGGATGTCGGGGCCGTCGGTTTGGCGAGCGTAGGCTCGTAGTTCTGCGAGGTTGAGGTCGTGGACGGTAACGGGTCGTCCGCAGCGCATGCTGTCAGAAGCGTCAGGAGCGCCGCTGTTGCGTTCAAGACCCATCGCCGGTACCTGAGTCCATCTGTCGTCTCAGAAGCTCCCATTGGCGCTCCTCGTCGTTCTGACGGGATTCCACGATCTCATCATCCCAGCACTCGTTGTTGAGCCACGTCGAAGCATGGAGAATGAACCCTGCTTCCACACGGCTGTCAAAGTCCCGGTACGTTCGCATAGCGTCCAGCAGGCGGTCATGACCGACCTTCTTCGCTGCTTTGGCATAAGCCCTCCTGGCTTCAGGCTTCCGCACCTTGCGTGGGTACTCGGCCCACCAGATGTCGAAGTCCTGTTGTTCGTTCGGTTGTTCATCCGCTTGCGGATGGACGATAGGAAATAAAGGTTCAGAACCACATGGGTCTGGTTCTACTGGGTCTGGTTCAGGGGGAGACAAATTTGTCTCCGGGGGGGAGACACCGATGTCCTGGGGGGGTAGGACACCAGTGTCTCCCCTAACACGCATCACCAAATACGTGTTGGAAGTCTGCGAACCGTTGTCTCGACTGCGTTCCGAGACACGAATCCACCCTTCGTCACGCAACTCCGCGATGCATCGCTGTACCGTCCGAGCAGACAGCCCGGTACGGTCACCGATGGTCGCTTTGCTAGGCCACGAAGTCTGGTGCTGGTTCGCAGCCTCGGCCAGCACAGCGTAGACACACACTGCGCTGGCCGAGACGGTGCCAAGCATCCCGAGTGGGACGATGGCGAATGGGTGACTAACTGCCACTTGGCAGTTCCTCCCTTTGGTAGATGCCGGTCAACAGGAACCGGCGTATCAACAACGAACGAGACACCCCGTCGTCCGCTGCGAGCTTGGTCAGGCGGTCGAGCACGTCTTTGGGTAGACGTAGCGTGACCGCAGTGTCATTGCTCATGCCTCAGCCCGCCGTTCCTCCTCGATCCAAGCTGCCACGTCTTGCAGGACATACTTGACGGAGCCACAAAGGCGGAAGCTGCGTGGACCCTGTCCTTTGGAGCGCCAGTTGGCGAGCGTGTGCACGTTAATGCCGATCAGTTCAGACAGTTCTTTAGGCGACACCATCTTAGGAATGCCATCAGGCCGCTTCTCGGCAGTGTTCGGTGTTTGCATCAGAACGGCTCCATCGAAGCGTTGTCGTATTGCTGCACCGTCGCACCTGGGAACGCAGCAGCAACAGCCGCAGAGTTGTCACGAGGCGGCAGGATCTGCTGACCCAACCGGTACACCCCCATCTCCCACGTCTGCACCGTCTGGCCCTGCTTGTTCACATACGAACCGGCCTTGACCTTGCCACGCACCATCACCTTCGACCCCTTACCGGTCGCCTCAGCAATCGCACGACCCTCAGCATCAGAGTTGTCGTTGCGGTTCGGCCACACAGTCAAGCTGACCCACGTCGCAGGCTCATCCTTGCCGTTCGACAAAGCAACAGCCGACTCCCACAGCGTCTTCTCGACACCCTGCACGGTCACCGTCTTCGATTCCCAGTCGCGTCCGAGGTTGCCCTCGATGCTCTGGATCTGTCCATCATTCAGCATTGCTGTCTTCTTCCTTCGTTGCGAGTGCCTTGTCCAGCACATAGGTTTCCTGGCACCACAGTTCGAGGCCCAGCCCGATACGCATAGCGCACCGCTTCACCGCATCCGATACGGCGTTCTTCACGTTCAGGCCCTCGTTCTGACCGGGCCGTTCGCACTCCCCAACTTCATCAATGACCACGGTGTGTTGCCCGTCGATGTTGAACACCATCCGAAGCACCACACCCTGAGCCTGTCCGTCTGCCGACCTGATGATCTGGGTGATCTCCTGCGAGGGCGGCACACCGAGCTTGGCGATCAGCATCTGCTGAATGTCGGCATGCGACACATAGTCAGCGGCGAAGCCACCTGGCTTCTGCTTGATGTACGACTTCGGGATCCTCTTCGCGAGGGCTTGTAGTTGCGTGGTCATAGGTTTCCTTTCCTCAGGGTTGTTTCTTTCACCACTCTTTTTCCCACACTGCGAACTGGTTCATGAAGATGTCCTCGTTCACGAACAAGTCCTGCACTGCGGTCTTGATGTCGGAGTTGACGAGAGCGATCCGCACGTTCGCAGCCAGATCAGAAATCTCGCACAACCGGTCGATGGTGTCATCGCTGTTGCCGCATCCGAACACGTTCGCCATCGTCGCAGTGATGTCAATGGTGCGTCGTGGATCCATTAGCGCTTGCTCCGTTCGATCATCTCGACCGGGACTTCATCTTCGGACAGGCTGCGGCACACGGTGTTGTACTGGCAGTAGGCGCAGTTCCAAGGCTTTGCGCCCTTCTGCTGGTACTCGGGCCGGTCATGCACTAGCACAAGTTCGCCGTGATCGTTCGGCACGAACGCCGGAGCGATCTGGTCCTTGGCGTAGTAGCGGGCTGCGTACTGGAAGTGACGCAACTCGTCCATTGCAATGTCGTACGGCGTCTGCCCGTTCCAGTAGTCGTTGGTTTCGTGCAGGCCGAAATGCCATTCCACCATGTCGCCAGCCTTGATGCCTGCCCGGTAGTCGCTTTCCTTCGCAACGTACACAATCAGAATCGAGTCGGCTTCGATGCCGAGCGCATACAGGGTCGCCTGTGCGACATGCTCACGCTTCGGCCCCTCGTCTTTGCCAGGGTACGGCCACGCCAGCTTGGCTGCGTACCCGCTGACCGTCTTGATCTCGACAATCGTCTGGATGCCGGAGCCGTTCTGCGTGATGATCCCATCGCAGTGACCGGACAGGCCAAACTCCTCGATGCCGTGCCCGACCTTCTTGGACACTTCGGTCAGGTCAATCGGCACCTCAGCCTCGAAATACCAGCCGTTGCCGTCGCAATCCAACGCGTCCTGAACGGACTTGTGGATGGCGTTGCCGATCTCAAACGCCATGTAGGTCTGAGGCGAGAACTCCTCGGACTCCATTGCGTTGTGAGCGCTGAATGTGCGCTTGCGGATGCACGCACCCGCATCGGACACCCTGAACGGTGTGTTGAAAGCTGTGGGCTTCGGCCCTGCTTCGTCACGCAGACGGATCTGGTTGTCCATCCACTCTTTCTGTACGTCCAGCATTCTGGACCCTCCTTGTTTGGTTGAAGTGATCGTTGATTCGTTGACGCTGAGCGATCGCCGCACGGTCACGGCGGTCACGCAGCCATTGTTCATACCACATGCTGCGGGCGATGCCGAACCCAACAACGGCACCGCCCACAGCCGCAGCAACGAGCATCAGAACGGCTCGTTGGCGAACAGCAAGTCGTGGTTCTCAAGCTGCTCAGCGTTGTACTCGTCCATCAACGCAGCCCGCTCGTGCGGGTCGTTGTGCTCCTCACCGTCATGCTCGACATGCCAATCGGTCACGTCGTGAGCAAGCTGCTTGCTCAAGTATTCGGCGTCCTCACGGGACAGACGGAACGTCGAGGTGCTGGCCTGTCGTCCGTCTTCGGTTTCGCTGGTGATCGTCACGAAGAACAGATCCCCGTGGCGGCTGGTGTGAATAAACATTGGTATGTACCTCCAAGCACAGACTGTAACACGTTGTGTCACGGATTAGGTGGGTTTGTCAAGATTTCTTTGCCGACGACGCTCACGCTGCCGCTCATTCCGAGCCTCAAACCGGGCACGATGCCTGTCCTCAGGCGTCAAACCCGCATAAATCCCGTAGTCGTCCTCGTACCTCGGATGATCGCCCAGAATGTACTCACGACACTCCTCCAACACCGGACAAGCAGCACAAACAGCCTTCGCATCCTCGATGTCACGCAACGCCTTACCAGACGCAGCACCCTTCACCGGAAAGAAAAAGTTCGTGTCGTAGCCTCGGCACGCAGCGTCGACCATCCACTCCGTCACTCCTCCATACCCCCAGCAATCAACGCAGCCGACAAATCCTCACACAACCCAGGCGGCAACGAAATCGTCGTCCCCGTCCGAGGATTGATGACTTGCCACTGCAACGCATCAGCAAACGTCGTCTGCGGCTGATACCGCAACACAAACGTCCGCTCCCGAGCACGCTCCACAATCTCTGCCGCTGCCTCCCACATGTCGTCACCGGCACGATTCACCAGATTCATGACCGTTGTATGGTCCCGGCCCAGCATCGACCCGATCTCCGGGTAGCTGTACCCCAGAATCCGTAGCGACACCGCCGCAACACGCCGAGCCTTCACCACAGGCGCATGCCTGTTCCCGCTCAACATGTCATCGAGATGCACCCTGCTGTACTCCGCAGACGCCTCCAACACCTCAGCGTCGTACATCACGAGCCTCCCGCAGCACCTGCTTCACCCAATCCGACGGACGCTGATCCGAACGCAAATCACTCGACTGCTTCGGATGACGCAAAATTTCGTCATGCTGCATCGCAGTTTGTTCCTTCATGGTTTCTTCCTCGTTCCAGGCGGCAAATGACAACCGCAGTCACACAACGGACGGGCCACCCGCACGTCGTCATTCCAAAGGCTGCCCCTGATGCATTCATAGCCAGCAGGCACCGGGCACTGGTGTGGTTTCTTCACAGTTCCCCCTTCGTTCTCCACACCATACGCACACCCTGTGACACCTGCAACCATTTCGATCAGGTAGAGCGATGAGGTGTAGCGATAGTGACGCCTTACGGCGTCACTTTTTCGCCGTCGGCGAACGCCCGTTCGGGCGAACATACGTTCGTGCGAACATATGTTCGTTCCACAATGCGGAACGGTTCCACAATGCGGAACAACCGCGGAGAGTAGTGGCCGGCTCTCACTCTGCGCGGTCGCGGCGTTGTGCGGGCGTCTCGTGCGTTCCGGCGTTGCGGGCGTATTCCGGCGCACGCGAAACGCCCGGAACGCTTAGGGGTGCGCTCCGGGCGTCTCCGGGGGTTCTAGGTTGTCGGGCGCTACGTCATCCGGTGAGAACCCATAGCACTAGAATCAGTAGCAGGAGCCACCCCAGGGGCGTCACCTGGGCGCATCCTTCCCCGTCGAAAAGCGCACGTTACCGGTTCCACCGGGCAGACAATGGGCGCACGTAGCGCACGCGCCCGCCGCGGTCTCGGGATCCACAAGGGGAACGCGCCCGGTGAGTTCCGGGCAACGCAACCCGCGACGCTCGCCCATTGCTTGCGCGAGTTCCGCAGTTTCGTCCCAACTGTCACCGGAGAACGCCAACCGGAGCCACGGGTGGCGGGCGATCGCTCGGCGCGCTGATTGCACGTTGTCGCGGTCGACTGACAGGAAGACGCTTAGCGTCTCCGGTGGGCGCCCGGTGGACGGTAGGCGGAACCTATGCGCCCACTTGTGCGCTCGGGTGTAGACCCATCCGCGCACGTTCGGGCGCATCTCGTGCGCCCGGGCTATGGCTGTCGCGTGCGTCTCGTGCGCTAGTTCCCCGTCCCACTGCCACCGGAACAACGGCGCCCGGACGCCCGCTAGGCGTTGCGCCGCGGCCGATTCGTCCAGCAGTGCGGCGAACATCTCCGCTAGCTCATCTGGGCGGTTTTCGTAGGCCATGACCGCGGCGTAGTTGTCCGCCATCATCCGGCCTACGGCAGGAAAACGGCGATCGATTGCCGCGGCGTAGCAACCGTGGCAAAAGTCGGTTTTGTGCGGTTCGCACGATTCACGCGCGAGGCCGAACGAATTAGGCACGGCTGCCCAGTCTCCTGACGGCTTTAGCCGGGCGTGCGTGCACGTTTTCCGGTTGGTCGAGAGACGCAACATAGGCGGCGCGCTTGTCACCGGGATGGTGCGGCGCTTGGTCCTAGTAGTCATCATCCCACCTTTCACCTGCTGCGGTTGGGTCAAACCAACCGGGCGCAACGTCGGAATTGGCCCAGCGGGCGAGACTGTCGCGGGACTCGTACCGGTCCCACATTTGTTCTGCGTGGGCGTCGCAACGGGGGAACGCCCGCCCGAACCGTCCGGGGACCTCGTGGAACGCCACCGGACCGCGGCACGGTCCGGCGTTGGGGTGCCCATGCTCTAGGCAATCTTCCGGCAGTAGTTCGGGCGCGCTCATCGGTCCCACCCCAAAAACTCGGCGTCCGCGTGCATCGCGGCCACGGCGTCGACATCTTCGCCGAGAACGTCGAACAGTTCCGCGGCCAGGTGGGCGCGTGGGTCGTTGGAACGTTGGCAGGGTGGCCCGCCGAATAGCGTTCCGCATCCGTCATTCGCGAACGTGCGGCGGGCGTCGTCGTAGCTCGCGGCGTATCCGTCTTCTACGGCATCGTGCAAGCTGTCTACGTGCCACGGTTCCGCGCATCTCGGACAATAAATATCCATATCTGGTTTTCTTTCTGGTTGGGTTGTTCCGGTCTAGTTACCGGGGCGAACGCGCCCACCGGCGTGGGCGGACGCGCTCGGCTCGGGAACTAGAACGCTCCGCCCGGCATCGGTTCGGGGAATATGCAACCGGACGCCAACCGGGGGCGCACATAGTCCCCTAGCGTCCATCCGGCGCGATCCTCGCCCGATATGACCGCCCATACGCTCGCCCGGTAATGGTCTGCGCGTAGCGGTCCCATTGGACGCCGGGACACTGCCCAACCGGCAGGCAGATAGGCGGCGATCCGGTCTAGCTCAATAGCGGCGGCGCGTGGGTCATCTGGTAGGCGCACGCGGCACCGGTCCGGCATGCTCGGCGGTTCGCAATCGTGCCCGTGGTGCCATTCGTCGGCGTCCGGGCCATCCGTTAGGTCAAACTCGCGCCCGCAATCTAGGCACGTTATGTAACCCCATTCACTGCGTGCGGGCGTCATCGGTTCTCGAACCTTTCTCGTGCGTCGGTGTCGTACGCCCATCGCACGGCGTCGGCGTGGGCTGTCTCACCGGTGAACCGGACAACGCAACGCCCGGACGGTTCGTGGATGACGCGAGCTAGGCACCCATCGGGCGATGACTCCGCCCGGTATCGGCCCACGCGTGCGTCGGTGTGCGTGTAGGTGGTCATTCGTTGCCTTCCTCTAGGCGGTTGGGGTGTCCGATAGTGGGCGCACCGACTCCCAACGGTCCGCGTTGATAGTAAACGGTGCGACCAGTGCGCCACCTGGCTGGAGCGCCCGGCGCCACGGCGCCCGGTAGTACGCGAGCAAGTGCCGCGCCCGGTGCTTACGCCACCGGCGACGTTCCTCTCGCGTGGGGAATACGGCCGCGAGCAGTACGCCTGCAATAGCTGCCCAGATTGGCGCAGTCATCGCGACACCTTCCACCGGATCTCCCCCACGGTATTTCCGTTGGCATCGCGCAACGGTTGCGCGTGCGACTCGGGCGGCTGGTCCACGTCTAGCGCATGCTCAAGCACTGCACTCATTGCGCCTAGCGCGTCGACTGGTTCGGCTATTGCGGCATTGCCTAGTACGACGTGGGCGAATAGGTGAACGATCGCCGGGCGTTCGGTTGGGCGGCTCATGCTGCCTACCATTCGTCGTACGCGTCGGCGTGGAATGCCGCGCAGGCGTCCAGGTCCGCTTCTAGGCGCATCTCCGCGGCGGTCATCCGGACTTCGTCGTTTTCGGTGCGCTCCATCGCGTAGAGCGTGCAATCCGCCCAGAACTCCGCAGCTTCTTCGGGGGAATCCCCGAATCGGTGATAGGTCGCGGCGGCGTGGCGCGGCATTGGTTCCATCGGGCGCGGCTCAACTGTCGCGAGATGCGCTAACGCCCGGGCGTGGTAATCGTCTAGGTGCATGGCTGGTTCCTGTTCCGGCGGCTCGTTCGGCCACCTGGGGGAACCTTAGCGCCTGAATGTGACACGCGCACGCCATCCGGGCCACTAGGTGCGCCGATAGTGGCACCGGCTCCTCGAGTCGCGCCCGATAGTGAACCCCACCGGCCCAAGGGCTCGCCCGCTCGACCATCGCACCCAACCGGCCCACGCCTGCCCGATAGCAACTAGCGCCACCGGCGCTAGGCGCTAGCAAACAACCCAACCGCCCAGCGTGACAATCCCACCGGCACCCGCCCGGTATGTCTAGGCATAGGCGCCCGGTTCTAGTGGCGAACGTTTGTTCGGGCGTACAGGTGTTTGTGCGAACGTATGTTCGGGGCGAGGGTCCGAAAAGCGAACGTATGTTCGCAGTTAGGGGCCATAACGAACCGGTTAGGGGGTATCACGGTGCGATAGTAGACGAACTTGTTCGTCCAGAACATGGGGGGATGTGCCGAGGCACATGCTATATAGGAATATGCTATCGGTGGGTTGGGTGTTTTGGTTTGTTGGTGTGTGTGGGGTGGGGTGTTTTGGTTGGGACCGTGCCCTGGGTCCCTCCGTCAGTTTAGGTTGATCGCCTGCCAACGTTCTGCGGTGTGTGTTGGCTGGTCGTGCCCGCCCCGTCCCAGGGGCCGTCGTTTCTCGGGCACGACTCGGAGGCCCTTCTGACGGGCGACGCTCACGCGTGCAAGGCGTGGCCCCAACGGTTGACCGGGTTGGGGTGCCGGTTGGTGTAGTGTAGCAGGTGACTAGTTGGAGGTTGTGTCGTGTTGGCGGATTTGTTGCGTAGGTGTGGTGTGCAGAAGCCTGAGAAGCTTGTCGAGGCGTGGAGAAAGGGCGAGTTTGATGATTTGGATTGGGGTGAGGGTTCTGATGTCCCGGTTGAAGCGGAGTGTGATCTCGAAAATCCGGAGTCGTGTGAGTCGTGCCAGTAGCGCATGTGCTGTGGCTGATCCTCACTTGTGTATTTGTGACCTTTGCGATTGTAGGGAGTAGCTGATGGCTGCGAAGAAGGGTTTGTACGCGAACATTCACGCGAAGCGGAAGCGGATCAAGGCTGGTTCTGGTGAGCGGATGCGGAAGCCTGGGTCGAAGGGCGCTCCGACGGCTGCTGCGTTCAAGCGTTCTGCGAAGACTGCGAAGAAGCGTCGCTGATGCCGAAGAAGCCTGATTCTCGTTTGAAGCGTGTCGGCGTTTCTGGCTACAACAAGCCGAAGCGCACGCCGAACCATCCGACCAAGAGCCATGTTGTTGTGGCGAAGGAAGGCGATCGTGTTAAGACGATTCGATTCGGCCAGCAGGGCGTGTCTGGTGCGGGCAAGAACCCGAAGACGGCTGCTCAGAAGGCGCGTCGTAAGTCGTTCAAGGCTCGTCATGCGAAGAACATTGCGAAGGGCAAGATGTCTGCTGCTTATTGGGCGAACAAGGTGAAGTGGTGATGGCTCCTCCAAGAATGCCTCGTAGCCAACTGTCCGAGTCGGCCAAGTATTATCGGGACAACCCGAAAGCTCGCCGTAAGAAGGCTGCGACGGACAAGAAGGTGAACGCTCGGCCTGAGCAGCGCCGTAAGCGCACCGAGTTGTCGAAGGCTCGCAGGCAGGCGAAGAAGCGTGGCGTGGATCTGCGTGGCAAGGACATGTCGCACACGAAAGATGGTCGGATGGTGCCAGAGAACTCGTCGCGTAACCGTGCCCGTCAGGGTTCTAACGGCAAGTCCACGAAGAAGTAGCCATGCCGTCTGGCAAGCACACTACACCGGAGCAGTGGGTCCAATATTTGCTGATGCGCCGTGGCGGCGAGTCAATGCGACAGTCCGCAATCAAAGCAGGCGTCAACTACCACTCGGCACGCGACAACGAATCAGGACGCACCTCAACCCGTTCCTGGCTGCAAGCCAAAGAACAAGTCGACAAAATCGGCGTATCAAAGATCCCTACCTATGAGCACCTCGACCCAGCCGCACAAGAAGCACATGACAACATCGAAGCATTTGCACTCCGTTACTTCGGAATCATTCTCCAACCCTGGCAAATCGAAGCAACCGAAAAAGTAAACGAACTCCTCAACACGCCACAAGAGGAATACATCGTCATCAACGCACCCCCCGGCTCCGGCAAATCCACGTTTTTTGCGAAAGTGCTTCCGGCGTGGGCGACCGTCCGCAACCGTGCCCTACGAGGCATGATCGGTTCCTCCACTCAACGCCTAGCCGAGTGGTACACACGGCGGCTGCGTGCCGAGTTCGAACGTGAGCACGTTGCCCGTGCCGAACTGAACGACCAGAAGATCGGTATCGCCGTAGATGCCGTCCGCACCATGCAACAGGACTTTGGTGCGTTCAAGCCTGATGCGAAGGAAATATGGAGAGCCGAAGCCTTCACCATTTTGCAGCCCGACGACCAGCCCCTGTCACAGAAAGAACCTACCTGGTCAGCGTTTGGCATGGACTCTGGCTTCCTTGGTGGCCGTTTTGACCTCGTGATCTGGGACGACGTGTGGGATCCACGCAAGATGCGTAACTCCGAATCCCGCTCCGACATGTACCGCTGGTGGGACGAAGTAGCAGAAACCCGACTCGAACCGGGCGGTCTGTTAGTGTTGAACGGCCAGCGCATGTCGTCTGACGACATCTACCGGTACGCACTAGATAAGAAGGCCCCGCTTGACGAGGACGAAATGGACTCGGTGGGGGAGGGCATGGTGCCAGAGGAGAACTCTGGACAGGCTTCCTCCTTGCCTAGTGAAACACTCTCCCCCACTGAGGAATCCAAGTACCATCATTTGAAGTACAAGGTTCATTACGAGGACCGGTGCGACAACGACCACAGCTTGAACGCAAAGCCGTACCCTGAAGGGTGTCTGCTGTATCCGCGTCGTTTGCCGTGGAAGAAGATCCGGCATATCAAGGCGCAGACTCCTGACCGGTACGAGATCCTGTACCAGCAGGAAGACGCCGACCCGTCATCGGTGCTCGTTGACCCGATCTGGGTGTCGGGTGGCGAAGGCCGTGACGGTGTGCATCATGTTGGTTGTTGGGACAGCGACCGTGACTTGTGGGAGCTTCCGCAGTATTTGCCGTCTGATCCTGTAATTCTTGCTTCAGCGGACCCCAGCCCGTCAAACTTTTGGGCATTGCAATGCTGGGCATACGTTGAGGAAACAGAGTACCGGTATTTGTTGGAGTCGTACCGGCGCAAGATGGATGCGCCCTCGTTCTTGGATTGGAACCATGACACGCAATCTTTTACCGGCATCGCAGAGGAGTGGTGGCAGATATCGAACGATATGGGGCACCCGATCCAGTATTGGATTGTTGAAGCGAACGCGGCGCAGAAATTCATCCTCCAGTACGACCACTTCCGCAGGTGGGCGTCGACGAGGGGCGTGGAGCTTGTGCCGCATTACACGCACTCGAAAAACAAGGGCGACCCGAAGTATGGGGTGCAGATGCTGGCCCCCTTGTACAAAGCCGGACGTGTACGGTTGCCGGGGAAGCAGAGGACTGCCGCACGTCCACACTCGCTACTTTTGGTAAACGAGGTCACGAAGTGGAACCCTGAGGGCACTGGTTCCCGCACGGACGATTGTGTTATGGCACAATGGTTCATGGAGCACAATCTTGAAAAGATTTACACTCCATCTGTTGAGGCGGTGCGGCAGTGGCGACCGTCGTGGCTTTCTGGAGACGCGCGCATATGAAGTCCGCTGAAGACATCGTTGACCTGTATTACAGCCGTTCGCAGAATCATGCGGGCGTCAAGGCGCGTATGCGTCACATCCGTGACCATTACAACGGCGACGTTGTCGTGCCGCTACCGGAGATTGACACTACTGAGTCGGCTGCGGTCGCGAACCTTCTTGCTCAGGGTCTGGATCAGACGGCGATGCGTGTTGCGTCGGTCCTGCCGGACATTGTGTGCCCGCCTGCCGACGACACCTCCAAGCAGGCGCGCAAGCACGCACAGATCCGCCGCAAGGCCATGTTTGGTTGGTGGCAGAACTCAACGCTTGATCTTCAGCTAGCAAAACGTGCTCGCCATTTGATCGGGTATTCGCAGACTGTGACGCAGTTGCGGTTCGATCCGAAGAAAGGCGTGCCGACATGGCATACCCGTGACCCGCTGACCGCCTACCCGTCGAACCTGCGGGGCGTGGACGACATGAACCCAGCCGACTGCGTGTTCGGCTACGAACGCACCTACGGCTGGATGCAAACCTTCTACCCCGAAGCCGCGCTGCGGTTTGCTGGTGGCGTGAAGGACTCACCGTATGAGAAGGACGAACCGATCGAGATGATCGAGTACGTCGACCATATGGAAACGGTGCTGGTCGGGTTGCGCAACCCGCACACCCAGGGTTACGCCAGCGACGACACCAGCCCCGTCATCGTGGAACTGGAGCGTGTCCCGAACCTGATCGGACGCTGCCCCGTTGTCGTCTCCAACCGGATCTCGCTGGACGAGTCCCGAGGCCAGTT
>Ga0209536_100001649_pt1 | contig 36595 bp, 24 predicted proteins | sample DeeMarSeWOR28_12_FD_187461 | JGI IMG/M metagenome (GOLD analysis project Ga0209536, IMG submission 187461) | Marine sediment microbial communities from White Oak River estuary, North Carolina - WOR-2-8_12 (SPAdes) (version 2) | ecosystem: Environmental > Aquatic > Marine > Intertidal zone >...
CCGCCGCCGGACGTAAAGCCCTGGCTGGCGATCAAGCCGTCCCCATTGTCGAAGGGTCCCCCGCCCCTGACGGCGTCCCGGAGCCGGTCGGTGAACGTCCCGATGCCGGTGCCGGCCATATTTCGCTGGGTCGATTGCACGAATCGCCGATCACTGGCCACCTCACCGAAGTTCCAGCCCTCTCCGTAGAAATACACGCTGGGATCGATGGCCTGCATTTTCGCCAGGATGGTCTCCATCTGGGCTTTCGGGTGGAAGCTCATCAGATCGAATCTGTAGGCCGTGATCTTGTAGTCCTCCAGGAACTGGATCAGCGTGTCCTCCATGAGTTTGCCCATCATCGCGAACTCGGAGGCCGTGTTGGAGCAGCAGGTGGATGTCTCGACCGCCCCGCTGTCCTCGTTGTACCGCTGGTAATAGCCCGGGACGATTCGATCGAGGACGGACTTCTCGGCCTGTCCGCTCGAATTCGTGTGGTTGTAGACCACGTCGATGACAGTCCGCAGTCCCTTGGCTGCAATGGCCTGGATCATCTCACGGTACTCGTAGATCCGCGTGACCCCCTCGGGATCCGTGGCGTAACTGCCTTCCGGCACCCCGTAGTGCCAGGGGTCATATCCCCAGTTGAAGCCGTCGAGGTCGCGCATCCAGTTCACGACCTGTTGCTGCAGATCGGACGTCGGGTCGGCTGCCGTTTCCTGTACCAGCAGTTCACGAATAGTCAGGGCACTGTATTGCGGACAGAGGCCGGCAGCGGCCGGGTTGGCGTCGCACAACGCCTGCACTGTGTTTTCCAGTTCCACCCGATCCGCACGCACCTCCTCAATGGTGGCGATGTCGAAGCTGGGCAGAAGATGCAGATGAGTTAACCCGGCATCGGCCAGTCCCTGTAAATGGGCGTGACCGTCCGTGTTGTCCAGCGTGAACGCCTTGTACTTACCTCTCAGCTCATTCGGAACCGTTTCGTCCGCGGCGCTGAAGTCCCTGATGTGCAGCTCGTAGAGCGATATATCCTCCGGTTCCCCGTAGGCCGGCAGCGCCAGCTCGTCCCAGCCCGCCGGTTTCAGGTCCTGGTCGTCCAGGTTGACGACCTGGCTGTGTCGGCTGTCGGCGGCAAGGCTGACCGAATACGGATCCGTCACCGTATTTGTCACGACCGCGTTTGCGGCGTAGGTGTACACCGTCAGGGTGAAGTCGTAGTACATGCGATCCCAGCCGGACTGGCCAGTGACTGACCAGACGCCGGAAGCGTCGTCGTAGGTCATGGGCACCTGCTGTTCGGGTACGCCGGGCGCCGAGTACAGGTTCAGTGTTACGCCGTCCTCCGGATAGGCCGTCGGCGCCCAAAGCCGGATGGTCGGCGTCGTGCCGGTCCAGGTGACACCGAGATCTACGCCCGTGGCGTTCGCGGCGTACAGGGAGTCCAGCAGCCCGGGAGTCTGCACGAAGGTGGCCTCCACGGGGATGCCGAATCGGTCACGACCCACCAACACCAGCTGGTAGCGAGCGATTTCCTCCGCGTTGTCGGCCACTGAAGCCGGCACGGCAAAGGCCGGGTAGTCCGCCAGGTGCAGCTGGTTAACCGGTTCCGGGTTGGTGCCGGCGGAGAGTACGGCGGACTCGCTGTTGCCGGTGATGTCCAGCCCCCTGATGCCGATGCTGGCGTCGGGCGACCAGGCGAGTTCGACCTCGACCACCGAGTCGTCCGGCTCCCACAGGATGGTGTTTCGGTCCACCCAGTGGGCCGCCCTGCCGACGATGGCGACCGCGCCCCCGCCGCCCGGCGGCGCGCTGGAGATTTCCGCGCTGTCCGACTCCACGAAAACGATGTTCCCCGTCTCCGCGATTCGGATCAGCAGGTCTGCGTTCGGCTCCTTGGTGTCGCCCCTGTGAATGACGACTCCGAGGACCTCGGGGAAGGCCTCCAGCGGATCGGGGCCGGCGTCATAGCAGGGATTGGGTGGTAGCGTGATGCGGAAATAACCGCCGATGGAATCGGTGCCCTCCACGACGCAGGTCTCCGCGCCGCTGAAATTTGTCCAGTCACCGGTGGCCGGCTCCCGCGGGAACAGGTGCAGGTTCCAGTCGGCGTAATTGCCGTCGTCCCGGAGGTAATAGAGGATCACCTCGTTTTCGCCGGGTCGGGCCTGGACGGCGCTGACATCGCCGCTGACGGTCCGCGGGTTCCCGGAGAAGGCGTACACTGCCGCCGACTGCGACACGACCGCCGGCACGGTGCCGAAGAACTGGCCGGTCGAATCCACTTGTCCCCCATTGCTCACAGTGAAATTGACGATGCCGCCGGCAGGGCCACTGACCTGCGCCGAGCAACCGAAGGCATCGCTTGTTGGCGTGCACGCAACGGCCTCTCCGGCGTAATTGATCACTGTGTTGCTGTAGTCGCCGGTGGGCGAGTGATAGAAGATCTGGAAAGTCGTTTCCGTCGGCACGTCCGCCGGGTACACGATCCACGTGAAGTCATCCACCGCCACGTCGCCGTTGTCGGCCACGATTTCCAGGGTGGTCACGGCTGGCGCAGCCCCAAAACCCGCTTCGATTGATATGGCCGTGGGATCGGCCGTCTCCAGTGAGCTCTCCAGGGTGCGGGCACCCGTGGTATCGGTCGTGTAGATGTCGGTGGTGCCCGGGACCACCGGTCCACCGCCAATTTCTACGGCGGACAGGGTCAGCGTCGCGGCGCTGGCATCAGCGGCATTGAGGGTGAAGTTGTAGCAACCGTCCTCTGGAATCGACATCTTGCCATTGTCGAAGGCGCCCGGGACGATCAGCGGCAGCGTTCCGCCGACGGTCAGGGTTTCCGCCGGGTCAGGTGCCCGCTGGACCCCCCAGCCCTGGTCCGCGACCTTGAATTCCCAGTCGCCGGCAACGAGTTCGAACTCGGCCTGCAGGACCCCATTGCCGAAGTTGATGAAGTTGTATGGCGGGCCGGTGGGATTCTCCCAGTCATTGAATCCGCCACGGACGAACATTTCCGATCCGAAAGGTTCCGTGTTATCGAAGCCCTGATCCTGAAGTCCACACTCTTCCTTGCCGCCCGGTGGCCCTCCGATCTCGACCTTTGTCAGGGTCAGGGTCGCGTCCTCAAAGTTGTTAGCCTCCGTCCCGGCTTTCCACGTGAAGTTGTAGCAGCCGTCCTCCGAAATCGACATGGTCCCGTTTTCTAATTCACCGGCCCTGGCGAGATCCACGGTCGCGCCCACCGTCAGGACGACATCGTCAGCAGGCACTCCCTGGTAGTCCCAATCTCCGGCCGCCAGCTTGAATTCCCAGTCCCCGGCAGTGATCTCGAACTCCGCCTGGTAAATGCCGTCACCGAAATTGATATAGTTGTACGGCGGACCGGTGGGGTCCTCCCAGTCGTTGAACCCGCCACGAACGAAGATCTCTTTTGGACCATTGCCCCCGTCAAAGGTGTTGTCCAGGCCCTGGTCCGTGACACCGCAGGTTTCCTTGCCGCCGCCGCCGGAATCCAGGGTGATCTTCGTCAGGGTCACTGTCGCCGCGGAGGGATCAGCGGCGTTGATCGTGAAGTTGTAGCAACCGTCTTCCGGGATGGACATGGTGCCGTTGTCGAAGGCACCCGGAACCACCAGGTTGGCGGTCCCGTCCACGTTCAGGATGTCATCCACCGCCGGCGCCCGCTGGACGCCCCATCCCTGGTCGGCGATCTTGAACTCCCAGTCTCCCGCCGTCAGTTCGAATTCCGCCTGGAGTATCCCGTCGCCGAAGTTGACGAAGTTGTAAGGGGCACCGGTCGGATTCTCCCAGTCGTTGAATCCACCCCGGACGAACATCTCCGAACCATAGGGCTCGGTGTTATCCAGGCCCTGGTCCGTGACACCGCAGGTGGTCTTGCGAAGAATGTTCGGCAGGCCTGCCTTGGCCAGCATGGCCGCCGCCCCGCCGGCGCCGAGACCGCGTATCGAGAAGTCGATCTGCCGGGTCGGCGAGGAGAAATTGACGACCCCGGTTTCGCCGTCCGGAATCACCCAGCTGCCGTCGAGGGCGACTCCGCCGGAGAACACCGCGTTGTATGGCGGATCGCCAACGGTAAATGTGCCTGCCTGGGTGAAATCGAAGCCCGTAGAGACGGTCACGGGCTGGGGTTGCACGACGGGCTCGCCGCCGCCGCCACCGCTACTGGGACTGCAGGCCGCCATGATGGTCGACAACGTCGCCAACAGGACTCCAAGCTGCCGTGCTGAAGCATTGATCATTTTCTTCTCCGAACGGGGCGTTCGCGGGCGGGCTTTGCCACCGCCCGGGCGTGTGAACAGCAGAAACGGGGACCAGAGTCGTCCGCCCCGCGCCCTCCGGGGCCATTCGGCAAAAATGCCGTGGCCTTCCACAGGCTGGAGGAAGGGCTGGATGGCGGCAATTGCATTCCCTCCGATCACTCGTCGCCGCAGCGTGCGGCCCGGGCGACTCTCGTTATTCTATTTAGCGGAGCCGAATCCGACTCCGCTTCCGCCCGCGTCGCATATGCAGTACTGACTGCCGCCGCGCGGACGATGCCCCGAGAATAACGGCAAACCGCCTCGACGGGCCACTTCGGTTTTCCCTTACCCTGCGACGCCCCCCGATTATCAGCGGGGTTCGCCCAGCAGGACCAGGCTGTGGGGAGCCAGTGAGTAGACATGACCGGTCCGGTAACCGTCGGTCGGCACGGAGACTGTTTCCTGGCGCGTATCCACGGCGACTTCCCAGCGGTCGGCGCTGATGGGTGCCGGCAAGGTGAATTCCACATCCGCCGCGGAAGCGTTGAAGAGCAACAGGAAACTTCCGCCCGGGTGCCTGTCGGATGGATCCCGGTGTCGGACATCCACGCCGGTACGATCCAGCAGCACGCCCAGACACTGTCTGCGGGGATCCCGCCAGTCACTCTCGGTCATCTCGGATCCCTCCTGGCTGAGCCAGGTGACATCCTTGAGGCTCGATACGGGATGAACGACGCCCTCCAGAAAGCCCGTGCGCCTGAAGACCGGATTCTGTCGGCGAATATGACCGAGGAAACGGACGAATTGCACGAGGTCCGCTTCTTCCTCACGCATCTTCCAGTCAATCCAGGACAACGCGTTGTCCTGGCAGTATCCGTTGTTGTTCCCCTGCTGGGTCCGGCCGAATTCGTCTCCAGCCATGAGCATGGGCACGCCCTGCGACAGCAGCACCGTGGCAAGCAGGTTGCGTCGCTGGCGACGCCGGACCTCGAGAATTGCCTGATTATCCGTGTCCCCCTCGACGCCGCAATTCCAGCTCACGTTGTGATGGCTGCCGTCCCGGTTGGCTTCCAGGTTTGCCTCGTTGTGCTTGTTCTCGAAGCTCACCAGGTCGCGGAGCGTGAAGCCGTCGTGGCAGGCAGCGTAGTTCACGGTGGCGCTCGGCTGGCGTCCGGGACTGCGGAAGAAGTCGCTGGAGCCGGCGATGCGCTCGGCAAACTCCGGCACCTTCGCCGGATCCCCGCGCCAGAAGCCGCGTACGGTCTCGCGGTAGCGGTCGTTCCATTCCGACCAGGGACTTGGGAACTGCCCTAACCGGTAACCCTCCGGGCCCACATCCCAGGGTTCTGCGATCAGCTTGACCTGGCTCAGGATCGGGTCCTGGTGGATGGCAGTGAAAAACGCACCATGGGGATCGAAAGCGACGCCTCGACGGCCCAGGGATGCGGCCAGGTCGAAGCGGAATCCGTCCACGCCCATGTCCTCGGCCCAGAACCTCAGTGCGTCGGTGACCAGCCGCAGCACGTCCGGGTTGGACACGTCGAGAGAATTGCCGCAGCCCGAAAAATTGACGGTCCTGCGCAGATCCGCCGGGTCCAGCAGGTAATAACTGGAATTGTCGATGCCTCGGAAGCTGAGGGTCGGTCCCCGTTCGTCTCCCTCGGCGGTGTGGTTGAAAACCACGTCCAGAATCACTTCGAGCCCGGCCCCGTGCAAAGCATCGACCATCTGCCGAAATTCCGACACGGGATCGGATAAGGCATAGCCCAGATGGGGCGCGAAGAATGCGATCGGGTTGTAGCCCCAGTAGTTGCTCAGGCCCTGCTGCACCAGGTGACCCTCGGAAATGAAGGCGTGGCAAGGGAGCAGCTCTACGGCGGTGATGCCCAGTTCCTTGAGGTACTCGAGAACCGGCGGCTGCGCCAGGCCCAGGAAGGTACCACGGTAGTTTTCCGGTACCTGTGGGTGGAGACGGGTGAAGCCCTTCACGTGGAGCTCGTAAATGACGGTCTGGTTCCAGGGCGTACGGGGCTTCGGGTGGGTCAGAGCCGGCAGGTCCCGTGGCGAAACGACGGACTTGGGGGTCCATGGGGCGCTGTCACGTGGATCCAGGCTCCACTCCTCGTCCGACTGGTGGTTGTATCCGAAGACTTCACCGCGCCACCGAAAGTCGCCGTGGAGCACTCTTGTATAGGGATCGATCAGGAGCTTGGCCCGGTTGAACCGATGTCCGCGTCGAGGCTGATAAGGTCCCCGAACACGGTATCCATAGAGCTGTCCGGCCTTCAGGCCCGGCACGAAACCGTGCCAGACGTTACCGGTGCGACCGGGCAGCGTCACCGTCGCGAGTTCCTCAGTTCCCGAGGGGTCGAACAGGCACAGGTGGGCCGATTCGGAATGCCGTGAGAACAGGGCGAAATTGACACCGCCTTGCGTACACAGGGCGCCCATTGGATAGGGGCGCCCGGGATGGACTTCAATGTCTGTGCGGCTACTCATCTCAGACGATACTGCTCCATCCCCGTCCTGTCGCCACGTAAGCCTCGCGCAATCGCTTCACTACACCTCGGGGCAGCGGACCTCGCGCCATGGCCCGGATATTCTCCTCCAGGTGTCCCAGACGGGTCGATCCGACAAGGACTGCGTTCACGCCATCACTGAACGCGGCGAATCGTAACGCCACGTCCGCCCAGTCGTCCACGTGACCCACCACGGCCTCCAGGTCCGCGAACCGTTCACGGTAACAGGCTTCCGGGCTTCCCGCCGGCGGCTCGCCAAGGGCCCAGGGAGCGCCGGCCAGGGTGCGCTTGGCGATTACGCCGATGCCGTCAAAAGCCTGCTGGCTGCCTTGGCTGCGCATGTTGTCCTGGTCCACCAGGTTGAATGATATCTGTACGGCGCCGAATTGGCCGGTCGCCAAGGCATGCCGGAGGGCGTCGCCATCGCCCGAATAGGCCGCGATCCTTATCTTCCCCGCATCCCGCGTATCCTGCAGGGCGTCACTCAGCCGCTGGTCGGCCAGCACCTCGGCCGGACACGAGTGGAGATGAACGATATCGATCACATCGGTCCGCAAGCGCTGCCGTGCCTCCTCCACCCCGCGCCGAATGCACTCCGGGGTCCAGTCGGCGCATCCGCTGATGCCGTATCCGACCTTGGTGGACAGCACGAACTCATCGCGGCGACGGGCCAGATACCGGCCGATGCGTTCCTCGGACAAACCGTAGGACCGAGCCGTGTCGATCAGCCCGATTCCCAGGTCGAGCACGCCGTTGAGCAACTGCTCGGCCCGGCGCTCCGGCAGACCGGGGTCTCCGGCCTGCATCGCTCCGAACCCGAGGACCGAAGTGCGCAGACCGGTATCGCCCAAGGGGCGAGTGAGCATGCCTGGGATCCCCCCTCGCCGCCTCCGTTATCGATCGGGCCGAAGCATCAGCGTAGACAGGGGCGGCAAAGTGAGATCCAAAGACGCCGGACGACCGTGGGCCGCAATCGGGTCCGCGTCCAGCCCCCCTGTGTTGCCGACGTTGCTGCCGCCATAGAGCTCTGCATCGGTATTGAGTATTTCCCGGAACCTGATCTGCTCGGGCACGCCCAGCCGGTAACCGCTGCGCACGATCGGCGTCATATTGCAGACGACGACGACGTAATCCGAGGGATCCTGCGCATATCGGACAAATGACAGCACGCTCTGCTCGGCGTCGGTGTGGTCGATCCAGGCAAATCCCCGGGAAGAATCGTCGGCCTCGTGGAGCGCCGGCTGCGACCGGTAAACCCTGTTCAGATCCGCGACCAGACGTTGCAGACCGGCATGGCGCGGATTATCGAGCAGATACCAGTCGAGCTGCGCGTCGTGGTTCCATTCCCGGATCTGCCCGAATTCACCCCCCATGAAAAGGAGCTTCTTGCCGGGATGGCCGTACATAAAGGCGTAATACAGGCGGAGATTGGCGTGTTTCTGCCACTCGTCCCCGGGCATCTTGCCCATGAGAGAGCCTTTGCCATGGACAACTTCGTCGTGGGACAGGGGCAGGATGAAGTGCTCGTCGAACGCGTAAACCAGACCAAAAGTCATCTCACCGTGATGATATTTTCGGTAAATCGGGTCTTTCGACATGTAGTCGAGCGTGTCGTGCATCCAGCCCATGTTCCACTTGTATCCGAATCCCAATCCGCCGTCGTAGGTCGGCCTGGAAACCTTGGGCCAGGCGGTCGATTCCTCGGCAATGGTCATCACGCCCGGGTGTTCTCGGTGCAAAGTGACATTCATGTCCTTTATGAACTCGATAGCATCGAGGTTCTCGTTGCCACCGTAGATGTTGGGCAGCCAGGCGCCGCCTTCGCGCGAGTAGTCCAGGTACAGCATTGACGCCACCGCGTCGACCCGAAGACCGTCGGCGTGATACTCCTCTACCCAGAACAGGGCGCTGCTGATCAGGAACTCGCGGACGAATTCACGGCCGTAATCGTAAATAAAGGTGTTCCAGTCGGGATGCCAGCCGCGTCGCGGATCCGGATGCTCGAACAGGGCCGTGCCGTCGAACTGGGCCAGCCCGTGCTCGTCGCTGGGAAAATGGGCCGGCACCCAGTCCAGGATGACGCCGATGCCCGACTGGTGGCACCGATCGACGAAATACTTGAAGTCGTCCGGGGGGCCGTATCGGCTTGTCGGCGCGAACATGGCCGTCGGCTGATAGCCCCAGGAACCCAGGAAGGGATGCTCCGTCACCGGGAGAAGTTCCACGTGCGTGTATCCCATCTCCTGTAGATAGGGAATGAGCTGCTCGGCGAGTTCCCGGTAACCCAGATGCCGGCCATCCGGGTGTCTGCGCCAAGAGCCGGGATGGAGTTCGTAGATCGCCACCGGGTTGTCTGTCCGGTAGCCTTGCCCGTCCCGCGCCTCGCACCAGGTGCCGTCTCCCCATTCATAGGCGTCGCGGTCGTACACGATCGATGCATTCCCCGGCGGCTGCTCGCTGTAGAACCCGAAGGGATCGGACTTGATGGGCAGGAGGTTGCCGGCCGGGCCCTTGACTTCGAACTTGTACAGGGCCCCTGGCTCGAGCCCGGGGATAAACAGACGCCAGATGCCCTCGAAGCTGCTCTGCATGGGATGCCGGCGACCATCCCAGGCATTGAAATCGCCGATGACACTCACGGCTCTCGCTGACGGTGCGTAGACCGAAAACAGCACGCCGGCCAACACGCCACCGCCCTCCTTCTCGAGGCTGGACGGGATGGCGCCGAGGTTGTTGTACAAGCGGATCGGGTCGGTATGGTGGCGGGCAAACGTGCTGGCCCGGAATTGATACGGATCCAGGTCCTCGTGGACCTCCCCATGGCGGCACACCCGCAGCTTGTAGGGGAAAAGCTTTCGCCGGCGTGGGAACACCATGCTGAACAGGTCTGTCTCCCCCACACGATCCATCCGACCCAGATTGCGACGGCGGGCCGAGTCCACGACTTCCACCCACTCGGTATCCGGCAGCCAGGCCCTGAGGACAAGCCCAGGCCCATCATCCCGAACATGGATGCCGAGACTCTCGAAGGGGACGGCGCACAGGGCTCCGTTCAGATCGTCGAGCAGCTGAGTGTATTTTTCGTTGGCGTCCATATTCGCTGTTCTCCCGCCCGACAACAGATCGTCCGCATATCAGCCGATGGGCGAAACCTTCCAGATGTTATCCGCGTACTCCCGGATAGATCGATCGCTGGAGAACTTGCCCACCCGCGCGGTGTTGATGATCGATTTGCCTACCCAGCTGTCCCGGTCGAGGAAGGCGTCGTCCACCCGGGCCTGGGCCTCAAGGTACGCGTCGTAGTCCGCCAGGACGAGAAAATGCTCCCCGTCCGACAGTAGGCGGTCGACAATTGGCTGGAACCGTCTCAGGTCCCCCGGCGAGAAGAGACCTTCGGAAATATCCTGGAGTACGCTCGCCAATTCGGCATTGCGGCGGACGATATCGATCGGGTAATACCCGTCGGACCGAGCTTGCGCGACCTGCTCCGCGGTCAGGCCGAAGATGAAAATGTTGTCTTCACCGACTTCCTCCAGGATTTCCACGTTGGCGCCGTCCAGGGTGCCGAGGGTCAGGGCGCCATTGAGCGCGAACTTCATGTTGCCGGTCCCGGAGGCCTCCATGCCGGCGGTCGAGATCTGCTCCGAGAGGTCCGCCGCCGGGATGATGATCTCGGCCCGGGAGACGTTGTAGTTGGGGACGAAGACCAGTTTCAACAGATGACTGGTGTCAGGATCGTTATTGATGATCGAAGCCACATTATTGATGAGCTGGATGATGCTTTTGGCCACCAGATAGCCCGAGGCCGCCTTGCCCGCGATCACGACCGTCCTGGGGACCCAGCCCGCATCCGGGTCGCGCTTGATGCGCTTGTAGCGCGTGACAACGTGCAGCAGATTCAACATCTGACGTTTGTACTCGTGGATGCGCTTGATCTGGACGTCGAACAGAGAGTCGGTGTCGATCGATATGCCGGTTTCCCGCAGGATGAACGCAGCCAGATGCTGCTTGTTGTCCTTCTTGACCTGGGCGAACTGCGCTCTGAATGCCTCGTCGCCGCTGAGTTCTTCCAGCGTCTGCAGGCGCTCCAGGTGATTCTCCCAGTCCCGCCCGATTCGCCCCGTGATCAGGGAGGCCAGTCCGGGATTGGCCACCTTCAGCCAGCGGCGAGGCGTCACACCGTTGGTCACGTTGACGAACTTGTCCGGATAGAACTCGGCGAAGTCCTTGAACAGGGTTTCCCTGACCAGGCGCGAATGCAGTTCGGCAACGCCGTTCACCTTGCCGCTGCATACGGCTGCCAGCCAGGCCATCCGCACCTGCCGCCCGTCGTGGCCGCTCTCGTCCACCATCGACATCCGGCGGCGACGTTCGCCATCATTCGGAAAACGTGCGTTGACCTCGTCCAGGAAATGCCTGTTGAGTCCATAGATGATCTCGAGGTGACGCGGCACCACCTGTTCCAGCAGCCGTACCGGCCAGGTCTCCAGCGCTTCCGGCAGCAGTGTATGGTTGGTGTAATTGAACGTGCGGCACGTGATATCGAGGGCCTGGTCCCAGGCCATGCGGTGTTCGTCGCACAGGAGCCGCATCAGCTCGGGAATGGCCAGGGCCGGATGGGTATCGTTGAGCTGGATGGCGACTTTGTCGGGCAGCGCCGCCAGGGTGTAGCCGGCGTCCAGGTGCTCCCGGAGAATGTCCTGGAGGCTGGCGCTGCAGAAAAAGTATTCCTGCTTGATGCGCAGCATCTTGCCCTCTTCCGTGGAATCGTCCGGATAGAGGACATAGCTGATGCTCTCGGCGGCACTTTTGTTGGCGAGGGCGCCGGCGAAGTCGCCCCGGTTGAACCGCTCCAGGTCGATTTCCTGCTCGTCCCTCGCGCCCCACAGGCGCAGGTGATTGACCGTCCTGCCGTTATTCCCGGGGATCGGTGTGTCATAGGCGACCGCCTCCACGATCTGGGCGTCGCGCCACTCGTAGCGGATGTGGCCGGCCGCATCCCGGTAGGCAATGCAGTGGCCGCCGATGGGGATCTGGTAGCGGATGTCCTCCCGCTTGATCTCCCAGAGATTGCGCCGACGCAGCCATCGATTGGGTTGTTCGATCTGCTCGCCGTCGGGGCCGATCTCCTGTTTGAAGAGGCCGTAGTCGTAACGGATGCCATAGCCAAACCCGGCGATGTCCAGCGTGGCCATGGAATCCAGGAAACAGGCCGCTAGGCGGCCGAGACCGCCGTTGCCCAGACCCGCATCGCCCTCCAGGCCGGCCACGTCCTCGAGGGTGTCGCCCACTTCCTTGATGAGCTCACGCAGATCATGGTCCAGGTCCAGGTTGACGGCCGCGTTGGTCATGCCGCGGCCCATGAGAAATTCAAGCGACAGGTAATAGACTCTCCGTGACTCGTGGGTGCGGATGCGTTCCTGAGTGTCATGCCACCTGGACAGCAGCCGGTCCCTCAATACCAGGCACAGGGCGCAGTACCAGTCATAGCGACTGGCCGTCTGGGGATCCTTGCCAATCGAATAGGCCAGCTTGGTGGCGATGGAGCGCTTGAAGCCCTCCTTGTCCGTGCGCAGCTCCGCCAGCTGGAACGGTTGAAATCCCAACTCTAGGGGACCCGCTGCCATTCGTAATACTCCTGTTTTCCCGAAAAGTTGCGGTCTTGCTGTCTCTCGCCTCGAACGAGAATTGTTGCGTTGCGACAACGACTTAGCCCCCGAGAATAGCAAATTGACCGGGCTGATATCATTGGGACTAATACGACCCCCGCTCTCGTTTCGTTCCCGTTCTTCATGACTGTACGATCATGAGTCGCTCGCCCCTCTTCCCGGCCCAGACGCCGGCAATCAGGTCATCGTGAAACGCATTCTCTTCATTCTTCTCCTGGTGATCGGGGTGGCTGCAGGCGCACTCCTGGCGGCCTACGCCTACTTGAGCGCACAGGATGCAGAGCAGATGCGCCGGTTAGTTGAAAGCAGCCTGGAATCTGCCCTGGGGCGTGATGTATCTATCAGCGGTCCTTTTGAGGTCACGCTGGTGCCCCTGCCGGCCATCGCGATCAGCGACGTCACCATCGGCAACGCGCCCTGGGGATCCCGACCCGAGATGCTTTTCGTCGAGGAGCTGAGGCTCAGGCCCCGGCTGAGGCGCCTGCTTGTCGGTCAGATCGAGCTTTCCGATGTCACTATCCGGGGCGCCCGGGTGTTCCTGGAGAACGGTCCCGATGGCCGCGGCAACTGGCAGTTCCAGCCACGCGCCGACCAGGAGAGCACGGATCTGCCGATCCACATCCGGGCCATTACAATGAACGATCTCCACGCTGCCTACGTCAACCCGGCTGCGGGACTGACACGGGAGATTACCCTGGATCGCCTCCGCCTCTTCGGGCGTCCGTCCACGGACGTGATCAGCGTGGACATCCAGGGACAGGTCCTCGACCAGGATCTCCGGATGCGTGGTCACATCGGCCGATTCAGGGCCTTGATGGATGGCCGTCCGTTCCCGGTGGATCTGGAGGCTTCGATCGGAGAGACCTCGCTCAGCCTTACGGGAAAGATCGACGACCCGGACTTCCGGGATTACGAGGGTATCCGGTTGCGGCTCCAGGCAAGCGGGCATCGCCCGGTGGTCTTGATGGGCTGGACCAACCTGGACATCCCTCCCCTGGACAGTTTCGAGATTGCCGGTGAACTGGTCGGCAGCGGTGGACGCCTGGAAGTCAACCAGTTTCAGTCCCGTTTCCGCGCCAAGGGATATAACCTGGCCCTGTCCGGGTCTGTCGGCCATCTTCCGCTGCTCCAGGAACTGTCTCTGGACTTCGACGGGTCGAGTGACCGTATTACCGAGATTCTGCCGTGGACGGACAGTGAATTTACTCTGCAGGGTCAATTCTCCGTGAAAGGCCACTTGGCCGGCGATCTGGATGATCCGCGCCTGGACACGATCAGTCTTTCGGCCGATGTGCCGGGCGCCAGTCTTCAGTTAGACGGTTCACTCAGAGACCTGCCCGAAGGGGGACAGGTGGATGCCCTGGTCAGCTTTCAGGGTACCGGACTGGCTGCCGTGGGAGACCGCCTGCACATCCCCATGCCCGACCTGGACGCCCTGGATCTGATTGCGCGGCTGTCCGGCACTCTGGTGGCCCCCGCGCTGACGGAGATCCAGGCGACTCTGACCGAAGGAAGCCTGCGCGCGGAAGTCACCGGGACCGCGCCGTCGGTGACGCCTGTCCGGGATCTGCAACTGGGTTTCGAGCTCAGTGGCGATGATTTCTCAGACCTGGCGTCGATATTCGGCGTGGAGGGTCTGCCGCGTACGGACGGCACCACGGCCAAAGGGGTGATCCGTGGCGGCGCCGACGACCTGAGGATCATTCTGGACGATCTCAAACTCGCTCGTCGCGACCGGACCGAGCTGCGCGCGTCGGGCAGCATCGACCCGCTCGGTGACCATTCAAAAATGGATCTGGCCATTCGCCTGACCGGTGTGAATGTGAACGACCTGGGCCTGACGGAGGGCATCCCTCTGCCGACGACGGACAGTTTCAGCGTCAACGGAAGGCTGACTGGACCCGTTTCGGACCCGGATCTCGAGGAGGTCGATGCCCGGGCACGCCTGGCAAATATCGCAGTCACCCTCAAGGGACGTTTCCCGAACATTCTGGATTTTCAGCAGATGGACGCCCATGTCACGGCCGAAGGCGATGACCTGTCCATACTCGGCCATGAACTCGGCCAGGCATGGCCCCGATCCAGGTCGTTCGATTTCAGCGGGCGAACCGCTGGTGAGATCCAGGCCCCGAGGGTCGAAGACCTGGCCGGCCGACTCAAGAGCGATGATGTCGACCTGAGCATTTCCGGCCGTATTGAAGATGTGCTCCAGGGCGACGGCTTTGACCTTCACGTCCTGGCAAAGGCCGCTTCGCTGACCTCGTTTCTACCCTTCGGCGGTTTTCTTTGGGACGCCCTCGGAGAAACCACAGCGGACTTCTCCCTTCGCGGCGATCCGGATCGATTCGACGTTGCCTTGGACGATATGAGCGCGGGCCGGACCTCACTGCGAGGCGCCTTCACCTATACGCATTCGGAAGGTGCCCGGGCACGCCGGATCGAAGGCAGCTTCCAGGAAAGCGTTCTGGATCTCACCCCGTGGCTGGATGCCGAAGGCAGGCCCCAGGAGATGACCGGTGCGACACCCTCCGGACCCGCACCACCCAAATTCATTTTTGCCGAGACCCCGTTGCCGGTGGCATGGATGCAGGACCTGACGCTGGCCGTCGATCTCGGCGCCATCGACCTGGTCTTCGGTGAGAGCCGGATCCAGCTTGTCCGGGGCGAAATGAACCTGAGTGAGGAATCCCTGTCCGTATCGCCGGCGCAGCTTGAATATCAGGGCGCCGTGATCGATGGCGGTTTCACGCTGAGGGGCGGGGACATGCCGAGTCTCGATCTGCAGAGCCTGACACGGGGCCTGGACCTCGGGGACCTGGCGCGCCGCGCCCGACTTTCGGAGGACGCAAAAGGACTGCTCGACATGCGCTTGAACATAAAGTCGACGGGTCGATCCGCCCGGGAAATGGCGGCGTCGGCACAAGGTCGCCTGACCGTGCTGATGACCCAGGGATTCATCGGCGACCAGACGCTGCCCCTGCATTTCGGCCAGGTCCTTTTTCACCTGATGCCATGGGTGAAAGATGACAAAGGCATCAGTATCGACTGCGGGATGCTGGACCTGCCCGTTTCCGATGGTGTCGCAAACCTGCGATTCTTCGTCCTGGATACCCAAGACATGCTGATGCGCGGCACAGGCACGATCGATCTCGGCAGGGAAAGTTACGATCTCCTCTTCGTGCCCCGCGCCAAGCGGAAGCGGGCGCTGGCCCACAAGGTCGACGTGAGGATCGGCGGCACCCTCCGCAACCCCGAGATCCGCTATGCCGCGGCTGCCGCCGGCCTCGGCGCGCTGGAAGCGGCGGGGCGTTTTGCCATTCTGGGGCCTGCCGGTCTGTTCATCAGCTCCGACACCTTCCGAAGGCAACGCCAGACATGCGCCCAGAGCCTGGAAGGCTTGGATGAACTCCAGTAGATCCGAATGCGCGCAGCGTTTTTTTTGTGGTTTAATCAGGCGCCCTGTCTCTGCGGCCCCATGGGAGTACAGCTTGATTAGAGCCATAGGCATTGTGACCGGTGTCATCGCGGTCCTGGCCGGTGCCCCTAGCCGGGCGGCGCCGGGCCCCAGCCCGCACCAGGTCATCCAGTCCACCGCCGATGAACTCCTGGTCGTCGTCCGGGCCCGTCGTCCGGAGCTGGAGTCGGATCCCCAGGCGCTGTTTGCGGTGGTTGACGATATCCTGCGGCCGAATTTTGATATCGACTATGCCGGCCGCCTGGTCATGGGCCGTTTCTGGTCCCGCGCGACACCGGAGCAACGACAGCGCTTCATCGATGCGCTCTATGGATCCCTGGTGCGGCGATATGCCCGCGGTCTTCTGGCTTATCGGGAAGACACCGTCAATGTTCTGCCTCACCCGGGCCTCATCAAGCTCGATGAGGACTTCGTGACCGTCAAGACGGAGGTCAAGACGACCTCGGGCACAATCGTGCCGGTGGACTATCGAACACGCTGGACCGACGGAAACTGGAAGGTCTTCGACGTCATCATCGAGGGTCTTTCGTACGTCTCACACTATCGCGATATGATGGGCGACGACGTTCGTCAGAAAGGGCTCGACACAGTGATCGAGGAACTGGAGAAGTCCTGACCCCACGCGTTCCCGGCGACCCGGATATCGGGGGCTGAGCCGGTGCATCCGGCAAAGCGACGCCGCAACCCACCGTGGCAGCACAAGCGTGATAACCACTATGAAATCTGGAGATTGCCTTCCCAGTTGGGTGGACTCATGTCCGCTACAAAGGGGCTGAACATCACGTTGAAAGCGATGCTGATACGTTCTTCTTCGGACTGGTTGTCGTCCACGGAGTGATAAAGCCAGGAAGGGAAGAAGACCAGCGAGCCGTTCCGCACGTCCAGAGTCATCTTCTGGGCGACCATAGGCGACATCTTCCCCGAGGGGGGGACCATCACGCCTGCCTGCGGCCTGGGATCGTAGAAATTGATGGTGTTGCCGCCCCTGGGTGCATTGACGTAATAAACGCCGCTGAAATAGTTGTTCGGATGGGCATGGGGACGATGACCCGATCCGCTAAAACCCACATTCGCCCAGCACCCGGTAATCTCCAGGTCCCGGTACCGGATCTTGTCCGCGTCGAGAACATGGCGGCAAAGCCCCAGCACGACCTCGACAAACTCAACCAGATCGGGAAGGGTATGCAGCCGCTGATCGGTCTGCCATTTGCCCTTCGCCGGGAGGTCGGGCTGCCGACGGCGGGCGTCATCGATCAGGCTCCTGAATGCCGCGTTGATTCGTTGCGCCACCTCTGGTCTCAGTTGACTGGCCCAGATCATGGTGGGAAAAACCGGCAGCGCGGAAAACGCCTCGATACTGCTTTCGACAGGTTGGCTCACATCAGGTCCCTCGGTCAGGTCTTCGGCATTTTGCGACGATTCCCCGGATCGGACAACGCGACGGCTGGGGATTGCCGCCATTACACTGCGTTTTCCCCATCCGATGACTCAGTTGGCGCCATCCATCGGTAACGATGCGTCTGGGCATGAATCGACAATAGGCCGATGGGGGTTTCCATCCGCCGCTCAACAGCGCCGGTTCTCCCCCCCGGTATGCGACCCATGATCCGTCAAATGGACAAGGTTTTCCGGCGAGCCCCTCCAGGGCGGTCAGAGCGGCTAGGCGCCGGCGCCTGTCATTGTCGTTACGCATCATTAAAGGCTATATTAGCGGGCAGTAAAAAAAGAAATTCGTCCGGTGCTCCGACGGCCGGATGCCGCCAGAAATCCTCTCCGGGAGACGATATGAAATTTCCCATCCCCCTTCTCGCCGTCCTGCTGGCAATGTCCGCGTCATCGGTTCAGGCAGCGAATGACGATTACGGCTTCCCTGACCTGGACGGTTTCGCAGCCACCGTGATCCAGACCCCGGAGGAGTTGCGGCCCGATCTTTCGATAAAAGGAAGACCTTTTCGGTTGCACGGCCTGAAGGTTTTTCCGGATCGACCGAAGCGAAAATATACCTGGTACCACGACAAGATGCGGTACCTGGTATTTCCACAGAAAGGACCGGCGCCGTTGATCTTCCTTATCGCCGGCACGGGCAGCAGCTACCACGGCGGGCACATGACGACCCTCTACACCGCCTTCTACAAGGCGGGTTTCCATGTCGTCGGCCTGCCCTCGCCGACCTCATTCCAGTTCATGGTGACCGCGTCTTCCACCGGGGTCCCGGGCATCCTTGAGGACGATTCACGTGACCTGTACCGGGCCATGCGATTGGCCTGGGAGCAACAGCTGAGCAAGAAGCTGGAAGTCACCGATTTTTACGTTACGGGTTACAGTCTCGGCGGTGCTCAGACGGCTTTCGTGATGAAGATCGACGAACAGGAGAAGGTCTTCAACTTCAAGAAGGGCCTGATGATCAATCCGCCGGTCAGCCTGTACAACTCGGCTATGCTCCTGGACAGCTACCTCCGGGAAAACATCACGACAGGAGAGGAAGCCATCCGGTTCTGGGACAACCTGACACGGGTGATGGCCGAGGAGTACGCCGAAACCCAGGGGGTCGTAAAGCTCGGACCAGACTTCCTGTACGACGTATACGCCAGGCGGCGCCCTAACGACGAGAACCTGGCGATCCTGATCGGACTTGTTTTCGCCATCACGGCGCAAAACATGGTCACGGTGGCCGACGTCAGTACTCAGTCCGGCTACATCGTGCCCGTGGGCACAACAGCGAAGATCACGGCCGACGTGACCGATTATTTCCTGGTGTCGGCCCGCACGCCCTTCCGCCTTTATTTCAAGGATCTGCTCGTGCCCTATTACCGGCGCTCCGAGCCGACAGTGACGGAGGACGATCTGATCAACAGGGCCTCGCTCCAGAGCATCGAAGAGTTCCTTCGCACGTCGGACAACATCGGCCTGGTCCACAACGCGGACGACATCATCATGAAGGAGGGCGAAATCGACTGGCTGGTCGACGTGTTCAAGGACCGGGCCAAAATATGGCCGCGGGGCGGACACTGCGGAAACATGGCGTACAAGGAAAACGTAGAGCACATGCTCGCGTTCTTTGGCGCCTCGCTGCCGGAGGGTCGATAAATGAACAGGAGTACTCGACTCGCCGTCTTCGCCCTGGCAGCTTCCCTGGTCCTCCTCTCCGGCTGCGCTGCCAGCCGACCTCAGGAGGGTGCCGAGCCTCCCAAACGGCAGCTCAGCGACGTGATGGACCCGAACGACCGGTCTCTCATCAGCGAAGCCTACGATCCCTGGGAAGGCTATAACCGACGCATGTACGATCTGAACGCCCGGTTTGACCGCTACATCTTCAATCCGGCCGCCGAAGGCTACAAGCGCGTCTTTCCCGGCTTCGTCCGGTCCGGCGTTCACAATTTCATGCGGAACATCCGCGAGATCCTGAATATCTACAACGCGGCCCTCCAGTTCCGGTTCCGAACCGCCGGCCGCAGCACCGGCCGGTTCCTGGTGAACTCAACCCTGGGCATCGCAGGTTTACTCGATCCGGCCTCCGAGATGGGACTTTACTATCAGCGCGAGGACTTCGGTCAGACACTCGGTGTGTGGGGCGTCGGCCCCGGTCCGTACTTCGTGCTGCCGCTGCTGGGGCCCTCCACGGTGCGGGATGCCGTCGGTTTCGGCGTGGATTATGCCGTCTGGTATTACGTCGACCTGTTCGGTTATCGGAGCTGGGCGTCAGATCAGCCGCTGAGCTGGCCGACTCTGCTGTATGCCGTAGACATGCGGGCGAACGTGAATTTCCGCTACTACGAGATGGGCTCCATCTACGAGTACTTATGGGTTCGACAGCTGTTCCTGGAGTTCCGCGAATTCGAAATCGCGCGCTGATCACTGCTCAATTCACTTCGACAGGTCGGACCGGTTCGCCGGCCCGACCTTTTTCCGCCGGAGTCCTGCAGCGCTTTCAATCCCGGCAGCCAGCGAGCTCGGCGTCGGTCCCACATCGCGGCTCACGTGAGCCATCATCGGTGTCTCTGGCCGGCAGACCGGCCGCCGCCATTGAATGGATTTACTGTTCATGCATGTCGTGATTATCGGCGCGGGATTGATGGGCACGACCACGGCCTGGTATCTGCGAAAACACGGGGTGGAAGTCACCGTGATCGATCGCGCCGGGGCCGCGGCCATGGAAACGAGTTTTGCCAACGCCGGCATGTTGACGCCCAGCATGGCCGATCCCTGGAATGCCCCTGGGACCCTTTCCAGACTGCTCAAGTGGGTCGGTCGGGAGGACGCCCCGATGCTGCTGCGGCCGCGGGCGCTGCCAGCACTGCTGGGCTGGGGGCTGCGATTCCTGGTCAATTCCCGCGAGCCTGCCTTCAGGGCCAACACGCTCAAGAACGTGGTCATCGCGAACTACTCGATGCACCAGCTCAAGTCGCTGCGTCACGAACTCGGGCTGGAATACGACCAGACACTGGGCGGGACGCTTCGCGCCTGCCGCGACCAGGCCTCGGTGGATCACGCGGCGACGCTGGCCGAATTCCTGTCCGAGCACGGCGTGACCTATCAGGTCCTGGATCGCCAGGGAGTCGTCAGAACCGAACCTGCCCTGAGAACGGTCGCAGACAACATCGTCGGTGGCGTTCATTACCCGGAAGATGAGTCGGGAGACGCTCACCTTTTCACCCGCGGTGTGAGTCAGGCCGCCGAGGCCGCTGGCGTTTGTTTTCGGTTCGGAACGGAGGTCACCGGCTTCAAACGGTCGAGGCGGCGCATCACTGCCGTCGTCGTCGGCGCCGAAGAGATGCCCGCCGATGCAGTGGTCATCGCCGCGGGCAGTTTCACGCCGCTTCTGGCGCGAATGCTGGGTCTGCGGGTGCCAATACGCCCGGTGAAAGGCTATTCCATCACTTTACCGCGGGGAGACTGGGCCGACGGGCCGGGGATCCCCGTCGCGGACGATCATCTGCACGCGGCGGTTACGCCACTGGGCCACCGGGTTCGCGTGGCCGGCACGGCGGAGTTCACCGGATATGACGATACGGTTACGCCGGCCCGTATACAGAACCTCCTCGGTCTGCTGGAGCTGATTTACCCGGAGTACGCCGCCAGTATCGACCGCACGGACATTCGACCTTGGTGCGGCTTTCGTCCCGTGTCCGCGGACGGTGTGCCGATTCTCGGTTCAACGCCGATCGCCAATCTTTTTCTGAATTCCGGCCAGGGACATCTGGGATGGACCATGTCCCCGGGATCGGGAAAAGCCGTCGCCGATCTGGTGGTCGGCACGACCCCCGAGATTCCGATAGAGGATTACGCCCTGGCCCGGTTTTGAACCGTCACGGGTCCACTCGGCGACCGGCGTTTGTCGGCTGTCCCACCGCGCTTGGCCTTGTATCTGTCGATTCCCGCCCTGCCATCACCCGCCACGCCACGAATTGCCTTGATGGTGCTTTATGCGCATACCTTCTTTACATAAAGTGTGAGTTAGTCCACATAACTTATGGAGAAATATAAGTTAAATTCGACGCGTGGCTCATGCGGGAGACTAGGAATGGAGATCGAGGGACCAGTAGAAGCGGTGCTTCTGGTTAAGCCGGACGGAAAGCGTTTTATTCGTCCATTTGTCAATTGTGGAACGGGTCCGGCCGAACACGTGGGGTTTCATGCCTGCCGTGGAAAGCTTCGACTCGCCGGTTTCGAGGTCGAGTACATCGGCACCATGGCAGGTGCCGTGGAACGGTTGCTGGCGACCCGATCGCCGGTGGAGCGTCTCGTGCGTGCAGCAGCGCCGGCCATGGCTGTGTCCTGATTATCTTGCCGGACCTGCCCTGTTTGCCCGGACCCGGCCGGGTACCGCGAAAACACACGGCGTCCGGCATCCGCACGAACCGCCTCATATCAGCCGCGGCACCCGGCGCCGGGCCACCTGAGATCCGTCAGGCTCCGGCTTTCCCGTCAGAGTACTCCGGGATCTGCTCGCGAAGGTCTCTTGGCAAAGAAATGGGGTCGCGCCCATGATCGGACGTGACCCTGATCGCTGTTCGGTTCTGTGTTCTTACTCGGGCAGAGTCTCCCCGGATCCGCCCATCTCCGCCGGGAAATCTTTCAGTTTCGGCAGCCCATCCTGGATTCTCAGCACTGCGGACTCGTAATTGACGTGAAGTCCGGGCTCGAATTTCAATCCCGGCAGGATGGCTGCATACACATCCGTGAATTGGCCCGGCGGATGATCGGTCATGACGTGTCCGCCACATTTCGAGCAGTACTGGCGGTGACTCGCTTCCGTTTTCTTGTAGGTCTTGAGGAACTCCTTGCCCTGCGTTACCTCTACCGCATCCGGCTGCCATAGCGTGAAGGCATTGACCGGGCCGGCACTCCACTCGCGACAGTCCTTGCAGTGGCAATAGCCCATGGCGAATGGCGCGCCTGTGGCTGTAATCTGCACGGCCCCGCAGAAGCAGGCCCCCTTGTATGTCGCCGTCTCGGATGTTGACATGACTCTCACCCTCCCCGATTTCATTCTGTCCTGGAGACAGATCTGTCGTCATCCACGAATCGATTAGTGTACCCGCTTTCTATCAGACGTCGCGAGTCGCTCGATCCCCAGTCTGGCTCGTTGAAAACGCCAAGGGTTCCCTTCGCGGCCACGTCATGGAGTACCTGATTTGTCGTTTCGAGGTCACCGGCCGCCGTTTCGAAGGCCACCGCGTGGGTTGCCTGCCCGAGTCGTTCCCGTCGCCGGCGAAGGCGGACGGACTTCGCGAGAAAAGGTAATATCGGTTGCCGATCCACAAAGACCAGCCAGACCGGAAGGGAAATCGATGCGGTTCCGTAATATCTTTCAGAACCCGATGACACGCGTGCTTCGTGATTTATCTGCAGCACGACGCCGCAGGACGCTATGGGTGCACGTTGGCGCCGTTGTCATGGCCATGGCGGGTCTCTCCGGCTGCGGCGATTCCCAGCCAGCGTCCGGCAGTGCCGGCCCGGCCGAAGGTACGGTGGCAGAAAGTGACGCCAGCCCACAGAACGTGCTCGAGCTTCGCGCGGTCGGCATGCGCTTCGAAGGGCCCCACCAGATCCCCGCGGGCTGGGTCACCATCCGCTTCGAGAACCTGTCCAACATGGTTCACTTTGCCCTCATTGACCGACTCCCGCCCGGCGTCACACCGAAAGAAATGGCGAGTGAAGTGGCTGCGAAATTCCAACGCGGCATGGATCTCATCGCTGCCGGTGAGACGGAATCTGCCATGCAGGTTTTTGGCACCTTTCCGGAGTGGTTTGGCGATGTCGTCTTCCTGGGTGGGCCCGGGCTGCTGTCCGGTGGCGAGACTGCGGAGGCGACAGTCTTCCTCGAGCCCGGTGAGTACATGCTCGAGTGCTACATAAAAACCAACGGGGTCTTCCACAGCTACAATCCTCAACCCGGGGAGCTCGGCATGGTTCACGGGTTGTCGGTCATCGGCCCTGCGGTCAGCGCCGCCGAGCCGGATGCGAACTTCACTCTGGCGATCTCCAGCGAGGGCTTCAAGTCTGTCGAGGGTGAACTTCGCCCGGGGCGCAACATGATCCGGGCGGTCTTCCAGGACCAGAAGGTGTATGCGAATTTCGTCCGACACGATGTGCATGTGCTGCGAATCGACGAGGACACGGATCTCGACGCAGTCGGTGCCTGGATGGACTGGAGCCGGCCGGACGGTTTCGAGACGCCGGCGCCCGCGGTTTTTGTGGGGGGGTTGAATGAAATGCCGGCCGGCAACACGGCTTATTTCTCTGTTGATCTTGCGCCCGGGCGGTATGCTTTCATTGCGGAAGTTCCATCCCCGGCGGAGAACGGGTTCCTGCTGCCGTTCACAGTGAAGGATTAGCGCCTGCCGCCCCGTCGAATTTCAGTGAATGAGGCGAAATCGGGGCCGATTCCGGGCAAGCCTGCTCGAAAGCAGGCCGGGACATCATCCTCCGAGCGCTTTCTCCCTGGCCTTGATCCGCGTGGCTTCCTGGGCGTCCAGTGTTTCGTAGGCCAGATAGTACTTGTAGACGTTCGCGACATACTGCACGGTTTCCCTGCCGATCCGCTTTGCCGCAATGACCTCCACGTTGTCGAACCAGCGATTCGGGTCCAGACCCCGTTCGGCAGCCTCCTTGCGTAATCGCGCTATTCTTGCCGGCCCCGCGTTGTAGGACGCCAGAGCGAAAAGTTCTCGCTGCATACGGGTCATATCCGGATCGTTATAGTAGCGATCCATAATCCAGCTGAGGTACTTCGCTCCGGCGTGGATGTTGTTTTCCAGCCCCGTGATATCGGGGATGCCAACATTCTTGTCTCTGGCCGTAGATGGAAGCATCTGCATGATGCCGATCGCGCCTGCCGGGCTGCGCCGGGAATGATCGAGCTTTGACTCCTGATAGGCCTGGGCAACCAGCAGTGACGTATCGAGGTTGTAGCGTTCTGCGTACTTTCGGAAAATATCCACGACGGCCCGGTAACGCTCGCGACTCTTTTTGTCGCGGGCATTCTCCGCCCAGCGGGTATCCCCAAGATATCGCTCGATCAGCACGTTGCCAAAGAGCGTTCCCTGCCTGTGTGACTTAAGAAATCCATTGACCATCGAGGCGAGTTCCGGACTGTTCTCACGGAATGCCCAGCCGATTTGACCCCCTGTATTGAACGTGATGTCCGGATGCACCTGGAGGTCGTCGAAGATCCGCCCATACAGCTCGGCCAGCGGGCTATCGATGATGGTTGCGGGCACGAGACCGGCGTGCACCATCTCGAGAATGTCGCCGGCCTCCAGAAGTTCGTCGGCCGGATTGATTTCCACCGGCGGCAGGCCACGTTCGATGAATCGTTTGTTCACATTGGCCAGGTGTTCTGCATAGCTGCTGGAGGGGCGGATGTAGACCGCCTGGCCCGCAAGGTCCTCCAGGCTTTCCACAGGCGGGCTGGCAGGACCGGTCACCAGCACCTCCGCCACATCCTCCACCACGGGGATCGAGAAATCCACCATCGCCTCGCGCTCGGGCGTCATCGTGAGCAGGGCGATCGCCAGATCGCCCTGCCCCTTGATCAGGCGGGGAATCAGTTCATCACGTCCGACGGGCAGAATGACGACGTGCAGCCTGATGTTTCTCTTCTCCAGGGTGTTGTTGAGGTGCTTTTCGAAACGGCGACCCATCTCGTATACCGCACCGCGTTGTCGGCCCTGATCGACGAAATACAGCACCGGGCTGGCGACTGTCAGTACGCGAACAAAACGTCGTTCGATCATGCCGTCCAGATCGCCCTGCCAGGGTTTCACAATCCTCGCCAGTGCCTCGTTGGACGGCTCCCATTCCCGGTCCATCCCCACGCCGGTAGATGCTTCACGTTTCGAGCAGCCGAGGACCAGTCCGGCGACCAGAACCCAACAGACGATCCCGGCCCCCGAGTACAGATGTGTTGTTTGTCGTCGAGTCACCGCACGGCCCCGTTGTTTTCGGCGCAGTTTCGCCGATGTTGCTTGTGGGAGTCACGGAATCGTCGGCAGCACATCCGGAAGCCGTGGCTGCTTCTCAGGGTCGATCTCTAGAATATTTTTCAGTCGTCGGGAATTGCAAGCGCTCGTCGGTTACACACGATCTTGCCAAAAGAAAAGCCGCCCGAAGGCGGCTAAATATTTTCTTATTATTATCGTTTCATTAGGTGGTCGGGGCGAGAGGATTCGAACCTCCGACCCCCTGCACCCCATGCAGGTGCGCTACCAGGCTGCGCCACGCCCCGACCGATGAAGTCTGTTTTGCCGGGCCGGTGTCCGACCACAAAGGCGGCGTAGGATACCCCATGACGGAGAGTGGTTAAAGCGGCCTTTCAGCGTCGCAGGATCTTCAGGACTTCCTCCAGCTCCATGCGGATCTGTTTGACGATCTGCTGGCTCTGAGTGATGTCCTCGCGAGCTTCCTCGCCGGTCAGACGCTGCCTGGCTCCGCCAATCGTGAATCCCTCCTCATAGAGCAGACTTCGAATCTGCCGGATGATGAGCACGTCCCGGCGCTGATAGTAGCGTCGGTTCCCTCGTCTCTTGACTGGTTTGAGCTGCGGAAACTCCTGTTCCCAGTACCGCAGCACATGTGGCTTGACGCCGCATAAATCGCTGACCTCACCGATGGTGAAGTATCGTTTGCCCGGAATGGGCGGTAATTCGCTATTGTTTCCCGGTTCCAGCATAAGCTTCTACTCGCGCCTTGAGCTTTTGACCCGGTCGAAATGTCACCACGCGGCGCGCGCTGATGGGAATTTCTTCGCCGGTTTTTGGATTGCGGCCCGGCCGCTGGTTTTTATCGCGAAGATCGAAGTTGCCGAAACCCGAGAGCTTGACCTGCTCCCCACGCGCCAGAGACGCGCGAATCTCCTCGAAGAAAAGATCTACGAGTTCACGCGCTTCGCGTTTGTTGAGGCCCAGTTCGTTGAACAGGGCTTCGGCCATTTCCGCCTTGGTGAGTGCCATGATCAGTCTCTTATTCTGGCTTTTAGTGTCCGCTCCAGGCGGCTGATCACCGCTTGTACGACCCCCTCCACGTCGTCGTCCGTAAGAGTGCGCGAAGAATCCTGTAAAATCAAGCCTAAAGCAACACTTTTTAGACCGGAATCTATTGGATCACCGCGGTAGATATCAAAAATCCGCACCTCACGGAGCAACTCGCCAACGCCTTCGCGAACCTCTTTTACCAACGATTCCGCGGATATACGCTCCTCTACCAGCAGCGCAAGGTCGCGTCGGACCGCCGGGTACCGGGATATGCCCCGATACGTCGGTATCCTGGATTCTAACGCAATATCCATTTCCATTTCAAATAGATACGCATTTGTATTTATGTTAAATCGAGATAGGTGCGCCGGATGGACCGCGCCGATCCAGCCCACGTGCACTGCCCCCCTGCGGATTCTCGCGGATTGACCGGGGTGCAATGCCGGATGCGTCTCGGCCACGATACTAAATTGATCCGCCGCACCGGTGAGGGCGAGTACGGCTTCGAGGTCGCCTTTGAGGTCGTAAAAGTCTCCGGGCACCTTTTCCGCGCTCCACTGTTCCGGCCAGCGCAGTCCCGCCATCAGTGCCGCCACGCAGGGCACTTGCCGGATTTCTCCCTCCTCGAAATAAAATTTGAGACCGGACTCAAAAATTCTCACCCGCTCCTGCTGCCGACTGAGGTTCTGGGTCAGTACGGCGATGAGGCCCGGCCAGAGCGAGACACGCATATCGGTCATCTCGGAAGAGATGGGATTATTCAGGCGGATGGGCTTCGATTTCGGAAACAGAACAGACTGCAGCCGCTCGTCCACGAAACTGTAGGTGACAACCTCACGGTAGCCTCTGTCTATAAGAACCCGGTTGACGTCGGACGCGGGTACGACGGTCTCGGTGACGCGGTCGAAAGTGGTGTCGCCTCGCGCTGGGGTTTCGGGAATAGCGTCATACCCATGCACCCGCGCGACCTCTTCTATGAGGTCCTCTTCGATGGCGATATCGAAACGCCACGAGGGCGGCGCCACCGACCAACCGTTCTCTTCCCCGACGACTTCCATGCCGAGGCTCGTCAAAATATGTTCTACCTCATCATCGTCGATCGCGGCGCCGAGCACGGTGGCCAGGCGGGATCGACGGAGAACCACCGGCGCTCTCTCCGGCAAGTGGGCCTCTGACTTCACTTCCATGACCGGACCTGGACGGCCACCGGCGATCATGGTGAGAAGCTGCGTGGCCCGCTCGATGGCTCGACGTTGTCCCTGCGGATCGACGCCTCGTTCGAAGCGGAGAGACGCATCCGTATGCAGGCCGAGCCTGCGAGCACGGCCGCTGATCTGCGCGGGGTTGAAGAAGGCCACCTCGAAGAAGACATTAACAGTGTCCTGGCTCACGCCGGACGTGTCGCCCCCCATGATCCCGGCCAGGGCGCGTGCTCCGCCGTGATCGGCGATCACCAGCATGTCATCTTCCAGGGCGATTTCCCGGCCGTCGAGCAGCACCAGTTTCTCCCCGCTTTTAGCCATGCGAACGACGATGCCTTCCCGCAACGTGTCCAGGTCGAAACCGTGTAATGGCTGGCCCAGTTCCATCATCACGTAGTTGGTGACGTCGACAACGGGCGAGATGGGGCGCAGGCCACTGCGTCGGAGCTTCTCTTTCATCCACTGGGGCGTCTCGGCCGCCGGGTCGATACCCTGTATCACTCTCCCGCAAAACCGCGGACATGCTTCAGGTGCTCTTACGTCGATGGGAAATTCCGTGTCGACCTCGGCCGAGACGGCCTCCAGGTCGGGCCAGTTCAGCGACTTTTTGGTGTTGACCGCTGTCTCCCTGGCGATGCCCAGGATGCTGAAACAGTCACCCCGGTTCGGCGTGAGGTCCACATCGATAACTGTGTCTTCCAGCCCAAGGTAATCCCTCAGGTCGTCGCCGATGGGTGCATCCGGCGGCAGGGGCATGATGCCGTCGGCGCCCTCGCCGATACCCAGTTCGGCTTCCGAGCAGAGCATTCCACAGGACCCCACGCCCCGGAGCTTGGTCCGGCAGATTTTGAGCCCTCCAGGGAGTCGTGCGCCTGGCAGCGCGGTGGGTGCCTTCATGCCCGCATGGACGTTAGGGGCTCCGCAGACGATTTGCAGCGGATCCCCGGTGCCTGCATCGACGCTGCAGACGGAGAGCTTGTCGGCCTCCGGATGCGGATGACAGCTCAACACGTGCCCGACGACGATCTCGTGGAATTCGGGGGCCACGGGCTCGAACGAGTCCACCTCGAGGCCGGCCATGGTCAATTCGTGGACCAGCGTTTCTGTGCTCATCCGGGGGTCCACCCATTCGCGGAGCCATGCTTCACTGAATTTCATGGTGATACTCCGCTAGCAGAACTGGCGCAGGAAACGCAGATCGTTGTCGAAAAACAGACGCAGATCGTCCACGCCATACCGCAGCATGGCGAGGCGCTCGACGCCCATCCCGAACGCATAGCCGGTGTAGCGCTCTGCGTCGACGCCAACGTGCTCGAGCACCCGGGGATGGACCATGCCGCAGCCGAGCACCTCTAGCCACCCTTCTCCCCAGCTGACGTCGACTTCCGCCGAGGGTTCGGTGAACGGGAAATAGGAGGGTCGGAAGCGGAGCTGCACTTTGCGCTCGAAAAATGTTTCCAGGAAGCCATGCAGCACTGCCTTGAGATTGGCGAAGCTGATGCCCTCGTCCACCACCAGTCCTTCCACCTGGTGGAACATGGGTGTGTGGGTCTGATCGGAATCGCACCGGTACACCTTGCCCGGGGCGATCATGCGGATCGGCACGCCGTCTTCCCGCATGGCACGAATCTGGACCGGCGAAGTGTGGGTGCGCAGCAGGTGGCCGGACGGGAAATAGAAGGTGTCGTGCATGGCCCGCGCGGGATGCTGCTCCGGGATGTTCAGGGCCTCGAAGTTGTGGAATTCGTCCTCGATCTCCGGACCGGAATAAACGGCGAAACCCGCTCGCCGGAAGATCTCTTCCATGCGTCCCATCGTCCGAGTCACCGGGTGGGCGCCCCCCGGGGCCTGCCCACGGCCCGGCAAGGTAACGTCCACCGACTGGGATTCGATCTCGGCCTCCAGGGCGACGGCTCTGAGAGCCGCTTTGCGAACCTCGATGCTTTCCTGGAGCGCCTGCTTAGCGCGATTGATAGCCTGGCCCGCCGCCGGTCTTTCCTCCGCCGGCAGACTTCCGAGCTGTTTCAACTGCTGCGTCAGCAGGCCCTTTTTGCCAAGGTACCGGACCCGGACCTCGTCCAGGGCGGCGAGGGAGTCGCTTGACTCTACTGTGTCTCGTCCCTCGGCGAGCAGTGCGGATATGTTGTCCACGCCAGCTCCTGTTGGTTTCCAGAATCAAAAAAGAAAGGGAAAGGCTGGAAGGCCTTTCCCTTTCGCGATCATGGCCACCCGACACGGGGTGGCCGGATACGGTTCGCTACTGGGACAGTCCGGCCTTCGCCTGTTCGACGATGGCGCCAAAACCTTCGATGTCGTGAACCGCTACGTCCGCCAGGACCTTGCGATCGATCTCGACGCCCGCCAGGGTCAGACCGTTGATCAGCCGACTGTAGGACATCCCGTACACCCGCGCTGCAGCGTTGATGCGGGCAATCCAAAGTGCGCGGAACTGACGCTTGCGCTGACGGCGATCGCGATAGGCGTACTGACCGGCTTTGGTGACCGCCTGATTGGCAACCCGGAACACTTTCCGGCGCGCCCCGTAATAACCCTTGGCCTTCTTCAGGACCTTCTTGTGCCGGGTCCGGGCAATGACCCCACGCTTGACTCTAGCCATGGCTCACGCCCTCCTCAGCTGTAGGGAAGCATCCGACGCACGGCGGGCACGTCGGCTTCGGCAACCTGAGCGGGTCCGCTCAGATGGCGCTTCCGTTTGGAACTCTTCTTGGTCAGGATGTGATTCCTGTACCCCTGACGGCGCTTGTAGCCACCGCCTCCGTTTTTGCGGAACCGCTTTGCGGCGCCGCGGTTGGTTTTCAACTTCGGCATCTTGCTATCTCCTTCTGGCCCGGGCCGGTCTGAGCCGTACCAGGCGAAACAGAGACGGTTGCCCGCCGCTGTTTACTTCTTTTTAGGCGACAGGACCATGGTCATCTGTCGGCCTTCCATTTTCGGGAACTGCTCGACCTGGGAGATTTCCGCCAGATCGTCGCGAACCCGTTCAAGGAGCTTGGCTCCCAATTCCCTGTGGGCCATCTCCCGGCCACGGAACCTGAGGGTTACCTTGGCCTTGTCTCCGCCGGAGAGAAACCGGGTCAAATTTCTGAGCTTGACCTGATAGTCACCCTCTTCCGTCCCTGGGCGGAATTTGACTTCCTTGACGTGGATCTGCTTGGTCTTTTTCTTTGCCGCATGCGCCTTCTTGTTCTGCTCGAAGACGTACTTGCCGTAGTCCATCAACCGGCAGACCGGTGGCTCGGCATTCGGCGACACTTCGACGAGATCCAGTTCCTGGTCCTTGGCGAGCTGCTGCGCTTCTATCGTTGGCAGGATTCCGACCTGCTGTCCGTCCGCTCCGATCACACGCACCTCGGTGACGGTGATCTCCGCATTTCGCCTGACCCGCTTGTTTGCTGTAATACCTATTCCTCCGTAGCAATAGCAGAGCGGCCGCGCTTCGCCAGATCGGCGGAGAGCCGTTCGACAAACCCGTCGAGGGCCATCGAACCCAGGTCCTCTCCACCGCGCGAACGCACGGCCACAGTGCCCGCCTCCATCTCCCGGTCTCCTACCACGAGGAGGTACGGGACCCTCTGGAGGGTGTGCTCGCGGATTTTAAAGCCGATTTTCTCGTTTCTCAAGTCTGTTTCGACTCGAAATCCCTGATTTTTCAGCGATTGAGCCACTTGATTCGCATAATTGGCCTGTCGGTCGGTGATATTGAGCACCACCGCCTGCACCGGGGCCAGCCAGGCCGGGAACCGACCGGCGTAGTGTTCGATCAATACACCGAAGAACCTTTCCAGGGATCCGAGCAGCGCCCGATGGATCATGATGGGCCGCCGACGTTCCCCGTCCTCGGCCACATATTCCATCTGGAATCGCTCGGGAAGGTTGAAATCCAGCTGGATCGTTGAGCACTGCCAGCTCCGACCGATCGCGTCCTCGATCTTGACGTCAATCTTGGGACCGTAAAAAGCGCCGCCCCCCTCGTCGAGGACGTATTCCAGGCCTTTCGCATCCAGCGCCGCCCGGAGGGCGATGGTCGCCTTGTCCCAGATCTCGTCCGAGCCGACGGCCTTTTCCGGCTTGGTGGACAGGTTGACTTCGAAGCGCTCGAAACCGAAGTCCCTCAGCATGCTCAGGGTCAGGTCCAGGACCCCCATGACCTCGTCGGCAATCTGTTCCTCGCGGCAGAAGACATGGGCGTCGTCCTGGGTGAAACCGCGCACCCGCATCAGGCCATGGAGCGCGCCGGACATTTCGTGGCGATACACGGTGCCCAGTTCCGCCCAGCGGATGGGCAGCTCGCGATAGGAGCGCAGCCGGTCCTGGTAGACCAGTACGTGGAAAGGGCAGTTCATCGGCTTGAGCTGATACAGCTGCTCGTCTTCCACCATGGGGGTGTACATGGACTCGCGGTAAAAATCCGTGTGGCCGGATGTCTGCCACAGGGTTTCGAGGGCGATGTGCGGCGTGTACAGCAGCTCATAGCCGGCGTCGATGTGCCGATCGCGCCAGTAGTCTTCCATCACCCGGCGAATCCGCGCTCCCCTCGGGTGCCAGAACACCAGGCCCCCGCCGGCACCTTCCTGGATGCTGAACAGGTCCAGTTCCTGGCCGATGCGCCGGTGATCCCGTTTTTCAGCCTCCTCCAGGCGATGCAGATAGGCCTTCAGCGCCTTCTTGTCCGGCCAGGCGGTGCCATAGATTCTCTGGAGCATTTCGTTGCGCGAATCGCCCCGCCAGTAGGCCCCGGCCACCTTGGTCAGCTTGAAGGCTCTGAGGTGCCCGGTACTCGGCACGTGGGGGCCGCGACAGAGATCCTTCCAGTCGCCCTGCCCGTAGATGCTGATCTGCTCGTTGGCCGGGATGCTGGCGATGATCTCGGCCTTGTACTCCTCGCCGAGTCGCCGGAAATAGTCCACCGCCGCGTCTCGATCCATCACTTCCCGCGTCACCGGAACGTCTGCGCTCGCCAGTTCTTCCATCCGATTTTCGATCGATTCGAGGTCCTCCGGGGTGAAGGTCCGCTCAAAGGCGAAGTCGTAGTAGAAGCCGTCCTCGATCACTGGCCCGATCGTTACCTGGGCCTCCGGGTACAGCTGCTTGACCGCCTGGGCCAGCAGATGGGCCGTGGAATGACGGATGATTTCAATGCCGTCATCGTCCCTGGCCGTGACGATGGCCAGCTTCGTGTCCGTGTCGATCACGAAATCCGTGTCGACCAGGCGACCGTCGACGCGACCGGCCAGGGCCGCTTTCGCCAGGCCGGGACCGATATCCGCCGCTACGTCAGCCACAGACACCGGCTCGTCGAACCGGCGCTCGCTGCCATCGGGTAAGGTGATGATGGGCATGGTGTCGTCTATGAAAACTAAAAAGGGCGCCCCCCTGGCCTCACCGACGTGCGCGGAGACCCGAGACCGCCCGACTCCTGAAATGTGGTAGGCGCGGGCGGGATTGAACCGCCGACCCCTACGATGTCAACGTAGTGCTCTACCACTGAGCTACGCGCCTAGAGGGCCGCAAAATCTACAGAAACTGGCGGGCCGGGGCAACCCCCGTCAGCCCGCCAGGGCATCCGGCAGCCCCAGTCCCACCCGCCGAATTTCCGCGATCTGGTCTCGGATCCGAGCTGCCTCCTCGAACTCCAGTTCCCGGGCATGCCGGAACATGTCCTGCTCCAGCCGGGCGATCTTCTTGAGGCACTCCTCCGGAGACAGGGTCTCGTAGGCCGGGCGGGGCTCGGCCACGCGCCTGCCTTTGCCCTTCTTCCCGACCAACTGGGTGCGGGCCCCTTCCATCACGTCGGCCACGGCCTTTCGGATGGTCTCCGGCCGAATACCGTGGGCTTCGTTGTACGCGAGCTGCTTGGCCCGGCGGCGATCCGTCTCGTCGATGGCGAACTGCATGGAGCGGGTGATCCGGTCCGCATAAAGGATGGCCGAGCCATTGACGTTGCGGGCCGCCCGCCCGATGGTCTGGATCAGCGAGCCGCCCGAGCGCAGGAAGCCCTCCTTGTCCGCATCCAGGATCGCCACCAGGGACACCTCCGGCATGTCCAGGCCCTCGCGCAGCAGATTGATGCCCACCAGTACGTCGAACTCGCCGCGCCGCAGGTCCCGGATAATCTCGGTCCGTTCCACCGTATCGATGTCCGAGTGCAGATAACGCACCCGCACATCGTGATCCGCCAGGTAGTCGGTCAGATCCTCGGCCATGCGCTTGGTCAGAGTCGTGATCAGTACCCGCTCGTCCCGGGCCACCCGGCTACCGATCTCCGACAGCACGTCGTCCACCTGGGTCCGAACCGGTCGAACCTCGACCTCCGGATCCAGCAGTCCGGTGGGGCGCACCACCTGCTCGATGACCTGACCGGAGATCTCCAGCTCATGTTTGCCCGGGGTGGCCGATACGTAAATGGTCTGTGGCGCGAGCGCCTCAAACTCGTCGAACCGGAGTGGGCGATTGTCCAGGGCCGACGGGAGCCGAAAGCCGTACTGAACCAATGTCTCCTTGCGCGACCGGTCGCCCCGGTACATCCCGCCGAGCTGAGGGATCGTCACGTGACTCTCGTCCACGATCAGGAGGGCGTTCTTCGGCAGGTAGTCGAACAGGGTCGGGGGCGGTTCGCCCGCCTCACGCCCGGACAGGTAGCGGGAATAGTTTTCGATGCCGGCGCAGTAACCCAGTTCCCGGATCATCTCCAGATCGAACAGGGTCCGTTGCTCCAGCCGCTGCGCCTCCAGCAGCTGGCCGGCGTCGCGGAGGATCTTCAGCCGTTCCACCAGTTCCGCCTTGATGTCGTCCAGCGCGCCGAGCAGACGCTCCCGGGGCGTCACGTAATGAGATTTGGGAAACACGGTCGCTCTCGGCACCTTCCTGAGAACTTCCCCGGTCAGTGGATCGAAATAGCTCAGGTTGTCGATTTCGTCGTCGAACAGCTCCACGCGCAGCGCTTCCCGCTCGGACTCGGCCGGAAAGATATCGATGACGTCGCCGCGCACCCGGTAGGTGCCCTGGCTCAGGTCCACCTCGTTACGCTTGTACTGCATCTCCGCGAGGCGCCTCAGGATCTTGCGCTGGTCGGTCTTGTCGCCCCGGTCAAGATGCAGAACCATGCTGAGATAGGCCCTGGGATCGCCCAGCCCGTAGATGGCCGACACTGTGGCGACGATGATGGAATCGGGCCGCTCGAGCAGGGCCTTGGTCGCGGACAGCCGCATTTGCTCGATGTGCTGGTTCACGGACGCGTCTTTTTCGATGAACGTGTCCGACGAAGGCACGTAGGCCTCGGGCTGATAGTAGTCGTAGTAGGAAACGAAATATTCAACCGAGTTTTTGGGGAAGAATTCGCGGAATTCGCCGTAGAGCTGGGCCGCCAGGGTCTTGTTGTGAGCCAGCACCAGCGTCGCTCGCTGGAGCTGCTGGATGACGTTGGCGATGGTGAACGTCTTGCCCGAGCCGGTGACACCGAGCAATGTTTGGTACATCAGGCCGCTGTCCAGGCCTTCCACCAGGCCGGCGATGGCCTCGGGCTGGTCGCCGGCGGGCTTGTAGGGGGACACCAGTTCGAATCGCTGAGGCATAGGTAGATGTTCTTAATTGGCCGCTCCGGCGGCATGGCTTAACATAAGCAGCGCATCATTATGCCATCAGGGAAAATTCGTGAAGCTTCCTCTCTCTGCCCGTGTTGGACGCATCAAGCCCTCGCCCACCCTTGCCGTGACCGCCCGCGCCCAGGAATTGCGCCGGGCCGGTCGGGACGTGATCGGCCTGGGGGCCGGCGAGCCCGATTTCGATACACCGGAACACATCAAGGAGGCCGCCATCCAGGCGATCAAGGCGGGGTACACCAAGTACACCGCGGTGGACGGCATCATCGAGCTGCGCGAGGCCATTGCCGAGAAGTTCCGTCGGGATAACGGCATTGAATACAAAACTGACCAGATTCTGGTGTCCGTCGGCGGCAAGCACAGCCTCTACAATCTCTTTGCCGCCATCCTGAACGCCGGCGACGAGGTGATCGTGCCGGCCCCCTACTGGGTTTCTTACCCGGCCATGGCCCTGCTGGCCGACGCCGAGCCGGTGATCATCTCCGCCGGCGCGGACCAGGGCTTCAAGCTCAGGCCGGAACAACTGGCCGGGGCCATTTCCGAGAGCACCCGGTTGTTTGTGCTCAACAGCCCCAGCAACCCGACCGGCGCCGCCTATACACGGGCCGAGCTGGAGGCGCTGGCCGAGGTGTTGCGACAGCACCCCAGAGTACTGATCGTCACCGACGACATGTACGAGCATATCTACTGGGGTGACGAACCGTTCTGCAGCTTTCTCACGGCCGCACCCGACCTCTACGAGCGGACCATCACCGTCAATGGCGTATCCAAGGCCTATTCGATGACCGGCTGGCGTATCGGCTATGCAGGCGGACCGACGGCAATCATCGCCGCCATGCGCAAGGTTCAAAGCCAGAGCACGTCCAATCCCTGCTCCATCGCCCAGCGGGCCGCATTGGCCGCCCTCACCGGCGATCAGGGCTGCGTGGCCAGGATGAACGAAGCATTCAAGGAACGGCACGATTTCGTGGTGGCCGCCCTGAACAGGATTCCGGGATTCAGCTGCCTTCCGGGGGCCGGCACGTTTTATGCCTTCCCCGACGTCAGCGTTGCGCTGGAGACGATCCCCGACCTGTCAGGCGACATCCAGTTCGCCGAGTTCCTTCTCGAACAGGCGGAAGTCGCAGTTGTCCCGGGGTCGGCCTTCGGAGCACCCGGCCACCTGAGACTGTCTTTTGCCTGCGGCCTGGAGACTCTTGAGACGGCTATAGGCAGAATCGAGGCCGCCCTCACCTGACCGTGGTGTCGGCTTGACTTGCATCGCCCGGGCAAGGACAATTCCGCGCCTGCCGCGCGCCGGCGCCAGTCATTTCCCCGGTAGCTCAGTTGGTAGAGCGGGTGACTGTTAATCACTTGGTCGGTGGTTCGAGTCCGCCCCGGGGAGCCAAATTCCTGAAG
>Ga0209536_100001650_pt1 | contig 36595 bp, 35 predicted proteins | sample DeeMarSeWOR28_12_FD_187461 | JGI IMG/M metagenome (GOLD analysis project Ga0209536, IMG submission 187461) | Marine sediment microbial communities from White Oak River estuary, North Carolina - WOR-2-8_12 (SPAdes) (version 2) | ecosystem: Environmental > Aquatic > Marine > Intertidal zone >...
AATTGTATCTTTCCCTGCGTTTTGGGTATATTCAAGAATTCGGCAGACGTGCGCGTCCCTTGCCGGTGGTTATGGATGACATCCTGGTGAATTTTGATCCGAAAAGAGCGCGTGCAGCAATCAGCACTATGCTCGAGCTCGGGGAAAAGAATCAGATACTTTTTTTTACCTGCCATCCCGAAGCTGTTTCTCTCATCAAAGAACTTGATCAGAATATCCCGGTCTGGGCACTTAAGGGTGGCGAATGCAGGAAGGCATAAGGAGCTCACTGCGTGAGCCTGCGAGACTGGCGAGACGAGAGGTCGGGCGAGAGGAGCGAGACGGGATTGGAGCTCAGATAACCTATAACCCATGACCCCTTACCAGCCAACGGCTTACCGTTCACCGATATGAGATGCGAGATAAATACTGCTCCTGATTGGCATCCCACATCCACCCTCTAACGAGGTGAGGGTATGACTCAGATACTAAGTGGCATATGTTCAGAAGGCATAATGGTGGCTACTGACAGTAGGGCCACCAGATTCGATGAGGAGGGCAGGGAGCACAATTTCACCGTTGATAAACTGTTCCCATTGGGCAGCCATGGTTTCATCGTCAGTGGCGGGATGGGTATCAGTGTGGAGTTGAGCAAGAGATTCAAGCAGTATGTGGAAGAGAGGCGACTGGTGGGGATAGAGACCATAATCGGAACAGCTGGAGCATATCTATCTGATCAGTACAGGGAGGCCCTCAGGAATATGGGGCAGGCGAAAGCCATACGGCAGGGACTGGACAGGATCTATTTTCTGCTGGGCGGGTATTCCTTCAAGTCCCAGGATAAACCATTTCAACTCGCTCTCTGGGGGAGTGAAACGGGTGAACTTCCCCTTCAGAAAATAGAGATTGGCAATAGTGTGGCCGTGCCGCGGACCCTGGCTGGTGAGACCAGACTATTTCGCATGTGTCAGGCTGATAGTACGTTGATGGAACTACTCGAGTTCGCGAATGAATTTCTGGCAAAACAGGCGGAGACAAATCCTCAGATTGGACCACCCTTCAGGTTCGGAACGGTTACTGCAAGGGGATTCGCTCGCCTGGAGCGCTAAAGATTTTTCCTAGATAAGCTATGGAATCCTCATTCATAGTCAGTGTAAGTGAAGCTGAGATCAGGCGAGAGCGGGAGAAGGCCAGGTCTCTCCGCAAAACGCGATGGTGGAAGCAACGGTTGGGCCGTGGTATTTGTCATTACTGTGGCCGGCACTTCTCGCCTGATGAGCTCACCATGGATCATATCGTGCCCATAATCCGAGGCGGCAGGACCACCAAGGGCAATGTGGCGGTAGTTTGCAAAGATTGCAACAATAAGAAAAAATACCTATTACCAATGGAATGGGAGGAGTATTTGAGTGGTTTCACTGGCAGTGACGAGGATAAGTTGTAGGGGAAACTAAGCTGAGTAAATTCAGAAGGAAGCCGGTAATTGAAACTGTTTTTATTGATAATTCGCCACGAAGGGAGAAACCATGAGCGTGATGCCCGAGGGTGAGAATGTTAGAAAGGCTATCAAGTGGATCTCTGACAAGAAGCAATATGAACCTGAGGATTGCGGTCCTATTATGAGCATGATAGAGAAGGCGGCCAAGATGTTCGACCTTTCTCCAAAAGACGAAGAATTTCTCATTCGTTTCTTTTGCAGTCCCGAAAAGACCTGACTATAAGAATCTATTAAATATTTTCTCAGGTTGATGCCTGGTTATCTTAATAGTACCTAAATTGAGCGATTCTAGTGGACGGCACGAGTACAGGCAGCACCATCCATGTCATTCTGAGAGACAGCGAAGAATCTTCTGGGTGGAGCCGCCTTCTGAGATTCTTCGTCGCCTGTCGGCTCCTCAGAATGACAGTGAACGTAGAATCGCTCAATTGATGCAGTAAAATCCCAGAATTTTAGCTTGTAATGCATGTAAATGTGGGTACAATAAAAATTCCACAAAGGTGGTTCAACACTAACTCTATATACCGTTCGGGGGTCGTCTAAGGGCAGGACAGGGGTTTTTGGAGCCTCTAATCTAGGTTCGAATCCTAGCCCCCGAGCCATTCGACAAAAATGCCTTCCCATCGGGAAGGCATTTTTTGTCGAAGGCTGGAGAGGCAGAAGATGAGGAGCTACGTGAGCTTGTCCCGAGTGAAACGAGGGAAATCCTAGCCCTCAATTCCCCAATCCCTCAATTCCTTAATTCCTTAATTCCTTAATCCCAAATCTCATATCTGTTAATTTTTCGTTTTTTTAGTGCCGGGTGTATCCGAGCTGGCTTTCTGTATTGACCTGGAGCAAGGCAACGAGTAATCTGCGGGGATTGCTTATGAGGGTTGCGCTCGAGTGAAAAATGCAGAGAGGGAAGTTGATGAACAAAAAGATCAAGGTAGTACAGTACGGACTGGGACCTATTGGTTGTAGAGGTATTCAGTATATGACAGATAGGAGCGATCTTGAGCTTGTTGGAGCTATTGATTCCGATCCGCAAAAGGTTGGTGTTGATGCTGGTGTGCTGGCCGAACTATCCAAACCACTTGGGATCAGTGTCGCCGACGATTCAACGTCTGTGCTGAGAGAAGTAGAAGCAGAAGTTGTCGTGCTCACAACTACATCCAGTCTGGAGCAGATTCGACCCCAGGTACTGGAAATTATCTCCTGCGGCAAGAATGTGGTTTCCACCTGCGAAGAGCTCATGTATCCGTGGCTAACCAGCCCTAAACTGGCCGAAGAGATTGATTTGGCCGCCCGAGAGCAAGGGGTCTCCGTCTTGTCCACAGGGGTGAATCCGGGGTTTCTGATGGATTTTCTACCTCTGGTAATGACTGCAATTTGTCGTGACGTTAAAAAGGTGACTGTGGAGCGCATCCAGGATGCGCAGTTCAGAAGATTGCCTTTCCAGAAAAAGATTGGCGCTGGACTGACGGTGCAAGAATTCGAGGATAGGGTAGGGGCAGGCAAGCTTCGACATGTTGGTCTGACTGAATCTATGCACCTCATTGCTGCCGGACTAGGGTGGAATCTGGAGGGCACAGAGGACATTATAGAACCTGTTCTTGCTTCTCGGGAGGTTGTAACCGCCGATCTTGCCATCGAACCTGGTAAGGCGCTTGGGGTCAACCAGATAGGTAGAGGCTACGTTGAAGGCAAGGAGTTGATAACATTAATATTTCGGGCGACAATTGGGGAGCCGGATCCACGTGACCGTATTCTCATTCAAGGGACACCCAGTATAGACATGGCCATCCAAGAGGGCGTGAACGGAGATACCGCGACCTGTGCCATTATAGTCAATGCCATACCAGTTGTGATTCAGGCACCAGCAGGTCTTCGAACGATGGCGGACATCAACCTAATTTCATTTTTCAAATGAAATCAGGATTTTGGGAGTTTGGCTATTAAAGAACTTAGTAAAACGTCTATTAACCTAGTTTTGCAAAAACCTCTTCGCCCCTTGGAAACTATGTCACAATTCGCCGAACCCGTCATTCCGGACGAGGCCGCCTAGAGCGGGCGAGATCCGTGGTTCGACAGGCTCACCACCCTGAGCGAAGTCGAAGGGGAATCCAGTGAAAGTTTAATATAATCAGACTCTCTCTGGATCCCGGCTCGCGTCCGTCGCCTGACTTGGCCGGGATGACGAACGGCGGTACGGTCTATTAGGGGGGAGGGGACAAGTGGTTATCGGGCGGAGCTAAATGAATATGGGTTTTAGGAATTGGAGATTTTATGATAAGAGTCTTGCTTGCTTAATATATAGACACTTAATTCCTGAATTCCCAAATCCCTAAATCCCTCAATTCCTAAATTGGTGTGAGCATGTTTTCAATTCGAGAAATAATCGACATTGCCATTAAGATTGAGAAGAACGGTGAGAATTTTTACCGCGAAGCAATGGAAAAGGTTCCCAATAAGGCACTCAAGCTGGTGCTTCTTTTTTTGGCTGATCAAGAACACGAGCACATCAAGTGGTTTGAAAAGCTCAAAGCCAGGATGAAGACGACAGATGAGAACTTGAAGGTGGCAGAGATTAGTGAATCAATGCTTCAGAGTCTGGTAGGGGATCAAACTTTCTCCCTCGATGATGAGAGTTTGTCGGAAGTGGAAAGCGTGGAAAAATTGATTGAGCTGGCCATTGAGTTGGAGAACGATACCATTCTTTTCTATCAGATGCTGCAGACGTTTATCGAGGATTCTGATACCCTGAAGGAGTTGGATGAGATCATTGCAGAGGAAAGCCGGCATATTGAAATCTTGAGGGAGTACGGGGGGTGAAGGAATATTCTACTTGACAGGCAGCAACCTTAATGATAGCATCTGCTAACTATACTGTTAACAGTAGTGCTTGCTAACAGTATCGTTAGCAATCAATAAAATAGGGTGTTTGCCATGGCAACTAAAACACTAGGATTCAGACTACCAGAGGAAACATGGCAGAAGCTGGAGACGGAAGCCCGAAGTAAATCTGTGTCCATGACAGACTTGGCCCGCCAGAAAGTCATGCTCTCTACGGATTTTGAGGGGCCTGTCCAAGCGCTCCTCGATAATTACAGTACCATGCTCAATATTTCTAGACATGAGGTAATTGAGGCAATTATGACAGACTACGTTGCCATGCAGCAGGCGCATCTTGATATTTGGGGTCCTGGCAAGCTGATACTAGAGGAATTTGTTTTTACTGAAAATGGGCTCATGCGGGGACAGGAGTTGTTTGAGGTGAGGAAAGCTGTCCACACCCGGGAATTCAAGCGGGAAAAGGTCAAATTGTTATTGGAAGAAGAACAAACGATGGGTCGAGACAGAATAAGCAAAGAGGACAGGGAATGGCTCAATACCAATCTGCATCTGATCCACGTTCCTCATGGCAAAGGCCTACCGAAAAAATCAGCTTCCCAGTGGATATCTAAACTAAAGAGACAGAAAGAAGAGTAAAGGGTAGAGCATAGGGTGAATTTCGAATTTCGAATTGCGGATTGCGAATTTGAAAAGGCATAGAGCATGGGGAAATATAGCTGGCAGCGGGCAGCAGGCAGATTCGAACTGAAACGGAGAAGCGGAAGTCGACGGAAATTCCAAATTACAAATCACAAATAAATCACAATGACCTAAATTCGAAATTTAAGAATTGAAAAGGATTTTTTCATCAACACTGGAAAAATCAAAATGACTTAGGTTCAAAATTTTAAATCTGTTTTGGTCATTGAGCATTGGAATTTGATATTTAATTGTAATTTGGTGCTTGGGATTTGGGATTTTGTGGGAGCGACTTTCAGCCGCGATCTTGCGAATTGAACGGTTTCAACCACTTCAACGATCTATCGCTTACCGCTTACCTCACATTAGCTAAAATAGTCTTTTACTATTTTCTGTGCCAGATCCATGGAACTGGTGAAGGCAGGGGAGACAGGGTTGAGTATGTGGGTGGTATTTCCTTCTTTTTGCACCAGGAAATCCATAACCAGTTCCTTTTTCTCCCAGTCTACCAGTTGGGCTCGTATACCCACCTTTTCTGCTGGCTCGATATCTCCCGGGTGCAATTCTTTTACGAGTTCAGCGGCACTGTTGAAGAAAAAGGAAGTTAGATACTTCCTTGGTTCTTTCAAAGCCACGTCTCTGAACTTCGGGTTCGCAAGAAACAGGATTGCATCACGGTAGAGAATTGACAGGGCTTCCGTGTCTATTCCCTCCAGGATGCCGTAGTTTTCCCGTCCGAAAGCTGGAATAGCGGTTGGGCCTAAATAGACGTCACCGTAGACGTTTCGGGTGAAGTGAATGCCCAGAAAAGGATTTCGGATGTCGGGAACCGGGTAGATGTTTCCACGCACCAAATGCGCTTTATCCTTTATCAATTTCTTGTAGATGCCCTTAAATGGGATCATACGGAGATGCAAACCGATTCCGAACTCTCGGGCCACTCGGTCACAGTGAGCCCCGGAGGCGTTGATGAAATGGTCGAATCCGATATCCCCTAGGCCTGTGATGGCAGTTGAGCTACCCTTGATGCCGCGGAAAGCGCAGCCGAGGAAGAATTGCACTTTGCCCGAGGCGGTGAGATCAGCTTGCAAGCTCAACACCACTTTTTTCGGGTCAACCACCGCGGTGTGGTGAGAAAAGATGGCACTCTGGAATGTCCTAGCGTAGGGCTCGATCTCATCGAGTTGCTTTTCGTCAATGATCTCTACTTTAGCACCGTTGGCAGTTGCCCTTTGGTGGAGTTCTTCCAGAGCTGAAATTTCATTCTGATTTCGAGTGACTATTACTTTACCTGTTTCCTTAAGAGGTAGCTCTTTTTCCCTGCAATATTGACGCATTAAAAAGTTGCCGTTTAAACATGATTTGGCCTTGAGGCTGTCTGGGTGATAATAAATGCCTGCATGCAGCACACCGCTATTGCGCCCGGAGGCGTGTTTTCCAAGGTCCTTTTCTTTGTCGATGACAGTAATACTTTCGTGTCCATTCAGGACCAGCTCACGGGCGATGGTCAGACCGACAATACCACCCCCGACGATCAGGATGTGGGTATCAAACCTGGGCATGGATGCACTCCAGATAAGTCATAATAAGAGGTTAGCTCTCAGCCGTCAGCTTTCAGCGGAAAATAAAACAGTTGCGCAGTCTCAATTTCCTGTGTCTATTCTTCCGAGAGCTGATAGCTGAACGCTGAAAGCTTATATCAGTATACTAATACTGGATGAAAGAGAAAGTACCTTTTTGCTGGATTCTAGAAGCCACGTCCTTTTGAAGCAGGCTGAAACCAGCAAAGCAACAATCCGCAATCCAGATGCTCCATTTGAGCCAATCTGTGTTATTTCCTGCAGGTCACGTACGATTAAGGGGTGACAGAAAGAAGAGACAATGGTTCTGAGCGGGGGTCAGGATGAGGATAAACGATCAAGACGGGAAAGGCGCCATAACTCTGCTTCATTCTTCTGGATTTCTCGCTCCTCCTCCACATTCAGTCTGTCAGCTTTACGCAAAGCGGCTCTTTGGACGAGTAAGAGCTTCTGTCCAATCCGGTCAAGCGCTTCGTTGAGACTGGTGCGGCGCTCTTCATCGCTGGTTGCGGTGTCGAAACGATGGAGGGCAGAAACTGTTCTGCGGTTGACCTCCCTCCAGTCGAGACTTTCACCCTTTTCGTCCACGTGTACAGTGTGGAGGCCTGCATAGCAACTTGATAGAATGCCTTGGCGCAACTCTTTCCAGAGTTGTGAGTTCACTGCCCTGAGGCGTCGATTGATTTCTTCGAAACTGTACGAGACATCGGATTCAAGCGGGGATGGTCTGGCAGGCTTGCGCCCTAAGATTCTGGATAACCACGGCCGTTTTGGACCGGATAGGGGAGCTCCCGAAGTTTGGGCGAGAAGTAGCATGGGTCCTTTAGCAGGGGCTTCGTCGGTGCTCTCTTTCCGGGATTTAAACCAGAGTCCAAAGTGTTCTGCCAGCCAAAATCCCCACAGGGCGCCAAATAAAAGGCCCAGTAGGGAGCCCAAACTGCCTTGCAGGCAGGACCCAGCAGCAATGCCCCACATTGATCCTGCAAGGATCAACACAAGGCCGAAAATATCTGCTAGCAGTTGCTCCATCTCTCCAGATTTTCTTTTGCGGGAGGTCATCTAACATATTGGATTTAAGCAACATACGTGCCAGAGAGGAGATTTGAGATTTGAGATTGTAGATTGAGGGATTAGGGGAATTAAGGAATTCAGGAATTCAGGAATTCGTCAAATCGTCGATTCGCGAGATGGTAAACGGTAAATCTATGAAATCTTTAAAGTAGTGATGTCGCGGCTGACCTTCAACAGGACCTGTCGACGAGACTTGTCGACGAACTCAAGTCGAGTCGCTCAGGTCGGGGAAAGCCGCTCCCACAGAACTGATTCAATGTGGGAGAATCTTAACCCTGTCGTCTGTCCTCTGACCACTGCCTGTTAAGCTGGTTTTGCCTGTCTCCAATCTGTATTCTGCAATCCAAAATCTGCAATCTTCTCTATGCTCCATGCTCCATGCTCTATGCCTTTTTTATTCTGCAATTTCCTTGCGTTCTTTACATGGCCTTGATAGTAATAAAGATCTAAGCAAAAACTCTCCGGGGGGGATGACGCATGGGAACACTGAATCTCAAGAACTTTCCTGATGATCTGCGCGAACAGGCCAAATCTAGAGCTGCTTTGGAAGGGATCACCTTGAAAGAGCTCGTCGTGCAGGCGGTGAACGGATATCTGGCGAGTCCTATCACCCTCGACGTCCAAGAAGTGATTGTGAAAAAGAAAGACTCTGAGCATGAATAGATGAGGAGCTATGAAAGATTCTAGGCGCTATTCGCGCAAGAACATGGCTGGAGACCTGAAGATTCATATCAACGGAGGTATGCATCTCGGGGGGCTAAAGGATATTTCCGAGGGTGGCCTGGCGATGACCACTTCGACACCCTACGAGGTGGGATATGAAATGTTCGTTTCAATCGAAATATCCGAGTCGCTGGAGTCGGTTGCTGCATTGGCCGAATTAGTTTGGGTCCACCCCTTAGAGGCCACATTTCACCCAATAGGTATGGGGCTGAAGTTTCTGGCATTGAATGATGACGATTGTTACAAGCTGGAGAAGCTCTTAGAATTAACCTAAGGGTTGACGCATAGCATCTGGTAAGCGGTAAACGGTAGATCGTTCAAACCGTTCAAGTCGTAAAAGTCGTAGAAATCGTTCAAATCGTTGAAATCGTTAAAGCCGTTCAAGTCTTTTTGAGTGTTTAGCTTTAGACTTGCTATCTCTCACCGCGTCTCCCTGTCCCCGTATCTCCGTGTCTTTTTGAATCTGCCTGCTGTCTTTTGTCCTCTGACCTCTGATTTCTGCCCGCTGCTATCTGTCAGCTGTATTTCCCTAAGCTCTATGCTCCATGCCCTATGCCCCATGCCAATTCCGGCACAATCTTTGATTGCGAAGGAATATCAAGTGGGTACGACCACTGGCTCTCGTAGCAAACGTTCAATAGCCTCGCTTGCACTTGCTGCAAGACGTGGGTGCGAGGTGACAAGCCCTTCCAATTGACGGAGGCTGTCTGCCGTACGATAGATCAGCATGGCCAGATCGCCTTCATCAAGGCCTGACATTTCCACCAATTCCTCCCAAGTCGAACCCGTAATCCAGGAATAGACGGAGGCTGCTGGCCAGAATGATAGCGGGTTGACCAGAAAACCGCCCTGGCGGAGACGCCGACGAAAAGGGTGCAACTCTGAGGTCATTTTGGCGAAGGCTTGGCCCAATTTCGGATGCAATAGATTCAAGCGCTCAAGGGGCTCGCGGGAATTGTCTCGATCAGTAACAAAGGGGGCAATGAGCCCGGCCAGCATCGCGGGATCATCATGGGGAAAAACGTCACTTCGGATACACTCAGCAACCAGTAAAGGTTGGTCGAGTCGCAGCTGTGAAGCCCACATGCCATCAGCACTTAGACGACCTTCCTTGTCCACGTAGCCCTCTTCTTGTAGAAAGTAAAAATGACGGTTGAACTCGTGCCAGAGCTGATTGGTCACCTCATCCAAACGGTTCCGCAAACTCAATATTCTGTTAATTTTTTCTCTGAACCGGCTTCGTTTTTTCGGCTCACATTGTCTCAAGTGTGGACATTTCCTACAGGGGATTGCCTCAATGCCAGCCTCAAGGTCTTCAACTCTCGCCTTCAGGGTTTCCCACGTATCTCGCTCTGGATAGGGTAGGGGTTCTTTGGGTTCCAGTCTGGGGTAGGTGTCGAGGGGTGCGCTGAGGATGGACTTAAACCAGCGGTCCGGGGTTTCCAGATCAGCTAGATCAAAGCTGGCGTCTAGCAGAGAGGTGACTCTTGCCATACGCAGCCATCGTTTGCGCAAATGACCACGGCGCAAACGGGGCCGAGGTCTCACCCGGATTGCGGTGACCCCCTCTGCACCACCTCGGCTCTCATGACCCAACGTCACGAAAAGTTGTCCCTTTTTGCTACGAAACAGTCTACCAGGCGTGAGATATGCTTGTTTGAAAAGAGGGCCCCAACTCCGGCGCAGCTCCTGTTGTGCCTGTTGGAGTTGGGTCTCGAGTTCACGCTTTCTGGACAAGGTGCGCAAAACCGTATCCAGGTCGCCACATCCAGCTGGACTTAATTCAGCTGCCAGTCTATTCTCAAGTTGTCGCAATTCCTCAAGTAAATCATGATGTTCTTCCAGATTCTGATAGGTAGCAAAGGAATGCGAAAGCAGTTGCCGTACCTCTTCGGGTTGATGCGAAAGAAGTAGGTTTAAAACCATGGAGAAGGTGATCTGTATCTGGCTGTCTATAGGTTCAGGTGAAGAGTGCAGAAGGTCAAAAATTAGTCTTGGATCCTGGTATGGTCCGGGAAGAACAACAACAAATCCCACTTCGTCCATGCCTCGACGGCCGGCTCTGCCAGTCGTTTGGAGCAAATCAGTGGCACTGAGCGGAACGAACTCGCGTCCGTTGAAACGGTCGCTCTGGGAAAGAACCACAGTGCGGGCTGGAAAATTAACACCGGCAGCCACTGTTGAGGTGGAGAAAATTGCATCTAACCTTCCCTCCTTCATCATGGTTTCCACAACACCCTTCCACTGGGGTAACTGGCCGCCATGGTGAGCGGCCACGCGTAGGTTGCGAAGTGAGGAGAACTGTCGGTGTCTTTTAAGGTATGGATGATCCTCCAGCACTTGGCCTAACCTTCTATGAAAGCGTTTCCGTTCCTCAACGCTCTCATCGGGGTTGAGCCGGGGTAGTGCCGCATACAACGCCTGGTTGCAGTCCGCTCTCGATTTCAGAAAAAAGATAGCAGGTAACAGGTTGAGATAGCGTAAAGCACCGATAATTTGGGAGAAATTGGCAACTCCCTGTCGTGGAGTCAGGCCGGTTCTAGAACTGCTGCGAAGAAAATGGCGCACTTTGCCTGCCATTTCTTTCCGTTGGACAAGAGGTGTGACTTCACCGCTGGGAAACATGAACAATGGATGAATGGGGACAGGGCGTTCGTGTGCTGTCACCACCAGACAGGGAGACTGTCGTAACCATTTGAGCCACCCGGCAATCTGAGTTCCGTTGGATATAGTGGCTGAGAGCAGTAACAAACGTACCTGGGCCGGGAGGTAAATCATAACCTCTTCCCACACCACACCTCGATCCTCATCTCCAAGGAAATGCGCCTCGTCTAGGACTACGAGTTCAATACCCAGATCTTCTGCCCGATACATGGAGTCGTAGAGTTGATTTCGAAGGATTTCGGTAGTACCTACGATGATTGGTGCTTGATGGTTCTCTTTCCGGTCACCGGTAAGAATCCCTACGTTTTCTTTGCCAAATATTTGTCGGAACTCCGTATACTTAGAATTGGAGAGGGCTTTGAGAGGAGAACCGTACCAGCTCCTCCCGCCATCGGCCAACAGCTTTTCCATGGCCTTAAGAGCAATCCAGGTCTTGCCTGAGCCTGTTGCGGCGGTTACCAAAACATCGCTCTGCTCAAGAGCGAGCACGGCCTCTTTCTGAAAAGGATCCGGAATAAAGGGTGCAGCTTCAGGGACGCCTATCCGCTCAAGCAATGGCTTAAGTTGTCGGGAAGCTCGAGGTCGGAATCGGGGGGGATCTCGCTGGATTCTGCTTCGTTTTGGTCGACCGGGCTTGCGCTTTCGCCGGACGAATCTGGGATGACTTTCTTTCTTTTTCATATATTATTAATAACCTGATATATAAAATAATAATATACTATAGTTAATAATAAGCATTAAATTATGGGCCCGATTAGATTATCGTTTGACCAGTTCATTTTCTCTGGTATATTTGCAGAAACGCAGAGCAGCTTTCCACAGCCAAAAGGTCCTGCCAGGAGCGATCTCTTATGGATGAACATGGCGACATCAGTGAGTATCTTCATCTGGGAAGTTCATTGGGCCTAATGGCCGTGCATGGTGGAGGTATCGAACCTGGCACTGAGGAAATTGCCCGTTTCGTATCTATTCATACCGGGGCCAGCCTCTATGTCTACGCCGGTCGCCTTCCTGCAGGCAACCTTTCTTTGCATAGACCAAGCCACACCAGCAAACTTGAGGAAAGGTCTTTGGTTAAGCGATTCCTTAAGCATGTGAACAGCGCAATTTCTGTGCATGGTCATGGTCGAGACCAGAAATACGCCTACGTGGGTGGCTTGCATCAGACCATGGGGCAGCGATTTGTCACACTTGCTCAGGAAACTCTGCCCAAATACGAGTGGATTTCTGATCCAAAGATAATTCCCCAGGGCATAGGTGGCCTAAATCCGAAAAATATAGTCAACCTCCCAACGGATCAAGGCATGCAGTTGGAATTGCCCAGGGGTTTGAGGCAAACCAAAGTAGCCTCTGATGGCAAACTTGTTGAGCCGGCCGGTGAGGCTCTAGTTCTGAGTCGACTATTGGTACGTTTTGTTGGTACGTTGATGGTTGAAAACAGTTAAGATTACTGGGCCTTGCGCCAGCCGGCCTGACGAAATTTCTGAGCTCGCTCGCAGCCCCACCGCTCTTGGCGTCTATTCTATGCTTCAGACCTAATAATTACAATAGGCATAGGGCATAGGGTGGATTTTAGATTTTAGATTGTAGATTTCAGATGTGAGATCTGAGATACCGCTTAGCCTTTACCGTTTGACGAATTGACTAGATCCAAAATGAAAATAGATTGATGGAGATTACTAACCGGCGACTTCTACAGTTCTGTCGATGGCTCCTGATACTGGTCTGCTTCAGTGGAGGAGGGTTCCTTTTATTGGGGGGTAAGAGTAAAGGTTTCGGCATTTTGCTCCTGTTAATCGGGCTTTGGTTTGTTTTGGACAATCCACTCGACAACTTTGAGAATAGTAGAACCCTTTCTAATCTTGATCCAGGATCTCGGGAAGGGTTTGAGGAAGACGCTTCCCAAGTTGAGCCGGTGCTCATAAAACCTGGCGACACCCTAGACCTTCACTTGTTTTCACCCAAAGAAGTACCCTCGCTTTTGGACGAGTTCCTCCACCTCTCTCAGAATGCTGATATAAGGCGCGTCAATATCATCCATGGGAAGGGTACAGGTGCCCTGCGGCTACGGGTGCGGAATTTGCTGGCCCGTGATTCGCGCGTCGTTACCTTCTATGATGCACCGACCAAATCCGGTGGCTGGGGAGCCACATTGGCGGAGCTGAAACCACCTCAAGAAGGAGAGGACGACGAACCGAGTGGATGAGGTGGTGGGGGCAGGAATAACAGGGAGCATTACATTTCCGATTTCGCATTTATATTTCGCATATAAAATTGAAAAATAGTATTTATTGCAGAGCGTTCGTTGACTGCATAGATGATAGTTGTGAAATGCCAGATGAGAAATGACCAATGACATTCCGCGCTCCGCTATATATTGCTTTTTGGTTACCAAAAATGCTTGACGCTGTGGAGTGGAGGGCTGTAAACTACAATTAACTCCCATGGGCTTGTTGGCAGCGGCCGCAGACATAAGTCGGTCGCAAGCGTTGGCTGCCGCTTCCCTTCGCTATTAGGTTATTGGCAACGAAAGCGAATTCTGTGGGTGGGGCCAGTTCAGTCAGTGGGAGTTTTACAGCGGGGCTTAGGCCCCGCTTTTTATTGTAGATTTCAGATTTCAGATTGCAGATTTAGGCATAGAGCATAGGGCATAAAGTAAGAAGCCAGAAGTCAGAGGAACAAATCACATTTCGCATTTGGCATTTCTCATTTCGCATTTATCATTTAAAACTCACAAATAACACTAATTGAAACATTTAAGTAAAATGCCAGATGATAATTGATAAATGCGCAATGTGCATTGTCGCTCCGACCTCTAATCTCCGTCTCGCCGTTTCTCCGCGTCCCCGTGTCATTTCTCCCCTCCTCGCTGCCTACTGCCTAATGATTCAGGACCTGCGTCGCCTCTTATCACGCCGTTCCCTGCTTCTCAGGCGTTTTTGCTCTTTCTCTTTTTTCCTTCGCTGCCTTCTCATTGGATCAGGGTCCTTTTCGGGGTCGAGCAAGAAAGAACCAATCATCTCAGGAACTTCTGCTTCCCGTGGCCTGGGAGGTTTCTGGCTGGGGATCTTACGGGAAGGTGGCGTCTCCCGCAAAGGTGGTCCACTGATAAAGGGGGCAGGGAGAGTTTTCACCAGATAGAGCAGATCGCCACCTGGGAAGAAGGGGTGCCCACTATCGTGGGCTCGAACCGCATGTACCGTCAAAAGGATTGGCTTGGGATCACGCCGCTTACCTATGCGTAAGGCCATTTCTTCTGTGGTCGCCAATGGCACATAGGAACGATTTCCAGGCCTGAGTCCGTGTTTTAGAATGACAGGGTAAGCCTTGCGCCTCGCTGCAGAGAATAGCATTCGTGGTGGGACGGCATCCGGAGTTTTCTGGCTGACCTCGCGTCTGGGCCTTATGTGTTTTTCTTCAAGGGTAAAGGCAAGTTCAAATCCCGAGTAGGCCAACTCCTTCAAATGGCCGATACGGATGTGTCTCCATCCGGTTTCCTCGTGGAGGGCCCACATGAGCTCTTTGATTGGCAGGGAGCCATCATTGTCCAAGAACAGGCCGAATTCGTCGGGTCGATAGAAAAGAATATACTCGATAATTTTTTTCAAGTCTTTGAATTGGTGCTTTTTCACCGTGCAGCCTCAGTATTCGATCACATCAAAAACCGACCAGTTTTCGCTAGCATACACACCTTTTATTCTTGACACAATGCTGGCTATTATCTATGGTATGAGATCATTTATTCTAGGGGCAAGGAGTCGAGAGTACTTCATGGCCTTCTTTTCTGAACAGACAGCCTCCAAAAGCTACTACTATTATTACTATTATTGTGGGGAGGGGTCTGTCCACTAGCCCTGTTCAGCCAATAGAATCAAGGCCGTGGGCAGACTCAACTGCCTGCGGCTTTTACCTTATGAAGAGGCCGCAACGAGGAAGCGGCTTTTTTTGTTTGGTCGTTGTGCCATGGGGTGTTCTTCCTGAGGCTAAAATTTATATGAGCAAGAATCGGATATTTGGTATTGACAAATCTTAACAAAAGGGGGAAAGGAGGTGACACCTCATCGGTATTTGGTGTGAAAGGCGATGATGCCATTTGTTCTAATAGGAGGGAATATCTATGAAGATCAAGGGAAGAGCGTTGTGGACGGCTCTGGTGCTGATAATATCAGTTGTTTTGGTATTTTCATGCACTAAGGAAAAGGAGCCGTACAAAGTAGGTGCCGTTTTCTCAGTCACCGGTCGTACTTCGTTCCTCGGTGAGCCTGAAAAGAAGACAGCCGAGATGATCGCCGAGGCCGTAAACAAAGTCGGCGGCATCAATGGGCATCCTCTGGAACTCATAATCTACGATGACGAGAGCGACGAGACCAAATGTGTGCTCGCAGTAAAGCGGCTCATCAAGAAAGATAATGTGCCAGTAATTATCGGCCCCAGCCTCAGTGGTAACACCCTGGCGGTGGTCAAGGTCGTAAACGACGCCAAGGTGCCTTTGGTCTCCTGTGCCGCCAGCAATAAGATTGTAACGCCGGTGGTTGACCGAAAGTGGGTCTTTAAGGTACCGCAGTCAGATACTCATGCGGTTGAGAAGATTTATGACTATCTGTTGAAAAATGGGATTAAGAAGATTGCCATCATGAGTGTTTCCACCGGATTCGGTGCTAGTGGGCGAGAAGAGTTGCTGCGATTGGCTCCTCAGGTGGGTATCGAAATAGTGGCCGACGAGCGCTATGGCCCCAAAGACACCGACATCACCGCCCAACTCACCCGCATTCGCGGCACAGACGCTCAGGTGATTGTCAACTGGTCCGTAGGACCAACCCAGGTTCTAGCAGTGAAAAACTGGCGGGATCTAGGCATGACGAACATTCCATTTTATCAGAGCCATGGTTTTGGCAGTCGCCAGAACATTAAGCTGGCGGCGGGCGCGGCCGAAGGTGTTTTCTGTCCTCTAGGCCGGGTCAATATTGCCGACCTGGTTCCGGCTGACCATCCCCAGAAAAAGGTAATTGAAATCTACAATCAGGCCTACAAGGAGAAGTACAACGAACCTCTGTCTTCGTTTGGCGGCCATGGTTGGGATGCGCTCAACCTGGTGCTCGATGCACTGAAGGCTGTTGGACCGGATTCAGCCAAAATAAGAGACTACATTGAAACCCGTACGGGTTTTGTTGGCCAACACGGTGTTTTCAATTTCTCCCCCACCGATCACAATGGTCTTACCAAAGAGGCGTTTGAAATGGTGGTGGTGAAGGACGGCGACTGGGCGTTAGCCCCATAGATTACATCAGAGTTGTGATAGCACAGAGAGCCTCTCCGGTGGTTTTACCCCGGGGAGGCTTTCTGTTGACATTTGCTTCCATATCCATCAGGGCCTGAGATTGTTTTGGTCATGGACAAGATTACTCTTACAGGACAATTGGTTCAGTACCTTTTCACCGGAGTCACCGTGGGAAGTATCTACGCTTTGGTGGCAGTGGGTTTTAATATCATCTATAACGTCACAGAGATAATCAACTTCGCCCAGGGTGAGTTTGTCATGCTGGGTGGACTCATCATGGTCTTTTTCACGGTTACAGCGAAACTACCACTCCCATTGGCTTTTGTCTTGACAGTTGTGGCGGTCACTGGCGTGGGGGTGCTGATGGAGCGGTGTACCATTAACCCAATTAAGAATGCCTCCGTATTGACAATGATCATTGTTACCATTGCAGTTTCCATCCTTTTCAAAGGGATCGCCATGTTCGTCTGGGGCAAGAATCCGTATATTTTCCCGCCTTTCTCCGGAACAAAGCCTATATTCGTTCTTGGAGCAGCCATTCAAACCCAGACTCTCTGGGTTCTGCTCATGACTGCAGTGGTGGTAGTTCTTCTAACCCTCTTTTTCAAAAAATCGCGATATGGCAAAGCCATGCTAGCCTGTGCCGACGATCCAGAGGCAGCCCGCCTGGTAGGCATTAATGTTAGCATCATGATCTTGATCTCTTTTGCCCTCAGCGCGGCCATAGGTGCAGTTGCCGGAGCCATAATTACGCCAATTTCTCTGATGGAATATGATCGAGGAGCACTCCTAGCCTTAAAAGCTTTTGGAGCCGCTGTATTGGGAGGATTGGGAAGCTTCTATGGGGCCGTGGTGGCGGGTGTCCTTCTGGGAATTATTGAATCAATGTGTGCCGGCTTGGTGTCTTCCGGCTACAAGGATGCGGTGGCACTTATCATATTGCTTTTGGTGCTCTATGTGCGTCCAAGTGGTTTGTTCGGCAATGTGGAAGCCAGCAAGATAAAGGAATTTTAGAATTGTTTAGCCGGTTAAGCCAATCAACCGGCCAAACAGGCTAAACCGACTAGGCTGGCTAAACTTTACACATCCAGTAATGTTGACATGCAAGTATCCAATCGTAAATACCTGCTTGGCTTAACTATTTTTCTGGCCCTATTTCCGGTGGTGGTTATGAATGTGGGGGCAATCGGCCACTATCTGGACGTCATGATATTCGTAGGGATATATAGCCTGATAACCATGGGCCTGAGTTTGCTCATGGGATATGCCGGCCAAATTTCTCTTGGCCACGCGGCCTTTTTTGGCCTGGGAGCCTATACTTCGGGAATACTTTGTACAAAGTTATCCATGTCGCCTTGGCTGGCAATGGTTGCGGGCGTTGGGCTTACGGCGCTGGTTGCCTACATTGTGGGGGTGCCGTCTCTGAAATTGAAAGGGCACTATTTGGCCATGGCAACCCTTGGTTTCGGGGTTATCGTCAATATCTTTTTCAACGAAGAAGTTTACCTAACCGGGGGGCCGTCAGGATTCTCGGACATCCCAGGGTTCACTGTCTTTGGCTTCTCCCTGGACAGTGACCTTCATTACTACATCCTAGTGTGGTGCCTGGTGTTACTGGCCCTGGTTTTTTCACTCAACGTGATCAACTCCCGCATAGGGCGGGCCCTGCGCTCTCTACACGACAGCGAAGTGGCAGCGGATGCCATGGGTGTGGAGACCTCAAGATACAAAGTCATCATTTTCGTATTGAGTGGGGTGTATGCCTCTGTTGCCGGCAGTCTCTACACCCATTATGTGGGTTTTTTGAGCCCAAGTTCTTTTGATCTGTTTCTTTCGATAAAATTGGTAATGATGGTTGTGGTGGGTGGCATGCACAACATCTGGGGAGCACTTCTTGGCACCTGCCTACTGACCTTTCTGGGTAATGAATGGCTTCATATATTCCATGATTTTGATATTCTTGTCTATGGTGCTATTCTCCTCGCTATTGTGATGTTTCTGCCTGAAGGGCTGGTTGATCTGGCCCCACGAATGGGGCGGATCTGGAAGCGGGGTTAAAGTGCCGAGTTATCAACCTTTCCTTAGCTGAAACTAATTTAGATGAATACGGAAGGCTCCAGAGTATTTCTCCGCGTAGAGAACCTGAAAAAATCCTTTGGTGGTGTACAAGCCTTGAAGGGCCTCAGTTTTACCGTAACTGCTGGCATCATCAAAGCAGTCATAGGACCAAATGGGGCAGGAAAGACCACGTTGTTCAATGTAATCACCGGTGTTTTTCCTCCAAATGATGGCTCCATTGCTTTGGATGGTGTGTCCATTGAAGGCCAAAAGTCCCGAGATATAGCTCGTTTGGGTGTTTCGCGTACTTTTCAAAACGTGGAAATATTTGGTCGGATGACTGTTTTGGAAAATGTGATGGTAGGGAGACACATCCAGAGCCGAGCGGGAATTATTGGCACTGGTCTTAGACTGTCGAAGATGCGTCGGGAGGAGCGGCAGATCCAGGAAAGCGCTATGGACTACCTCCAATTCGTGGGGCTGGAACACAGGGCTGGAGAGTTGGCCGGTAATCTGCCTTTAGGCGAACAAAAGATGCTGGAGGTGGCTCGCGCTCTGGCCACTGACCCCAAGATACTGTTGCTGGATGAGCCCGCAGGGGGGCTCAATACCAGGGAAACTGAGGGATTGGCTGCCTTGATCATGCGGATATTGGAACGTGATATTACCGTCGTGCTGGTGGAGCACGACATGAATCTGGTAATGGACATCTCCGACGAAATACTTGTGATGAATTTCGGTGAGAAAATTGCGGAGGGTAGACCCAAACAGGTCAAAGATGATCCCTTGGTAATTAAAGCTTACCTAGGGGAAGAGGTAGACTATTCAGATCTCTAGCGCAAAGCGCGTTGCGATTCGCGCTGGGCACCAGGCGCAGGGCGCAAGGTGCAAGGAAAATACTAGTACCAGTCACCTCATGCCTTGAGCCTTACGGTTTGTGCCCCTGGTGTCTGACTCTTGGCTCCTCGAATACTTGGCAAGATCTGTGGGACATGAAGACTAAAACATGCTAACCCTAAAGAGCATCCACACATACTACGGTAACATCCACGCCTTGAAGGGTGTGTCGCTTCACGTGAATCAGGGCGAAATAGTCACCCTGATAGGTGCCAACGGTGCTGGTAAAACCACGGTATTAAAAACTATTTCCGGGCTTACTCCGGCCAGCCGGGGATCCATTACTTTTGTTGAGCAGGACATCACTAAAATGCCGGCTGAACAAATCGTCCGCAGCGGCATTTCCCACGTGCCGGAGGGACGAAAGGTTTTTGCCACCCTTAGTCTACGAGACAACCTTGAAGTGGGCGGATTTATCCGACGAGATCGTGAGGAAGCACTAGCAGATATGCAGAGTTTCAGGCAAAAGTTTCCCATTCTCGCTGACCGCTGGCATCAGATGGCAGGCACTCTGAGCGGCGGTGAACAACAAGTTCTGGCCATCACTCGAGCCCTCATGGCTCGGCCCAAGCTGCTAATTCTTGACGAGCCATCCATGGGACTCTCACCCTTGCTTGTGAAGGAGACCTTCAAAATAATTAAAACCTTGCGAGAGGAGGGCACCACTATATTGCTTATCGAGCAGAACGCCCGGGCCGCTCTACACATAGCGGACCGTGGCTATGTATTGGAAACAGGGAAAATCGTCCTCCAGGGGAAATGCCAGATGCTTCTTGAACACAACGAAGTAAAACGAGCCTATCTGGGGAAGGGCTACCGGGAAGTGTGGGAGGACTGAAGTTACAAATCCGAAGCACGAAGCACCAAACACGAAACACGAAACAAATTGAGGTATTGAGGAATTAGGGAATTGAGGAATTTACAGTTACAAAACCCTGGAGCTAGTAATCTACTAGCCCTATAATTCCAAAATCCCTGAATCCCAAAATTCCTAAATTTCTTTTATTTCGATATTCGGATTTCGGATTTTTTCAAGGTCGATATATGGGCTTAGCGTTTATGCTAAGACCTAACAGGGGTTAAGAAGCTATGGATATTTGGGACCAAGAATACGAATGTATGTCGCGGGATGAGCTCGCCCAATTGCAGCTTGAGCGGCTGCAGGCAACGCTCAATCGGGTTTACAGGAATGTCTCTTTCTATCGGAAGAAGTTCGATGGAATCGGCTTTGAGCCTGAAAATCTGGTGGAGCTGGATGATTTGGAAAAACTGCCTTTTACCTGCAGCATGGATCTGAGTGATGCCTATCCCTATGATCTCTTTGCTGTGCCTCTGCGTGAGGTGGTGCGGGTCCATTCTTCCTCTGGAACCACTAAGCCCGTAGTAGTGGGATACACCCGGCAGGACCTAAAGTACTGGAGCCAGCTTGTAGCCCGCATTCTAACCGCCGGCGGAGTCACCGCCGACGATGTAGTACAAGTTACTTTGAATTATGGACTTCTCACCGGAGGCCTGGGCCTGCACTACGGTGCTGAACTCATCGGTGCATCCGTGCTTCCCACCTCGGTGGGTCGGACGGAACGACAAGTCACAATCATGCACGACTACCGTACTTCAGCTCTAGTGGCTACTCCGTCTTATGCCCTGGTTATTGCTGACCGTATGGAAAAGATGGGTATCGATGCCAAGATGCTTACTCTGAGGTTTGCAATGCTGGCCGGGGAGCCTTGGACTGAGGAGATGCGTCAAGAGATCGAAGATCGCCTTTATGTCAAAGCTACAGACAACTACGGCCTTAGCGAGATAATGGGGCCCGGGGTGGCAGGTGAATGCCTCTATCAGGCGGGTATGCATCTGAATGAGGATCACTTTATAGTCGAGGTGGTGGATCCGAGTACTGGTAAGAGGTTGGAGCATGGAGAAGTTGGCGAACTCATCATAAGCACCATTACCAAAGAGGCATTTCCGCTGATCAGATTTCGTACGGGCGATCTCTGTTCTTTGGAGTTCGAGCTCTGCCAGTGTGGTCGGACTCTGGCTCGGATGAGCAGGGTTCTTGGTCGTACCGATCAGGTAATCATAGTCAAAGGAATCAATATCATACCAAGTCGAATAGGCGATATTCTTGAAGAAATACAGGGAGCTAGGCCTCCTTACCAGTTGGTGGTGGATCGAGATAACCACCTGGACAGGCTTACGGTTCTGGTGGAGGTTTCAGAAGACCTTTTCTTTGATAAAATGCGGGAACAGCGATCCCTGGTGGATAGCATGCGAGAAAAAGTTGCCGGGGGCACTGGAGTCACTCCAAAAATCCAATTGGTTGAACATGGCTCTATAGTCCGTGAGGAAGAGACTGCCCCCGGGGTTGTGGATCGCAGGAAGCTATCAAGTTGATTTCCAGATGATTTCCAGTAACCATGGTCACTTCCAGTGGAACAAGGTCGAGCCGATAACACACGTCCGTTGTCCGTCGTAACTCACTTCGTTCGTCGCAAAGCGCAGAGCGCCAAGCGCATAGCGATTTTGTATTTTAGATTTTGCCGCTATGCGCCATGCTCTATGCGCTATGCGAGTCTGGATAACTAACACATTAAGTTGTGAGGAAACCCATGCATGAATTACTTACAGCTCAGTCGGGCAGTAAGCACCTGCTTCTGGGCAATGAGGCGATTGTGCGGGGGGCTCTGGAGGCAGGCCTCTCATTTGCCACCACCTATCCTGGAACTCCTTCATCGGAGATTGGTGACAATTTCTATCGTATTTCCCAGGAGACCGATCTCTATTTTGAATACTCAGTAAATGAGAAGGTGGCCTTAGAAACCGCCGCTGCCGCGTCCGCCTCCGGGTTGCGTAGCATGTGCAGTATGAAACACGTGGGCTTGAATGTGGCGGCAGATCCTCTGATGACAATGGCCTATGTGGGGGTGAAGGGTGGCATGGTGGTGGTAAGCGCTGACGACCCGTCAATGCACTCCAGCCAGAATGAACAGGATAACCGCTACTATGCCAAACTGGCGGGATTGCCAATGCTGGAGCCTGCCAATTCCCAGGAAGCCCTGGAGATGACACGAGCTGCCTTTTTGCTCTCCGAGGCCTACCAGATCCCAGTCTTGTTGCGTACCACCACCAGGGTGAACCACAGTCGCACGGCTGTGGAAGTGGGTAGTCTACTACCACCTCGTCCCAGAGGATTTTTCGAGAAAGATCCCTTCAACCTGGTACCGGTGCCCATGGTAGCTCGCAGATTGCATGTGGAACTACTTGAGAAGCTTGATAAATTGAGGATCGAGGCCAGCGGCTCCCCTTTCAATAAAGTAGAAGGGGAGGGCGATTGGGGGGTGGTGACCAGCGGGGTGAGCTACAATTATGTGGTTGATGCCATTAGGGAGCTAGATATTGCTGAACGGACTAGAGTGCTGAAGATGGGCATGACCTACCCATCTGCCGATGATATCTGTCTTGATTTTCTAAAGGGTGTGGAACGAGTTCTGGTGGTGGAAGAGCTCGAGCCGTTTTTGGAAGAAATGCTCAAGACGATTGCCCAGGAAAATGGACTGACCATCGAAATCAGAGGCAAGGGAGAAGGATTATTACGACGGTACTACGAATTTGACTCAGTTCAAGTGAAGTCTTCAGTGGCCAGGTTTTTCCAGGTGAATTACCAGCCGCCAAAGGTGGAAATGGGGTCAGATCTTCCTCAACGCCCGCCAAATCTCTGTGCTGGTTGCCCGCACCGGGCCTCCTACTACGCTGTGAATCAGGCTTTAGGCGATGCAACCGCCATCTTTACCACAGATATTGGCTGCTATACCCTCGGTCTCTTGCCGCCGCTGGAGGCGGCTGATTTCCTTCTCTGTATGGGATCCAGTGTGTCCAGCGCTGGTGGTTTTGCAAAAGCTCAGGAGCAGCCGGTGGTAGCTTTCATCGGTGATTCGACTTTTTTTCATTCTGGAATTACCGGGTTAATAAATGCGGTGCATAATGACCATGATTTTATTTTGGTCATCTTGGACAACGGCACCACTGCTATGACGGGACAACAGCCCCACCCTGGGATTGAGCTTACACCTGAAGGACGCCAACCCCCTAAAGTGGACATTGAGGCTGTAGTGAGGGGCTGCGGTGTAGAGCAGGTAGAGATAGTGAATCCCCTGCAGGTGGACAAAACCATTGCGGTCATTAAGGAAATGCTTGGGGACGAGCAGGGCCAGGGAGTTAAAGTGATCATCTCCAAGTCGCCTTGCCCGTTATTCGAAAGGCGTGTCACCGGCAAGAAGCAAAAGGTTGTTTTCAGGGTGACTAATGAGTGTGATATGTGCAGAAGGTGTCTGGATGAGCTTGGCTGTCCCGCCTTCACCTACTGTGAGGATGAGGAAGAGTGTGCCTTCATTAGCATCGATGAACATCTGTGCAGCGGCTGCACTGTCTGCAAGCAGATCTGTCATGCTATTAAGCCCAAAAAGAAGAGTGCTTGATGTCAGTTGTCCAGAAGCGCATAGTGCATAGAGCATGACGCAAAGCGTAAGAGCTAAAATGAAAAATTGCTCTGCGCTTTGCAGCAAACGGAGTGAGCTCGACGGACGATTGCAGAAGGAAAGATTATATGAAAAGTTGGCGTATTTTTTTCACCGGAGTAGGCGGCCAGGGTACCCTGCTGGCTACTAGGGTGCTGGGCGAAGCAGCCCTACTCACCGATATTTCTGCGGTGGTAAGCGAAATTCATGGTATGGCTCAGCGGGGCGGCGTGGTTGAATCTGCGGTGGTGATGGGAGCGGCCCAGAGTCCAGTTATCTCCGATGGTGAGGCAGACATCCTCTTGGCCTTCGAACCATTGGAAACGGTGAGAGCGCTTCGCAAGTGTTCGACAAGTAGCCTGGTTATCGCAAATACCAGCCCAATCTCTCCATTTTCTGTCTCCAGCGGCCGAGAGCAATATCCAGATGTTCTTGACATCATGAATACCGTATCAAATCATGTGGAGAGGTTGGTATCCTTGGATGCCAGAGCGCTCGCTCGAGAGGCCGGGTCGGAACTGTCAGTAAACATGGTGATGTTAGGTGCACTTATGCGACATGGGGAAATGCCCTTCGGCAGAGAAGTTGTGGAGACGGTCCTCAATACCAGGACAAAGAGGGCGTTCTTGGAGATGAACCTGAAGGCCTTTGACTTGGGTTTTCAGGTGTAGTAAGGCTGGTCTCTGGGGTTTACTCATCCCCTTTGTTGAAAGGTTATCAGGAACGGCCATGGTGAAACAGCGGATACTGATGTTGGTGGGTCTGGCGCTGCTCTGGCTTGTTGTGGCTAACGCTACTTGTGGTACCAAAATAAAGCAGGGGGATCTGCTCGACTCCTACAAGCTTGCCCGCTTCAGCCTGGAAGAATGTAGGGATATGGGTGCTGGTAGCTTCGATCCAGTGACCCTGGAGAAGGGTGAGCTTCTCAGCGAACAGATTGAGGAGATGTTGGCTGAGGGGAGTTGGGACCGGGCGGATAAGGCAATTACAGAACTTGAGCAAATCGTTGCCCTGCTGCTTGACCAGATGAAAAACTGGGATCCGGATGCTGACGGTCTTAGCAATTATGCTGAGTTCATGATGTACGGGACTTCATGGTCCGACAGTGACAGCGACGGGGACGGTTATTTGGACGGTAGCGAGATCTTGCGCTACGAAACGGATCCTCTAGATCACTGTGGAGTTCCCGTGGATGTGGATGCTGAAACGGAGGTCCAACAGCGCTGCCTGGCACTGGAGAATCTAAGATTGGGCGACCGATAAGGGTGGTGAAACCAGCAAAAAGAGGTGACTGTCACAAGAATATTACTGTATAATCGATTGTAAATACTGGCACAGGTAAAAGGCGGAGTCATCGACTACTTTTGCCGTAGAAGGTAACATCCTATGAAATGTTTAGTATGCGGCACACTGAGCGAAGCCGATGCGAGTTTTTGTAAAGGCTGTGGGGCCAATCTTGGGGCCAATAAGTGCTCCCACTGCGGTGATAAAGCCGATCCGGATGCCCTGTTCTGCTCTCGATGTGGAGCCGAGTTCGCTGCCAATGATCCAGCCCAAGGCAAGATCTGTCAGAGCTGCGGCTTTGTCAACTCGGCCGGAACAACCTACTGCAAAAGGTGTAACCAGAAGATAATATAGTTGATTTTTTCCATTTGAATGGGGTAATAATCCCATCTAGTGGACTTATTGCCAGATATTTGGTGTCGGTTTAGCGGGGCGCGGTAGTTGACCTCTTGCTGGTAGTCAAGGATAAGGTGCAGCATCAAGAAAGATTTGCAACTCGGAGATGTCCAGTATGGAAATCAGACATACCGTTGAGTATGAGGATGGTGAGCTTATGCTCATGGAGGGAGGGGAGAGCGACCGCAAGATTTATGTTCTCTTAGAAGGTCAAGCAAGGGTGACTAAGGAGACCGACAAGGGACAGGTGACTTTAGCTCTGCTCGAAGAAGGTGAAATCTTTGGTGAAGTTTCCTTTCTAGCCCAACGCTTTGGGTCCCGCTCTGCTACCATTGCAGCCAAGGGTAAAGTAAAACTTGGAGTTATTGATCACGAAAAATTATCAGCTGAGTATGAAAACCTCTCTCCTCTTTTCCAAAAGGTTCTAAAAGACCTGGCAGAAAGATTCAGCAACACAACCATGCTTGCATCACGCCTAGCCGCCAGGCGGATGGAAAAGCCAAGCCTAGAGCGCCGTGCAGCTCGCCGGAACCCGTTGCAGTCGCTGCGTATCAAGATCGAATATGTGGCAGAAGCAATGGCCGGTACGGGGACGCTGAGCGGTGTCGAGTCTTGTCAGGGTATACTTCTGGATTTAGCCAAGACCGGCATGGGTCTCGCCTTGTTTACCACCAGTTTCAGTGAGTCAACGCACCCCCTCGGAGGGAAGTTCGTTTTCCAGTTTACCCTTCCGGGAAAACCCATGGTTCGAGTGCCAGGCCACATTGTCTGGGCGCGAGCGATGGGTGGCAAGAAAGCCCGTATGGGGGTCAAATTCACTGAAACCAATCCCTACCTGCGTAAACTCATCGAGGAATTTCTAGAGACCGTAGTTGATCAATAGTCAAGCCGAACCTACCATCATGAAACATCCGGGCTTGGGTGGGTAGTTGAGGTAAGGCAGACCCTTTGGGAGACATAGTGGAGAGTGCTGAGGTCAAAAGATCAGTGGTGCCAGTGCTTAATGGATAGTTTCCAGTGTTAACTACCTACTGGGGCCGGGAATATCAATTGACCCACAAGTACCGCCACTGCATGACTTGCTGGTGATTTTTGGTTTGGCCGAATCTCCACCCGAGCTATTGCCCATGACGTAGCTCACACAACTCAGCACTCGTTCGACTTCCTGGCCTTCGCATTCGGGGCATTTCATTTCCTGGGTATCATCTTTCCGAACAGAGAGCAGTTCGAAGCAGTGGTTGCAGGCAAGACAGCGAAATTCGTAGATAGGCATTAAACCCCTCCTGGCTCAAAATAAATTTTTCACTTACTTTAATTCACAGCGACAGTATTGTCAAATCTCATTAGACAGGAGACAGGAGATAGGAGATAGGAGATAGAGGAAAGGGATTCTCCTGTGGGAGCGGCTTTCCCCGACCTGAGCCTGTCGAAGGTCAGCCGCGATCTTGCGCTTTGAACTATTTTTGCAATTTCTACGACTTCAACAGGTAGACGCGACAAAATGAAATAATACGAGATAACAGATGAGAATCGACCAATGACAAAAGGAGTGGCTGTAGTTATAGTAAGCACCTGATGCGAATACTCCGGGAGTTACTCCATAGCTTGAAGATGGACTCTCCGGTAACAGCTGGAGCTGTGGGGTCCCATCTCATAGCGTTGGCTAGCCGGCGGCTTGGATTGGCTGCCAATCTGCACAGCCCGGGATATCCCGACACAGTCGTTCCTATGAAAGAGGCTGAAACTCTGGTAGGGAGGAGCGCTCGCGATCTGGCAAATTGGCTTCTCGAGGACGAATTAATGAGAGCTGGTATTGGGATGGCGGCTCTTAATTCTGTGCTCGAGGTAGACTATAGCGCTCTGGTTGAGGTGAACGCCAAACAAATCATTGCAGATCGGGCTACCGGCAAGAATCTTATGGTGGTGGGGCACTTTCCTTTTGTAAAGCAATTGCAACCGAACGTGCGCAACCTTTGGGTGATGGAGAAAGATCCACATAAAGGAGACCTGTCAGAAGAGGAGGGCTATCAAATTTTGCCAGATGCTGACGTGGTAGCCATCACTGGCAGTAGTCTCATAAACCGCACTTTCGAACGGATAATGACCAGCTGCAAGTTAGGAAGTTTCAAAGTTATGTTAGGACCTTCCACCCCATTGAGTCCTATATTGCTTGATTGTGGTCTTGATGTAATTGGAGGCGCCTTGGTGGAAGAACAGAGCACAGTTTTGAGCATGGTTAGAAAAGGAGTTCCTTTTCGCCGAATGAAGGGTATCCGTACGGTTGTTATGGCAAAGGATTCCCTTGGCGCTTAACGCCAGGGAAACTAGGCACCAGTGCATTACTCAATGCGCATTACACATTTCTCATTCTGCATTTACATAGCTTAAGTTTTGACCTTGATTCTCGATGCGCAATGTGAAATGCGAAATGTGAAATGAAAACTGTGTGTACTGCCTAGTGTCTAGTTCCTAGTATTGACGGAGGGACGCTGGAGGATGTTAGATCCTGAACAACCTCTATATGTGTACGAGTTAAAGGGGGGAGTTCCCCCAGCCTTTTTCGATCTGGAAGGTCTCTTGGGAGTTTGGCCGGAGGCAGATTACACCTATCTGTTTTTTACTAGTCCTGCCGAGGCTACACTACAATCATTTTTCCGCGAGCATCCGGAGTTTAGTCTCACTCATCACTACCAGCTGCCATATGGTCACTGGCAGCAACTTGCCGCTCGGGAACCTCTTACCATAGACTGTTTTAAGATTATCACCAGGAAGCAGACGGTCAAGTTGTTACCTGGTGAGATTCTGCTTCATATTGATCCAGGAGTAATATTCGGATCAGGCCTTCATCCGACTACTCGGGGCTGTTTGCGCGCGCTGTCACTGCTATACTCTGAAGTAAGACCCGCTGAAGTTTTAGATCTGGGTACTGGGACCGGTATACTGGCCATTGCCGCTGCAAAACTGGGGGCCGAGAGAGTGGAAGCTTTGGACTTAAACCCAATGGCCATATCCACTGCAGCGGCCAATTGTGAACGCAATGAAGTCAAAGATATTGTGCATTTGATAAAAGGGGATGCTCGAGATCATTTGCCTGAAGTTGAACTTCTTTGTGTGAATATACACTTCGACTTTCTCGAGACCTTTTTCCGCGGCCCTGCGCTTTGCTATTACCGCTGGGCTATCATCAGCGGGTTCCTCAAAGAGAAACTTCCAGAGGTTCAGGAGTTGCTTCCATCCTGTGCAGTGGTCAAAGCTCCACCGCTGGAAGAGAAGGGCTGGATGACGCTCATATTGGAGATAGATGCCGGCAAGCATTAAACAGTAAGCAGAAGAAAGAGGTCGGAGATCAGAGGACAAAGGTTTAAAGAATGCAAATGAATCACAATGACTTACCAACGAGAGGATCACAGTTGACGGATGCTCAGCGCACGGTTATTAGAATCATGCTTAATGCAGTTGCATTGGTTCTTACAGCAGGACTGTTTGAGAGCATTTATCTAGAAGGATTTTTCTCGGCAGTTCTAGCTGTGCTAATTCTGGCCTTAATCAACGCTTTCATCAAGCCGATTTTGCTGCTCCTTACTTTGCCCATCACAGTGCTAAGTCTGGGGCTGTTTACCTTGGTGATAAATGCCACCCTTTTCAAGCTCACCTCGTTCTTTGTACCTGGTTTTCAGGTGGGCGGATTCTGGAGTGCGCTAGGTGGGGCTATTGTCTACAGCTTGCTGACGTTGTTCATTACAATTTTCCTGTTCCCCCCACCAGGAGGACCACCTATTACCTTTCACTATCGCCGGTTCTAGGAAATAGTTGGATTCTTAAGAGTGTAAACCGCATGGAAGGCGGAAGGGGAGTGGGATTAGGCACCGCTCACTAGACACTAAGCACTAGACACTAAGCACTAGACACTAGGCACTGATTTCTGACACCTGACACCTGACCTCTATCCTTAACTAGCGGGTGATCAGCATTATCACGCCCATAACGATGAAGAGAACACCGCCCACAGTTTTCACTATATGAGGTGGGAAGCAACGAGCCAGAAAAGCCCCGAGCAGTACAGCTAGCAGGGCGCTGGTAACCAGCGCCAGAGAGGCACCAAGGAACACGGCCAACCGTGACTGACTGTCGGCTGCGAGGCAGAGAGCTGCAAACTGAGTTTTGTCTCCAAGCTCCGCTAAAAAAATAAGACCAAAAGTGGCCAGAAGTGTTTTAATGTCCACTTTACCCTCCTAACAGACTTCCTTTCGGGTTAAGAAGAGATTCCATTGGCTTTATACTTGCGAAAGGTGATGAGGGTATCATCTATAGGCGAGGTAATCATCAAAAGTCAACGGTTCTTTTCCTACCGGTATGATACAATCTCTGCTCTAGCAATCTTGGACATACTGAGAAGATTCGATGCTGAAGGCATGAGAGAGGATTTCGATGATAGAGCAAGGTCCCATAAGACCCCCGAGTGAAAGCAAGAGTTTGCTCCTGAGGCTGACCCGCAACTGCCCCTGGAACAAGTGTCTTTTTTGTCCGGTATATAAAGGCAGTACCTTTTCCCGTCGGTCTGTGGCCGAGATAAAAAAAGAGATCGATGAACTTCGGGAGGTTGTTGAAGACATTCAAACGCTTTCCTGGAAGCTAGGGTTCGAAGGCAAAGTGTCGAGTACAGTCATCTCGCATCTCTACCCGAGTAAGGAGTATGGTCTCATCTATCGCCAGGTGGCCCACTGGCTATATTTCGGAGCAGGAAGCATTTTTCTCCAGGATGCCAATAGCCTAATTATGAAACCCGAGGATCTGGCTGAGATTCTTCATTATCTGCGTGAGCAGATTCCAGGTATACGGAGGATAACCAGCTACGCAAGGTCCAGGACTTTGGCCCGGAGAAACTTGGAGGAATTGATAATGCTTCGGGAGGCTGGCCTGGATCGCATACATATTGGTCTGGAGAGCGGTTATGATCCAGTGTTACGGTTCATGCAAAAGGGAAACACGGCAGCAGATCACGTCAAGGCCGGCTGTCTTGTTCGAGATGCTTCCATCTCTTTGTCGGAGTATGTGATGCCTGGTCTCGGAGGTAAGCGCTGGTGGCGAGAACACGCAGTGGCCACCGCTGATGTGCTGAACCAAATCAATCCTGATTTCATCAGACTGCGCTCCTTGCGGGTGCCCAAGTCTGCTCCTCTGTCTGAGAAAATTGAAGCCGGCGAAATGGAGCTTCTTGACGATGATGATGTGGTTCGTGAGATCCGTCTTTTTATCGAAAATCTGCATGGGATCACCTCAAACGTTGCCTCCGATCACATCATGAACCTGTTGGAGGAGATATCTGGGACCCTGCCAGACGACAAAAAGGAGATGCTGTCTGTGGCTGATCGCTACCTGGCTTTGCCAGAGCAGGAAAGACTTATTTACAAAGTTGGAAGATGGGGAGGCGCTTACCGGAGTTTGGACAACCTGGAAGACCCTGTTCTCAGGGCCAAAATAGAGGAGGTGATAAATCAATGGAATTTGGAGGCAGCTGGGCAAGTAGATGAGATGATTAAGGAAATGGCTGATCAGTATATCTAGCCTTCGGCTAGTGTAGTTGGTCCGTTGTCCGTGGTCCGTTGTAGCGCACTGTGTTAGCCGCGAAGGGCATGGGGCATAGCGAAAATATCTCTCTTTTATTTACTCCAAACTCCAGGCGCCATGCTGCTCTCGGCAACGGACAACCGATCCGCCTTAGGGGGAACAACGGACGCAGCAGGGATTTAGGGTGGACATGGCCCCACCAAATTATAATTACTTTGTACGTTCAGCCTCCTGCGCACTTTTAGGAGTTGCCTTTCGGCCGAAACTGCGATATATAGCGCGGTGTCGCTCCGGAAAGAAGGGACGACCAGTGCTAAGGATAGGGAGAGGAGAAACCACTAACCAGTAGAGATTTGGCGGAAAGATTTTAGCAGGCAGGAACATTAGACTAACTGAGGAGACATCTGGTACGAGGTAGATTGGGAATCGGAAGCCATTAGAACCAGGAAACTACATAATTTTACCCAAGCTGATTCGATTTAACCTCGAAGAAACCCCACCTTTTCTCGCCTGCCATTCATCTTCATCTCGGAATCTTGCCTGAAAGAGCCCTCACTGAGCATGCCGGGGCAGTGCTGGTTGGTATCCAGCAGAGCTGGATTGGAAACTTATGGGAATTCGCGTACCCGACAATATTGCCACCTTAAAACCCTACCCACCTGGAAAACCCCTCGAAGAACTGGAACGAGAATACGGTATTTCAGATTCCATCAAACTGGCATCCAATGAGAATCCTTTAGGGCCATCCCCTATGGCGCTGGAAGCCATTCACAAGTACCTGAAGAATCTGGGCCGATATCCCGATGGGAGTGGATTTTATCTTAGAGAGCGGCTGAGCCAGCGATTGGGGGTAGATGAATCTTCGATAGTACTTGGCAACGGATCAAACGAAATTATTGATCTGGTTATCCGCACCTTTGTTCAGCCGGGCGACGAAGTTTTGATGTCGGAGCCCACCTTTCTAGTTTACCGTCTCATGACTCAGGCGGTTGGCGGTCGTCCTGTTCAAGTGGGCCAGAAGTCATTTGCTCATGACCTGGAAGCCATAGCAGATGCTTTCACTCCAAGGACTCGGATCGTTTTCTTGGATAACCCCAATAATCCAAGTGGTTCAGTGATTAATCGTAAAGATTTTGAGAACTTCCGAGGTCGGGTTCCAGAAGATGTCCTCATTGTGCTAGATGAAGCCTATATGGAATTTGCCGATACAGAGCAGACCGTGGTCGGCCTTGAATATCTTAACCTTTCCCCACCGGTGGTCAGCCTCCGAACCTTTTCCAAAGCTTATGGTCTTGCCGGACTCCGGATCGGATATGGAGTCATGCCTTCAGAGGTGGCCGGATATCTAAATCGTGTGCGGCAACCCTTCAATGTGAATAGTCTGGCACAGGTAGCGGCACTAGCAGCGCTGGATGATGAGCCGTTTTTGCAGGAGACCCAGAAAGTGGTGCGAGAAGGACTGGCCTTCCTCTACAGGGAACTGGCTGAGATGAAGTTGCGCACCCTTCCAACCCAGACCAATTTCTTCTTGATCGAAGTGGGATATGAGGCGCGAAAAGTCTACGAGGCAATGCTGCGCCGAGGAGTGATTATCCGGGCTATGAACAGTTATGGCTTGGATAATTATATCAGGATTTCAGTGGGACGACCTGAGGAGAATCAGAGGTTCCTAAACGCACTGAAAGAAGTAATGAAAGAACTTAAAGAGGACGGGTGAGGGTAATTAACAAAGGATGAATAAATTCGAATATCGAATATCGAAATAGCAGAGATTCAGGAATTTAGGGATTCAGGGATTTTGGAATTATAGGGCTAATAGATTACTAACCCCAGGGTTCTTGTAACTGTAAATTCCTCAATTCCCTAATTCCTCAATACCTCAATTTGTTTCGTGCTTCGAATTTCGGATTTACATGTTAGGTATATCTGTTTGATTCATTAGATCATCACTAGCTCAATTATGAACGAAGAGACTCGGAAGCTTGTTATTACAATTGACGGTCCTGCCGGCTCTGGCAAGAGCACGGTGAGCAAGATGCTGGCCGAACGGTTAGGTTATATCTACGTTGATACCGGGGCCATGTACCGGGCCGTTGCAGTGCTTGCCCGGGACACTAGCAAGTCGAACTCGCTTGATGAAGCGTTGCTTGAGGCAATCTGCACGGAGCTTGATTTGCAGTTCATTTCAAGTAATGGTGAGGCAAGGCTGCTTGCTAACGGGCGGGACGTTACTGAGGAAATCCGCAAACCGGAGATCAGTTCGCTGGCTTCAGCAGCGTCTGCCAAAGTGGTGGTACGGGAACGACTTTCGAAAATCCAGAGGAGCATGGGTAGTGCCGGGGGGGTTGTTCTTGAGGGTCGTGACATGGGCACCGTGGTTTTTCCTGACGCTGACATCAAATTCTTTTTGGATGCCAGCCCCGAGACTCGAAGCAAGAGGCGCTATCTGGAGTTGGAGGCTAAGGGGGAAGAAACAACCCCTGAGGAAGTTTATGAGCTAATGCTTGAACGAGATCATAATGATCGGCATCGGCAGTTGGCGCCTCTGAAGCCTGCAACCGACGCCGTTGTCGTGGACTCCAGCAATCTAGAAGTCGAAGAGGTGGTGCAGCTGATGCTGGATCGCATTGGCATAAAGGAACGGCGGGACTGAGCTATTTATTCCTGGCAAATCGCGCCGGTTGCTGGTCGGTATATTTGGGTGCATCGCATTTAATTTACAGGGAAATTGTTTGTAATTCAGTATTGTTTCTGTTATACAGATAGCAACTTTCGCACGGGGTCATTACTGATAGCCCGGCGAAAATGAAAGAGGAAGAGGAGAAAAGAGGCAAGAGGGTTAAATTCGTTATGGGGGTAATCGGTTAATGGTAGAAAAAAAACAAAACAACCAAAAAGAAACTAAGGAAGTCACCGAGGAAGTCATCGAAGAAAAAGAAGATCAAGTAGAGACAATGGAAGCGACTGCCCAAGAGGAGGCTGAAGTCCAGAAAGCTGAGGCCCAGGTGACCGAGGAAGAGTCTGCAGAAACCACAGTGGAGCAGGAGACCGAGGCGGTGGAGATTGAGGCCACTGTAGAAGAAGAGACTCAGACTCAGGAACCCCAGGAACAAGCCGTGGAAGTGGCTGTGGAACCAGAAGATGAATTGGAAGAGATCGAGGCCGCGGACTCCGAAGCAGATCAGGAGCAGGAACTGCTGGAACAATCCTTCGAGGAACTTTACGAGGAAAGCCTCAAGAGCATTAAGGAAGGGGAGGTCGTACGCGGGAACATTATTCAAGTAAGCGACGACTACGTGATGGTGGATATAGGCTACAAGTCGGAAGGTCAGATCCGCATCTCTGAATTTGTGAATGAAGAAGGTAACATAGTCGCTAAAGTTGGCGACGAAGTTGATGTCCTTCTTGAACACCACGAAGACGAAAACGGCGAGATTGTCCTTTCCAAAGAGAAGGCTGCCAAGATCAAGGTTTGGGATGATATTAGCGACATATACAAAGATGACGGCGTCATCGAAGGACGGATTGTTTCCAAGGTCAAGGGTGGGCTCTCAGTAGACATTGGAGTTCAAGCTTTCCTTCCTGGTTCTCAGGTAGACCTTCGGCCAGTTCGCAATCTTGATAGTCTGATTGGACAACAGTTTGAGTTCAAGATTCTGAAATATAACAAGAAAAGACGCAACGTCGTACTCTCTCGTAGGGTACTTTTGGAGAATGAAAGGGAGACGCTCAAGACTGATACTCTGCAAAAACTGGAGGAGGGTAAAGTTCTTGAGGGTATTGTCAAGAATATCACCGAGTACGGCGTCTTTGTGGATCTCGGTGGAATAGACGGCTTACTCCACATAACGGACATGAGTTGGGGGCGCGTTGGACATCCATCTGAGATGTGTTCCATAGGCGATACCATCGAGGTAATGGTACTCAATTTTGATCCTGAAAAAGAACGGGTATCCTTGGGTCTCAAACAGTTGAGCGAAGATCCGTGGAATACTGTTGATGAACGATATCCGGTTAGCAATCGGGTATCAGGGCGCGTTGTTAGTTTGACAGATTACGGAGCTTTTGTGGAACTCGAGCCAGGCATTGAAGGGTTGATTCATGTCTCCGAGATGTCATGGACTGTAAAAATTCGCCACCCGTCAAAAGTTGTTTCAGTGGGCGATACTGTCGAGGCGGTGGTTCTAAATCTGAACAAAGAGAACAAACGCATTAGCCTGGGCATGAAGCAGGTGGAGCCCAATCCGTGGGATATTATTGGCGAAAAATATCCAGTTGGCACCACTATTCAGGGAAAGATTAAGAACATTACCGATTTTGGACTCTTCATAGGTATTGATGAGGGTATAGATGGTCTTGTTCACATCTCCGATCTTTCCTGGACTAAGCGTATCAAGCACCCCTCGGAACTCTACAAAAAGGCAGAAGAAATCCAAGCTATAGTTCTGAATATTGATAAAGATAACGAGCGCTTCTCTCTAGGGGTAAAACAATTAAGCCCTGATCCGTGGGAAGAAATCCCCAATCGATACCCGGTGGGAAGTTCAGTTGTCGGCACGGTTACCAATGTCACGGATTTTGGCCTGTTTGTCGAGTTAGAGGAAGGAATTGAAGGTCTGGTTCACGTCTCGGAAATCAGTAAGGAGAAAATCAAGACACCTGTCGGGATGTTTCAAGAGGGCCAGGAGGTGACTGCCAAGGTCGTAAACATCGGCAAAGAAGAGCGCAAGATAGGGCTTTCCCTTAAGAGGTTGGAGGAACAGGAAGAGAAGACCAGCTACTACGAGTATGTGGATAGTCCCAAGGCGGCCACTTCCAACCTTGGCCAGCTACTGAAGGAAGAGTTGGAAGGACGCTCCGACGGCCTGCTGGGCGGGGAAGACAAGGAATAAGCAGCATCTACGGCCAGTCTCTGCTTGGAGACTGGCGGAGTATAAAGGGGAGGCAGGAAGGTGGGCAAACGTTCCGTCTTTCTGGCGGCAAGCGTATTAGTTTTAATCCTTGTTGTCCTTCTTGGCAGCGTTGCTTGGTTATCACACTTACGCGGCCGTGATGCAGGTTCTATGTTTGGTGAAAAGGTTGGAGTCGTGGAGATTAAGGGTGTTATCGCCGACCCCCAGCCATCCATAGAACAGCTGGCCGAATTCAGGAATGATGGTTCGGTGAAGGCCGTGGTGGTGAGGATTGAATCCCCCGGCGGCGGTGTGAGTCCTTCGCAGGAGCTTTACGAGGAAGTCCGCCGTACAGTGCGAAAGAAGCCGGTGGTGGTTTCCATGGGCGCTGTGGCTGCTTCTGGGGGTTACTACATCGCCTCCGCGGCTCAAAAAATTTATGCCAATCCAGGCAGCATCACCGGCAGTATCGGGGTAATCCTCCAGTTCACCAACTTCGAAGAACTCCTCAAGAAAATCGGATTCCGGATGGAAGTTGTTAAGAGCGGCGTTTACAAGGATGTGGGGAATCCTGCCCGAGAGATGACCGCCGAGGAGCGAGCCTACCTGCAGGCGATGATTGACAACGTCCACCAGCAATTTATTCGGGATGTGGCGCGAGGACGACGCATGCAGGTGGA
>Ga0209536_100001651_pt1 | contig 36594 bp, 24 predicted proteins | sample DeeMarSeWOR28_12_FD_187461 | JGI IMG/M metagenome (GOLD analysis project Ga0209536, IMG submission 187461) | Marine sediment microbial communities from White Oak River estuary, North Carolina - WOR-2-8_12 (SPAdes) (version 2) | ecosystem: Environmental > Aquatic > Marine > Intertidal zone >...
TGGCCGGATGTCCCGGTTGTTCTTGAATAGGTTGTCGAACCAGCAATTCTGAACAAGCTAATATGGTTCTTTATCGGCCAAAGCGAGTGAAACCTTAGCTGTCTCATGAGAAATGGGACCGGGAACCGGGGTCGGACCACGGCAAGCGCCCGTCAATGAGCTATTTATACCCCAAAATACCCTGTTTTTCAGATCTAAAGCGATGTTTTTGATGCCTGAAAGGGCGGTTTAAGAAAATACCACTGGCTGGAGTTGCAACCAAAAGCCAAGGCCGGCCTGCCGTGCGTAGCCCGAAGGGCTAAGCATGGTCGGGGCGAGAGGATTTGAACCTCCGACTTCCTGCTCCCAAAGCAGGCGCGCTACCAGGCTGCGCCACGCCCCGATTTCACGTCAGGCGGGTTTCAGTATCATGATGCGGTTTTTGTTGCAAGGAAAATACTGGTTGCTGGTGACTGGTATCCGGTCTCCGGCGGGCGCTTCTGAGCAATCTGTTACCAGCAACCAGTGACAAGCAAACAGCCTATTTTTTATGTTGTGCCAGAAAATCCTCGATTCCCAGGCTGATGTGTTCGGCCAGGTCCAGCAGGAAACCCTGGTCGCGCAGGTTTTTTTCCTCGGCCGGATTGGTCAGATACCCGACTTCAATCAGGACGGCCGGCATGGCCGCACCCTGGAGTACAGCCAGTTGGGCCCCTTCTATCCGGCTCTGGAGCGCGGAAAGGCCTTGCAGGCGCGCGGCGATCATGCCGGCCAGCGTCCGGCTGTGGGGGATATGGCTGTTTTGCACATTTTTCCATAAAATCGGACGATTACCTCTCTGCCGCTGCGGGTTGCCTGATGACGGATTGTCCCGGGTGGGATCCGGTCCGGAACTGTTTCGATAGTAAAAGATCGCGGTGCCGATCGTGCTGTGGACAAAACTGCCGCCGGTATGAATGGCCACAAACACATCGGCTTTCAGGTGATTGGCCGCAGCGGTCCGTTGATCCAGCTCCACTGCGTAATCATCGGTGCGCGTGAGCATCACTTTGAAATCCGGTTCAAGTTTGGTGGCGATCAGGCGTGCCAGCTGAAGGGTGACCGTTTTTTCCAGGGTCCCGTCCGATCCCCTGGCGCCGCCATCCTGCCCGCCGTGGCCGGGGTCTATGACGATAATGGGTTTAAACGTTTCAAACAGGGATTGCTTGGCGTTGGCCTGAGCCGTGTAGCCGCCCAACACCAGGGTGATGATCAGGACCAGGATTAGATCCCGGTTGATTCGAAACGCCGATTTCAATGCATTCATCCCCTAAAATCTGTTGAATTTCATTTGATATTGGTATATGCTCGCCGCTTTTTACCCGGAATCGTTTATATCAATGTCAGACAGGCGTTTTAACCGCTATTCAGATTGACAATACCAGGATTGTCTCTTATACTGGTATCTAACGAAATCGGGTATAAAGTCAAGTGGCTAGGTTTGCCCGAAGGCACTATTTCGTTATCGGCATATGCCGTATTTTAATATGCGAGAGTGGCGGAATTGGTAGACGCACTGGACTTAGGATCCAGCTCTGGCAACAGAGTGGGAGTTCAAGTCTCCCCTCTCGCACCATCTCGAGCCAAATCCAGCGTTATCCATATATAGGCCAAATATTCTGCGCTAAGTACCTGAGGGGTGAAGGGGTTATCAGGTGCTTAATTTATTAGAAAGGATGAAAATGCAAGTTTCTGTCGAAGATATCAACAGCGTTAAAAAAACGCTTCATATTGAAATCCCCGAGGAAGAGGTCGCCCGGGAGCTGGACAAAGCCTATGGCGCACTCAGGAAAAATGCCAAAGTGAAAGGCTTTCGCAAGGGAAAGGTACCCCGCTCGGCCCTGGAGCGGCTATTTAAAAAGGATGTGCATGCCGATGTGACCTCCAAATTGATTCAAAGCTCTTTTTTTGACGCCATCAAACAAACCGAGCTGCAAATTGTGGGAAATCCCCAGGTGGACCCTCCGGAATTGGAGGCAAAGGGTTCCTATAAATATGACGCCACCGTTGAAATCAGACCCGAAATTGATCAGATCGATTATAGCGGGCTTACGCTCAAACGGACGAATTATGCGATTTCCGATGAAGAAATAGATGCCCAGTTAAAGATGCTCCAGAAAAACTTTACCCGCCACGAGAAAATCGAAAAAGATCGCGCCGCCCGTGAGGATGATATCGTTCTCATTGATTTTGAAGGATTTAAAGACGGCCAGCCGTTTGCCGAAACCGCCAAAACCGAGAATTTCACCCTGAAAATAGGCCAGGGTCCTATAACACAAGGCTTTGATGACCAACTCGTCGGCATGCAGCCCGGCGATAAAAAAGAATTCCAGATTACTTTTCCCGGGGATTATCACTCTGCCAAGCTGGCCAATCTGGAAATTGCTTTCCAGGTGACCCTCAACGAAATCAGGAAGGAAGTGCTGCCTCCCCTTGACGATGCGCTTGCCAAAAAAGCCGGTCCCTACGAAAACCTGGACGACCTGAAGAAGGTCATCACCGAAAACCTTGAGCAGGGATATGCCAAACGCATCGAGCAGGAATTGCATGAACAGATCTTCACCGAGCTGATTGCAAGAACCGATTTTGAAGTGCCGGACTCCATGGTCGACATGGAACTGGAAGGCATTGTCGAGGAGGCTGTGCGTTCATTCTCCTATCGTAACATCACCTTGGAGGAGCTGGGCATGACCCGGGAGTCCATTGCTGAGAAATATCGTGACGTCGCCTTCAAGCAGGTTAAACGTCATCTGTTGCTCGGTAAAATAATCGATCAGGAGAGCCTGGAAGCTTCCGATGAAGAGCTGGAAGAGGGCCTGAATGAAATGGCCGCCAACTTCAAACAGCCGGTTGAGGAAATTAAAAAATATTACGATCAGAACAAGGATAAGCTCGAGTATTTTAAACATACCCTACTTGAAAAAAAGGCGATCAAGCTTATCATTGAGGATAGCACAATTAAGGACGTGGAGCCTGAAAAAGCGGAGGCTGGCGGCGAATAAGCAAAGCCGGATACATCCCACGATAAGAAAACTGACGAAGATAAGGAGAAACTTAGTGCCACTTATACCAATGGTCATCGAGCAAAGCAGCCGTGGCGAGCGGGCTTATGACATCTACTCCAGATTGCTCAAAGACAGGATTATTTTTCTCGGAACCGCCATGAATGATGAGGTTGCCAATCTTCTGATTGCCCAACTTCTGTTTCTGGAGTCCGAAGATCCGGACAAGGACATCAATTTTTATGTTAACTCTCCCGGTGGGCTGGTGACCGCGGGCATGGCGGTCTATGACACCATGCAATACATCAAGCCGGACATTACCACGGTTTGCATCGGTCAGGCCGCCAGCATGGGTGCCGTATTGCTGACAGCCGGAACGGCCGGCAAACGGTATTCATTGCCGAATTCCCGAATCCTGATCCACCAACCCATGGGCGGCTTCCAGGGCCAGGCCTCGGATATCGAGATCCAGGCCAGGGAAATCCTGCGGATGAAAGATACGCTAAACCAGATTCTGGTTCATCATACCGGCCAGAAGTTAAAGCAGATACAAGCGGACACGGATCGTGACTTTTTTATGACCGCTGAAGAGGCCAAAGCGTATGGCATCATCGATCATGTCATCATGAATCGCGACGACCTTGATAAATTAGAAGTGGCGGAGGCTTAGCATGCCAAAGAAAAAAGATGAAAATGACAATCTGTTTTGTTCCTTTTGCGGCAAAAATCAATCAGAAGTCAGAAAGCTGATTGCCGGTCCTGCAGTCTATATTTGCGATGAATGCATCCAGCTTTGCAGTGAAATTATAGAAGAGGAGAGCGAAAAAGATGCCAAAGATTCGGAACAGATCATGGTTCCGAAGGAAATCAAGGGCAAGCTGGATGGTTACGTCATTGAACAGGAAGCTGCCAAAAAGGTACTTTCCGTTGCGGTTTACAACCATTACAAACGCCTTGATCCCAACTTTAATACGGGTGAGGTCGAAATTCAAAAGAGCAATATTCTGTTAATCGGACCTACCGGCTGCGGAAAAACACTGTTGGCCCAGACCCTGGCCCGATTTTTAAATGTGCCGTTTACCATTGCCGATGCCACGAGTTTGACCGAAGCCGGCTATGTCGGCGAGGATGTTGAGAACATCATTCTTTCCCTGCTTCAAAATGCCGATTATGACGTGGAAAAGGCCAAGCGTGGCATTGTTTACATCGATGAAATTGATAAAATCGCCAGCAAGACAGACAATCCCTCGATTACCCGGGACGTTTCCGGTGAAGGTGTCCAGCAGGCGTTATTGAAAATTATCGAAGGAACCACCGCCAGCGTGCCGCCCAAAGGCGGCCGCAAGCATCCGCAGCAGGATTTTGTCAAAGTGGATACGTCGAACATCTTGTTCCTTTGCGGTGGCACCTTTAACGGCCTTGAGAAGATTATCCAAAGACGGCTCGGGTCCAAAATGATGGGATTCGGCGCCAGGATCGTTCAGGAGAAAGAAAGAAGTATCGGCGACATCTTGAAACTGGTGCAGCCGGAGGATTTAATTAAATTCGGGCTGATACCGGAGTTCCTGGGTCGTCTGCCGGTGATTGCCACCCTGGATGAGTTAAATGAAGATGCGTTGATTCGGATCCTGACCGAGCCCAAAAACGCTCTGCTCAAGCAGTTTAAACAGCTGTTTGAGATGGAAGGCGTCAACCTGCGGTTAACCGACAGCGCTCTTTCTGCCATTGCCAAAGAAGCCCAGAAACGAAAGTCCGGGGCGCGCGGTCTGCGGGCGATTTTGGAAAGCTGCATGTTGGATATCATGTATGAACTGCCGTCGGTTGAAAATGTGAAAGAATGTGTGATCGGCGAAGATGTCGTGTTGAACAAGGAAGATCCCATATTGCTCTACGAGCAGACCAAAAAACAAGCTTAGAAGGATTTGAGATTAAGAAACCATGGTCAATATTCCGAAATTTTTTAAAGACGAAGAATCAAACGCTTCAAAATTGTTGCTTCCGCTGTTGCCCCTAAGGGACATTGTCGTGTTCCCCCATATGGTGGCGCCCCTTTTCGTCGGTCGCGAAAAGTCCGTCAACGCCCTTTCCGATGCGATGAACAAGGATAAGTATGTGTTCCTTGCCACCCAGACCAAGGCCGGTATCGACAACCCCGGTGAGGAAGATATCAGTCAGGTGGGAACCATCGGCAAGGTGCTGCAGCTGTTAAGGCTTCCCGACGGCACGGTCAAGGCCCTGGTGGAGGGTCAAACCCGGGCCAGAATTGTTCGTTTTATCGATAATATGGATTTTTTTCAGGTAGAGCTTGAAAAAATTCCCAGCCATGGCTTGCCGCTGGCTGAAGCAGAGGCCTTGATTCGATCCGTCCAGGAAGGTTTCGAAGAATATGCCAAGTTAAACAAGAGTATTTCGAAAGAGCTGTTAAACAACGTTGCCTCGATTTCGGATCCATCGCAAATGGCTGACACCGTGGCGGCTCATTTTTCTTTCAAAATAGAAGACAAGCAGCGGCTGCTTGACACCGTTGATTTGTCCGAACGGATGTCGCTGTTGTTGAGCCTTATTAAAATGGAGATCGAAGTCTTCCGGATGGACCAGCGCATCAAATCCAGGGTCAAGGAACAAATGGAAAAGACCCAGAAAAATTATTATCTCAACGAACAGATGCGCGCCATCAAAAAGGAAATGGGTGCCGAAGATGACGGCGGTGACGAAATCAAAGAACTCGAGGACAAGATAAAAAGCAAGAAGATGTCCAAAGAGGCCACCGAAAAAGTCCAGCAGGAGTTAAAGAAGCTAAAATTGATGACACCCATGTCAGCCGAAGCGACGGTTGTCAGAAATTACATCGATTGGATCATCAGCCTGCCCTGGTTTGAGGTGACTGAGGTGGGTGACGATATTGACGAAGCTGAGAAAATTCTTGACGAGGATCACTACGGGCTGGAAAAACCCAAAGAAAGAATATTGGAATATCTGGCGGTTCAGGCCCTGGTCAAAAAGATCCGCGGTCCGATTCTGTGTTTTGTGGGCCCTCCCGGCGTAGGGAAGACCTCCCTGGCCAAATCAATCGCGCGGGCCACCGGACGGGAATATGTCCGCCTGTCTTTAGGTGGTGTGCGGGATGAGGCTGAAATCAGGGGGCATCGACGAACATACATCGGTGCCTTGCCAGGCAAGATTATTCAGTCATTGAAAAAAGCCGGTGTCAATAATCCGGTTTTTTGTCTGGATGAGGTCGATAAAATGAGCATGGATTTTCGCGGGGATCCGTCGGCCGCCTTACTGGAAGTACTGGATCCGGAACAAAATTTCAGCTTCAATGACCATTATCTGGATCTGGATTATGATCTGTCCGACATCCTTTTTATCACCACTGCCAACACCTTGCCGGATATACCGCTGCCTTTGCAGGATCGGATGGAGATCATTCGCCTGCCGGGCTACACCGAATATGAAAAATACAATATCGCCAAGGGCTTTTTGGTTCCGAAGCAGATCAAAAACAACGGCCTTGGAGATAAAAATGTAGTTTTTTCCAAGAATGCCATCCTGACCATCATCCGGCGCTATACCCGTGAGGCCGGAGTGAGAAACCTCGAGAGGGAGATTTCCTCGGTCTGCCGCAAACTGGCCCGGGAAGTCCTGAAAGAAAAAGACAAAAGCGAGTATAAAGTCAGTGAAAAATCAATTCCCAAATATCTGGGACCGTTTCGCTTCCGCCAGGAACAGGTGGAGGAAAAAGATCAGATCGGTATGGTTACCGGTCTGGCCTGGACGCAGGTCGGGGGCGAACTGCTGTTTATCGAAACGCTGATGATGCCCGGCAAGGGCAAACTCACCGTTACCGGTAAATTGGGCGATGTTATGCAGGAATCCGCTCAGGCCGCCTTGAGCTACGTCCGCTCCCGGGCGGAAAGTTTGATGATCGAACACGGATTTTACAAAAAATATGACATCCATATCCACATTCCGGAAGGCGCTATTCCAAAGGATGGACCTTCCGCCGGCATCTCAATGTGTACCTCCCTGGTGTCTGCTTTGACCAAGCGAAAAGTACACCGGGATATTGCCATGACCGGTGAAATCACCTTGCGGGGCCGGGTGCTTCCCATTGGCGGTTTGAAGGAAAAAATAATCGCTGCCCATCGGGGTGGCATCAAGAAGATTCTAATTCCCAAAGAAAACGAAAAAGATCTAAAGGATGTCCCCAAGACCATATCCAAACGGCTGGAAATCGTCCCGGTGGAGCATATGGACGAAGTGCTGACCCATGCGTTGATTCTGGATGAAAGCGATTCCCTTTTCCAGAAAGTGGATATTCCGTTTGAAATGACGGTCGAAAATTCGGAGGAGCCCAGGCGTCTGGTTTAAAAGCCGAATTTCCAAATACAATTCAATTTGCGCTTGACAAGACAGGTCGAAATTGTTAACAGTATCGTTCCCGCGGCGAACGCCGGGGATTGACTTTGGGCGGGTAGCTCAGCTGGGAGAGCGTCCCGTCTTAAAAAGACGGGAAGGTCACCCGGTTCAAGCCCTGTTCCGTCAGATGCTCACAACGGGCGAACACCGTACTCTAAATCGAGTTGTGGGCGGGTAGCTCAGCTGGGAGAGCGGCGGCCTTACAAGCCGTAGGTCACAGGTTCAAGCCCTGTTCCGCCCACCATACTTTTTTGGGGGCGTAGTTCAGTTTGGTTAGAACGTCCCGCTTGTGCCAAGCGGGAAGGTCGCCAGTCCGAGTCTCGTCGCCGAGAGTTTCAGAAGACGCACTATAAAAAGGGGGCGTAGTTCAGTTTGGTTAGAACGCCGGCCTGTCACGCCGGAGGTCGCGAGTTCGAGTCTCGTCGCTCCCGCCATTTTTTTGGAAAGGTTAATCAATTAATTGATTAACCTTTTTTGCTATGGCTTATTTCGTTTATATACTTCAAAGTCTCACTGACGGTACTTACAATGTGGGCTCCACTCACAATGTGAATTCCAGACTTGAGCGCCATAACCAGGGTCGATCTCAATACACCCAATCCAAAAGGCCATGGCAGTTGGTGCATTTCGAAGAATTTTCAACTAAATTTGATGCCTTAAAGCGAGAAAACCAAATCAAAAGACGTAAAATCAAACGATTCATCCAATCTTTGATTAAAACCTCAGAACATGTAAACGCTGCTAATTAACAATCCAGCCCATCATCTTGATGATAGGCTTTTTATCATTATATTGAGATGACTATGACAACATCAATTATAACCGCAACCGGTTGCTATATTCCTCCCCGCAGGGTGCTGAATCGGCAGTTTCTTGAAAATGAATTCTACCAGCCCGATGGGAAAAAGGTACCCAAGAATAACGAAGATATCGTCAACAAACTTCAAGAGATTACCTGCATCCGTGAACGGCGCTATATCGAAGACGATATGACCACTTCCGATATGGCCTATCATGCGGCCGAAAAAGCGCTGGAGGGAATTGATCGGGAAAGCCTTGACTACATCATTGTCGGCCAAAATCTGGGTGATCTTAAAGCCGACAACATTACACCCGATATGGTCCCGACCATCGCCGCCCGGGTCAAGCACAAGCTGAGAATCAAGAATCCCTATTGTGTGGCTCATGACATCCCTTTTGGTTGTCCGGGGTGGCTGCAGGGAATGATCACAGCTGACTGTTACATCAGGTCCGGGGATGCCCGAAAAGTCATGGTTATCGGCGCTGAAACCCTGTCCCGGATTTCGGATCCCCATGACGTTGACTGCATGATATATGCTGACGGTGCGGGCGCAACCGTGATGGAAGCTGCCCAAAATGGTGGCGGTGTTCTGGCTCACCTCACAAGATCCGATACCTACGACAAAGTCCATTTGCTGACACTTGGCGAATCTTATAGCCCCAATCGCAATGGCACTGAATTGTTTATAAAAATGGAGGGGCACGAGATCTACAAGTACGCTGTTCGCACAGTGCCGAAATTGGTAAAACAGTGTCTCGATAAGGCCGGATTGACGCTCAGCGATGTGACCAAGGTTCTGATTCATCAGGCCAATCAGAAGATGGATGAGGCTATTTTGGAGAGGTTGTTCAAGCTTTACAAAATCGATGATATCCCCGAAGATATCATGCCGATGACGATTTCATGGCTGGGTAACAGCTCCGTGGCCACCCTGCCGACCATGCTCGACCTTTTGCAGAGAGGAAAGCTCGAAGGTCACAAAAAATTAGAGTCGGGTGATATCGGGGTCTTTGCTTCGGTGGGGGCCGGCATGAACATCAATGCCATGGTTTATCAAATGCCTTGACTGAACAAAAAAGAGCCACCTGGAGAAACCGTCCATTAAAATAGTTCCATAACCGCCTTCATCTCTTCGGTCAGTTGCTCTTTTAGTTTGCCGATATCTATCAAATTCAGCTTCAGATCATAGGCCAATTCGATATTTTCAATCGGAAGGTCCGTATATTCGTTTTCTTCCAGGCTGTAGCCCATTGACTTGGCAGCCATGTTGGCAAACCGCACGATCAATATTTCCCTGGGCAGCGGCGCGCTCGTCTCCTGGTCCTCGTCAGCACCGTCATCTTCATGGTCTGAGGCACAGGCGATATAACTGTCGGCATACTTCCATTTCTCAAGCAGTTTGGCACCGACGACACCATGGTGCGCGGTGATGGTTTCCACCAATTTGGCCCGGGGAATGCCGCCATTGCATTGGCCTCTGCGCTCCATGTCAGCCATGATCTCCAGAAGGGCCAATTTACCGATATCATGCAACAGGCCCATCGCAAAAGGATCCGCCGCCAATTCGAGATTAAGCAGGTTCGCCGTTATTTCAGATGCGTACGCACATGCAATCGAATGCTTCCAGACCTTCTCGATCAGGGTGCGGAATTTTTTATTTTTCATCGTAAAGAATTGACGGCCGGTGAGTTCCGCAACTACCTGCTCCGTAGCCGCAGCACCGATGCGAGAGATGGCCTGCTCCAGCGATTTATTGGGAATAAAGCCCCGGTAGTAGACGGAATTGGACATTCGGATCAGCTCCGCGGATATGGCCACATCCTTTTTAAGCAGGTCCGCAATACGCTGGGAAACCGCCCCGGTCATGAGCAGCTCGCGAAATTTTGGCTGGATCCGCGGAAGCGTCGGCAGGTTAATTTTCTTCCCCTCAAAAGCGCTGACGATACCATCGATAAAATGTGAACTGCCGTTATCGTCCGGGGATTGCGCAGCGCTTTGTTTCGGTTGACTCTTGCGCGCATGGATTCCAAGCTTTGACAGTTTCTTGCCGATCGTATCGACATCGAACGGTTTGGCGATATAATCGTCACAACCCGATTGGATGCAGATGAGCACGCGATCCTTGTCCGTATAAGAGGTGACCATCAGGATTTTGGACCTGCGGCCGCCGGGTATTTTAAGCTCGATTTGCGCCCGGATCATTTCGGACAGGACTTGCATCCCGTCCATTTCCGGCATATCAATATCCAGCATGATCAGGCCGAAGGGCTTGCCCTGCTGGTGGGCTTTATGAAACATGGCCAGCGCTGCTTTGCCATTTTCGGCAACTTCGCAATGACCGAAATTTTCCATTATCAGCTTCAATTTTGTTCGGCTGACCATTTCATCATCCACGACCAGAATTCGCATTTTCTATACCCCGTTAACCGAAAAATCAGCCCGCCGCACATAATTCTCCAGCTGGTCGAGTTTCTTTTCCAACTCACCGGCCAGTTGTTTAGCGAGTTCAGCCTGTTGTAATTGGGCCGCTTTTTCCAGTGCGGACGCAATACCGGCGACATTTTTGGCCGTGAGGTTGGCGGCGCCCCCTTTGATCGAGTGGGCATCTCTGGCAATCGCCTTAAAGTCCATACCCAGAATTGCCTGCTGGATGGCCTTGATCTGAGATCTAACCTTGGCGGTAAAATCTCTCAGCAGATTCAGCAAGACCTCTTTTTCCCCCATGAATTCGTTCAGCGCTCTGTCATAATCGATCGGCCGGTGAAGACCGGGTGTCTTTGCCGCCGGAGGGTGGCCATCCCTGCGCACCTGCCCGGCAGCCGAGGCAACCGGTTCGGTGGCGGTCCATTTTGTGATCGATGAAAGGAGTTGATCCCGGAACAGCGGTTTGCCGAGGCAGTCATTCATCCCCATGCGGAGACATTTTCCCTTTTCCACCTCAAAATTACTGCCGGTCATGGCCACAATGGGAACCGGTTGGAATTCGGAATTCGGAATGGGGAAGGTGGAATCAGAAACGGAATTCTCGCCATTGCTATTCCGCCTTCCGCCTTCCGCCTTCCTAATTCTTCTGGCCGCTTCCTGTCCATCCATCAGCGGCATCTGAATATCCATCAGAATAAAATCATATTGATTTTTACCGGCAAATTCCACCGCTTCACGACCGTTTTCAGCGATGTCGACGGCGTAGCCCGCCCTTTGTAGGATTTTTTGAATCAGTCTCTGGTTGATCTCATTGTCCTCGGCTACCAGAATGCGTAAGTGATTCTGTTGACCCATTTTGGAATTGACGTTAAGCATGGTTCATCCGGGTTCCGGCTTTTTTTTGTTTGGTTTTAGGCGCTTGGCACTGTTTGAATGTGCCGCCCCGCCGATTATCTTTTTCGCTATTAATTGTATCGGCACATTAGCGAAAAAGTTAAATTAGGCAAGCTGGATAGGGTTACACAGAAGGGATCATGAGGCCATTTTCATTTAGGTGAGCTGATCAAACTGAACGCCTGGACCAAGAAGCTATCTCAAAAATGCATTTTACGCCAATGGCTGCGTTGCGATTTGGTTTTAAATGCTCACGTTCTGATCACGCCGCCGGCGTGACTCCGCTTTAAAACCAAATCGGCGTCTTGCCCTTGGACGTAAACTACTATTTTTAAGATAGCTTCTAATTTATTTCGATAATACTGGGTGTATAGTCCTCGGGCGGTTCGAAACCGAGGAGTTTGAGGCAGGTTGCGGCGATGCTGCTGATGCCGAGGTCCGAATGGTTCGCCAGTTTCATCTGCACGCTGCCGCTTGGATCGAATACGTAAATGGGCACGGGGTTCAAGGAGTGGGCGGTTTTGGGCTTCGGAACCCCCGTTTGTTCATCGCAGGCAACTTCACCGGATTTTTTATTGCGTTCAAACATGTCATCGGAATTTCCGTGGTCGGCGGTAACAATCAGAATGCCATTGGCTTTTTTGACGGCATTGACCAGACGGCCAACACAAAGATCGACCGTTTCAACCGCGATTTCCACCGCTGCAGAAACACCGGTATGGCCGACCATATCGCCGTTGGCGTAGTTTAACCGGATAAATCGATAATTTCCCCCGGCGATGGCTTCGACCACCGTATCGGTTATTTCGGCAGCCTTCATCCAGGGGCGCTGTTCGTAGGGAACGATATCCGATGGTATTTCAACGTAATCTTCCAGGGATTCGTCAAATTTGCCGGAACGGTTACCATTGAAAAAATAGGTCACATGGCCGAATTTCTGCGTCTCGCTGATGGCCAATTGCTTGATGCCCGCTTTTACCAGGTATTCCCCGATGGTGCGATCGATGCCCGGCGGATCCACCAAATAGTTCTCGGGTATGAGCGCATCGCCGTCATACTGCATCATGCCGGCATATTTGACATTCAGCTTCGGTCCGCGGGGGAAGTGATCGAAATCTTCGTTCTCAAATGCCATACTCATTTCAATGGCGCGATCGCCCCGGAAATTGAAAAAGATCACGCTGTCGTTTTCAGTAATCGGCCCCACCGGTTTGCCTTCACGCACGATGACAAATGGGGGCAGATCCTGGTCGATAACATCGGGATCCTCCCCGCGCAACGCCCCGATCGCCCCGCTGGCACTTTCAAAGCTGCGGCCTTCCCCCAAGACATGCGTTTTCCAGCCCAGCGCCACCATGTGCCAATTGGCCTGGTAGCGGTCCATGGTGATTTGCATGCGTCCGCCGCCGGAGGCAATGGCAAAATCAATCGTGCTGCCCTCGTTCAGGCCTGCCAGAAAATTTTCAAGCCGGTTGACATATTCCAGCGCCGATGTCGGCGGCACATCCCGGCCGTCCAAAAGGATATGGATCGAGGCCCGTTTCACCCCCTGCTTTTTGGCCTCGGCCAATAGCGCTTCCAGGTGATCGATATGACTGTGAACGTTGCCGTCAGACAAAAGCCCGATGAAATGAAGTCTGGAATGATGGGTGTTGACATTGGCGATCAATTCCTTCCAAACCGCTCCGTCAAAAAGCGTTCTTGCGTCGATGGCATGGTTTACGAGGCTGGCGCCCTGGGCAAACACCCGACCGCACCCGATGGCATTGTGGCCGATTTCACTGTTGCCCATGTCGGCATCGGAAGGCATACCTACCGCGGTGCCGTGGGCGATCAGCCGCGATGCAAGGCTGTTGGCCGCCAGCCAATCCAGTGTTGGTGTGTTGGCCTTGCGAACCATGTCACCTTCTTCATATTTGCCGATGCCGACCCCATCCAGAATGGCCAGGACCACCGGGCCTTCAGGGCCTGGGAAGCCTTTGCTTTTTTTCAACGGTTCCATGTTACCTCCGGTAATAATAGAAGCATGCCTTTACAATATATGACCATCCGCAAGAAAATCAAACCGGAAAAAAATTTTAAATGACATGACAATCGCCGATGAACATGATATCTTTAAATGTCAAGGAGTTAACAGCCCAACCGCATCAGTTGATGAACATTTTTAATGGGAGACAACTACAATGGCTGATAAACCAAGCCGCGAAGAAATGGAGCAAAAAATCAAGGATTTAGAGCAGGCCCAATTCGAATGCAAGCAGGCGGAAGCGGCGCTGCGCGAAAGTGAGGAGAAATACAAGCTTCTGGCCGAAAACTCTGCCGACATTATTTACAAAATTAGCGTTGAGACCGAAAAATGCACCTATGCAAGCCCGACTGTCAAAAGAATGCTGGGCTACACTGTCGAAGAGGTTCTCACGCTTGAGAGTCAAGACATATTGACCCCGGAATCGTATACGAAACAAAAGGAGAGATTGATAAAATCCCTTGAAAACAACCCGCATGAATCCGAAATGCTGGAGCTTGAAGCAATTCATAAGGCTGGGCACTCCCTGCCCGTGCAAATTAACGCAAATTTCCTATTTGATGAAACGGGCAATCCGGTCGAGATTCTGGGTGTGGCGCGCGATATTTCGAAGCAGAAAAAGCTGAGGGAAGAAAGGGAGGCACTCATCCAGAACCTTCAGGACGCATTAAAAGAGATAAAAGCATTAAGAGGCATATTACCGATTTGTTCCATATGCAGCAAGGTCAGGGATGATAAGGGCTATTGGGAACAGGTTGATGTGTATATTCAAAAACATTCACAGGCCGATATTAGCCACAGTATCTGTCCGGAGTGCACCAAAGAGCTTTACCCGAATTTTGATAGGGATGAAACGTAAAGCGCTTACCCGGATAACACGCCGCTTCCATTAATCCTGCCAAATACCTGACGCTAACTCCTGTAATAATCCTGAAGGCATTTATAATGGGTTGCCTGGTTGTTGCGGGCCTTAAGACCCCGAACGATCGCTTCGGCCGCCGACAGGGTGGTTATAAAAGGCACCTTGTTGATGATGGCGGTCCAGCCGATGGTATATTCGTCTGCCCTCGACCGTTGCCCCAGGGGCGTGTTGATGATCATGTCTATCTGGCCGTTCTTGATATCATCGGCCACATTGGGGCGTCCCTCCCGTATTTTCAACACAGTTTTAACAGGCAGCCCGCGATCGGCGATATATTGAGCGGTTCCCTTGGTGGCCGCCAACTGATATCCGAATTTGACCAATCCTTCGGCGATGGGAAAGGCCCGGGCCTTATCGTTGTCGTTAACGCTTAAAAAAACGGTTCCCGCTTCGGGAATCGTCACCCCGGCCGCCTGGAAGGCTTTGAATACGGCTTCCCCGAATTTGGGTGCGATACCCATCACTTCGCCGGTGGATCGCATTTCGGGCCGCAGGAAAATATCCGTATTGCCGAAGCGCTCAAAGGGAAATACGGATTCTTTAACCGCCACATAGGGCTGCTGATCCCCGAAGCGGCAGTCGAGCTGGTCGAGTCTTTTGCCGGCCATGATCTCGACCGCCAGCTTGGCAATGGGTATGCCGGTGGCCTTGCTGACAAAGGGCACGGTGCGCGAGGCGCGGGGATTGACTTCGATGACATACAGGGTGTCGAACATGATCGCAAACTGGATGTTGATCAGGCCCCTGACCTTGAGGGATCGGGCCAGCAGCCGCGTATATTCCCGGATATCTTCGTGTTGGTCACGGCTTAACAGAAAGGGAGGCAGCACCGCCATGCTGTCGCCCGAATGAACGCCGGCCTCTTCGATGTGCTGCATAATGCCGCAGATTTCTGCATCCTGGCCGTCGGATATGGCATCCACATCAAACTCGTAGGCATCTTCAAGAAAACGATCGAGCAGCACGGGATGTTCCTCGGATGCCGTCACGGCATGCAGCATGTAGTGTTGCAGCGATTCCAGGTCGTAAACGATTTCCATGGCACGGCCCCCCAGCACGTAAGAGGGCCTGACCACCAGCGGAAACCCGACGCGCTTGCCGACCTCCAGGGCCTCATCAACGGAGGTGGCCGTACCGTACTGGGGGTGGGGAATGTCCAGCGAGTCCAGCAGGGCGCCGAAGCGATCGCGGTCTTCGGCCAGGTCGATGGAGTCCGGCGAGGTTCCCCAGATCGGCACCCCGGCTTTTTCCAGGGCCAGGGCCAGCTTCAGCGGCGTCTGCCCACCGAACTGAATGATGACGCCATCCGGCTTTTCCAGCTCGGCTACGTTCAGCACGTCTTCGTAGGTCAGCGGCTCGAAATACAGCTTGTCGGCGACATCATAATCGGTGCTGACCGTTTCGGGGTTGCAGTTGATCATAATCGCTTCGATGCCCAGAGATCGCAGGGCCAGGATACCGTGAACGCAGCAGTAGTCGAACTCAATTCCCTGGCCAATGCGGTTGGGGCCGCCGCCGAGGATAATGACTTTCTTTTTATCGGACGGCAGGGATTCATTTTCCCGGTCGTAGGTGGAATAGTAATAGGGGGTGAAGGATTCAAACTCCGCCGCACAGGTATCCACGATTTTAAACGACGGCTGGATGCCGGCGTCCTTTCTGAAACTGCGGATTTCAGCCTCGCTTTTGCCGGTCAACAGAGCCAGGTGCTTGTCGGAAAATCCCAACCGCTTGGCCTGATGCAGGGTGGGGGCGGTAAGGGTGTTGCGCTTCTTGAACTCAGCGATGATGCCGCCTTCAAACTCCGATAGCTGATGCAGATTTTCCAGAAACCATAAGTCGATTCCGGAGGTCTCTGAAATTACTTCACGGGATATTCCCTGTTTCAACGCCAGCCAGAGTTTTAAAATTCGATCCGGAGTCCCATGGCGGATATCATCCAGCAGGGCGTCGCGGGACATCGGCGCATAGCCGTTGTGGTTGGCGTGAAAACCCGACCAGCCGTTTTCCAGAGAGCGCAGGGTCTTATTCAAAGCCTCCTTAAAAGTCCGTCCGATGCCCATGGCTTCACCAATGGATTTCATCTGGGAGGTTAACCGCTGGTCTTCATCCGGGAATTTTTCAAAGTCCCAGCGAGGGATCTTAACCACCACGTAATCAATGGCCGGTTCAAAGCAGGCCGGCGTTTTACGGGTAATATCGTTGGGGATTTCATGCAGATGGTATCCCACGGCCAATTTGGCGGCGATTTTGGCTATGGGAAATCCGGTGGCCTTGGAGGCCAGGGCGGAGCTGCGCGAAACCCGCGGGTTCATTTCCACCACCACCATTTGACCGGTTGCCGGGTCCAGGGCGAATTGAATGTTGGCCCCGCCGGTTTCCACGCCGACCCTGGCGACGATCTTTTTGGCGGCATCCCGCATATTCTGGTATTCCACGTCGGTCAGGGTTTGGGCCGGCGCCACGGTGATGCTGTCACCGGTGTGGATGCCCATGGGATCAAAATTTTCGATCGAGCAGACGATGACAAAATTATCGGCCGCGTCCCGCATGACTTCCAGCTCGTACTCTTTCCAGCCCAGGACCGACTGCTCAATTAAAATTTCGGTTACCGGACTGGCGCTCAATCCCCATTTGGCGGCCTTATCAAACTCCTCTCTGTTATAGACCACGCTGCCGCCGATACCGCCCAGGGTAAAGGCCGGCCGGATGATCAGCGGAAAACCGATATCCCGGCACAGGTCCCGGGCTTCTTCGACGGTGTGAACGCAACCGCCGTTGGGCACATTCAGGCCGATTTCTCCCATGGCATTGCGGAAAAGCTCCCGATCTTCGGCCAGTTGTATGGTTTCGAGCCGGGCGCCGATCAGATCAACGCCGTATTCTTCCAGGGTTCCGTTTTGGGCCAGCTCGACGGCCAGATTGAGGCTGGTCTGCCCGCCCAGGGTGGGCAGCAGGGCATCGGGGCGCTCCATTGCGATGATCCGGGCCACCGCTTCGGCGTGCAACGGCTCGATATAGGTGCGGTCTGAAAATTCGGGATCCGTCATAATGGTGGCCGGGTTGCTGTTGATCAGAATAACGATGAAGCCTTCTTCCCTCAGCGCTTTGCACGCCTGGGTGCCCGAATAGTCGAACTCACAAGCCTGGCCGATGACAATCGGCCCGGAACCAATAACCAGAATTCTCTTGATGTCTTTTCGTTTAGGCATGGAACGCTTTCATTTCCTTTATAAAATTTTCAAAAAGGTAGCGGCTGTCCCGGGGGCCGGGGGCTGATTCGGGATGATACTGAACCGAAAAGGCCGGGAGGGTTTTGTGCCTAAATCCCTCCAGCGTTTCATCATTCAGATTGATATGGGTGATTTCAACCTCGCCAGGCGGCAAACTGTCGGCATCGACAATAAATCCGTGGTTCTGGGATGTGATTTCCACCGCGCCGGAGGGCAGGTGCCTGACCGGGTGATTGGCGCCGTGGTGGCCGAATTTAAGCTTGCTTGTTTTCGCCCCCAGCGCCAGACCCAGGATTTGATGGCCCAGGCAGATGCCGAATATGGGTTTTTTACCCAGCAGCGACTTAACCGTATCGATCGCATAGGCCACCGGTTCAGGATCGCCGGGGCCGTTGGAAAGAAATATCCCGTCAGGCTGCCACGCCAGCACTTCTTCGGCGGACGTGCGCGCCGGAAACACCCTCAGCTCGCAACCGTGCTCAAACAGGGCCCTTAAGATCGAAAATTTTACCCCGAAATCATAGACCGCAACCTTGAAGACCGATGGCTGATCGGGGCGGATGTCTGTATCCAGGGGCCAATGATAGTGCTCCGCGGTGGTAACCTCCTGGGCGATGTCGCGCCCGACCAGCGGCTTGCTGGCCTGGAGCCGCTGCAGGAGAATGTCGACGGATTCATCGGATGTCGTAATCATGCCCATCTGGGCGCCATGATCCCGCAGATGACGGGTGAGCTGGCGGGTGTCGATGTCGCTGATACCCACCACACTGTAATGCTTGAGGTACTCATCCAGGGAACGGGTTGCCTGCCAGTGGCTGACCACCGGGCTGTATTCGCGAATGATCAAACCGCCGGCGTAGATGCGGCGGGATTCAAAGTCCTTCGGGTTGACGCCGTAGTTGCCAATTTGGGGGTAGGTCATGGTCACCAGCTGAAAATGGTAGGAGGGATCCGTTAAAATTTCCTGATACCCCATCATGGCGGTATTAAAGACCACCTCACCCACGGTGGTGCCCATAGCCCCCAGGCTGAGGCCTTCAAAGCGGGTGCCGTCAGTCAAGATTAACCGTGCTCTCATCGTCTGCTTACCTCTTTACTGTCATTGGCCGGCACGGTGGCCGACCCTACATCGGTTGCCTGTTTTTCGTAATTTGCAGGGTCGGCCACCGTGCCGGCCCGCAACGCGATTTAGTCTCGCTTGAACTTACTGTAATCCGGCTTGCGGTAGCGGCTTTCGCCGCCGCCGTCGATGGCCAGCAGGGATTCGACCTTCAGCGGCAGGCCGAAAAGCTGGATGAAACCGTGGGCGTCCTGCTGGTTGTAGACATCTTCCTCGCCGAAAGATGCATAGTCTTCCCGGTACAGGCTGTAAGGGCTTTTGCGCCCGGCGATGATAATATTACCCTTGTAAAGCTTCAGCCGCACGGTGCCGGTGACGGTTTGCTGGGTGACCCTGACAAAAGCGTCCAGGGCCTCCCGCAGCTGCATAAACCACATGCCGTTGTAAACCAGTTCGGCATATTTGACGGCCACAAAATCCTTGTAATGCATGGTGTACTTGTCGAGGCAGATGCTCTCCAGGGCCTGGTGGGCGCGAAAGATGACCGTTCCGGCCGGTGTTTCATACACGCCCCGGCTCTTCATACCGACCAGTCGATTTTCAACGATATCCACCCGCCCGATGCCATGGCTGCCGGCGATTTCATTCAGCCGCACAAATAAGTCCACCGCCGACAGGGTTTTACCATTCAAACTGACCGGATTGCCCTTTTCAAAACCGATTTCGACATACTCGGGTTCATCCGGCGCTTCTTCCGGGCTGACCGACAGTTGAAACATGGAAGGCTCGGGTTCGTTCCAGGGATCTTCCAGCAGTCCGCCCTCATGGGAGAGGTGCATGATATTGCGGTCGCGGCTGTAAATATCCTTTTCAGTTTGAGCGAGGGGAATGTTGTATTGCCGGGCGTAATCAATGGCGTCTTCCCGGCTGCGGATGTCCCACTCGCGCCAGGGGGCAATCACTTTCAGTTTGGGATTGAGCGCCATCACGGTCAGCTCGAAGCGAACCTGGTCGTTGCCTTTGCCCGTGCAACCGTGGGCGATGGCGTCGGCGCCTTCACGTTCAGCGATTTCCACCATTTTTTTAGCCATCAGGGGTCGGGCGATGGAGGTGCCCAGCAGGTAATCGCGCTCGTATACGGCACCGGCCTGCATGGTCGGAAACACGTAGTCTTTTAAGAATTCCTCGCGCAGATCGAGCACCACCAGTTTGGCGGCCCCCGATGCGATGGCCTTTTGCTCCAGCCCATCCAGCTCTTCCTGCTGGCCCACATCGGCGGTAAAACAGACGACCTCACAATTATTGTAATTATTTTTAAGCCACGGCACGATAACCGATGTGTCCAATCCGCCGCTGTAGGCCAGCACTACCTTAGTTACCATTGATTTGTCTCCTTTTTGCCCAAAAAAAAGCCCCGGCAAATGCCGGGGCTTTGGTATTTATATGTTCAGGAATTATGATTATCATGTGCAGTACATAAGACACCCGGCCAATCGCTGCCTGCAACGGCGGCGACGGTAACGGATACGGGTGTTGGTCAAGCTCTGCCTCATCTAAATAGTCTGTTCCTTAAAAAATTTTAGCGAATATGACAGAACGGTATATTGTTGTCAAGAAAAAAATCACGTCTTGTTTACAATGGTATCGGGTGTTATGAATTTAAGCAAAAAATAATATAAATTCGAAATCCGAAACACGAAATCCGAAACAAATCCTAAATCCGAATTTTCCAATGATCAAAACAAAATGGGCTATTGCTAATTTTCGTGGCCCTCGTTCTGTTTCGAACATTCGAATTTCATATTTGGAATTTGTTTCGAGTTTCGGATTTCGAAATTCGGATTTCCGGTTTATCCAGATAGGAGATTGACGTGACTGACCTCAGAATCGCCCAACTCAACATGCCGCCGGGTATGGTTGATTTCAGTGCCGGCCAACCCAGTCCATCGTTGCTGCCCCTCGCGCTGCTGCGCAAAGCCGCCGCCGATCGTTTGGGCGGCAATGATGCCCCCTTTCTGGCCTATGGGGCCGAGCAGGGCGACGGCTATTTTCGCTCCGCGCTGGCCGGTTTTCTCAGCGAGCACTACCGTATTGCGGTCGAGGCCGATCAGCTTTTTGTCGCCGCCGGCGCATCCATGGGATTGGATCTGCTCTGTACGTTGTTTGCCAGCGCCGGTGATACTGTTTTTGTGGAAGAGCCGTCTTATTTTCTGGCCCTGCGCATTTTTAACGATCACCATCTGAACATTGTCGGCCTGCCCATGGATGCAGACGGCCTGATACCCGAGGCCCTGGAGGAAGAACTGACCCGTCACCGGCCCGTTTTCCTCTACAGTGTTCCCACCTTTCACAATCCTTCCAGCGTCACCCTTGCGGCCGAACGCCGTCAAGAGCTGGTGGCATTAAGCCGGGAATATGATTTTTTCATCATCGCCGATGAGGTCTATCATCTGCTGAATTATGCCGGTGTGCCCCCCCCGCCGCCCATGGCCAGCTATATCGACTCGAACACGGTTATTTCCCTGGGGTCGTTTTCAAAAATCCTGGCCCCGGGGCTGCGGCTGGGGTGGATTCAGGCTGGCGCGCCGTTGGTAAAACGCCTCAGCGGCTGCGGGCTGCTGGATAGCGGCGGCGGCCTGAATCCCTTCACGTCGGCCCTGGTGCGCAGCACCCTTGAAATGGGATTGCAACACACCCAGCTGACAACTTTGAAAACGGCCTACACGCAACGCAAAATCGCCCTGTGCAAAGCGCTCAAGAGATATCTGCCCGAAACCGTGCGGTTCAGCGAGCCTGACGGAGGCTTTTTCATCTGGCTGGTTTTCCCCGAAGATGTGGATACGAAACAGATGCTAGCCGAAGCGCAGCGCCAAAATGTCGGTTACCTGCCGGGCGTGAGGTTCTCCAGCCTGGGCAGGTTGAAAAACTGTGCCCGGCTGTGTTTTGCCTATTTTGATATTCCGGAACTGGAGGAAGGCGCTCGGAGGTTAGGCGAGGTCTATAAAGCTTTTATGAATGACGATTATCGAATGAAGAATGACGAATGATGGAAATCGCTTCGCTCAATCGTTTGAATTTTTCAATGTAAAATCGAAATTATTCCTTATCTAAACATTCGACCTTTATCATTTCTAACCGGGATCAAAAGGATTGAATTAGATTTTTTATAACCTCATACACCCTTATAAGGCTCCCCAGGCTGACCCACTCGTTGATGGCATGGGCACCGCGGCCGCTGGGGCCGAACAGGACGGAGGGGATGCCCATGGCGCCGGCCAGGGCCGAGTCGGCCCAGAAGGGCAGACCGACCCGCCTGGACTGCGGCGTGGCCTTCTGAATACGTCTTAGAATCTCCGCATCATCCGGGACGCGATAGGGTGGCCGCACAAAAAACGCGCTCCCCGCTGCGGTATGCCCCCCGGGGTGCTGGTTGACCGCTTGGAGAATCCGCTCCAGCTCACGGCCAAGATCACGGGGTGATTCACCGGGCAGGGTGCGTCGTTCCCATTGCAGGCATGACCGGCTGGGGATCATACTTAATTCGGATCCTCCTCTGATAATACTGCTGTGAATCGATGCACAGCCCAGCAGGGGATCCGGATCGCGGCCTTGCAGTTCAGCCTGGATATCTCTCATAGCATTCAGGGCGGCGCGCAACGGTAAAATGGCGTCGATGCCCTCTTCGGGACGGCTGCCGTGGGCGGCTCGGCCGGTCACGGTCAATTCACACCAGGTAAAACCCCTGTGGCAGACACCGATATCTTCCTCGGTGGGCTCCAGAAAAATACCGCCGACCGGTGCGGGGGATACCCGGGGCAACCAGTGTTCGACCAGGTATTCCATCCCCGTGCTCTTGTCCTCTTCATCGGAGACAAATGTCAGTAGAATATCCAGCGGGGGCACCTGCCGGGTGAAATAATCAGCCAGCAACAGCATGATGGCAATGCTGCCCTTCATGTCGTAGGTGCCGCGGCCGTAAAGCCGGTCTCCTTGGCGCTTTAAGCTGAAGGGCTGATCCATTCCGTCCACCCCCACGGTATCGAGGTGGGCGTTTAACAGCAGCGAACGCCGGCGGTCTTTGCCGGCGATGATGGCGGCAACGTTGCGTTGATCAGGACCGACGTCGTGCATGGCCGCATCCAGCTGCAGGTCGTTCAGGCGCCGGGCGATAAATTCGGCGATTTCCCGTTCGCCGGGACCCGCCGACAGCGTTCGATTGATCGAATTGATCGCCACCAGCTCGGTTAACAGGGTGACAAGGTGCTGTTCCATTGTTGTTAATTTTTTACAGTTGTGCCTGCGCTGGATTGCAATTGTATCACTTCCTGTAGGGTATGCGCTCCCTGCCATTGGATGATATGAACCCGGGGGACATTCTGAGTCAGGGCGTGGAAAGCCGACTCCATTTTTGCCACCATACCGCCCTTGATGACACCTTCGGCGATCAGGCTCTGGGCTTCCTGGATCGAAAGGGATGGCCGGGTTTGTTCCCCGATGAGAACCCCGGGCACGTCTGTTACGAAAACCAGATCGGTGCAGCCGGCAGCGGCTGCCAGCGCCGCCGCCGCGCTGTCGGCATTCACATTGTAAGCGTCACCTTTTTCATCGGCGGATATGGGTGAGATCACCGGCACTTTGCCCGCGCCGACGGCGTCGGTAACCACTGCCGGGTTGACCTGGTTGATTTGGCCCACAAAACCCAGGTCCCGGCCGTTGCGCGTCAGCGGCTGTACCACGAATAACTTCTGGGTCCTGCCCGACATCGGCGCGCAGATCACACCGTTGGCCTCGAGCCAGGATGATATGCGCTGATTGACGCTACCGGATAAAACCTTTTCGACAATTTCGATGTCCTCGGCCCGGGTAACCCGGATGCCGTCAATGAATTCGGTTTTTCGTCCGGCATCTTTTAAGGCCTGCGAAATCTCGGCTCCGCCGCCATGAACGATGATGACGTCAACCGCTGGGGCGGCTAAAATGGCTTCGGCCAGCTCCCGGAAGCCCTGTTCGCCTTCAAAGGCCCGCCCCCCGATTTTGATCAGTATTCTGGATCTCATTAAATCCTCAGGATTAGTTGAATAGTTGATTGAGTTGAATACGTTGATTAAGTAAAAAAAGGGTATCAGAATGGTCGTTTTTACTCAATCAACCAATTAGTTGCCTGCAACGAGCAACCAGTTACCAGCAACAAGGGACCAGCAACCAGTCGCCAGTGTTACATGTTTTCCAGGACCTCAATCCCCAGCAGATCCAGTCCCTTTTGCAGCACCACGGCGGTGGCCTTGATCAGCGCGAGTCGGGCGCTGACCAGACGATCATTGCCGGCCTGGATAACCGGGTGCTTATTGTAAAACTGGTTAAAGGCCCTGGCGGTGTTGAAAATGTGGACCGCAATCCGCGAGGGGTTGAGTTCCCGGACGGCGCCTTCGACTTCCTCTGGAAATTCGAGCAGTTTTTGCATCAGCTGCAATTCTTCGGAGTTGCCGAGAAGAGAGAAATCCGCTTCGGCTGGGTCTGAGCCCGCGGTTGCAGCCTTTTCCAGGATGCCGAAAATTCTGGCATAGGCATATTGACAGTAGGGCCCGGTAAAACCATCGAAGGAGATGGATTCCACCGGATCGAAATTGATGCTCTGGGTCGGTCGAACCCTGAGCAGGTAAAATTTTATGGCCCCGATGCCGATTTTTTCCGCCCGGCGGTTTATCTCGTCGTCGGAAAGGCGATTCTCCGCATCGCGCTGGCGGATTTCCTCGGCGGCCAGCTTTTTCATTTCAGCGATCAGGTCGTCGGCATCGACGATTTTGCCCTCCCTTGACTTCATCTTGCCTTCGGGCAGATACACCATCCCATAGGACAGGTGATAACAATCCTTGGCCCAGGAATACCCGAGATCGGCCAGGATTTGAAACAGGCATTTAAAGTGATACTCCTGCTCACTGCCCACCACCCAGATGGAAAAATTCAGATTGTGTTCGTCTTTTTTGAGGATCGATGTGGCAATGTCCTGGGTGATGTATAGGCTGGTGCCGTCAGGTCTCAACACGGTAACCCTTTTGGCTTCACCGTTTTTCTCTGCGCCGAATTCCGCGGCCGGTAACTGAAAGACGGTGTTGCCCTGGGCATCTTTTACAAATATTCCGGCTGCCAGCCCCTTTTGGATGACATCCTTGCCCAGTTTGTAGGTGTCAGATTCGAAATAAAATACATCAAATTCAAGACCGAAGTTGCGATAGGTCTCGGAAAAACCATCGTAGACCCAGGCGTTCATGGTTTTCCAGAGGTCCACGGTCTCGCGCTCCCCGGCTTCCCATTGCTGGAGCATCTGTTGCACCTGCTGTTCGAGATCGGCATCGCTGTCAGCCTCCCGGGCAAAGCGCACATACCAGTCTCCGACAAAGTGATCCCCTTTTTTGCCCGCCGATTCCGGGGTGGCCCCATCGCCCCAGCGTTGCCAGGCGAGCATGCTTTTGCATATGTGGACGCCCCGGTCATTGATCAGGTTGGCCTTGACCACCCGATGACCGGTGGCCTCGTACATTCTTGCCACCGACATGCCCAGGGCACCGTTGCGCAAATGGCCCAGGTGCAAGGGTTTATTGGTATTGGGTGACAGATACTCGACCATCACGCGCATATCATTCCCGGTTGAGGATTCGCCGTAGCGGCTGTCTGTGGCCGAGATCGCGGTGCAGATGCCGCCAAACAAAACCGCCGGGTGCAGGGTCAGATTCAGGTAGGGACCGGTTGCGGTGGCTCTTTGCAGCATATCGTCCGGGGGCATATTTGCGGCCAGTTGAGTGGCGATGTCGGCCGGTGAGCTCCGGAACTGCTTGGCGAGTGGAAAACACGCCACGGCAAAATGGCCCAGGTCGGTATCGGGCGGGAATCCCATCTCGAGGCCCTCGGGTGCTTGATGGTATACTTTTTGAGCGGCAGCGGCGATTTTTTCTAATATTGAGTCTTTGAGCTTTTTAGCTGGCATCTAAAATTCCTTTAATCTCATATCGAAGATAAAGAATTTTGAAATATGACAGATAAATTCCCTGCAATCAAGGAGAAACCTTAAATGCAAAGGTTCCCTTGAATCGGGCCAATGGCCCATTTCCGGGAATAATAAGATTTATGTTAATTTTGGAAATTCCAAGCTCCAAAAACCAAATCTCAAATAAATCCCAATTACCCAAATTTAAAAATACAAACAAATTTTCTCGTAGTTTTACCATATGGCACCAGGCAGGTAAACTCTGGGTAGTGTTTTTGAATGCCGAGATCATTGTTTTGGTCATTGGAAATTAACATTTTGGATTTATTTGTAATTTGGTGCTTGAGATTTGAAATTTGATAACCAGATAAAAATTTCAGTAAAACTTGACATAAAATAATTTTTGCATTGTCCTGCATTTTTGCACGGATACCACAACATCATGTGGTCAATCTGGTCTTGACACACAATAATTTTTTTTGTAATAGGTACCGGTTAGAATTGAAATTCATCTCTTACTCCCCGCAATGCATCCACCGGCCAGAGGAGATGACTGGCGGCAATTAGAAACCCCAAAAAGCTCGAGCAGGAGAAAAAAATGGAGAAATACGCCGAACAGACCAAACAGGAATTCGAAGGATGGGAAGAATTTATCAACAGACCCGTTGATGAAAAGCTGGAAGCATTCAAACAAAATGGACGCATCTTTGATGTCATTTATGCCCAGCAGTTTGACAGAGAATTCCTGGACGCTATGGGTAATCTGGCCGATATGATCCGGTTGCTGGCCAAAACCAAGGTGGGGCAAAGCAAACTAAGGCACCTGCTGCCCCACAAGCGCGCCATGCTGTATTTTGTACAGCCATCCACGCGCACATTTTTGTCCTTTCAAAATGCCTGCCACATTCTGGGGCTGACCGTATCTGAAATTCGTGGCACGTCCACCAGTTCTGAGGTCAAGGGCGAATCGCCCGAGGACACCATTCGCACCTTTGCCAGCTACGTCGACCTGATCATTTCCAGACACCCCGAGGCGGGCTTTGCCGAAAAAACCGCCTGGGTGCTGAATCAGACCGATCATCCTGTTCCGGTTCTAAACGGCGGTTCGGGTCCGGACCAGCATCCCACCCAGGCCCTGCTGGATATATACACCCTGGAGCGCGAATTCAGAACCATCGGGGGGCTGGACGGCAAAAAAATTGCCATGGTGGGTGATTTGAAACGCGGCCGCACCGTGCGCTCGCTCAGCTATCTGATGAAAAACTACCAGGATGTCGAGCTGGTCTACGTCGCCCCCGACGTATTCAGAATGAAAGACGACATCAAAGAATTTTTGAACAAACACCAGATCCCCTTTCATGAAACCGATGATTTCGAGAGCGTGATGCCCGAGGTCGACGCCATTTACATGACCCGGATTCAAAATGAGTATTCCGAAGATCCCACCAGCGAAGCGGAAACTTATCCCGATTTTCATTTGAGACAAGAACATATGTCCATGATTCAAACCCACTGTGCCATATTGCACCCGCTGCCCCGGCGCTATGAGATTGACATCAGAATCGACAAAGATCCGCGGGCCGCTTACTGGCGCCAGGAGCGCTGCGGCATGTGGATCAGGGCGGCCTTAATCGCCTATATATACGGTGTGGAGCAAGCGGTATACGAGGAGTTTTCCTAATCTCTGAGATTGACGCTTCTTTGTCTTTTGCATTGTGGGAGCGGCTTCCAGCCGCTCCCACATTTTTTTTGCCCCACGCCATTCCAATCCCATATGGCCAGCGTTTGTATCAGCCATCGGTAGAACACAGAGACGAAAAATCTACCCGCTTTTATACCATTCAGGTTCTGGTCCAAACGCCTCTGTGAAATCGATTATCGTGCAATGATATTTATCACCCGAGGATCCCTCTTCATCTTTAACCTTGACACCGGCATTTATCCGCGCCATATTTTTTTGTCAATAATGTCGGGCTGAAACTAGCAGCTATACTTGAAACAGCTTCTAACCACCTGTAGGAATGTACCATGGATTACGTTGTACCGCCTCCGGAACGATTACCGGTAATTAAAAAGCCGAAAGAGAAATTTCGCAAACTCGTTAAAAAGCCCAAAGAAGACAGCCGGATCGTCATCCAGAAAGCCCAGATCAGGGATGTGGAGGAAATCCTCGAGCTGATAAACGGTTTTGCGGCTTCAAACCTGATGCTGCCCCGCGGCCCCCAGTATCTCTATGAGAACATCAGGGACTTTGTCATCGCCGTCGATGCGAACGTACCGGTGTACTCCATGACCGCTACGCGTGAGGTGATGAATTTGATCGTGGCCTGCGGCAGTCTGCACGTCCTCTGGGAGGATATCGCCGAGGTCCGGGCCCTGGCAATTCATCCCGATTACCAGCATCTGGGACTCGGAAGCCGGATTGTCGAATTCATGGAAGAAGAAGCCAGGCAGCTCGGCATTCACAAACTGTTTACGTTTACCATGACCGAAGAATTTTTTAAAACCCTGGGCTTTAACAAAATAAACCGCAAGGATCTACCGCCTAAAGTCTGGGGAGAATGCAGCCGGTGCCCGAAATACTTCCAGTGTGACGAGGTCGGCATGGTGCTCGATCTCTGATGATCCACGGCTGGCGGCAGTCACCGGGCCGGTCTGCCGGGCCGATGGCGGCGATGGCGCTGCCGGATCAACCGGGGCACGCTGCGGAGGATATCGATGCCGGTAAGTCAAAACAATTCAAGCGGCTGGAACGCTCTGAGTTTTCCAACTTTCATGGGATGCAACGTGTCACGGGATCCAGTCGGTGATGATGTGGATGTCGTCGTCACCGGGGTGCCCTTTGACCTGGCAACCACCATCCGGCCGGGGACGCGCTTTGGTCCGGCGGCCATCCGCATGGCCACAACCCATCTGGACTGGGAACTCCGCCGCTGGCCCTGGCAATTTAGCGTGTTTGATCGACTGCACGTCGTTGACGGCGGTGACCTCAGTTTCGACCCCACCGCAGGCGAGCAGATGGTGGCCCGGCTTCAGGCGCATGCCGCTGCCATCCTGGGCGCCGGCAAGTGCATGCTGACCCTTGGCGGGGACCATTTTATCACCCTGCCGCTTTTGAGAGCGCATGCTCACAAATACGGACCGCTGTCCCTGATCCATTTCGACGCCCACGCCGACTGCGAAAAATATCAGAGCCCCTTAAATCACGGAACCATGTTCTATCATGCCCGCAAAGAGGGCTTGATTGACCCCGAGCGATCGGTGCAAATCGGCATTCGCACCGAGTACAGCCGCGACGATCATCCATTTACCGTGCTCGATGCCGAGTGGGTGATGGTGCATGGGACCGCTGAGGTGGTGCGCACCCTGGGACAGGTGGTTGGCGGCCAGCCCGCTTATGTGACCTTCGATATCGACTGCCTGGATCCTGCGTTTGCACCGGGCACCGGCACGCCGGTGGTCGGCGGGTTGTCCACGGCCTCGGCGTTGAAGATTTTACGCGGACTGACCGGCTTTAACCTGGTGGGTATGGATATTGTCGAGGTCTCGCCGCCATATGATCATGCCGATATCACGGCGCTGGCAGCTGCAACCCTGGGCCTCGAGTTTCTTTATGTCCTAGCGGCCGGCAAAGAAAAGATTTGAAAACGATGCAGACTGAAGAAAAACTGAAAAAGCGCATCGCCTATGAAAAGATGCTGGCGGGCATATCGGAGCGAGCCGTTCTGATTGACGACATCAACGCGTTTCTGGGCGAATCCCTGCAGAGCATGGGAGACATCCTGGATGTCAGCCGCATCTTTATTTTTACCTACGAGCAGCTATCCGGCACTTTTGCGTGCATCTGTGAATGGGTGGCCAGGGGTATCACCACCCTCGCGGACCTCGATGAGCTGAAAATCGCCATACCCTGGGGGACCCGCTACCTTCGGGAAGGGAAAACCATAAACTTTGAAAACACCCGCGACATTCCAGGCGATCACTACCGGCAGCGGTTGCTGGCGGCGGATGTTAAATCCACCCTTAACGTTCCGCTGTTTATCAAAGGTGACCTGTATGGGTTTATGGGATTTGACGAATGCCGTCATCACCGCAAATGGATCGATGAAGACGTCTATATTCTGAGCACCGCCGCTCAAATTATTACCCGGGCCATTGAGAACAAGGCTTACGAAGAAGAATTGGAGCGTCACCGCAGCCGCCTGGAATCGATATTCGGCAGTGTTCAGGATGCCATTATTACGGTGGACACCGACATGAATGTAATCGAGGCCAACAAGGCGGCCGAGAAAATATGCGGGTTTAAATTGAATAACGGTCAAGCATTTGTCGATTGTACCACAGACTGTGATCGGTCCTGTCTTGAAGTTTTGCATGAAACCTTGCGCAGCCGGACCACCGTTCAAGACTACCAGATTGAATGCGGTCACCTCGACCGTAATAAACTGATCGCCATGGTCAACAGTTCTCCGTTGCTGGACAGTGCCGGAAATTTCATGGGAGCGGTCCTGGTTATCCGGGACATCACCCGGCTGACCCACCTTGAAGAGGAGCTAAAGGAGCGGCATCATTTTCAAAATATTATCGGCAAGAGTGAAAAGATGCAAAAAGTCTACGATCTGTTGCAAACCCTGGCCAGTCAGTCAACCACGGTTTTGATTACCGGCGGCAGCGGCACCGGCAAGGAGATGGCGGCAAAGGCCCTGCACTATGGCGGCACGCGGACGAATGGTCCCTTCGTCACGGTAAATTGTTCGGCCCTGGCTGAAAGCCTGCTTGAAAGTGAACTGTTCGGACATGTCAGGGGCGCTTTTACCGGTGCCGACAGGGATAAAATCGGCCGTTTCGAAGCGGCCGACGGCGGGACCATCTTGCTCGATGAGATCGGTGATATCTCTCCGCTGATCCAGTTGAAATTGTTGCGGGTGCTCCAGGAAAAGGAGTTCGACAGGGTAGGGGAGTCGAATCCCCGCAGAGTGGACGTTCGGGTCCTGGCATCGACCAATCGCAATTTAAAAGAGGCCATCAAAAAGGGAGAATTCAGAGAAGACCTGTATTACCGGTTGAATGTCATCGAGATTCATCTGCCGTTGCTGTGCGATCGGTACGAAGATATCCCCTTATTGATCGATCATTTTTGCGAGATCTTTCAAAAAACATATGACAAGAAAATTACCGGTGTATCCGATGAGGTCCTGCAGGCCTTCATGAATTATCCCTGGCCCGGCAATGTCCGTGAGTTGGAACACGCCATCGAAAGGGCCTTTGTGCTGTGCCGCAACCATATGATCCAATTGGAGCATATTCCGGCAGAAATCCGTAGTTATTCACCCGTCCGCGTTGTCAGGCGCTTAACCACAGAGCGCCGGGGCGATGATCCGGAAGCCATTCGATCGGCCCTGGAGAAAACCGATTGGAATATTTCCAAAGCTGCCCGGCTCCTGGGGGTCAGTCGCTGGACCATGTACCGGCGATTCGAAAAGTATAATATCAGCCGACCCGGTGACAATGTGTAGCAACGCACACTTTTGTTAGGCAACACAAGTGTGCGTTGCTACATTTATTTAGGCGGACTAGAAAACTCATCTGTATCGATTGTCATTCCAACCAATTAAAATCATTATTATAATTTTTTTACAGCATCATTTCTCCTTCTGGCACCTAATTTGCTTTTTAGCTGGTATTCAGCTGATCACAGCACCACCGGAGCAGCCTGTAAGTGGTTCCTTCCCCATCAATCTATCGTTGACCGGGCATGCGCAGAGGGGGACCGGCTAGCGTCGATCTAAATGACGGCAACTGCCTGACCCGGTGTTCTTTGGATATAGCAACATTATAAAGGTTTGTCGGGTTGGTGGGATTCATCGCCGACCATTTTGAACTTTCCGGTATGTAAAAATCGATATGTTTACCCCATAAAGCAGGCATCTATCCGTATCATCGGTTGGGGCCGGCAATGCTGACAATTGTTGGCATCCCAAACAAGGACGAATCATTTCGAGGAGGTAGGAATGGCTTTTAATTTGAGAAACCGACATTTTTTGAAGCTTTTGGACTTTAGCCCGGAGGAAATCAAATTTTTGCTGGATCTTTCCATGGACCTCAAAAAGGCCAGATATGCCGGTCTTGAACAGCAGCGTTTAAGGGGTAAAAATATTGCCCTTATTTTCGAGAAGGCCTCGACCCGAACCCGCTGTGCCTTTGAGACCGCCTCCTATGACCAGGGGGCTCACGTGACGTATCTGGGGCCCACCGGCTCCCAGATGGGGACCAAAGAGTCCATGAAAGATACGGCCCGGGTACTGGGCCGGATGTACGACGGCATCGAGTATCGTGGATTTGGCCAGGATATTGTTGAGGAACTGGCCAAATACGCCGGCGTGCCGGTGTGGAACGGGTTGACCAACGAGTATCACCCCACCCAGGTGCTGGCGGATTTTCTGACCATGATGGAGCACTCCGACAAACCGCTGCGCCAGGTGTCCTTCGCCTATTTGGGCGATGCCAGAAACAACATGGGCAACTCCCTGCTGGTGGGGGCGGCCAAAATGGGGATGGATTTTCGATCAGTGGCCCCCAAAAGTGTGCATCCGGATAAAAAGCTTGTGGCCGAGGCCAAGAAAATCGCCAAGGAAACCGGCGCCAAGATTACGATCACCGAGGATCTGGCCAAAGGGGTGAAGGGCTGTGACTTTCTTTACACCGATGTGTGGGTGTCCATGGGCGAACCCGAAAAAGTGTGGGAGCAACGTATCAAGCTTCTCAAACCCTACCAGGTCAATGCGGCAGCCATGAAGAAAACCGGCAATCCCGACGTGAAATTTCTGCACTGTCTGCCGGCTTTTCACAATCGGGAAACGGTTATTGGCGAAGAGGTTTACCAGAAATTCAAGCTGGATGCCATGGAAGTCACCGAGGAGGTCTTTGAGTCGCCGGCATCAATTGTGTGGGACGAAGCCGAAAACAGGATCCACACGATCAAGGCGGTCATGGTGGCCACCCTGGGCTGCTGATACCTGATACCCGTTACTCGTTATGTGTAAATTACCAGCTGAGGAGGTTCGGCAGATGGAAGACAAACCCACCATTCTGATTGCTTTCGGCGGCAACGCGTTGATCCAGAAAGGGCAGGTCGGCACCCATAAAGAGCAGTTCAAAAATCTAAAACTGCCCATGCGACAGGTGGCCCGGCTTTCCAAAAACTACAAATTCGTGATTACCCACGGCAACGGTCCCCAGGTGGGCAACCTGCTGTTGCAACAGGAAAGCTGCGACGAAGTTCCCAAAATGCCCCTGGAAATCATAGGTGCTATGACCCAGGGCCAGATCGGCTACATGCTCGAATCCTCCCTGGACGACGCCTTTATGGAGTTGGGAGATCATCAGCAGCTTCTGGCGACCCTGATCACCTATGTGGTGGTGGATGAAAACGATTCGGGTTTTAAAAATCCCACCAAACCCATCGGACCTTTTTACACCGACAAACAAGCTGAAAAGCTGACCTATACGATGGCCAAAACCGATAAGGGGATGCGGCGGGTGGTGGCGTCCCCCAAGCCCGTGACGATTGTTGAGCGCCGTGAAATCAAAAAGCTGATCGATATGGATTTCATTGTCATCTGCTGCGGCGGCGGCGGGATTCCGGTCATTCGTAAAAATCGCCAATTTCGCGGTGTCGAAGCCGTGATCGACAAGGACCTGGCCAGCTCCATTCTGGCCCGGGAAATCAAGGCCGACATATTCGTGATCGCATCCGATATAAAAGGCGCCGGCATCAACTGGGGTCAGCCCGACCAGCAAATCCTGGGCAAGACCCCGCTGGCCGACATGGAAAAATATGTCCAGGAGGGCCAGTTCCCGGCCGGATCCATGGGCCCGAAAATCGAGGCGATGATTAAGTTTTTCAAAGCCACCGGCAACCGGGGTGTCATCTGCCATCTGGAAGACATCGAAAATGCCATCGCCGGGAAAGTCGGCACCGAGATTGTAAAATAGCAAAGCTATTTTGAGTGTGGATTCCGGAATGCGGATTTCGGATTTTTTACAGGAATAACAGTCTAATTTTTAGTTTGCATACCTGGGAGCCACCAGAATTGAAGAGAGCTATAAATTTCTTTCTATTTCAACGAAGAAAATATCCTAATTCTTTTTACGGAGGGAAAAATTATGTCTAAGAAGAACGTGATCATTATCGGGGCTGCTGGAAGGGACTTCCACAACTTCAACACCTATTACCGCGACAACGAGACCTATAACGTGGTGGCCTTTACAGCGGCTCAAATACCGGACATCGAAGGCCGCAAATACCCGGCGGAATTGTCCGGCAAGCTGTACCCGGACGGGATCCCGATTTACGCCGAAGAAGATCTGCCCAAATTGATCAAGGAACTGGATGCGGATTACTGTGTGTTTTCCTACAGTGACGTATCCTACCAGCACGTGATGTCGGTGGGGGCGATTGTCAACGCGGCCGGGGCCAACTTTGCCATGCTGGGCCCGAAATACACCCAGATCAAAAGCACCAAGCCGGTCATTTCGGTGGGGGCCGTGCGCACCGGCTGCGGCAAGAGCCAGACCTCGCGCCGGATCATCGAAATTCTGATGGAAAAGGGGCTGAAGGTCGTTGCCATCCGTCACCCCATGCCCTACGGCGACATCGCCGCCCAGAAGGTGCAGCGCTTTGCCTCGCTGGAGGACATCGACAAGCACAACTGCACGGTGGAGGAAATGGAAGAGTACGAGCCCCACGTGGTGCGCGGCAACGTCATTTATGCCGGTGTGGACTACGAGGCCATCGTGCGGGCGGCCGAGCAAGACCCGGACGGCTGCGACGTGATTCTGTGGGACGGCGGCAACAACGATTTTCCGTTTTATCAGTCGGATCTGCACGTGACCGTCATCGATCCCCATCGACCGGGCCATGAGCTGACCTATTATCCCGGCAATGTGACCCTGCGCCTGGCCGACGTGGTGGTGATCAACAAGATGGACAGCGCCGATGCCGCCGGCATCGAGGAGGTGCGCCGCAACATCGCCACCGAAGCGCCGGATGCCATCGTGATCGACGGTGCTTCCACCCTGGATGTGGATGACCCTTCCATTATCCGCGGCAAGCAGGTGCTGGTGGTCGAAGACGGCCCGACGCTGACCCACGGCGAGATGAAGATCGGTGCCGGTGTGGTGGCGGCCCGCAAATTCGGCGCGGCCGGGCTGGTGGATCCGCGGCCCTACACGGTGGGGCGCCTGACGGAAACTTTCGAGATTTATCCGGAGATCGGGGAGTTGCTGCCGGCCATGGGCTACGGCGAGGTGCAGTTAAAGGACATGGAGACCACCATCAACAAGACCGAATGTGATGCGGTGGTGATCGCCACCCCCATTGACCTGAACCGGATTATCAAAATCGACAAGCCCAACACCCGGGTGTATTACAACCTGCAGGAAATTGGGCGGCCGAACTTTGACCAGGTGCTGGAAGACTTCGTCAAAAAACACAATCTTTCTTAAGTCATAACCCTTTCTTATATGGGAGCGGCCTGCTTGCGGGCCTGCTCCCGGTGATGCTTTTTCTAAAGCAATTATTCCTGAAAGGTAATCACCATGGCTTTTAATCTAATGTAGCAACGCACACTAGGGTGCAACAACAAAAGGTAACGAAGGAGGTACCGTAATGACGGAAAAATCGGAACGGAAAGTCAAGAAGGAGGAGTACGATGTGGTACTCCAAGGACAACCAGCGGTTAAGCCGATGGTCGTATCACAGCGGGAGGGGGAAGCATTCAGGGTATGGTCTCCGGATGAGTTCTCCCGGCTGAAGCGGGTCCTCATCGGCAGACCGGAGGGCACCAACATGCCGGCCCCCGAACCGGCTTGGCGGTACGATGTTCCTGGTTGCAAGCTACCCAGTTATATGCCTTTTCCCCAAGAGATGGTGGATGCAGCCAACGAGCAGATGGACAATTTCGTGAAAACGCTCGAAAAACGGGGAATTCTCGTTGACAGAATTCCGATTCTGCCGATGATGATGAACCGACCGTTCATGAGTCCCATCGGCTGGGGACAGCTGAACATGCACGGGGTCAACAATGTGCGTGACGTAACCTTGGTTCACGGCCACATCATTGTCGACGCGACAACGGTTCGACGGACCCGCGTTTATGAGCGGTTCAATCTGCGGCCGTACTTCAACCTGCTCGCCAAGGAAGACCCCAACTGTTATCACACGTCAGCTCCCTTCCCGATGCTGGCAGATGAATCCTACGACATGGACTACTATCACGACCGGACAAAACGAACTGACGAAGAGCAGCGGGAGATGTTGCTGGCGGCCCAGTTCCAGCAAAAAAACGGGGAATTCCCCTGGGAATCCCTCTGGGACGGTGCTGACATCTGGAGCCTCGGCAAAGACATGTTCTACCAGCCCTCAGCAGTCGGCAACCATGCGGGCGCAGATTGGCTGCGGCGGTTCTGCAGAGAGCACGGGTTCCGTTTGCACGTCGTAAAGTTTGATACGCCGATCAACAGTGACCGGCCGACCAACTTCCACCCGTGGCACATCGACGTGAACATGTGTACGCCGCGGCCTGGTCTGGTCATCATCAACGAGGATTGGCCCCCGGTTGATGAAAGGTTCACCCAGCTCTTCAAACAGAACGACTGGGAAGTCGTGGTGGGCGCCCGGCCAACCCGTGTTCACAAGAACAACATTTACCTGACCGGGTTGTACGAGGGTAAATCCTGGATCTCCCTTAACACATTCAGTATTGACGAGAACGTGATGTGTGTGGAAGCCGGCGAAACAGCTTTCAT
>Ga0209536_100001652_pt1 | contig 36584 bp, 39 predicted proteins | sample DeeMarSeWOR28_12_FD_187461 | JGI IMG/M metagenome (GOLD analysis project Ga0209536, IMG submission 187461) | Marine sediment microbial communities from White Oak River estuary, North Carolina - WOR-2-8_12 (SPAdes) (version 2) | ecosystem: Environmental > Aquatic > Marine > Intertidal zone >...
GTCTTTACCCTCTTCCCGCGCTTGAAAGAGCGCCGCAACCAGGTGGCTGGTACGCTTTCGGGAGGCGAGCAACAAATGCTGGCAACAGCGCGTGCCCTGATGGCTCATCCCCGCCTGCTGCTGCTGGACGAGCCCTCCATGGGATTAGCCCCGGTCCTGGTTGAAAGCACTTTCGAAACGATCCAGGCCATCAACGATGAAGGCACAACGATCTTACTTGTGGAACAGAACGCCACCATGGCCCTCTCTGTTGCCGATCGCGGCTACGTCTTACAGACCGGGGAAATTGTCTTGAGCGATACTGCTGAGAATTTGAAGCAGAATGCGATGGTGCAAAAAGCCTACCTGGGAATCGACTGATCGAAGAATAGAGATACAAAAAACCGACTTTCAAACGCACAATCTCAGCCGAATTCTAGAGTGCAGTGGTTATCTTATCCAGCCACTGCTCTCTTTATAAAAAGGTATACTTAGCGATAACAAATCTGAAATATTATGTTGATCTTGGATGCAAATGATGTGCGCCGGGCGCTACCAATGGCTGAAACCGTTGCAGCCATGAAACGCGCTTTCGCCTCGTTTTCAGCCGGGACGGCAGAAGTGCCTCTACGGAGTCACCTACCGATCCCACCGCATGAGGGAAGAAGCCTATTCATGCCCGCCTACCTACGAGATGAGACCGGAGAAGCTCTGGCGGTGAAAATAGTCTCCATATTTCCCCACAACCTAGAGCGTGATCTTCCATTGATCCACGCAGCTGTCTTGGTCTTGGAGGCAAATAGTGGTAGAGTGATGGCTTTACTCGAAGGGGGTGCGCTAACTGCCATTCGCACAGGTGCTGCCTCCGGCGCGGCGACAGATCTCCTGGCTCGTTCAGATTGCCAGGTGGCTGCCATCTTCGGAGCCGGGGTGCAAAGCCGCACACAATTGGAGGCTATTTGCACCGTTCGATCCATTAAAACCATCTGGGTCTACGATCCTGATCAAGAACGGGTCGCGGATTTCATCCAAGAGAAGTCAGGTTTGGATCCAATCCCCTCCGATATGCGCTCTGCAGGGAATCCACAGCAGGCTGTATCCCAGGCTGACATAATTTGCTGCGCAACAACCTCACCCACCCCAGTATTCAATGATCAAGATTTGAAAGCCGGTGTCCATATCAACGGAGTCGGTTCATACACACAAGAGATGCAAGAGGTCCCATCGGAGACCGTTCAACACGCGCAAGTCATTGTTGATTCCCGCCAGGCAACCATGAGCGAAGCAGGTGACATCCTGCAACCCATCCAGGAAGGGTTGTTCACCAAGGAAGATATCCATGCCGAATTGGGCGAGATCCTGGCAGGAAAAAAACCGGGGCGAACGGATTCAAACCAGATCACTTTCTTCAAATCTGTCGGCATCGCTGTCCAGGATGCCGCCGCGGCTCAATTAGCCCTGCACAACGCCCAGAAGATGGGGCTTGGACGAAAGGTACCACTTTAATTTGATTCTAGTTACAACGCCAGGAGAGTGGAATTTTTTCACAGTCTCTGGAGCGTTGTGACTGGGTAAAAAACATCGGAACAAAGAATGGAAATACCAAGAACTGCAGATATCGTCATCATCGGAGGGGGTGTAATGGGTGCCAGCACGGCTTACCATTTAGCGGCGCGGGGACAGAAAAATGTAATTCTTCTGGAAAAAGAACAGTTTTACGGTCAGGGTGCCACCGGGCGTTGCGCAGGCGGTGTCCGCTACCAGTTCTCTACAGAGGTTAATGTCCGCCTTTCCATGCTGAGCCTGCCGATGTTGGAGCGGTTTGAGGATGAGATCGGGCAAGCGATTGACTTTCGCCAATGCGGTTATTTAATCATTCTCTCCCGTTCAGAAGACCTAGAGATATTTCGGCGCAACGTCCAACTGCAGCACAGCTTGGGTGTCATGACCGAGTGGTTAGATGGGGATGAAATCCGCAAACGCCTGCCGATGATGGCTCTCGATGATATTTTAGCGGGTACTTATCACCCCAAGGAAGGTCTTGTCGATCCAAACAGTGTGGTGATGGGGTATATCCAAGCAGCCAATCATCTAGGAGCAAAAACTTTCACTGATGTCAATGTAACGGGTATTGAACGCAAATCCGGCCGAGTCATCGCTGTTGAGACCTCAGCGGGGAAGATCAACACTTCTCTGGTGGTTAATGCAGCCGGTCCCTGGGCAGGAACGATCGGTCGAATGGCAGGTGTAGATATTCCCATCACACCTCTGCGCAGGCAGATGCTGACCACCTCTCCACTGCCTGATCTCCCCGATGATTTCCCTTTCGTGATCGATTTTGCCCAATCTTTGTACTTCCACCGGGAAGGCGATGGATTGTTGACCGGGATGTCAAACCCGTTTGAAAAACCCGGATTCGATCAACAGGTAGACCCTTCTTGGGAGCTGCGCCATCTAGAAGCTGCCACAGCCAGGATGCCGATGCTCGAAAATGCGGGTTTGCTATCCCATTGGGCTGGACTTTATGAAAATACTCCCGATGCGCATCCGATCATAGGGATGACACCTGTAAATGGTTTTTACGTTTGTGCTGGTTTCTCCGGTCATGGCTTTATGCACGGACCAATAGCTGGTAAATTAATGAGTGAAATTGTCCTGGATGGTAAATCATCCAGCGTTGATATTTCCTCACTTGATTTGTCCCGCTTTGAACAGGATAGTTTGATAGAAGAATTCAATGTTATTTAGACAGTTGCAATCCTTCGCCTCCACCAATAAAAAATGGCCTCCGCTGAGATCCTGACCATTGGAACCGAGATCTTACTTGGTGAGATCCTGGATACCAACACCCGCTATTTGTCACACAAGCTGCGCGAACAAGGGATCGATCTCTACCGTCAAACTACCGTAGGTGATAATATTAAACGCATCGCCCAGGCCATCCAACACAGTCTGCCAGAAACAGATATCATCATCACAACCGGAGGCCTGGGTCCAACGGTTGATGACCCTACCCGCCAGGCGATCGCCGAAGCAGTTAGTGTGGAGATTGAATTTCGCACTGAACTTTGGGACCAGATTCAGGAACGCTACCGACGCTATGGGCGCACCCCGACCGAGAATAACAAACGCCAAGCTTTTGTCCCCCAGGGAGCGATCGCGGTTGAAAATCCGGTTGGTACGGCTCCCGCCTTCATCGTCGAAACTCAGGATTGCGCCATCATCGCTCTGCCAGGTGTACCCCACGAGATGAAACATCTGATGGAGAACACTATCATCCCATATTTACACCAGCGATTAAATCTTGATTCTGTGATCAAAACCCGGATAATCCATACCGCCGGAGTTGGTGAATCTCAGATCGATGACCGCATCGGCGATCTGGAAACGTTTTCAAATCCTACCGTGGGATTAGCTGCTCATTCAGGACAGGTCGATGTGCGCATCACCGCCAAGGGTAGAACCGATGAAGAAGCAGATTTGCTGATCAGAAGCATAGAACACGAACTGCGCGAGCGTTTAGGAGAATGGATATATGGTGCAGACAAGGAAACCTTAGAACAGGCAGCGCTCAATAATATCCAATCTATTGGATGGAACCTGGCTGTGATCGAGGCAGGATTACGGGGAGAATTAATTCACCGACTCGCTGGAGCTGAGGGTCCCTTTATGGGCGGAGAAGCATTGACCAACCAGCTAAGCGAAGATGAGCTCTTTGATATGGTTGAAGCTTATCGAGATGAACGATCCGTTGAAGCTGTCTTTGGAGTCAGCATCCATCCTGGCAAAGAGCGCCAGAAAGTATATCTTGCATTGGCAACACCAGAAGAGAAAGCAGTTTATCCCGTTTATTACGGCGGTCCACCTGGTTATACAATCCGCTGGGCAGTGAACCAATGCCTGGACCTGATCCGCAAATATTAACCGCGAAGGAGAGCAATTCTTGATAATCACGCATCCAGATGATCGAAATTCTGCATACCAAATAGAAAGGTATCCCTGATGACCGAATCTGTCGACATATTATTAACGAACGCCATTGTCCTGACCATGGATGAAAACTTGAACCAATTCGATCCTGGCGCTGTGGCGATATCCGGTGACAGCATTCAGGCAGTAGGAACTGACCAACAACTGCGCGCGTCCTATCAAGCGCAAGAAATAATTGACTGCGACGGAATGGTAGTCATGCCCGGATTGGTGAACGCTCATACCCATGTACCGATGACCTTGTTGCGCGGTCTGGCTGACGATCTGCGTCTTGATGTGTGGCTGATGGGATATATGATGCCCGTGGAGAGGGAGTTCGTCTCGCCAGATTTCGTCCGCTTAGGTACGCTCATTGCTTGCGTCGAATCGATCCGCAATGGGGTGACCTGCTTTGCTGACATGTATTATTTTGAAGAAGAAGTAGCGCGTGCCACATCTGAAGCTGGCTTACGAGCAGTATGTTCACAGACCGTGCTTAAATTCCCGACTCCCGATGCCCAATCTTATGAAGAGTCGCTAGCAGCTGCTCGTGATTTCATCCAACGTTGGAAAGAACATCCGCTCATTGTGCCTTCTGTGGCTCCACATTCCCCCTACACCTGCACCGATGATATCTTGCGCGCCACAGCCGAATTAGCGGTGGAATACGACATTCCACTGCACACTCACCTGGCGGAAACCGCTATGGAAGTGGAGAATTCACGCGCCGAGAACGATATGCCGGTCATCCCTTATGTCAAGAAGAACAATATATTTGACGCCAAAGTGTTGGCTGCCCATTGTGTACACGTGGACGAGGGAGAATTACACACACTACACCACCACGGAGCCGGAGTAGCACATTGTCCTTCTTCCAATCTCAAGCTCGCCTCAGGAGCAGCCCCGGTGAGCAAGATGCTGAAATTGGGTTTAAATGTTGGCATTGGAACTGATGGACCAGCATCTAACAACGATCTGGATATGTTTGAAGAAATCCGCCTGGCCGCTCTACTGGCAAAAGGCACCACCGGTGATCCCACCACTTTACCGGCATACACCGCTCTGACAATGGCCACCCGTTTAGGCGCGAAAGCCTTGCACCTCGAGGATAAGATCGGGACTCTCGAGACTGGCAAGCACGCCGACCTGATCATTGTCGATACCAGTCCTTTGCACAATTCTCCTCGGTTCCACCGCGATCAGACAAGCACTTATTCCCAACTGGTGTATGCGGCTAAATCCACCGATGTCCATTCTGTTATGGTTAATGGGCGTTGGTTGATGCGAGATAGGGAATTAATGACCCTCGATCAGACAGATCTGATCCTCCAAGCCGGAGAATATGCCCACCGGATCGACACTTTCTTGGTCGAGCGAGAGAAATCAGTCTTATCCAAGCTGGTCACCATCGGGGGCGCAATGGAAGAAGAAAGCTTCGAGGTGCAGGTTAAAGCGCGCATTAAAGATCCTGAACCGATATTGGAAGTCATCAATGGGCCGGGGATTGAGATCCTCTATTCGCGCCATTACCACGAGTACGATGTTTATTTCGTTTTTGATGATCCAACCCAGGGAACCCTGCGTTATCGCGAAGACGAGTACATCGATGAGAATGATGAGATCACAAAGGTTCGCTACCGGCTGACGATGATCGGACCCACCAGAGAACGCCAATTCGAAAGCGATGTTTTGCTTTCGCGCAGCCGATATTATGCGCCTGCAGTACATAGTCTGCGCTTTTACAGGGAATACTTTAATCCAACCGGTGAAGTCGCCATCGAGAAACATCGTTTGCGATGGCGCATCATCTTCCAAGGAACGGAACTCTATGTCAACCTCGACCGCGTTGATGATCCACCACTTGGGCATTTTCTTGAGGTGAAAAGCCGCACCTGGAGCCGCAGGGATGCTGAGCACAAAGCGATCGTTGCAAGAGAGGCGATGAACTTTTTGGGTACAGCCCCGCAGAAAATCCTAACCCAGGATTATTTTGAAATCATAAACAAAGATTAAGTTACTATGGATGCCTCATTATCCTTCGCCACTGAAATCGCCATTCATGCCGGAAAGCAGCTGCTGAGCTATTTCAAACCCAATGGTTCTTATACAAGTGTAAAAGAAGACTACAGCGTGGTCACGGAAGCCGATCTGGTCGCAGACCAATTTATCGCGGAAGCCATTCAAAAAGAATATCCGGAAGATGCACTGATCAGCGAGGAACTCCAGCCAACCATTGGTGAGGTGAAATCTCCGGTCTGGGTAGTGGACCCTTTGGACGGAACGACGAATTTCAGTTTGGGGATGCCCATCTGGGGAGTTTCTATTGCGCGAGTCCAACAGGGTTGGCCGGTCCTGGCTGTAATTTATTTCCCGGTCTTTGACGAGCTTTTCACCGCGCAGTTATCTTCAGGAGCTTATCTGAATGGGGAGAGGATCCATACCCGACCTCCGATCCCTGGTCAACCGAACTCTTTCTTCTCTTGCTGCACGCGCACCCACCAACAATATGAGGTAAGCATTCGTTATAAAACACGCATTTTTGGGTCTGCCTGTTACACATTGTGCGCTGTGGCACGCGGTATGGCGGTTATCGGGTTTGAAGCCACACCAAAAATTTGGGATATCTCTGCTGGCTGGTTGCTGCTCAAGGAAGCTGAAGGAATGGTTGAGATCGTAACTGGCGAGCAACCCTTCCCGCTACAAGCGCACAAAGATTACCGGTTGCAGAGTTTCCCCATTCTATCAGCGGCGAATTCTGATCTGCTGTCCATTGCCAGGCAGCAGATCAAACCCAAATCGATCTCGTCATAAAAATGGGATGGACTGGGAAGCCATTTGACCTCCCAGTTGTTATTTATTCCAAAATCTGACCAGCTTGTATTTGATGAGTCTTTTGTTACCGATTACGGACATGCTATCCGTTCTATTTGTGCCCCCTCGGAAGCTGAACTCACACTTGTTGAACTGAAGGGCTGTTGGAAGAAGGTATTTTGGAAATCGAATTTCCGGATCGTCCACAAATTTATATTCCCTTGGTATTCCAGTAATGCTTGAGTTATAAAGCCAACGCCTAAACGGTGATCAAAACACCGACTGGCGAATATATTCACTCAGCTGGCGCGCCCGTTGGGGGGCATCACCGAGATAGCGGCTGGTGTCGAACAACTGCCTAAGACCATCTGCGCTTAGGTATTCCAAGAATTCAGGTTCCTTGCAGACCAGCTCGATTAAAGTATTCTCCTCCCCGATCTCTATCGACTGCCATGCCCCCATCGAGAGCTCGCGCAAGCGCTCGTGCATCTTCTGGCGATCCGCACCAGCCTTGCTCAATGCCATCAAGACTCTTTCAGTACCTGCGAAAGGGGCGAATTGATCTAAATTTCGCTGCATGGCAGCTTCGTTCACCTGCAGTCCATCCACTATGCGTTGTGTGGTAATGAGCAATTCATCTGCGATCAAAAAAGCTTCAGGCAGAGCAGTGCGGCGATTGGCAGAGTCGTCCAAGGTTCTTTCTAGCAGGGAATGCGCGGCGTTGTCCCAAGCCAGACGAGGCAGCTGCGCTAAAGCGCGCGCCAAAGAGTCGATTTTCTCCGCATTGATTGGGTTGCGTTTAAACGGCATGGCTGATGAGCCGACCTGCATTGCTGAAAAAGGTTCGCCAAGCTCTCCAATAGTGGGAGATGCCAAGAGGCGCAGGTCAAATGCGAATTTATACAGTGATCCCCCTAATCCTGCCAGGGCGCTCATAATTCGATAATCTTGCTTGCGCGAATATACCTGCGTCGTGATCGAGAAGAAGGGTAGATCAAGTTTCGCGGAGAGGCGAGCTTCGAACTCAGCCAGATTCTCTGCCCCAATCAACTGACCAAAGGAAGCCCCACTTCCCACTGCGCCCTTGAAACCTTTGCCCCTCAATAATCTTCTGGCACGGATGATATCTTCCCAATCCAACAACAATTCATGTGCGTAGACAGCCAGACGGTAACCGAGAGTCGTCGGCTCAGCAGGCTGGAGGTGAGTAAATCCCATTATTGGTGTCTCTGACCAAGTCTCGATTTTTTCTGCCAGCGCGATCAGTATAGGTCTCAGATCCTCTAGGATTAAATCAAGAGATTCACGCAGCCGAAGAACTTCAGCATTGTCCTCGATGTCTGTCGAGGTAGCACCTAAATGTAGAGAACCTCCACCAACCAGCGATTGATCAGCAAATGTCTTCAGCTCTGCCATCAAATCGTGGTGTATCTCAGCTTCGATTTCCAAGGCGCGCTGAATATCGATCTGGTCAGCGTGTTGGTTTATATCATCGACCTGCTCGGGAGAGATTAGGCCGTATTCAGCCTGTACTTCTGCAAGGGATGCCCAAACTAAACGCCATAAACGTCGCTTATTGACTTCGCTCCAAATATGGCGCATTTCATTTGAGCCATAGCGCCAGGAAAACGGGGAGAGATAATTTTCGAACTCATCCATATTGAAATATCCTTTCGTTAATCACCAGGATTATTATACTGATTTGCTCAAGTCTTGAGAAAAAATCCCTCTTTGAACACACGTTTTTGTAATTTGCAGAAACCTCCGATGGTGGCTATAATCAACAAACAGCAATTAAAAACATAATCGATAATAGCCGGAAAATCTCGCGGAAGATCAAAATGCAACTCAAGAACCATGATTTACTGCAGTATTTCAGGGTGATCCACAGATGATGAGCCTAGATAACAATATTTCAACAGGTTTAAACCTCCAAAAAGGCACCAGACTGGCTGATCGCTACTTAATCCAGGATGCGATCAGCAACAGCTCATTGAGCACGATATATCGCGCTCGCGACCTGCACTTTCCTAATATTATCAAACTGGTAGCGGTCAAGGAGCTCATCAATCCTGCAACTGACTCTCAAGTCCAAGAAATGAACATAGGAAAATTTGAGCGCCAAGCCAATTTACTGGCCACTCTTACTCATCCAGCAATTCCACGCGTATTGGATTATTTCACTCAGGGAAAACACTCTTACTTGGTCTTTGAATTTGTGCATGGCGAAACTCTCGAATCCATCTTAGGTAAATCAGAGGGATACTTACCAGAGGATGTTGTAATACAATGGGCAATTGGACTGTGTGAAGTCCTTCAGTACTTGCATACCCATCAACCCGAACCAATCATATTCCAGAACTTAAAGCCAGCGAATGTTATGCTTAACCAGCATGGTCAGTTGATTTTGATCGATTTTGGCATCGCCACTTCCTTTCAAAATGAGGTAGCAGGGGACATGGAAGGCCAACAAGGATACTTGCCACCGGAGCATATTCAGGGGGAGGTCAATGCTTCAGTAGATATTTATTCATTAGGTGCAACCATGCATCACCTGCTCAGCGGAGGAGATCCTCGCGCAACGTCTCAATTACCCGTTGATCAACGATCCATAAGCAGGATCAACCCTGACATCTCCCCTGAATTAGAAGAAATTGTGGATAAAGCACTTCAATATTCACCTTCAGATCGTTATCAAAGTGCAGAAGAAATGAAATCAGCCCTATTAGAGTTTATTGGCAGATCGGATTCCAGGCAATTAACCCCCCAATATGATGCTGTATTCCCAATCGCCGAGAATGCGATTCAACCGATCTGGACATATGTATGCGATGATGAAATTCGGGGTACCGCCACATGTGATCGAGGTATTGTCTATTTTGGTTCATACGACAAACACTTGTATGCGTTTAATATCGAGTCTGGAAAATTGCTTTGGAAATACTTTGCGGATGGAGGTATCGTCAGCAAACCGGCAATCGTGGAGGATTCTGTATTTTTTGGTTCAGAAGATCATCGCCTGCATGTCATCTCTGCTCGATCAGGCTCTCTACAGTGGACATATTATACCGATGGACCTGTTAGATCTTCCCCATTTGCGGCTCATGGTCATCTCTTTATTGGCTCAGATGATGCAGCCGTACATGCAATCAACATTCGTGGTGGTCGCGGTATATGGAAAACCGAAACCGATGGTGAAATTCGATCATCGCCATATGTAACCGAGGACTCGGTTTTAGTCGGAAACGAAGCTGGTGAATTATACTGCCTTGACTTTCGCGGTGGAATTAAATGGCGATTCAAAGCTAAACGGGCGATCACTTCATCTCCCACGGTTACCGATAATCTGGTTTTATTTGCTTCATTGGATGCTCGTATTTATGCTTTGGATTTAAAGACCGGGGTACAAGTATGGACCTTTGGAATGGATAAAGGCTCTATCTCAACTTTATATGTCGCAGATGGATTAGCCTTCACTGGTGCTATCGATGGTAATATATACTGCATAAGTCTCAGCTCAGCCAAAGAAGTATGGCGATTTTCGACCGGGCACCAAGTAACAGGATCACCGATCATCCATAACGATGGTCTTTATTGCGGTTCAGTGGATGGTTATCTTTACTGTTTGGATCATCAAACCGGTCAACTTCATTGGAAGTTCAAGACTGACAAACCGATCACAGCTACACCGGCTGTGTTTGGGGATATCATTTTAATCGGCTCGACGGACAAACGGTTCTATGCGTTGCCTGTGAAGGCACTCCACTGAGGATAAGAGATCAGGTATTTATTGATGACAAATTTTTTTAATGAATTATTTGGTAATAGTAACAAGAAAACAGAATCTCCTTCGGAACGAAGGACCTCTGATCAACCCACACAACCTCAAGAATCTCATGAGTCCACTAATGCTGATATCAAAAAGGATGACGATCCGGCAATGTACGAAGTAGGAATGGGAAGTTCTGTTGGTTTGCAGCGTGATCACAACGAAGATGCATTATTCGCCACCACCAGCAAATTAGTCACTGAAAGCACAAATCACCCATTTGGTTTATATATTGTTGCAGATGGTATGGGAGGTCATGTACATGGAGAAAAAGCCAGCGAGGTGGCTATCCGTGCTATGGCAAACCATGTACTCACAAAATTGTTGCCACCTTTCCTGGGCACTCCCGCTGGGGATCTTGAAGTACCTGAACAAGATATCATGAATGATGGTATCCTTTCAGCCCACCAGGCCATTATTGAGCATGCCTCTGGAGGTGGATCGACGCTGACAGGTGTGCTCCTGCGAGGAGAGCAGATGACGATCGCCCACATCGGTGATAGCCGCGCTTATGAAATGCAACCCAGTGGAGAGATGAAGCTGCTAACCACCGACCATTCTCTGGTGAAACGATTGGAGGATCTGGGGCAAATCACCTCAGATGAAGCGGCTAGCCACCCCCAGCGCAATGTTCTATATCGCGCTTTAGGTCAGTTAGAATCGATAAATGCTGAGGTGATCTCCTCACCTGTCCCGAAGTCCGGAAATCTGGTTATCTGCTCAGATGGGCTGTGGGGATTGGTATCTGATGAGGAGATCGCAGCAATGGTATTATCAGCAGACTCTGCTCAGCAGGCCAGCAAGAATCTTGTGGAGGCGGCTAACGCTGCCGGCGGCCCCGATAATATCTCTGTGATCGTAATCCGAATGCCCGATTGACTTCAACTTATGCAAGAATTTGTTGTCTCAACGAATTTCATTCGACAAGGAACTCGAATATGTCGTTCTCAGTTGTAATCCACGTCCTAAATGCAGAACCGATTCTCGGTGAAGTTGATGAACTCCCCTCTCCTTCAGATAACATTATCACGGTTCATAATCCTCGTCGAAAAGATGGCAAAGAGATCAACTACATCGAGGAACAAGTCTCCACGGTTATTTGGCCATTAGAGAAAATCAGCTTTATTGAGATACTTCCCAGTCAAGAATCAGAAGAAGAAATTATTGGATTTGTCAGGGAGAAATAAGATGCCCGAGAGTCTCAAAGATAGAAGAATTTTGGTTGTAGATGACGAAGAACGAATGGTGCGTTTTATCCGATTAAATTTAGAACATGATGGCTTCCAGGTGTTCGAAGCTTATAACGGGAATCAGGCCATTAACCAGATTCGCAGCAACCTGCCTGATATAGTCCTGCTAGATGTGATGATGCCAGATATTGATGGCTTCGAAGTGTTGCGCATGGTGCGCGAATCCAATACAGTACCGGTGATCATGCTAACCGCCAAAGGGGAAGAAGAAGATCGCGTGCGAGGACTTGAGATGGGTGCAGATGACTATATAACCAAACCTTTTAGTCCCCGCGAATTGGTCAGCCGGGTTAGGGCTGTATTGCGCAGGACTGAAATGTCCGATGCCAGCACACATGGTCTGATCGAGGTTGATGAAAGATTGAAGCTCGATTTCGACCGCCACGAAGTCTGGGTAGAAGGCGAGCTGGTAAAACTTCGTCCCACCGAGTACAGGCTGCTGTACCACTTGGTGAAAAACGCTGGATGGGTGCTCACTCATGACCAGATCTTGACCAAGGTCTGGGGTTATGAATATCGCGATGAACCTCACTATGTGCGTCTATATATTAACTACCTGCGCCAAAAAATCGAAAAAGATCCAGCGAATCCGAAATATATCCTCACCGAAAGGGGAGTAGGCTATAGATTTATCGATTTTCGCCGGGATAAAGCGCTTTTAACACAAGAATAAGGTTGGAGGAATATACTTCGCGGTACTCAAATTGGGAAGAAATGAGTGCGAATACACCATAACTAATTCAGACCTTGCCAGTCAACAAAGTCTGGGCTATACTCTCGCAAGAGGACAGCCAAATAATGACCAAGCAACGCATATTATTGGTAGATGACCATGAGGTAGTTCGCTTAGGTTTAAAATCCCTACTCGACCGCCATCCTGAATTTGATGTTGTTGCCGAAGCAAGCAATGCTCGCGAGGCGATTGAACGAACAGCAGCTTATACACCAGATGTTGTCGTCATGGACATCCGCTTACCTGGCGGGTCAGGGATCGAGGCCTGTGAAGAGATCGCAACAAAATATCCGGATACAAAGGTAATTATGTTGACCTCATACGCAGAGGACGAGATGCTCTTCTCAGCAATTCGTGCAGGTGCTTCTGGGTATGTATTAAAACAAATCGGCGGGGAGGATCTCGTGCGCGCTATTGAGGCAGTTGGTCGTGGGGAAGCACTCCTAGATCCAGCAGTGACACAGCGAATCTTTCAAGAGGTGCGGAAAGCCGCCAAGGAAGAAGAAGCTTCGGCTTTTTCTGCATTAACCCAACAGGAACGCCACGTGCTGCTCTTGGTTTCAGAAGGAAAAACCAATCGTGAGATTGCAAAAGCCCTTTTCCTGGGAGAAGGCACGGTGCGCAACTATGTCAGCAGCATCCTTTCAAAGCTGGGGGTGAGCAATCGAGCTGAAGCTGCGGCTTATGCAGTTGAACACAACTTAAGGGATTACCTCTAATTCACCCCTTTTCTTGCAGCCTGATTTAAATTCACTTAATCGCACGAAAGGCTTCTCTTATTAAGACAAGGAAACTGGAATCCCATCACTCTTTCCCCTCCCGACATACCGGACACGGACAGAGCTTACGCAAAAAATCCCAACTGTATATCCCGTAATGGTGTTCATCCTCCCATACTGGTGTGATCCCATAAGTGCCAACCGCTTCGATATCTCTCAGACGGGTTGCAGGAGAATCTTCCTCTGGTACATCAAAAACTCCAGGATTGGGTTCAGCACTCATATTCGCATGTCCACCGCGACACTCAGCACACGGACATGCTTCCCGCAATAATGAAAAGGAGTACTCACTCGTATGACCATCATTCCAGTTGATTGTTATCCTGCGAATCTGACGATCAGCAGTGATCCCGGTCGGTTTTAACTTGTCCATGTCTTGTAACTCCTCAAATTAGGCAATAAACGTTCACAGATAAGGATGATAACTTGAACACATTAAGGATTTTGAACCACTGCCAGATAGTTAGACACCGCCCATCCGCGGCGCGATTCATCAAACGGTCCCACTAAATACCACCAGGAGAAACCATCTACTTGTTGAGGTCCATCTTCCACTAAAAATACCTCGGCTTCCACACCTAGCAACCTGACATCATTATCCAATCCAGGCAAAGTTCGCAAGCGCAGTCCATCCCCCCCTGTACCAAAGACTTGAACATAAGCGCCAACAGCGAGGTCGCCTGGAGGAGGTGGCGGCAGATCTGTGATCTCAGTAGTCGCACCTGGAGTCTCCACAATTGCTGGGGTTGTAGTGGGCAAGGTTAGCGTGGCAGTTGGCAATGGGATCACAGTTATCGCCGCGGTCGGTAAACCACCAACGGATTGGGGCGGGCGAGTTAACCAAAGTAACAGCAAAGTCGCGATCAACAAAGCGGCACCGAAACCCACTGCGCCAACTACGATCCAGGGGTCAAGAAAAAATCGGATCACATCCCGCATTTGTGTCTGACCTTCATCGCAGCATCAATCAACCAGGAAGAAACCAAGGGCAAGGATTATATAGATCACGAGCAGTTCCACACCCTCCAGCCAGTTCGATTCACCATCTTCAGATACAAGAGCTGTTATAAAAACGCCCGCGATCAGTGCCACCAATTCAAGCGGGTTGAAGATCAATTGTAGTGGATTTCCAAACAACAAACTGATGAAAACCAGGATAGGAGCAACAAATAAGGCGATTTGCAGGCTGGAGGATACCGCGATCTCCACACTAAGGTCCATCTGGTTGCGAGCGGCTACCTGTACTGCAACCAGGTGTTCAGCGATATTGCCAATTAATGGGATGAGGATTATACCGAGAAAGAATTCTGAGATGCCCAATCCAGCCATTACCGGCTCGATCGAGCTAATCAGAAGTTCACTGGCGATAACAACCCCAATTGTCGCCAGCGCTAAAATGAGTAAGGCATTTCGAACTGACCATGCAGGTTCGTGTAAAGCTTTCTCAGCGGGTTTATGAGATAACGGCGATCCATCGAACTTGAAACTATATAGCAATGCCAGCACATACAATGTGATCATGATCGCTGCTGTACCTAGACTGAGGGCTTCAACACGAATCGATTCCGGGTTGCTAATATAACCACTGAATATAGAAGGGATCACTAGGGCGATAACCGCCAAGACTAACAGAATTGCGTTCCGGCTTGCCTGGCGACGATCGAAGGATTGAATGCCATGACGCACCCCTCCAACTAACATGGATAATCCCATGACCAGCAATAAGTTTCCCAGAATCGAACCAGCGATCGATGCTTTGACCAGTTCCAAAAGACCTTCTCGAATAGCAATAATGGTAATGATCAGCTCTGCCGCATTCCCTAAGGTGGCATTCAGTAAGCCTCCAATGCGGGGATTGGTGCGGGCTGCCAAAGATTCTGTACCTTCACCAATAAAATATGCCAAGGGGATAATGGCTATCGCCGAGAGTACGAATATCCACAGCGATCCCCAATTAAGATATCTGGCAGCGATGGCCAATGGCAATGCAAGTAATAAGATGGATAATGGTCTACGAATTATCGACGATAGGATGGTTTTCACTGCAATGTCTCCCCTGTGATATTAAACAATGAGTGCGCAGCCTGATCAGGGATCAAGACATTTAATCCCTGGGATACCACTTTGATTGTAACCTGTTCACCGCCGAACTCGGGTTCTCCATCCATTTGAATATATACTTGGGAATCTGACTCTATGCTGATCTCATTGAATGGCACACAACGAACCCGAGCAGAATTCACATGTTGTCCAGACCAAAGTAACCATGCTTGGTGGAGCACATCTTCCATGTTCTCCCCCTCAAACAGCCATAATTCCATCAAGCCGTCGTCCAGCTTTCCTTGGGGAGAAATAGTCGCTAACCCACCCGCGTATAAGCGTATATTACTTACGACTGCTAACATGAATTTACCATCAATGAGCTGGTTCTCAGTGAATACGCGCAGATTGATTCCACGCCATTGGCTGGCATTCCACAATGCACTGGCCGCATACCTGACCAGTGTAAAATTCTTCTCCCATTGTTTTCTCGGTTCGATGCGATGAACGATAAATGCATCCAAACCTATACCTGCCCATAAAAGGAAATACTTATCATCACACAATCCGACATCCACACGATGGATACTCCCATGAGCGATCCGGTGAGCGCTTTCTTCTAATGCCATCCAGCGCGTCCAACTCAATCCCGGCAAACTGAGCTCTTGTGCCCAAACATTCGCAGTCCCCGCAGGTAGAACACCCAATGCAGTATCTGTCCCAACCAGACTGGGAAGCGCTTTATTGAGCGAACCATCACCACCGACCACGATGACAGCATCCAATTTTTCACGAACTGCCTGGTGAGCCAGTTGAGAGATTTGGCTTCCATCAGTGGTAGTTTCGATATCTACGCCCCAACCGTGGTTAATAAGAATACGCGCTGCACGCTCAGTCAATATCCTAGAGGGATAACGACCAGCAACGGGATTGTATATCAACAAGGTGTTTGGCATAGTTCAAACCAGTTATTTTCAAGCAATTAATAGGTGCTCATAAAACTGTGTACCAGCAAATGATGATGAACAGATTTTACTCGAATTTAGCAATTTCTTGAGTGGTACAATTCCGATACTATTCATTTAGAACAACCTCATGGCTGATATAGCTCTGCTAAAGGATCGCTACCAGATTGAAGAAACACTAGGCAAGGGGGGGATGGCCATTGTGTACCGGGCACGCGATCTGACCCTGGAACGTACTATCGCCATCAAGGTATTACGCCAGGATTACTCTGCGGACCAATCCTTTCGTGAGCATTTTCGCCAGGAAGCGAAGGCAGCTGCCAATCTTTCCCACCCCAACATCGTCACAGTCCATGATTTCGGATTCGATGCCGAGCGTCTGTTTATCATCATGGAGTATGTTCCCGGAGAGGATCTTAAACAGATGCTTGAAGAAAACGGACAATTCGGAGTTGAGGAGACAATTTCGCTGATGAGCCAGGCTTGTGCTGGAGTTGGTTATGCTCACCGCGCGGGGTTGGTTCATTGTGATATCAAACCCCAAAACCTGTTGATCACCCCTGAAAAGCGGCTCAAAGTGCTAGATTTCGGCATCGCTCGTGCACTTGCATCTATCCATCCAGAAGAGAAGGCTGAGGTAGTATGGGGTTCACCACATTATTTCTCACCAGAACAGGCTGCAGGAAAAGCCCCCTCACCGGCTTCGGACGTGTATTCTTTAGGTGTGATCATGTACGAGATGTTAACCGGTCAACTTCCATTTACCGCCCCCTCTTCAACTGAGCTGGCTAGGATGCACAGAGAAGAACCGCCACCAAGTCCCCGGCAAATAAATCCTGAGATTCCAGTTGACCTCGAGCAAGTATTATTTAAGGTTCTTTCTAAAGAACCGGCCGCCCGTTATCGAACTGCCGATCAGTTCGGACGCGTCCTGACTACTCTTTTACAATCTCGTCCCTCATCTGTTGAAGCGCCCGCCATAACATCTGCCAGCGCCCAAGTGGATTCTAGTTCAACCCAACCATACGAGACTCCTGCTGTCTCCACCATAGCAAGCGCATTGTCTCAGAAGGAAGATCCGCTTGAGATTGACTGGATTACAATTCTCCTAGCGTTGCTGGCACTGGTCGCTGTCGGAGGTCTAATACCCCTCTTCATATGGGTATATTTTAGTTATTATCCCCCAATCCCCTAGTATTTCCCCGAGCTGCAAATCCTGATACCCTTGCCATATACCCTTCCCCCGGGTATCATTCGGGTGCAAGAAACTTGATCGCAGATCAATAGCCAGTTAAAACAAAAATCACGGCAAAGCCGCGATTTATTCTCAGTGAAATTGGTTAAATATAACGCTAATTACTGTCTAAATGCAACAATTAACTTGTTTTTACCATTGTCCGGATGCACTTTGTGCACATGACCTTGCGAACTTTACGTCCCTCATCAAATATAGTGATCCTTTGAAGATTTGGACGAAATGTACGCCGGGTGGCTTTCTTAGACCAGGGACGATTACGACCAAAAGTCGTCTTTTTCCCACAATTCTCACACTTTGCCATCTGACACGATCCTTTCTGGACGTTTTGATTGTGCGAAGCAGTGATTGAGGAGCTCTTTTCGTACTGAGGAATACGCTAATCTTTAGTTCACACTGCTCAAATTCAATATATCCAGCTCAAATCTTGTATTGAGCCGAGCAATATTACCATAAATCGTATCTCCTTACAAGTTAAGTTGTTAAACCTATAGAGGATAACTATGACCGGCGAAACCACCCCAATCGGTAGCATTCATGTCTCTCCACGGGCTGTAGCCACCATCACATACCAGGCAGCCCTAGAATCTTACGGCGTCGTTGGTTTAGCACCCAAAAATTTGATAGATGGGCTTACCAACGTGATTGCTAAAGATCCAACTCATGGAGTCGATGTCCACTACGATGGAGAAAATATCATCATCGATATGTACATCGTTATCGAGTATGGTACCCGGATCAAATCTGTTGCCAGCAGCGTCGCTAACACAGTTAGATTTCATGTTGAGAAAGCATTGGGAATGCCAATCAATCAAGTTAACGTGCATGTGAGCGGGTTGCGAATCAGTGATCTGGATTAAGCGAATTCGAGAATCGCTCCAATTTGGAATTGATTGAATGAATGCCGAAGCTCAAAATCTATACCAAAAGAGACGCCAGGAAAGATTCCGTAGTGCACCCATTGATGGACAAGCACTAAAAGTTTTGATCGGCGCTGGTCTGACCTGGTTGAGAACCAATCAAGAGATCGTCAATGCCCTAAACGTTTATCCTGTGCCAGATGGTGATACGGGGATCAACATGGTGCTTACCATGCAGTCGGCATATGATGAGATCGCCAACTCACCAGAACACAATTTTGGGAAAATGATCCATTCTGTTGCACATGGCGCTTTGATGGGTGCTCGCGGTAATTCAGGGGTGATCCTCTCCCAGATTTGGCGGGGATTAGCGCATGGGATGGATGAAAATGAGATCTTGGATGGTCAATCATTGGTAAGTTCCTTTGCCGAAGCGCGTGATGTAGCTTATAAAGGTGTTGTTCGACCGGTTGAAGGGACTATCCTGACCGTTGCCAAAGATATCGCAGCTGCCGCAGAGATCGCCCTAGAGGATACTAATGATCCGATCAACATATTAGAACGAATTGTCCTCGCTGCAGATGAATCAGTTGAGAGAACTCCAGAATTGCTCGATGTCTTGAAAAAAGCTGGTGTAGTCGATGCCGGAGGTAAAGGCCTATTCTATATACTGGAAGGGATGCTGCGTTACATCAATGGACAATCCCTGGACGCCCCACTCACCAGGGTCCAGCCCCTCTCTGAATTATCACTTGAAGACACAATTGAGACCATCGAACCAGGCCAGGATTATGAAGTCGTGGTTGATTTTCGTCCAGACACCCCTTTGAACCTGGAAACGTTCTACAACCAGTTGGAAGAAATTGGTACCTCAATCCAAGTTGGTGAGGGCGAAGGCATTTTCCGTATGCACATTCATGTACCGACTGACAAGCGCTACGAACCCATCGATTACACCATGTCTCTTGGTACCATCACTAAAGTATACATTGAGAATCTGATCGAACAAATGGAAGAGATCGAGCGCAATCGCCGGAATAGTAAGGTACAACTCTCACCAGTTGAGCCAAACCAGATTGCAGTAATCGCAGTCTCTCCTGGCCTTGGTATCTCACGCGTATTTGCCAGCTTAGGAGCTGCTGGGATCGTCGAAGGTGGACAAACGATGAATCCCAGCACAGAGGATATCATTGATGCTTTTGAGAACCTACCTACAGAAAAGGTTATCATCCTGCCCAATAATAAGAATATCATCATGGCCGCCCAATCCGCGGCGGAATTAACAGTGAAGACTGTGGCGGTGATACCCTGCAAAACGATCCCACAGGGACTATCTGCCATGTTTAGGCTTGATCCAGATGGTGATTTCGAGGAAGTTAAGGGTGAGATGCTTGAAGCTATCGAAGAGGTTGAGACTGGCGAGATCACAACTGCGATCCGCACAACTATGGTCGATGATATAAATGTTAAGGAGGGTGAAATCATTGCATTGCTCAACGGCAAATTGGTTCTTGCGACCAAATCTCTCGAGGAGTCATGTCTCGGCCTATTGAACAAAGCGAATGCCAGCCAATATGAATTGATCACTCTCTTTTACGGAGCGGATATATCCAAACAGGAAGCAAATCACATCGCCGATACCATCCGCGCAACCTATCCCAATTTGGAAATCGAGCTGCAGGATGGTGGTCAGCCTCATTATCAATTCATACTTTCAATTGAGTAACAGTAAAGAATGCGGGGATTAAGGAAAATTCGCCCTGAGGAGCGAAATTATTATGTATTCGAATTTTACCAATTCGACATCAAGCAAATCGTTCTGTTAATTCCCTCTGAAGTTCCCCATCCTTTTAAACGGGCTTAAATAATTATGAAAATCGCCCTGGTCACTGACAGTGCCTGTGATATCCCCTATGAGATGGCTCGTAATCACCAAATTAATGTAGTTCCTAATATCCTGGTGATTGAAGGTAAAAGTGTTGAGGATGATGAGAAATTCTCACGCCAAAAATTCTATGAGGAACTGCCAGATATGGTCACTTTTCCGACAACCTCAACGGCTTCAGCGGGAAGATACCAGGCTTTGTACCAAAATTTACTAGACAGCGGCTTCGAGCAGATCGTCTCCATTCATGTCTCTCACCACTTGAGCGGAATCTTCAATGCGGCCAGCACTGCAGCACAATCATTCGCTGGACAGGTGCACGTAGTAGACAGCCTGCAAGTTACTCTCGGATTGGGATTTCAGGTCCTTGAAGCTGCAGAAGCAATCGCTGATGGCGCTTCTCTTGACTCTGTCCTAGCGCTTCTCAACCAGATTCAGGGAAGGGTGCGCTTGATCGCCATGCTAGATACGCTTGAATATATCCGGCGCAGCGGGCGTGTTTCCTGGGCACGTGCCAGTCTGGGCACTTTATTGAACCTAAAACCATTCATTGAGGTTAAAGATGGATTAGCGATCAGCTTGGGTGAGGTACGTACTCGCAGAAAGGGGATCGCTCGCTTAGAGAAGTTAATGCAAACCGTACGACCATTAAAAAGATTCGCGCTTCTGCATACGAATGCTGAAGACGATGCCCGGCAGATATTGGAGGCCTATGCACCCCAAATGGCAACCCAACCTCTTCTTGTGAACGTGACAACTGTCATCGGAGCGCATGTAGGACCAAATGGTCTCGGGTTTGTGGCGCTTTATCAGGACTAATAGCCCTTTTTACGAGATCTTACTGGTAAAATACCCCCGATGAAGCCTTCATTAATAAAACTACAGAAGTTTTTTAAATTGGAAGCTGAACGCGGTTACGACGACCGGGCAGTATTGGGTGGTCTGGCACGTATGCTTGAACCATGGGAAGCAGAAGCCAGGGTAGATGGCTTGCCAGACGATCTCATTTCCGCAGTTAACTCGCGACTGAGAGATTATCATCGTTTGAGCCCAAGCTCACGTGAGGAAGCGTTGCAAGGATTATGGCGAAGAATTCAAGCTGAGACGGATACATTGCCACTCCCAGAAGAACTTACCAGCGAACCCCCATTACCTCATCCTGAGATCGACGAGCTTGAAGTGGGTGAATCCCAAAGTGTAGAGATCGATATCACTGTCGAGAGAGTGGAGGAACGTCATATACCTGATCTTCCACCCGATGCAAAAACAAAACCTGCGGAAAAGCCCAGTCAAACTGACCCCTTGACTGCTCCAGTAGACGTGCTGCCCGGTGTGGGACCCCGACACAGCAAAACGTTGCAGAGACTTGGTCTTGAGACATTGGAAGATATGCTCTATTATTTTCCACGTCGCTATGATGATTATTCCCAATTGAAGCCGATTAACCGTCTAGATTATGGAGAACAAGTGACAGTGATCGGTACCGTTGAATCCACATCCTCGCGCAAAGTTCGTAATGGGCGCGTTCACATCACTGAATCCGTTATCAGCGATGGAACCGGAAACCTGCGGGTTACCTGGTTCAATCAGCCCTGGATCTCCAAAAAAATAAGAAATGGTACCCAGGTTGTCCTTTCCGGAAAAATCGATCAATATCTTGGGCGACTAACCATGAACAGTCCCGAGATCGAACAGATTGATCAACAAAACTTGCACACAAATCGTATTGTGCCTGTTTACCCGCTGACAGCAAATATCACCCAACGTTGGTTGCGCCGGCTAATGTACAGGGTTGTAACCCATTGGGCGCCCCGTCTTGATGATCCCTTACCACAGAACCTGTGTAAGGAGGATGGACTTATAGATTATTCGACTGCAATCCACCAGGTTCACTTTCCTGATTCTATGAAGCAGCTTGAGGCATCACGTCATCGCCTAGCATATGAAGAAATTTTTTTCCTGCAGCTTGGCATGTTGAATCAAAAGCAGAACTGGAGAAAGCGACAGGCACGGGTATTTGAAACCCCATTGGATTGGATAAACGCCCAGAAAGCTGCATTACCATTTCAACTCACTTCCGCTCAAGAACACGCCTTGGTGGAAATTCGCTCAGATCTTGCCAGCGGACATCCGATGAACCGTTTATTGCAAGGTGATGTTGGTTCCGGAAAAACCATCATTGCCGCCTTGGGGATCGCTATGGTTGTCAGGCATGGTCCTCAGGCAGCCATTATGGCTCCCACAAGTATCTTGGCTGAACAGCATTATTCCAGCATGCGACAATTGTTAGATGGGATTCTGTCCGAAGAACAAATCCGATTATTGATCGGCGCCACTCCTGAATCCGAGAAACAAGAAATCCGGGATAAATTAGCCTCAGGAGAGATAAAATTAATCATCGGCACCCATGCTTTGATCGAAGAACCGGTGGCCTTCGCTGATCTTCAACTGACCATCATCGACGAACAGCACCGCTTTGGAGTAGACCAACGTGCTGCATTGCGGGCCAAAGGAAGTAATCCTCACCTTATGGTGATGACAGCAACGCCCATTCCACGTTCACTTGCCCTTACTGTTTATGGTGATCTCGATCTATTGGTCATGGATGAATTGCCGCCTGGTCGGCGAGTCATCGAAACACATATTCTGCTGCCTCGCGAGCGAGAAAGGGCCTACACAATGATCCGTAATCAGATCTCCCAAGGCTGGCAGGCCTTTATCATCTATCCACTGATCGAAGAGATCGAAGCGGAGTCTGAGCAGGATGAGATAACAGGAAATAAAGCAGCAGTTGATGAGCACATCCGTCTGCAAAGTGATGTTTTCCCAGAATTCAATCTGGGTTTATTGCATGGACGGTTGAAACCAGCTGAAAAAGAACAAGTCATGGCACGTTTCAGGGATGGTGAATACCAGATTTTAGTATCCACATCGGTTGTTGAAGTCGGTGTAGATATTCCAAATGCTACCGTGATGCTGATCGAAGGGGCAAACCGTTTTGGACTGGCACAATTGCATCAATTTCGCGGACGAGTCGGTCGAGGTCAAGAACAATCATACTGCATATTAATACCTGAAACAGACAACGCGGCAGAAAATGAACGCCTGGCAGCAATGGCTACAACAAATGATGGATTCATCTTGGCGGAGATCGATCTTGACCAACGCGGTCCCGGCGATTTCCTTGGAACACGACAATCAGGCTATGCGAAACAATTACGCATGGCAACATTAACAGATGTACAATTAATAGAAAAAGCCCAACAGTCAGCAAAGAAATTGTTTGATAAGGATCCGGAATTGCTTCTACCTGAACACCAGGCCCTTGCCCTGACACTTTCAAAATTCTGGGGTCAAGATGGAGGAGGGCTGCCAGCCGACATCAGTTAATCGGCTGATGGCCCATTATTTGCAACCAATTTTCAGAGAGGTATCATGGTTCGAGCTGTAGTACCTGGAACATTTGACCCAATTCATTATGGACACATCGATATCATCCAACGTGCGACGAACCTTTTCGATGATGTCATCGTCGCGGTGTACGATCGACCTCTGAAATCGCTGCTCTTTTCTCCTCAAAAGAGGATTGAACTCGTGGAGCAGGCATTTCCTGATGAGCCTAAGATATCGGTTATGGGTTTTAGCGGATTGACAGTTGAATTCTGCCAGAAAATAGGTGCTCAGGTGATTGTTCGTGGACTGCGCGTATTCTCCGATTTTGAATACGAATTCCGCATGGGCCTTGCAAACCACCGATTGGCACCAACTATCGAGACTATCTCGCTGATCACAAATGAAGACCACACTTTTCTATCCAGTTCAACTGTGCGTGAAATTGCTTCTTTGGGCGGCGATGTGAGCAGTATGGTCCCCGTTCATGTCAAGAAAGCTTTAAATAAACGCTTCGGAGAACTGGGTGATGGTCAGCAAATCGTTCCCACTACATCTATGCGAGATTAATTGTTATCAGTTTTATTTATGTTGGACGACAATTTATCTCCATCAGTTTAAAAACTGGAGAGTAAAATCAAAATAAACTCGACGTTGACGATTCACAATTTTATGAGTAATCTTAAACCAGCTGGACTTCCAAATTGGGAGTCGCTGTTAGTGGAGGAACCCAATGGACATTCTACATTTGATTGATCGTTTGGAAGAACTATTCAACGAAAGCCGTGCGATTCCATTTACCCATAATGTTGTCGTCGACGAAGAAAAGATGCTTGATTTAATTGACCAGATGCGTGTGGCGATCCCCGAAGAGATGAAGAAAGCACAACAGGTACTGACACAGCGCGATCGCATCCTTGCCCAGGCCCAGGAAGAGGCAAACCGGACCCTGGCTTTAGCTCGGGAAAAAGGTGAGCAGCTCATCGAACGCGATTCCATCGTCCAGAATGCTCAATCCTTTGCAGAACAGAAAGCAACCGGTATAATCACCGAAGCTGAACAAACTCGGATTGATGCTGACCATTATGTTATCGAGACCCTGACGCAGCTAGAAATGGAATTAGAACGCTACCTAAACCAGGTGCGGAATGGTATCAACACGTTGAAGGAGACTCACCTGGATTCACAAAAACAAACCTCATCAGAGGGAACTTGATATTAGCACCCTCCCGCGATGGGAGGGTGTTTTCAATTAAGAAGAGGCCAACATGCTAAGACAGCGGTTGAAGATCCTCCAACCATCCACAAGGGCGTTTATCCGGGAAGCTCGCCGAACTTCTGGGTATCGACTGTTCGATTTTTTACACGGTTATGTATACGCGCGTTGGCCCTATCTCTATATTGGCATAGGAAAAGGAGAGCATTCACTCTCCCCAACGGTGGCAAAGATAGCGGTTTTTTTCAATCGATTACTTCTGCCAATATTAAATCAGAATGGTGCGAAGGGTAATTCTCCTAACGAATCATTTGCTGATACTTACCACGGTAAAGTAGTCCCTCTCCAAGCTGCGACCGAATTGGTCACAATTCGAGAAGAAATTAAACTGGAAAACCTGGAGAAGATCATCCCATACAGCAAAGCGCGCGATATTGTACTCAAGAACCCAGAGCACATCATCGCCCTTGAATGCCCATGTCGTTCCTCTAAGAATAACCCCTGTCAACCTCTGGATGTGTGTTTGATCGTTGGCGAACCCTTTGCCAGCTTCATTGCTGAACACCATCCCCGCCGTTGTCGCAGGATCAATTCTGAAGAAGCAGTAGAAATATTACATTCTGAGGAAGAACGCGGTCATGTACACCATGCCTTCTTCAAAGACGCCATGTTAGGGCGTTTCTACGCGATTTGTAATTGCTGTGCCTGCTGCTGCGGGGCGATGGGGGCACACCATCACGGAACTCCCATGTTGGCCAGCTCTGGATATATCAGCATCGTTGATGAAGATCTGTGTATCGGCTGCGGGGATTGTAATGAGTATTGCCAATTCTTTGCCCTCTCATTATTGGATGGTCATGCTGTTGTCGATGCATCATCTTGCATGGGTTGCGGTGTCTGTGTCACCCACTGCACCCAAGAAGCTATTTCCCTTCAACGCGATTCGACCAGGGGCGAACCGCTCGAGATCATGAAATTAATAGACAGCATGATTGAAGCCTAGAATCCGATTCCAATATCATCCATAACTGTAAATTAGCAATTCAGTAAAAAGTGCCTGGCGGGTTATTGACAGCACAAGGATCGCCGATATCCCTTTGATGCATTTCCAGGTTTGCGATAAAATCATATCTCATGTCTTTAAAGATAAAAATGCCTGGAGGAAGAATGGTCTACTTATACAATAAATCAACTGGTGACCTGCTCGGTGAGATCGACGAAAGTGAACTGCAGTATCTGATCGATCAAATGGAAGAAGAATCAATGGAGGACAAGGATTACTCAATCACCAACATGGAGATCGAATACTTTGCGCAACACGGTGCAGATTCCCAACTGGTGACTCTACTCCGCAAGGCTATAGGAGAGCAAAGCGAAGTGATCATCCAATGGACCCGGACAAAAAGAGCCAGATAATTTCACAAGACGATCTCCCACATAATCTTGATCAAGCAAGACTTGCTTGATTTTTTGGGATCAATGACACAAGAATTCAATGCTAAATCCCCGATGATGTATTCCGAACTGGCTGATTGGTTTCACTTGATCACCGACCCGGCGGATTATGCTGAAGAAGCCGAGTTCTATCGCCAAGCTCTGCTCGCAGCATGTGTACATCAGCCGGAGACACTCCTGGAGCTGGGCAGTGGTGGTGGAAACAACGCCTCCCACTTAAAAAACTATTTTCAACTCACTCTGGTCGACCTGTCGCCAGAGATGCTCAACATTAGTTCTGCCTTGAATCCAGAATGCGAGCACATTCAGGGTGATATGCGTTCCGTTCGCTTAGAAAGATTCTTCGACGCGGTGTTTATTCACGATGCCGTGATGTATTTAACCAGCGAAATCGATCTCCGCGCAGCGATGGAGACCGCCTACATTCACTGCAAGCCTGGCGGTGCGTCACTCTTCGCGCCCGACGATGTTTTGGAGACTTTTAAACCTTCCACGGATCATGGGGGGCACGACGGTCAATCCCGTTCCATGCGCTACCTGGAGTGGACGGTAGATCCAGATCCCAGCGACACAACTTTTGTCGTCGATTACGCTTATATACTCAAAAATGGCACGGACGAGGTACGCATCGAAAAAGATCGCCACATTTTGGGGATATTTCCGCGGCAAACCTGGTTATCCCTGCTCGCAGAGACCGGGTTTCAGCCAAAGATGATCTCATTCGAACACAGCGAACTCGAAACTGGCGCTCACGAAGTATTTATCGGCCACAAAAATCTTGAATAGAATGAATAAGAGGATATCTAAATGACGAGAAAACAATGGAAAAACCCCCCTGAGATGCTGATCGACCCAGATAATTCTTATCAGGCAAAAATGGAGACCTCCAGAGGACAGATCGAATTAGAGCTCTACCCCCAACATGCGCCTAAGACGGTCAACAACTTCGTTTTCCTGGCCCAGGAAGGTTATTACGATGGGGTGACTTTTCATCGGGTGATCAATAACTTCATGATCCAAGGGGGCGATCCAACTGGTACAGGCTCCGGCGGTCCTGGCTATAAGTTTGAAGATGAAGTGAAAGGAAATCCACTCAGGCATGAGGCTGGTGTTATATCGATGGCCAATGCAGGTCCCAATACAAATGGGAGCCAATTCTTTATCACCCATTCACCCCAGCCTCATCTGGATGGGAAACACACAGTCTTCGGCAAGGTGATTGAGGGGAAGGATGTGGTTGATTCGATTAAACAGGGTGATCAGATCATAAGTTTGGAGATCAGCTAGGAACAATAGTCCTGACTTTGCTTGTTGATACATGAAAATCAGATCTCCCGTTCCAAACGGGTGAATCTTCTCTCGATCATCCAATCCACAAGTCCAGGAAAAAGGATATTCAACCAAACAACAAAACGCATAGACCAGGGCAGGATCAGGGTCCTCCTGGGATGCTTGGCGATGCTCATGACCCCCTGGGCGACATCTTGCGCGTCCAGCCGTAAAGAAGCGGGGGTTGTACGACCTGTTTTACGTCTGGCACCGGTGTGCTGGCTGAACTCCGTTCTCACGCTCCCCGGATAGATACCAGAAACATGAATACCGAACACTCCCACCTCACGGCGTAAGGCTTCTGTAAACCCCCGTACACCAAATTTGCTGGCTGCATAAACAGTATACGTTGGAGTGGCCACAAAGCCGCCCAACGATACCATGTTAATTATATGGCCCGACCGCTGCTCAATCATATAAGGTAAAACTTCTCTCGAGACCAAGATCGTAGCGATCAGATTGATGCGCAGCTGTGCATCGATATCATTTACAGGATCAAGATCCTCACACCAATCCAAGCGACCAAATCCCGCGTTGTTAAATAAAATATCCAACCGACCGAACCGATCGAGCGTACTGCTCACCAGATTTTTGATGTCCTCAACCCTGGTCAAGTCAGTTCCTACAGCAAATGCTTGCCCGCCTGCACGTTGAATCTCCTGCGCAAGAGATTCCAAACGATCGAGGCGGCGCGCACCCAATGAAACCCGGTACCCTTCCTGGGCAAATAGACGTGCCGTTGCCTCGCCAATCCCTGAGGAAGCTCCGGTGATCAATATGACAGGCTGGATTGTCATAACCGACTCACCAATTCTCCTAATTCAGATCTCGTTTGAACAATGAAGCTCTACTATACAATTAAACACCACTATACTCAAAAGGCCTCAGTAATTCCAAATTGAAAGCCAAATGCGCGAAAAGATATTGACAGAAGACTAAAGATTTGATAAAATTATCACAAACTAATTTGTGATACAAACCAGTCTTCACAGGATAAATATCATGAAAAACAATCTCGAGCAGATTACGAAACGAACTCGCCAGTATTGGTTCTCAGATGGTTTTGTAGAAATCGTCAACGGGGTTATCTTCCTTCTTCTGGGAGTGTATTTCTATGTTCAGTATTCCCTGCCAAGCGGATCGTTGTGGTTATTCCTTCTTCAAGCTGGCTTTGTGATTTTGCTCATCGGAGCTATATTTCTTGGCGGGCGCTTAGTGAACATTCTCAAAACTCGCTTTACCTACCCCAGGACAGGTTACATTGGTTTTCGCACTCCGCCCAAAGCAAATCGCTGGATCTCCGCTGGGCTTGCCCTACTCATGGTCATCTTATTATTGGCACTTTTTAATGCCACTCCCATTTCTCTGAATTGGCTCCCGGCGACTACTGGTTTCATCATCGCTGCTTTCTGGCTGATCAGCGCTGCCAGGGTTAGAGTGCTTCGCTTTTACTTTTTAGCGGTGATGTCAATGATACTGGGAGCCGGGCTTTCTTTTGCCCATATTGGAGTATTACAAGGTATTGCCGCATATTATAGCGGTATGGGTTTGATCTTGATTGGATCTGGGGGCCTAACCCTTGCCAAATACCTGCGCCAATCACCGGAAATAGATGAAAATCCTGCCATACAAGGAAATAGCTGACTCTCTCTGAGAGGCATGTAATAAAAACAGGGAACCAGACGAGTGAGTATTGATCCCCGTAAATTCGCCGATGTTGACCGGATGATCCACGAACCGGCGCGGCTGATGATCATAACCATTTTGTCAGCCGTTGATAGCGCAGATTTCCTCTATCTGCAACGTGAAACGGGCCTTACCAAGGGTAATCTCTCTTCCCACCTCTCAAAATTGGAGGATGCGGAGTACATCACTATCGAGAAGACCTATCGTGGCAAAATCCCTCTTACCATTTGCAAGTTGAGCGGTAATGGACGGAAAGCCTTCACAGAATACCGCGACCAATTAAAGTATATTGTCGATAACACTTGAGAGATACAAGCATGAGTTTATATGCCATTCGAACGGAAAGATTAAGCCGAGACTTCACTGCGGTGCGTGCTCTAGATGAACTTTCCATTGAAGTTGCGACTGGGAGTGTTTTTGGTTTCCTGGGTCCAAACGGAGCGGGTAAGACCACCACAATCCGCCTATTATTGGGTTTACTCGAGCCCACCCGAGGACGAGCTGAGGTGCTCGGTTTGGACACCCAGACTCAAGCGGACTCAGTCCGGATGCAATGCGGTGCTTTGCTCGAACACAATGGACTCTACGAACGCCTTAGTGCAGAAGACAACTTGCAGTTCTACAGCAAAGTTTGGAGGTTGCCCTCACCTGACCGGCAGGTGCGCATTAAGGAATTACTCACTCATCTAGATTTATGGGAACGCCGTAAGGAACCCGTCGTTAACTGGAGTCGTGGCATGAAGCAGAAACTGGCCATGGCGCGCGCTTTACTCCACCGTCCGGCACTGCTCTTCCTGGACGAGCCGACCGCTGGCCTCGACCCAGCTGCAGCGGCTAAGCTACGAGACGATTTGGCGGATCTGGTGGAGCAGGAAGGAGTAACTGTCTTCCTCAATACGCACAACCTGGCTGAAGCTGAAAGGCTCTGCCATCAGATCGGTATCATCCGCCAGGGAAAATTACTCGCCGATGGTGCCCCCAGCGAGCTGCGTGCCCAGGCGGGCAACCCACAGCTCATTATCACTGGTAAAGGATTTACTCCCCAAGTTATCCAACAATTGCTTGACCGAGTGGAAGTCCTATCTGCTGACCTGCAGGATCATCATCTCACCATCCAATTGGCAGATGGCGTTGAAACCGCCGCATTGGTCAGTATGTTGGTCGGATCAGGCGCCCAGGTTGAGGAGGTCATCAAGACTCATTCCAGCCTGGAAGATGTCTTTCTGGGTCTGGTGAACGAAGACAAAGACATTTCGGAGGATGTACGATGATTACTGACATTCTCACCATGATGTGGAAAGAAGCCAGGGAACTTTTCGCTCAGCGTACTGGTTTGCGAGGAGGCTGGATCGGACTACTGGTGTTAATTGCTGTTTTTGGAGTATTGATGCCCTTACAAAGCGGAGCGGAATGGCTGTCCGCGCCAACGACAATATTATTGTGGGCCTGGGTACCTTTTATACTGGTGAACAGCGTAGTAGCTGACTCGTTTGCAGGGGAACGCGAACGCCATACACTTGAAACACTGCTTGCATCCCGTCTATCCGATCGAGCCATTCTGTTCGGGAAAATTGGTGCAGCGATCGTCTATGGTTGGGGAATTACCCTGATCGGTCTTCTGGTAGCGCTGGTGACTATCAATATCGCTCACGGCGAGGGGGAACTGCTGCTGTTCCCCCTCCAAATCGGTGTGACGATTGTGTCATTATCATTTCTGATCGCCTGGTTGGCTGCAGGATTGGGTATATTGGTTTCGCTGCGCGCAGCTTCTGTGCGGCAAGCCCAGCAAACCCTCAGCCTGGCGTTCTTATTCCTGTTTATCCCGCTATTCCTGCTTCCATTGCTTCCAGACTCGTTACGCGATGAGGTAAGCCGTCTTGTGAGTGGTTTGGATTTCCAAGTTTTGGGAATTGCTTTTATAGCTTCCCTTCTGACTGTCGATCTCGTCCTCTTAGCCGCAGCAATGAAGCTCTTCAACCGGGCACGCCTGATCCTCAGCCAGCCTTGAGTGCACAAACACACAAATTTTTCCTCACTTAGCTGATTGGATGTTAAATAGTCTCGACCTAACGCATCACAATGAGTTTTTTTCATTTTTTTTAACAGCCCAATCTTGACTTAGCATAAAAGAAGCGTTATAGTTAATGACGCAATGCGTCAAAATTATGCATACAGGAGGTGTTCTAATGGCATCCAAAGCTGAAGCCGAAGTCATTGAAGAAGAAGTCGTTGTTGAAGAGCCAAGCATTCTAGAGAGCTTGCGGCGAGTATTGCTGGCCAGTGTAGGCGCAGTAGCATTAACGATCGAGGAAATCGGTGACTTGGTTGATAAGCTCGTCGAGCGCGGCGAGATCGCCGAGCAAGAAGGCAAAAAATTGATCAGTGAAATCAAGCAAAAACGCATGAAAAAGGCGGACGAGGCTGAAGATATGGCTTCAACCCGCATGCGTGAGATGATGGATAAAATGGATATCCCTACCAAGTCTGATATCGATGATCTGAGCGCCAAGATCGCGACATTATCGAAGAAAGTAGACGAACTAAAGAAAGCACAAAGCCAGGGATAGTAGAGTAGCTGAGTCCCTTAAAGTTGGAAATAAAACCAATGCGCGTGGAGCAAACCCACGCGCATTAGTTATTATGAAAATGATTTTTTGATTTAGCGATTCAATTTCGATCTTCCAGATCGAAGCACCGACCACGCCAAACGGATTGCTAAGAATACTAATACAAAAAATCCGATCAGGATAATCCAGGTCAATAACCCCCAAGGCCAGGCATAATCCAGGCGTGGCAGCAACAAAGCAAGCGCTACCAAGAGGGCGGCCACCAGAACACTGAAGATAATCCGGTTAATTAATCGATCTAAAGTGTTGATAATTGGCTCGAGTTGCGGTAATTCTGCCTGCACGGTAAGTTGACCGCGCTCCACCTGATCGAGGATTTGCGTGGTCTTACGGGGTAAGACTGTGGCGAAATCCTTCCAGTCTAACGCCATGCGTAAAACCCCAGGACCCCAAGAGGAGGGCAGCCACATCCTGCGAAACAGCTTCCCTATATACGGTTGTGCGGCTTCGAATATGTCAAAATCAGGATCTAAAGCCAGTCCAACGCCTTGCATGATCACAGTGGTCTTGATCAGCAGGTAGTAATCCGGTGGGATACGCAGCTTATATTCATAGATGATCGGCTGGATCATTTTCACCACTTCTTGGGCTGAGATCTCATAAATCGGCAACCCATAATATCTCATGATGATGCGCCGTAAATCGCGGTAAAGGCCTGCCCGGTCGACCCGGTAATCAACCACCCCCATGCGCTGCAGCTGGTCAACGACTGCTTCCACATCCATCTGCACTGCAGCAATGAAAAGCCGAGCCAGGTTAGCCCGGTCACGATCGTCCAGACGCCCGACAGTTCCAAAATCAAGCACGCCGATCACCTCACCAGGAAGGATCAACAGATTTCCTGGATGCGGGTCAGCATGGAAGAAACCATCGATCAAGACCTCTTTGAGCACAAAATCAGCTGCATTTGCAGATATGCGTTGGCGATCATATCCAGCCGCTTCCAAACCTTTCAGGTCATTGATCTTGATACCGCGGATGCGTTCCATGACCAACAAACGGTTTGTCGTGTATTCCCAAAATATTTTTGGCACATACAGGTGCCTTTCATCAACAAAATTCTGGCGGAATCGGTCAGCATTCCAGGCTTCACGGCGGAAATCCATCTCAGTTCGCAAGGCAGTCGCAAACTCCTCCGTCAGATCAGCCACTTCATAGCGAGTACCAAACGATGTGCGCTGCTGGGCTTGCTGCGCCAGATCATAAATAATATCCAGATCTAAATTGACTGTCTTATCAATATTGGGTCTCTGTATCTTAACCACGACCTCTTCGCCACTGATCAGGTGAGCAACATGCACTTGTGCCAAAGAAGCTGAGGCGATTGGCTCGGTGTCAACTTGCGCGAAAAGCTCTTCAACAGGTGCACCGAGTTCTGCCTCGATCACCTGGCGAGCCTCATCCCAGGAAACTGGAGCGACTTCGTCCTGCAAGCGACTTAACTCCTCGATATATTCTAGCGGCAGGATATCGGAACGGGTGCTCAGAATTTGCCCAAATTTGATGAAAGTAGGACCAAGATCTTCTATGGCCAACCTCAAGCGGCGAGCGTTCGTCATATCACTGTCTGGAATATCCTTACGTCTCCGCCACCAGCGAGGAATGTTCAGGCGATCACTCATGCCTATCTGGGCCAGGAATGCCCCAAATCCATAATCCGCCAGGATTTCAACAACTTGGCGATAGCGACGAATATAGCGAGGTCTAATCAGCATGAGTTAATTTAGGCTAGTCAAGGTGTATGAATAAATTCGGGTCAGATTTCATCAGAAATACCAGAACAGCTGCGTGGAACAAGTACTGATAAAATCATGTGGATTCTATCACAAGAAAACTTAGAGTTACCGACCAAGGGCTTGGAAGCGATTCGAGGCTCTCAAATTAGCGAACCCATCTCGATCAATTTGATTCCAGCTTATTGAATATACGAGTCCAACCTCATCCGGTAAACTTAGTAACCATTCCTTGTACTTGTTTTATAATCTTAATCCTCACGAACAATAAAGGTGTATCTTTATGCTGACGATCAAGCGTTATCCAAATCGAAAATTTTATGATACCGAAGAAAAACGCTATATCACTTTGGACGATATTGCGGATCGAATCCGTGAGGGTCGGGAGATCCAGGTTATCGATCACGCCAAAGGAGATGACATCACCACAGTTGTGTTGACGCAGATCATATTCGAGCAGGAGAAAAAACAAGTTGGCTTTGTGCCTCGCTCTGTGCTCACCGGGCTGGTTCAGGCAGGAGGATTTACCATTGGACGCATGCGCCGCGCCCTTGCCAATCCGCTCGATCTGCTTAAGCAGATCGATGAGGAGATCGAACGCCGTATCATCCTGCTGATAAACCGCGGCGAACTCGGTGAGGAGGAAGCAAACCGCCTGCGCGAAAAACTGCTCGCCGATGATATTGTCTCCAGCGATACAACACAGATCGATGAAAATACGATAAAACAGATTTTGGAGCAGGATGGCGTGCCAACACGTAAAGAATTGCAGTCTCTTTCCCAACAACTTGACGAGCTCGTCGAAAAGCTGGCAGAGCTTGAGACGAAATCATGATGAAAAAAGGTAACTTTTTTTATCATCAGTGCATCTAATGAATAGAGATCGAGGAAAGAAGACTTTCTCAATTGATGCGCTGCAGGATGGCGACAGGGCAGAATTCGCTCACGTGGTTGAAGAATACTCGCCACTGATTTATCGCTTGGGTTTAAAGATGCTCAACAATCCCCAGGATGCCGAAGATATCCTCCAGGAGACCTTTATCAAAGCTTACCGCCACATTGGCAGTTTTGATGGAAGGTCAAGCATATCTACCTGGTTGTACCGCATTGCGACAAATGAGGCTTTAATGTTATTGCGGCGCAAACGACCAGATCCAATTTCTTTCGAAGCTCCCTCGGTTAATGAAACAGAACCACAGGAGCCATTACAAATTGTCGATTGGTGCTGTCTCCCTGAGGAAGATTATTTAACTGCAGAAGGTCGAGCACGGTTAAACGAAGCCATCGACCGATTGCCAACTAGTCTGCGAGTTGTTTTTCTCCTGAGAGATATTGAAGGATTATCTACCCGGGAGACCGCAGAAGTTCTGGACATCAGTGAAATGGCGGTCAAAACCCGCTTATCACGCGCCCGGTTGCGGCTGCGAGAAGATTTATCCGGGTATTATGGCAAGATACTACAAAAGAGATAAAAATGCATAAGCACGCAGAATGTCACCAGTTGTTAAACTCACTCTCTGATTATGTGGATGGAGATTTGAAGCAGGTGTTATGCGATGAGATCGAACTGCACATGGCAGATTGCGATAACTGTCGTATCGTTGTAGACACACTACGCAAAACCATTTACCTATACCAGATCACTTCCGATCCCCCCACAGTACCGGAGGATGTGCGCCAAAGGCTCTTCCACCGCCTGGACCTTGACGAGTTCCTGGCGAAGTAACCCTGTCACCATGCTAGCTTCTAAAATATGAAAAACTCAGATAAAACTATACAGCACGATTTACCTTTCGTGGTTGTTTATGGTGACGAAGCTAAAGAAAAGGATCAAGAGGGGGATAAACCAAAAGAATTCAGGGTGAGAGATTTATGTCCGGTCTGTATGCGAGGCCATTTCGATTACAATGGCGTCCTAAACTTGGAATGCGACGAATGCAAATACACTCTTGCAGGATGCTTTACCTGATAATGTGAACTCTTCGCCCCGGTGGGGCGAAAAAGAGGAGTGGAGATGAATGCACAAGTGAAATGGCACAAGGGACTAAGCTTTACCGGTTCTGCCGACTCCGGGTTTTCGGTTCCTTTAGGAGCGAGATCAGAGGTTGGGGGAGATGATGACGGCTTTCGACCGATGGAATTGCTTGCTACTGGATTAGCAGGCTGCACCGCAATGGATGTGATCTCGATATTGAACAAGAAAAAACAAGATGTGACTGATTTTGAGGTCAATGTTCATGCCCAACGAGCGAAAGAGCATCCCCACGTCTTCACGCATATCACGATCGATTATCAAGTTTCTGGCCGATCGGTAGATGAGAAGGCTGTCGTACGCGCAATTGAGCTGTCAGCCAAGCGCTACTGTCCGGCGCAGGGTATGTTCGCCCAGGTAGTACCTATCGATCTCCACTACAAGATCTATGAAGATAACGGGAACCATCGCAGCGAGCTCCTTGCCAGTGGAGAATTTAAATCTGGTGAGTTCCTATAAGCTCACCGACAGTAAATAGAAACAACCCCATGAAATTTATCCCTCTATAGCTGCTTGCGACCAAGCTCGCGCAGTTCTCGACTGATCTCTTGCAATTCCAGATCGCGTTCAGCCGTAACTGGAGCAGTAATCAAACCCTGACGCTTCTCCAGCAAATCATTCAGGCGTTCACGCAGATCGACCCCAGATTCAACCACTACTTCGTGATCGGGGAGTATGCTTTCTGCATCTCTGATCACCCTTACCCCGTAGCCACTGGCTCCAACCGCGCTCATGGCCAGACCACAAACGAAGATGATCAG
>Ga0209536_100001653_pt1 | contig 36579 bp, 23 predicted proteins | sample DeeMarSeWOR28_12_FD_187461 | JGI IMG/M metagenome (GOLD analysis project Ga0209536, IMG submission 187461) | Marine sediment microbial communities from White Oak River estuary, North Carolina - WOR-2-8_12 (SPAdes) (version 2) | ecosystem: Environmental > Aquatic > Marine > Intertidal zone >...
AGAGGACGACGAAGTCGCGATCAAGACGTTCGAGCCGGGGGTGGGTGGTGACGACACTTTGGAACGCCTCTCCGCCGCCCTGACCTCCCGCACGCGAGCCGTGATGGTGAGTCATGTGACTTGCACGCTCGGAACGGTCTTGCCGGTGAAGGAGATCTCGGACTTGTGCCGTGATCGGGGGATCCTGAGCGTCATCGACGGCGCCCAGGCCCCGGGTCAGATCCCGGTCGACCTCCACGCCCTAGGCTGTGACTTCTACGTCGCTTCCGGCCACAAGTGGTTGCTCGGCCCGAAGGGGACCGGCCTGTTGTACGTGCGAGACGAGATGCTCGAGCGCTGGCGCCCGTCCTACGTGGGGGCGTACTCCGATGCTGGTTTCGATCTGGTGGGTGGTCATTTCGAGCGTCGCCGCGGGGCGCCGGCTTCGGAGTATGGGACGCGTAACACCCCACTCGTCCTCGGATTCGGCGCCGCGTTCGAGTTCCTGACAACCATCGGACTCGACCGCATATTCGCTCGCGGTCCATTGTTAGCGCGACTCCTGCGCAGCCACCTCGAGACCATCGACGGGGTCGAAGTCCTGACGCCAGCGGAGCCCCAGACGAGCGCTGCGATCCTCGCTTTTCGGTTGCCGGACTTCGGTGGTGATCCCTGGGACTGGTGCAATCTGCTGCGCAGTGAGCATGGGATCCGTTTGCGACCCGTTGGTGAAGCAGGGCTCATGGCCGTGCGGGCGGCGACGCATGTTTTCAATGACGAGGATGAGGTGTACCGACTGGGGGAGGTGCTGAGGGAGTTGGTGTGACCCGTCTGGTCTGCGGGGGCGGTAGCGGGCGACAAAATGGTCGATCTGGAATCTCATGGAGAGTAAGAATGCCATTCATAGGACAAAGCCGAAGCACCGTTGTCGGACTTGCATTGAGTCTCACTCTTGGCTCATTCGTGCTGCATGACAGCGCTGCGGCGCAGCGCGAGCAGTATCTCAACCTGGCCAGGCAAGCGTTCGAAGAAGGGCTCACAACGATCCCCGAACAGGTGGAGCGTTGGAGGGAGACCTGGGAGCCGGAACCGGAGTGGGGCTACGCACCTCCCGGTGGCCCGCCCTATTTTGCCCGGCTGGCGGGCTCGCTCTACCATCTGACTGGTGAGGAGCGTTACGCCCAGGCTGCCATCGAGTGGATGGTGCGGCATCACGAGTACAAGGAACATTTCCCCGACGAGATGCGCGGTGTGCGGCCCGACTACGCCGGCGGCGTCCCGACGCTTACAGACTTCTTCCAGATGTCGTTCTATGGTGAAGCGTACTTGTTCGTGAAGGACAGCCCGTCGCTCTCGGAAGCACAACGCGAGCGGATCCAACAGAGCATCGCTGAGGGTGCAGAGTACGTGTTCTACTTCCCCGAATGGGGACCCATGAACCGGGCTATGCTGCGCGCGTACAGCCTGTTGCTCGCGGCCGAGGCCGTTCCGGATCACACCAGTGCGGCGAAGTGGGAGAAGATGGCCCACGTCCTTGCGGCCGATAGTTGGGGCAAATGGGAGGAGGAGGACGCGCAGATCTACCATCCGGTCTGGTTGATATCTCTGATCCGGTATGCCGATGCATTGGGGGATCCATCGCTGTTCGATCACCCGACGATACGCTACTACTTCGACTACTTCACCCACCTGCTCGATCCCACCGGCATGATTCCGGATTTCGGTGACGCTCGCTGGCACGCGAACTGGGCATGGTACGTGGCCCTGCTGGAGCGAGCGGCAACCGAATACGACAACGACCATTACCGCTGGGCGGCGCGGCATATCTTCGCGACAATGCAGCAAGAGCAGGGAGCGATGGTCGGGATCGGAAACGGGATGAACCTGGCCGACGCCTACCGCTGGTCCGACGAGCGCAACGCGGTCCAGCCCCCGCCGGCGATGAGTGAGGAAGTCATGGAGGATCTTGTAGGCAAGAAGATCGTGTTCCGAGACGGGTGGGACGCCGATGCCAACTACCTACTACTCAACTACCGCGATGAGGGCCCGTACGCTCGTATGGCGCGAGACTATTTGCGCAACACGATCCCGGTGGAGGAGGAGAAGATGCACCACGGGCACTCCGATGAGAACTCGATCGTGCTCATGATGAGCCACGGCTCGGTGCTGCTAAATGACGCGGGCTACCGGCCGCGGATGCCCTCGGGTCCGTGGGGTGAGTTTCGCGCCGACTATTATCACAATCGGCTCGTATATCGCACGACGAAGCGGGGGCGCGACCAAGAACTGTGGGAGTTCCTGCGCAACTCAGGCGCGTACCGGCCGGTGGAAACGGACAAGGTCGAGTTTTGGACGGCCGGCGAGTTCGACGTTAGCCGGACCCGCCTCACCGATGAGCGTGACGGTGTGCAACACGATCGAGTTATCACCTGGCTCAGGCAGGAAAACGTGTACGTCGTGTTCGACATCGTGCAGTTCCTGGAAACCGACTTCTACACGCTCGCCACATTGTGGCACGCGACGACGGTGCTGGATCGAGGGGAACAGCATTTCGTCACCGCTGTAGACGTGATTCGCGGTCGCGAGATGCCGCCCAACAAGGCTCTGCGGATCGAGTTCCCTCAGCGCGGCATCCGCGAGCTGGGGACGTTCGATCTCGAGCGAAATCTCGAGCCCGCCACGGCGGTGTATCAGACGCTATCGAGTCACTACCTGTCGGGGCACATCGAGACGTTCGTTACGGTATTGGCTCCGGTAGACCGCAGCACTCCTTACGCGTCTCCGATTGATGCGATTCGCGTGCTGGAGACACCAGAGTCCCGTGCTGGTGTAGGAGTGGTGCTCGAGATGAACGGAGAAGAGGTCTACGTCTGCTCCAAGACGGATCTCTTGCGCGGCATTTTGGCCGCTAACCTTCGACCGCGCTACACGTTGGAGTCGGGCAAGGTGACCTACGGCCCGTTCGCCACCGATGCCAGCTTCTTCTATGCGAGGAGACGAGGCGACTCCGTGAGCTGGTCGGGCATGCACCTGGTAGGAGTCGAGTATCAGGGTCGTGAGCTGTTCGCGGCACCGTGGAATACTTTTACCCTGGAACCCGACGACTGGAACACGGGCTTCGGAGCTGGGAAGTGGCGCTTCTGGGAGGGCACTCTGGAGCTGCCATGAGTCTACGCCGGACGGTCAACGCTGTCGCCCCCATACGCGTGTGCGACATAGGTGGTTGGACCGACACCTGGTACGCGCGACACGGGGCTGTGTTCCATATCGCGGTCTACCCCTACGTCGAGGTCCAGATCCACGTAGTACCGCGCGACAGCATGGCGCAGCGCGTGGTCATCACGGCCGAAAACTACGGCGATAGGTTCACGGTCGATCCCGGACGAATCAGCTACAATCAACACCCCCTGCTCGAAGCTGCGATAGAGGTGATGCAGCTGCCCGACGAGGCCTCCTTTGCCATAAACATCCACAGTGAAGCGCCACCGGGTGCCGCGACAGGGACATCGGCTGCGGTCGCAGTCGCATTGCTGGGCGCCCTCGATTCGCTCACGAGCGGACGCCTGACCGCCCACGAGGTCGCATACCTGGCGCACTCATTGGAGACCGAGAAACTCGGTCTGCAGAGTGGCATACAAGACCAGCTATGTAGCGCGTATGGCGGCATCAACTATTTGGAGATGCCGAGTTTCCCTCATGCTACCGTATCGACGCTGCACCTGCCGGACCCGGTCTGGTGGGAGTTGGAGCAGCGACTGGCGGTGGTGTACATTGGCACGCCACACAGCTCTAGCCGGGTTCACCAGCAGGTTATCGAAGAGCTGGGTGAGGACGCTTCGCGGAACCCGCAGATGGCGGAGCTGCGGCGGCTCGCCCGAGAGGCGAAGGACGCTGTACTGGAGGGCGACCTCACCGCTCTTGGCGACGTCATGTCGCGCAACACGGAACAGCAAAGGCTGCTGCACCCTGCGTTGGTCGGGGCCAAGGCGGATGAAGTGATAGCGATAGCAAGGCGTTTCGGCGTTCTGGGTCACAAGGTAAATGGTGCCGGCGGTGATGGGGGATCGCTCACCTTGCTGTGTGATGGGGATCGCGCCCGCAAGCGGCAGCTCCTAGCGGAGCTGGCGGCTCACGGGTATCGCCACCTGGCCACTTACATCTCCAGACGTGGCCTGCGAGTCTGGAGCGGTGAACCGGGGCCGCACTGAGCCCCGGCACCAGTTTCATCTTAGAGTCATCGACGGGCGGGGCGGCGGTGATCACTCAATCGAATCAGGGCCGTCACAGCATGGATGCCGGCTGACCGGTGGCTTCGAGGACACCGCGCCAGATCTCGCCAGAAGGATCGAGTTGTCGCCGGGTGGCTACGGCCACGGGAATCGGCACGTGCACGTAGTTCCTGTTCCAGTAGCTCACGACCATGTTGGTCCGCCCCGCCATAGCTGCGTGGACGGCATGTTGCCCCAGCAGCAGGCAGAACTCCGAGTCGTTCGCGTCGGCGGGAACGCTGCGTATGATGTAGCTTGGGTCGATGTATTTGACGTCCACCGGCTTGTCCCGGCTGGCGAAGTGGCGCCGAATCGCGTCGCGGAGGAACACGCCGATATCACCCAGTTTGACATTTCCCGATGCGTCCTTGTCGGTTCCCGCCCCTTGGAGTAGGTCCTGTCCGGCCCCCTCGGCAACCACTATCACCGCGTGGTTCTTGAGATCCAGCCGCTGCTCCAGAGCTGCGAGGAAACCTTGCTCACCGTCCAGGGCAAAGCGCACTTCCGGCACGAGGCAGAAGTTCACGTCGGCGTTGGCGAGGGTGGCGTGTGCTGCCACGAATCCAGAATGGCGACCCATCAGCTTGACGAGGCCGACTCCGTTCCAGGCTCCCCGAGCCTCGGCGTGCGCCGCTAGAATAGCGTGGCGCGCCGCCTCCACTGCGGTGCTGAATCCGAACGTTCGTACGGTCCAGGCCAAATCGTTGTCGATGGTTTTCGGTATTCCTACCACCGCGATAGGCAGGCCCCGTCTAGTGATCTCTTGGGCCAGCACCGCAGCGCCGCGTAGCGTACCGTCTCCCCCTAGCGTGAACAGGATGTCTACGCCGCGCCGCTCGAGTGCGTCGACCATCTCGACCACGTCCTGTGGTCCTCGCGAGGAGCCGAGAATCGTGCCGCCGTGTTCGTGGATGCTCTCGACCATGTCGGCCGTCAGCTCGATCGGTGCCTGCCGTGGCTCCCTCGCAAGACTGGCGAAGCCGTAGCAGAAGCCGAGAATTCGCCTCACGCCGTAGGCGTACGTCAGTGTTAGAACGATCGCTCGAATGACATCGTTTAGTCCGGGACACAGCCCACCGCAAGTGACCACTCCAGCGGTGACGCACGCCGGGTCGAAGCGGATGGTCCGGTGCGGGCCGGCGGCTTCGAATGAGGGTGGCGGGAGGCCGGACTCCAGGAAGGGTTCGAGCTCGGCCGTGTCTGAAGGCAGGAGGATACGGCGCTCCGGTGCCGCGAATGGGGCGCCAGTACCCAACAACGGTGATTGAATCTCGCATGCACCGAGTGTCTGAACCAGCAACTCTGCGGCACTGGGGAAGTCAGCGGTATTCATGGAGCCTGTCTCCAGCAAGGTAACGGGTTGGCCGCCCAGCGTTAAGCGTGCGAGCGGGCAGCCGAGACTGTGCTATTGGACCCCGTTCCCGGATGCCTTGTGATGCAGATCCTTTCGGCCAAATCGGTGCTTGGCATGGAGTTGGGTTGCTGGTACGTGCTTAATTCGATCTTCACGGTTTCCTGCAGGTTCCCCTGATACTCTTAACATTACAAATCCTAGTTGATTCGTAGGATTTTTGTGGGTCGGACTTATCGGAGGTTTTGCAGTCGCATTGAAGATCGGGACTCGAGCGCGATACAGTCTGCGTTTCATGATCGCTTTGGGGAAGCTTTCCTCGGACGGCGAGCCGGTGGGGTTGGGCGAGGTTTCCCGCAACGCGGGAATATCGCGCCGTTACTTGGATCACCTCGTAGTTCCACTCAAGGATGCTTCACTGATCCGAGCCCGTGCTGGTCGTGCGGGTGGTTACGTCCTGGCTCAACCCGCCGAGGACATAAAGCTTGGTGACATTATCGAGGCGGCGATAGGCCCGATTACCGTCACCGAATGTGCCGTTGCTCCCGAGATGTGCATCGCGGCCGAGTTCTGCGACTGCAGGGAGTTGTGGGTGTTGATCAACCGCCGGTTCACGGCGGTGCTCAACGATTACACCTTGGCGGACATGTTGAGTGAGACTTGGCCGGCGCAGGTACGGCAGGAGTTGCGCGAGACCGAATCGGAGCACGAGCTGGTTGGGCTCTAACTAGAACAAGAGGACAGCGCGGAATGAGTCTGATTGTGTTGGTTACATACGTTTCTGCGGCGGTATTCATAGTCGCGGTGGTATCTCGCTTCGTGAAGTACGCGCGCCTGCCGATGCACTTGAGGTGGGAACTCTATCCGGTAGCACACGAAAAGGGCCGCGCGAAATATGGAGGGTCATACTTGGAAGAGCTGGATTGGTGGACCAAGCCTCGCGAGTCGTCGCTCTTCGGTGAGCTCAAGGTGATGATCCCGGAGATCCTGCTACTCGCTGGTGTACGCGAACACAACAAGAGCCACTGGCTGCGTTCCTTCCCGTTCCACTTCGGTCTCTATCTGCTAGGTGGAGTGGTCGGGCTCCTGCTGGTTGGTGCGGTGCTCGAAACGGCTGGGATCGCGGTATCACGGGATGAAAGTCTATTGGGTCGGGTAGTCTACGATGCCACGTACGTCGTGGGATGGATGGGTCTTGTGCTCGGTCTGGTGGGTTCAATCGCCTTGTTGGCCCGCCGCTTATTCAACACGGCGTATCGTGCATACACGAAGAAAGTGGATTACTTCAACTTGGCTTTCTTCGTCGTGACGTTCGTCGTCGCTCTGGCAGCACATGCAGTGGAAGACCCGTACTTCGTTCAACTTCGTTCCTACGTTGGCAGCCTTGTGACTGCCGACTTCGGTTTCACTGCTGGAGCGCTGTTGACATCGGAAGTGATCCTGGCCTCTCTCTTGGTGGCATACATTCCACTCACTCATATGTCACACTTCTTCACCAAGTGGTTTATGTACCATGGCATCAGGTGGAGCGATGAGCCAGCTCAGCGCGGCGGCAAGATCGAAGGACGCGTACAGCAGTTGCTCAAGCAGCCTGTCTCGTGGTCCGCGCCTCACATTCGCGGTGATGGAAAGAAGAACTGGGTCGACGTGGCGACCTCGGATGTCATGGAGGGCACCTAACCATGAAGCAAGTAAAAGTTGAAGACATATCCAAACCATCGGAACGACTGTCGGAGCTGCGCAAGGAGGATTTCAAACCCCTGCCGGGCGATCTCGCCGACCCGCAGGCCACGCCGGATTTCAAGCCTCTCAGCGGCGAGGTGCGTGAGAAGTTCGAGGCAACACTCGATGACACGATCGCGTTGAGTCTTCCCAAGCCCAAGAGCAAGGAAGAGGAAGACAAACTCGTGGCCCAGTTCCTATCCGGAATGGAGAAACTTTTCAGTGAGGAAAACAACTGGACGTTTCTCCAGCCGCTGCTGTTATCGATGGAACATTGCGTCACGTGTCACACTTGTTCCGATGCGTGCCACATATATGAGGCCAGTGGTGGGAATCCGATCTACCGACCTGCCTACCGCTCGGAGGTGTTTAGACGTCTCTACAAAAAGCACATCAAGGGCAATGGGGGGCTCCTGTCGTCCTGGCGGTCGGGTGAGATGGAGCTCAACTGGACCACAGTCTCGCGCCTTGCCGAGCTGGCCTATCGCTGTAACCTGTGTCGCCGCTGCGCGCAAACCTGTCCCATCGGAGTAGACAACGCACTCATAGCTCATGAGATCAGGAAGATATTCAGCCAGGAAATGGGCATCGCTCCCCGGGAGATCCATCTGGACGGATCGGTCAAACAACTCCAGACGGGATCCTCGACCGGCATGAATGCAGAAGTCGTCAAAGACAACATCGAGTTCATTGATGAAGACATCTCCGAAAAGACCGGTCTGAGCATCGAGACACCGTGGGACAAGCATGGTGCGGACATTCTGTTGATTCATAATGCTGGCGAGATACTGAGCTGGCCACTGAATCCCGGCGCGTTCGCTGTGATCTTCGAGTCAGCCGGGCTGAGCTGGACCATGTCCAGCGAGATCGCCGCATATGACGGCATCAACTACGGCGTCTGGTATGACGACTTCCAGTTCGCTCGAGTAGCGATCAAACATGCTGAGGCTGCCAGGAAGCTCGGCGTGAAGAAGATAGTGCTGGGTGAGTGCGGCCACGCACACAAGGCGTTGACCGTCATAGCTGATCGTGTTCTCACCGGCGAGCTCAACATACCGCGGGAAAGTTGCATGGTGACATTCTGGGATCTGATCTCTTCGGGGAGAATCAAGGTCGATCCAGAGCGCAACGACTTCCCCGTCACGCTGCACGATCCATGTAACCTGGTTCGCTTGATGGGAATAGTTGATCCCCAGCGAAAGATCCTCGGGAAGATCGCTCCCCGGTTCCGCGAGATGACTCCCCATGGCGTGGACAACTACTGTTGTGGTGGAGGCAGCGGCTTCGCGATCATGAGCGGACACAACTTCGGAGACTGGCGTGCTCAGATCTCGGGTCGCAAGAAGTTGGAGCAGGTGTTGAACGCTTTCGAGGGCGAACTGGATCCGTCGATCAAGAAATACCTGTGCGCACCTTGCTCAAACTGCAAGGGACAACTGCGCGATCTGCTGTCGTACTACGATGTGTGGGAGAAATACGGGATCCTCTACGATGGCATGGCGGAGCTGATAGTCAACTGCATGACTGACGTGAAGCCAGGGTTCATCGAGTGGGAGTGGCACTAGCCGTCGGCAGGCTACGTGAACGGCAGGGCCCGGCGCGGGCAGTCTGTCGTGAGTCCGGGCCCTGGATTGATCCGCGGCTTGCGGCAGGCCCACCGGAGGTCGGCGCCATCCGCGCGCGGGTGAGTCTGACAAGATCTCCCCTCTTCAACCAGTTTCCTTAAGTGACGTGGCGGCAACACCTTGGGCCGGTCTGTCTGTCGCTCGGAGCGGGTCCAGGTATCGAGCCATAATTGGATGCCGGGGCTCGCTAAGCAACGAGTCCGATTCGTGGGCGCACAAACGAATCCCGGCTTTCACCTTGCCGCAGCGGCTCGACTGGAATTGCCGGAAAATCAATCGAGCCGCGGGAACGGCGCTGCCGATAACGGGTAGAGAGGTGCAGATTGCACCGAACCCAACGTGCACGAACTGGTCCGGTCTCGAAACGTGAAAGCATCCGTCCCACCGCCTCGCCCATCAATAACCCTGCGGACCCTGGGTTCGTTGGACCTTCGTCTGCGTCCGCACGACGAGTCGCAAGCTGCGGTCGCGCACGGAAAGCGAATAGCGCTGCTCAGCTATCTGGCCATCGCGCGGCCGCGGGGCTTTCATCGCCGCGACACTCTGATCGGCCTGTTCTGGCCAGAGGTCGACCAGGGGCACGCGAGAGCCGCGCTGCGACAGGCATTGCATTTCCTCAGGCAGACCCTCGGACCAGACGTCGTGCTGAGCCGCGGACCTCAAGAAGTCGGTCTCGATTTCACGAATCTCGTTTGTGACACGATCGAATTCGAGGAGGCCCTAGAGCGGGGAGATCCAGAAGCGGCAGTTGGCTTGTACGGTGGGCCGTTGCTGAACGGGCTCTTTGTGAGTGACTCGCCCGAATTCGAAAAGTGGCTTGGCGTCGAGCGCGATAGGCTGGCGCAGAAGTATGCCGACGCATTGAGATCTCTAGCGGGCGTGGCGGCCGAGCGCGGTGATGTGTTAGGGGCCGCCCGGTGGTGGAAGCGGCTGGCTGTGCACGACCCCTACAATCCGGAGATTGCCTGCCAGCTCATGGCTGCGTTGGATGCCGCGGGCGACCGGGCGGGGGCAATAGAACACGCACGCCGTCACGCTGACAAGGTCCGCAACGAGTTCGAGATCGAACCCGACGCCGGCGTTCTGGAGTTCGCCGCACGACTCAAGACAGAGCCGTCCCAACGACTAGTACGTCCCCCGGCCGCTCCACGGCGTCCCGGCGATTACGAGCCTGTGCCCCCGGTGGAGGTTCCACGGACCGTACCAGTGCGCTCAGCCCCGAAGTCACGACTACCATGGTACGCGCTCGGAGTCGCGCTGCCGCTGCTCACCCTCCTGGGCATCTATGTGATGATTCCTGGGCGGAGCGTCGTCACCGATTGGTCCCGAGTGTCGGTGGGGGTTCTCCCGTTCGAGAACCTGGGATCCCCGGACTACGACTACTTCGTAACCGGTCTAACCGAAGACATTGTGCACCGGCTGGCTGGCGTACAGATCATGAACGTGGTCGGACCGAACGAGGGGGGATTGGAAACACCCGACGATCTGGAAGGCTACGACAACGGGGCGACAGGTGCCCAGTACACTTTGCGGGCCACGGTAGAACGACTAGATGCCGCTGGGACAAGGCAGTCTATCCGCGTCATCCCGTCCCTGTATCGCTCGGCGGACGGTGTTCGGCTCTGGAACGAAACCGTCGAAGAAGACATCAGTGATCTGTTCCGTCTTCAGGCGTACATCGCCGAGCAGGTCACCAAGGCTTTGGGGATCTCACTGTTGAGTACTGAGCGGGAATGGCTCAGGGCGCAGCCGACGCACGATCTCCAGGCCTACGATCTGTATCTACGTGCCAACGAGCAACTCAGGGGAGACGTGAGCAGCGCGGATGGGTTGGGCAATGCTATCGAGCTGCTAGAGCATGCCGTCGCTCTGGACACTGGGTTCGTGCAGGCGCACGCCAAGCTCGCGATCGCCCACACGTCCATGTTCGTGTGGAATCACGATCGCTCTCCCGGACGGCTCGTGGCGGCCCGCGCTGCGGCTGATCGCGCAGTTCGCATGCGGCCGGATGCGCCCATGAGCCATCTCGCTCTGGGTTGGTACTACTATTTGGGGCTGCAGAACTACGAACGGGCCTTGAGGCACTTCGAACTGGCGAGCACAGTCTGGCCCGGTGTGAGCGACGTGCTGGTGGTACTCGGCATTATCCGTCGACGCCAGGGGGACCTCGAGCAGGCCCTGACCAATTACCGTGAGGCTTTGATTGCCAATCCGTTTTGCGCGACTTGCGCCGCCGAGGCGGGCGTCACGTATCTGATGCTGCGTGACTTCGACGCGGCCGAGCGGGAGGCCACCATAGCCCTGGAGATAGCCCCGCAACTTTCGTATGCTCGCCACGTGAGGGCACTGGCCCAAATAGGTGCGGGCCGACGTCAGGAAGCCGCCCGAGAAATGCTCCCGCCACCTCAAGGCGCACAAGAACTCGTGCAATTGGCAGCCGGCCGGTGGGGAGCGATCCCCCGGATCCTGGGCGGTGAGTATGATCGGATGCTGGACAGTCTGGCTCTGACCTCCTACGTGTCCGACACGGCCGGCTACTACTTGGCCAAAGCCGAGCTGGCAGCGCGCACAGGGCAGATTCCGCGGGCAGGAGCGTACTACGACTCGGCTCGGGTGATGCTGGAATCTCAGGTCCGGCGTCTCCCAGACGACCCTTTCTTGCGAGCGTGGCTGGGACTGGCTTATGCCGGCCTAAAGCGGCGGGACGACGCGGTGCGGGAGGGTGTAGAGGCCACCCGCCTGGTGCCGATCACAAACGATGTCGTTGACGGGTCCGCCGCAGTCGAAATCCTCGCCCGCATCTTCGTGGTACTGGGAGAGGCCGACGCGGCGATCAATAGGCTCGAGGTGCTGCTTTCAGGGCCTTCGCTATTGTCCAAGGAGCTTCTGCGTATGGATCCCGTGTGGGCTCCTCTCGCCGGTCAGCCCCGGTTCCAGCGGCTGATCCTTTGAGGGTGGCTGCTTCGGGTTGATCCGGATCTCTAAGTTACTCTCTTACAATGTGTTAACTAGACGTGACGCCGGCATAACGGCCAGATGACCTTGGTATCACGTCGGGGTCGTACCTTACGCCCGGTGTCAAAGCAACGAGCGATGACGGACGCGCCTCCAGCGGCGGGCGCCTGCTTCTCAGTGTCGGCATTGGCTGGGTGACGATGGGTGGGATTTCGCCGTCGATGAAGCGCTTGCCCAAGCAGGCCCGGGCGGTTCGGACGGTGGACAATGGTCGCACAGGAACGGGATCATGACAGCAACTGACGTAAACGCGATAGACCGGTTGGTGCCCCCACTGACCCTTCTAGCGGATCGGACTGAAATACCCGAGGGCACGGTCGTGGACGTTTGCGGCATCGAAATCGGGGGCCGGGAGATCGTGGTGATGGCAGGGCCGTGTGCTGTGGAGAGCCGCGCACAACTGTTCGAGACCGCAAGGGCCGTCAAGAGCAGCGGAGCGAGGATGCTACGTGGAGGGGCATTCAAGCCCAGGACGGCGCCTTACAGCTTCCAGGGACTGAAGGAGGAGGGTCTCGAACTCCTCGCTTGGGTCCGGCAGGAGACGGGGTTGCCGGTCGTAACCGAAGTCATGGATACGCGGCAGGTGGAGGCCGTCTGCAACCATGCGGACGTGATGCAAATAGGGACGCGTAACATGCAGAACTTCGAACTCCTGAAGGAGGTCGGTGCCGCCACTAAGCCAGTGCTGTTGAAGCGCGGCATGAGTGCCACGATCAAGGAACTGCTTTACGCGGCTGAGTACATCCTCCAGCAGGGCAATGAAGCGGTCATACTGTGCGAGCGGGGCATTCGGACGTTCGAGACCGCTACAAGGAATACGTTGGACCTGAGTGCCGTACCGATGCTCAAGAGGCTTACCCATCTCCCGGTCGTGGTGGACCCGAGCCACGGAACGGGCCACTGGTGGATGGTACCGCCGATGGCCAAGGGCGCGGTTGCCGTCGGGGCCGACGGGTTGTTGGTTGAGGTACACCGGTGTCCTGGGGATGCGCTGAGCGACGGTGCCCAATCGTTACGGCCGGATCGCTTCGACATGATGATGCAGGAGCTGAAAGGTGTTGCCCTGGCTGTGGGCCGTGAGATCGGGCACCCGAGGCGCGCCACACGATTGACAGCGGTTGGCTCCGCCACGCTGTCTCCGTGCTCCGCTGTCTGAACCCACGTGCGCAGCTTGTTGCATCGAGCTGAAGGCTAGAGATCCTTGCCGACCGCGCCAGCGGCAAGATGTTCGGTGCACGGCGTACGTATACTGTCGCGCTCAGGTGCCACACGATTTCCGAAGCGGGACAACGGGCGCAGTAAAACAGCGTTCGTGGCCTTCCGCTGTTGCCGCAGCCTATCGATCTTTCCCAACGCGAGAATGATGCAGATCCTTGCTGTTGCCGCCTTCGCTCTTCCAACGGTCGCGTTTGCTCCGTCGTTCGATGTCCAGCAGACGCCGGATCTGGTTGTGGTGCAGGTGCCGGCCAGCGAACGGCCGCCACCCCGAGACCCGTACCAATTGTATACCCCGCTCGACAGATATGTGGATGGCGTTCGGATCGTGCTGATCCCGGGGTCCGGCGGTGGGCGGGTTGTTCTGACCGCCGATTTCGCTGCCGCTTGTGATCCGGAAATCTCCTTCGATGGCAGTGCAGTGCTCTTCGCCGGCAAGAGGGCGGTGGACGATCGCTGGCACATCTGGCGGATGAATGCCGACGGGTCGGGTAAGGTGCAGATCACGCGTGGGGAGGCGGACAACATTGCTCCGGTGTTTGCGGGCAGTCGGTTTTACTTGAACGATCCCGAGCCGACGCCTCAAGTCGTTTTCGCTGGTACGGCCCACGGCTGGAGCAACGGGGCGGGCGGCGGACCGGTTTTCTCCTTGTATGGCAGTGACTTGTCGGGCGAGACAGTCCATCGTCTCACCTTCAACTTGAACAGCGACTGGTCACCGGATGTTTTGCCAACTGGCAGGATCGTCTTCAGCAGCTGGCAGCAGCACGGTGACCGGCATCGGCCGGATGCCATATTCGCATTCATGGGCGTCAATATCGACGGCACGGACCTCATGCCGTTCTATGGCAACCATGAAATGCCTCGTTACAAAGACATGGTGCACGTTTCGGATTTCGACGACCGGGTCTATTTCATCGAATCGGGCCGTCCGGCGTGGCTCGGTGGCGGGGACATTGCGTACGTGTCGCGGCGCCGACCCTTGCACTCCTATCACAAGCTGAGTCACGAATCCGGCGGCGTGTTCCACAGCCCCGCTTCGCTGCCGGATGGTGAGTTGCTCGCCTCCTATCGGGCGGAAGCAACTGACGCCGTATTCGCGATCTATAAGGTTGATCCGGAATCAGGCGAACGAACCAAGCGCGTCTTCGAGGAGGCGGGGTGGCATACGATAGATGCGCAGGTTGTCGCTTCACGCCCTGCCCCGAAGGGCCGTTCCAATTGGCTGATCCCGGGTACAACAACTGGTGTGTTCTACTCCCTCAACAGCTACAGAACCAATCTGGCTCACGCAGGCACAATTGCGCCCGGCACGATCAAGCACGTACGTGTGATCGAGGGAATTCCACAACAATCCAACGAGAGGCTTTCAGATTATCTGAGGCATCTGGACGGCGGGTCGATGTCAATAGAGCCGTCCCCTGGTGACGTTGACGCCCGTCGGCTGCTGGGGGTTGCCCCAGTGGCGCCGGATGGTTCGTTCCACATCCGCGTCCCGGCGGAAACACCTATCACGTTTCAGCTTCTCGATGAAAACTATGTGGCCCTTCGCACGCAGCGGGCATGGACGTGGGTGATGGGAAACGAGAATAGGGGATGCATCGGTTGCCACGAAGACCGGGAGTTGTCGCCCCCCAACCGACTGACCGAAGCGGTGATCAAGCCTCCGGTCGAGTTGACTTTGCCACCCGAGCGCCGTAGGAGCGTGGATTTTCGCCGTCAGATAGCTCCGATCATCGAAACGCGGTGCGCAACCGGCGGCTGTCATTCAGATGGGCAGTCTGCGCCAGTGCTGGCAGGTGCAACGGATGTTTCCGAAATTTCCGTTCGAGTCTACCAAACACTGCTGGGAGCGATTCGGGGAAGAGACGATGAGTGGTATATCGTCCCAGGCAAAGCCAGGGAGAGTCCGTTGGTATGGTTGCTGTTCGGGCGAAACTTGGGTTCCGGTGAAACCTCCTACACTCGTCAGATCGACCAGATGCCTCCCCATGACGTGTTGCGACCGCGTGAGCGAATACTGTTCATTGAGTGGATAGACCTGGGTGCCCCTTGGGGATGGCGTGGCGCAACAGCGGGCGACAACGGCAATTAACCAGACACCTGCGCAGCGAACATCGTGACTATGCGGAAAGCAGAACTGATCATCATTTCGGTGGCATTGTGGACAGGTCTCTCCCTGGCTCCAGAGGATATCCATTCGCAGCGGGATCTACCGAAGCTCGTGGACGTCACCGAGCAAGCTGGAATCACCTTCGTTCACAGTATGGGTGACGATGACATGGACAACATCATCGAGTCGAATGCAGCCGGTTGTGCGTGGTTCGACTACGATGGAGATGGTGACATCGATGCCTACTTCATCAACGGAGCCTACTTGGAAGAACTCAGCAGTGTGCGAGGTCGCCGTAACAGAGGAAGACTGACCAATGCGCTGTATCGTAACAACGGAGACGGCACGTTCACTGATGTAACTGCGGAGGCTGGTGTGGGTGACAAGGGGATGGGAATGGGAGTGGCCATAGCGGACTACGACAACGATGGTGATCAGGACCTATTCGTCAGCAACTACGGCCCCAACGTCTTCTATCGAAACAACGGTGACGGAACTTTCACAGACGTAACCAGTCGAGCGGGCCTTGAGAACGATCTCAGCGGGATCGGTAGTACGTTCCTGGACTACGACCGGGACGGGTACCTGGATCTCTACGTAGGCAACTACGTGGATTACGATCCGGACTATCAGTACTTCTATGCTGCACAGCGGTTCCCGGGCCCGCTCTCCTATCATGGTCAACCAGATGTGTTGTACCGCAACAACGGCGATGGGACATTTACTGATGTGACTCGGCAAGCCGGCGTGTACAATACGGAAGGCAGAGCGATGGGAGTGGTATCTGGTGACATCGACGACGACGGTGATTGGGACATCTTTGTACCCAACGACGGTATGGAGAACTATCTCTACCGTAACAACGGAGACGGGACCTTCACCGATATCGCGCTGCAGACTGGCACCGGCTACGGCCAGGGTGGGAATGCGACTTCGGCGATGGGAGCGGAGTTCGCTGACATCGATCTAGACGGGTTGATCGACATAATTGTCCCGGATATGGCATACAGCTGCGTATACAAGAACAGCGGCGCGGGTTATTTCGAGGAGATGAGTGCCCGTATGGGAGTGGCTGCGGCGTGCGGGCAGTATACGAGTTGGTCCGGCAATTTCTTCGATTTCGATCACGATGGGTACGGCGACCTGTTTCTCACCAACGGACACCCGCACCGGCTCATAGGTGAGGAGGATCTGCTCTTGCTGAATGAAGCGGGCGGGCGATTCGTCAACGTCTCGGATCAGTTGGGACCGGATTTCCAGGAGAAGTTCGTTGGCCGTGGATCCGCCGCCGGCGACTACGACAACGATGGGGATATGGATCTGCTGATTTTGAATCTGAATGCGCGTCCACGCTTGCTCCGTAATGACGGTGGCAACGGTCGCAGCTGGATCATGTTGCACCTGGTTGGCACGGAGAGCAACCGTGACGGCATAGGAGCGAGAGTGCGCGTGACCGCCGGAGACAACATCCAGACTAGACTCAGGGTGAGCACGTCCGGCTATCTGTCACAGAGCGACCACCGCCTCCACTTTGGGCTTGGCGATGCGACACAGGTCAGTAGGATAGAGATCCGGTGGCCCAGCGGGAAAGTGCAGACGTTGGAGAACGTTGCTGTGAATCAGTTGGTGACGGTTACGGAGCCACGTTCGTGATGCGTGAAGCTTTCGACTACAGAGAAAGCTCCGCAGAATTGACCAAGGGCAATCGCCGCGGAAGAGGCCGTATGACCAAGCATGTGGGGGTACTCTGTCTCCCCATAGTCCTGACCGGAATCGCGGGATGGGCTTCGATCGACCGGGTGGTGCAGGATCGGGTCTACGTCGGCGAGCGCGTGTGTCGCCAGTGCCACCACATGTCGGGCGATCGAGATCAATTCAATGCATGGCGGCTGACCAAGCATGCCAAGGCATACGCTGCGCTATCGATGCCGGAAGCCGAGCAGATAGCGGAGTTGTCGGGCGTCGACGTCGACCCTCATGAGAGCCCAATCTGCCTGGGATGCCACACGACCGCATACGATGCCGAGGAGTGGCAGTTGGACGACACTTTCCACTTCGAGGATGGTATCCAGTGCGAACGCTGTCACGGGCCAGGCAGCGAATACATCGATGTTGAGGTCATGACGGACCCGGAGCGCGCGAGGCAGGCTGGTCTCAAGAAGCCGGAGGAGAGTGACTGTTTGGTCTGTCACAAGGAGAAGGGCTCTCATCAGGCGGTTCTGGATAGCTGGAAGTTCAACTACGAAGAAGCGCTGCAGCGGATCGGGCATGCCGGTATTGGGGGAGCCTTGCCTTCAATGGTTGAGACGCAGCCGGCTACGTTGTTGCCGGGGCCCAAGTTCGTTGGTGCCTTGGTCTGTGGCTCGTGTCATGGCGCTATGTCGAGCAGTCTCGTGTACGGCAAGTGGCGCTTCTCTAGACACGCCCAAGCGTACGCAATTCTCAGCTCCGATCGTGCGCGTGAGATCGCCCGCGAGATGCGGGTGGCGGGCAATCCCCAACAGTCGGACAGATGTCTGGAGTGTCATACGACCGGTGCGGGAGGGCCGGCCGGCCGTTTCACGGAGACGTTCGACGTGGCGCAAGGAGTCCAGTGTGAGAGCTGCCATGGTCCGGGTAGCGAGTACATGGCTGAGGCCGTCATGTTGGATCCGGTGGCAATGGCGGAATCTGGATTGCGCGACGTAGATCGTGAGACTTGCGTACGCTGTCACACACCCGGAATTCATGGGCACGATTTCGAATTTGACAGCATGTGGCCACAAATCGACCATTCCAAATGGGTCGATGAGTATTCACCGCCTGAGTACAAAACACCGCTGAACTTGGCCGTCACGCGAGATGGTGAACGACTGTTCGTGGCCTGTGAGGCCTCCAACAGTCTCATCGTAGTCAGCCCGCGGACGGGAGACGTCCTTGCCGAGGTTGAAATCGGTGTGCAGCCACACTTCGTCTACCTCTCACCAGACGAAACCAGGGCGTATGTGAGCAATCGCGGTTCGGACGACGTATCCGTGGTTGATGCCCATCTATATAAGGTCCTGTCCACGATCGACGTAGGCGATGAGCCCCACGAGATGACGAGTACGGAAGACGGCTCGATTCTCTACGTTGCCAATGCCGGAACATATGACGTTTCGGTGGTTGACCTCACTGCGGGTCGGGAGGCCAAGCGCCTACCAGCTGCTCGCGGTCCGTGGGGAGTAGCGCGATCACCAGACGGTCGACGCGTTTACGTGACGAACAACCTTCCTCGGTTCGGGGCGTTTCGCACAGCATCCCAATCGGAAGTCACCGTGATCGAGACGAATCGCTCGACAGTAGAACGTCGATATACCATTGACGGAGCGAACTTGGTGCAGGGCATTGCGATGGCACCTGACGGTGAGTTCGCTCTCGTTACGCTCATCCGCACCAAGAACCTGGTTCCGATGACCCGCAACATTCAGGGCTGGGTGATGACCAACGGTGTTGGCATCCTGTGGGAAGATGGGCGCGTGGACCAGCTATTGCTGGATGAGGTCAGCGATTTCTTTGCGGATCCAACCGACATAGTCTTCACTAGCGATGGCCGATACGCGTTCGTCAGCGGCGGCGGAGTTCAGGAAGTCGCCATGATCGATGTCGAGAGGATGACGCAACTTTTGGAAGGTACACCGGCTGCTGACCGCATCGAGATACTACCGAATCATCTAGGTATGAGCACGGAGTTTGTGCTAAGACGGATCCCGGTTGGCCAAAGCCCTCGGGGTATGGCCATCTCGCCGGATGACAGGTACCTGTACGTGGCGGACGGTTTGGACGATGCCGTCTCGGTAATCGATATTGAGTCGCAGGAGCGCGTCAAGGTAATAGGTCTGGGGGGGGCGGAGGAGATAAGCGAAGCACGCTATGGCGAACGGATCTTCCACAGTGCCGCGCGTACCTTTGCGCGCCAGTTTTCCTGCCATTCCTGCCATCCGGATGGGCATGTGGACGGAATCACGTACGATATCGAGCCGGATGGGCTCGGCATCAATCCGGTTGACAACCGTACGTTGCGCGGGATCAACGATACTGCGCCGTTCAAGTGGGAAGGCACGAATCCGACGTTGAAGCGTCAGTGCGGTCCACGGCTGGCGGCGTTCTTTACTAGAATCGATCCCTTCACCGCCGAGCAAGCAGCCGCGTTGGACCGCTATATCGTTACCGTTACGAGACCACCAAACCGCTACCGGACGAGCGAGAAGCTCACGCCGACGCAGCAGCGCGGCAAGGTCCTTTTCGAACGGAGCTACGACAAGTCCGGTAATCCGTTGCCGAAGACGAAGCAGTGTGTTTTCTGTCATGCACCACCGTACTTCACCAACCGCAACGTGTACAACGTAGGCACGGCGTCCTGGCTGGATACCAACAAGGAATTCGATGTACCACATCTGAGCAACATCTATGATTCGGCCCCGTACCTCCATGACGGTAGGGCAAAGTCGCTGGAAGAGATCTGGACGATCTATAATCCGTACGATACGCACGGTCATACGAACGATTTGACCAAAGCGGAACTGAACGACTTGATCGAGTACTTGAAGACACTCTAGTGGAGGAGCAATCATGTACCGCGCAATGCTGATTGCCGCTCTGTTTGCCATTCCCACACTGGAGGGGTGGTGTCAAACAACTACACGTACAAATATGGCAGGCGAACCGTTTGTCTACACCGATTGGGAGACGTTCACTACCGAGTCGACGGATGGCGGTCTCATCAATGATCATATCTTCTTTCTACACGCGGCCGGAGACAGTCTGTGGATCGGTACTGAAGGGGGGCTGGTACTTTACTATGCGGGTACCTGGAAGAGTTGGACTGAGGCGGACGGGCTACCGTGGAACGTCATCATGGGGATCACCAAGGACGAGAAGACCGGGGATTTGTGGCTGGCTCTCTTTGGCGAAGGTATAGCCCGGTTCAGCGGGGGTCGGTTCGAGCACTTCACCCAGATGAACAGCGGTCTGATCAACGACGTATCTTATGGTATCGATATCCAAGGAGACAACGTTTGGATTGCATCCACAGCTGGGATCAGTCGGTACAACCAGGTCAAGGGTGAATGGACCGTCTTCAATGAACAGCATGCTCCGATGGAGGAGGTGTGGGCCTACAACGTGTCGGCGGCAGAAGACAAGGTGTATTTCGCAATTTGGGGTGGCGGGATACTGGAGTGGGACGTCGCTACGGAGACCTGGAAGGATTATCTAGACCCGGACGGGGAGATGGAGATCGATCTCTATCGTGACGACGGGCTGGTACACGTGATTACGACCGCGGCATCCTATGTCGATGGAGTGCTATGGGCATCTACTTATTTCGGTCTGAGTCGGTACGACGGCCGCAACTGGCGCGGCTATATGGACCATGACAGTGGTCTGCCCAGCACATTCATCAACTTCACGTTGGGCAAGAGCGGTGCTTCGAGCTACAATTGCACCGACAAAGGGCTGGCCGTGTTGACTGACTTTGAAAGCGACACGTGGGTCACGTACCAGCGGGACACCGAGGACGCAAGGACTTGGAACGCGCACGTGATGGTAGGTGGGGATGTCATCAAGTCGGTGCCAACCAACCTCGACCTGCCGAATCACTTCACACTAGGGGTGGCATTCATCGGCGATGACGTGTGGGTGGGAACCGGGCACGGATTGGCTCGGGGGATTGGTAGGGGCTACTACGATGGGATAAGGGATTGAGACCATGAGTAGACAGCATCTCATTATGACACTTGCGGTGACTGGAGTTACCGCACTGGCATTGGGCGATTTGCATGCCCAAGCAAGCGACGCCAAGCCGGATACCTCGACTTACGCCAAGACGCCCTTGGAGTACCGTCCCTATGCCCACTTCGAGAATCCTTATAAGCTGTTCTTCATCGATCAGCTCGAGTACCCGGGCTACGGGCGTCATATTCCCGAGCCCGACGCCGTAGAGTCGGTGAAGATCGGGTTCATCGGTCCCATCATTGGGTCCGTGTCGGAATCGATTGGAGGCCCTGACGAGGTGCCCCTGCGTGTCAACGAACGGCAGACGCGGTGGGATGGCTACCAGGCGTCACATCTTGCGCCCCTTGGTCGCAAGATGCTGCAGGGCGCGCAGCTCGCCGTGCAGCAAGCGAATGACCGAGGTGGGTATCGCGGGCGCGTCCCGTACGAGCTGATAATCCGCAATGACAATGGGAATTGGCGTTCCGCAGGGCGTGAAGTCGTGTTGATGGCTTGGAAAGACAGCGTATGGGGCATACTGGGAACCGTGGACGGTGCCAACAGCCACATACTCATCCGCGTGGCTTTGAAGGCCGAGGTTCCTGTCATCAACACTGCGGATACTGATCCAACCTTCGTTGAGACAAATATCCCGTGGGTGTTCCGGAATATCACCGATGACCGGCAGATGTCCTATCTATTGGCTGATTTCGCCTACAAGCAGTTGGGACTCCGGCGAGTGGCGGCCATACGTGCCGTGAATCGGTACGGTAGGGTCAGCATAGACGAATTCCGGGACGCCTCCACGCGACTGGGTCATCCGTTCATGGTGGAGCTATCGTATGAAGAGGGAGATACCGCATTCACATCGCAGCTGGAACGCATCAGGACTCTCAATGCAGACGGTGTGATCACGTACGGCAATTCTAAGGAATCGGCGCTCATCCTCAGGCAGATGCGGGATATGGGTATGGATCAGTGGTTCTTCGGCAGCGATCGTATGGTCACCCAGGAGTTCCTGGACGTGGTCGGCGCTGACCATGGCAAGGTCGCGGCCGGCTATCCGTATGACCCCACGAGCACAGATCAGACGCATGTGCGGTTCGTGAGAGATTTCAAGGCCAAATACGGCGAAGCGCCGGAGACATACGCAGCGCACGCGTACGACGGCATGAACATGCTCATAGAGGCGATCTCCAAGGCGGGACTGAATCGTGCGCTGATTCGGGATGAACTGGCGGCAATGACAGAGTATACAGGCGTGACGGGGTGGCAGGAGTACGATGCAGTGTTCAGTGATCGAAGTTCGGCAGCGCTCGCGATCTTGAAGGATGGTCGTTTTGTCTATTTTTCACAGGAAGCGGTGCTGTCTGGCAAGGTCGATGTCGAAGGGCTGAGGAACCGTTGACTTGAATCCTCGATCTTGCCGGTCTTGATAAAATGCGGTGGATCTGGATTACCTCCGTTGCTGTCTTCTTCGCCTGTCAGACGCTGGGTCACACACCACAGTATCGCGGGACCACTACACCGAACCGGCAGCCAACTGTTCTTGACACGCCAGTCGAATTTTCGGGATGGCGGGGGGCCACGACTGACCCCACGCGGCTGGACGAGATACGAATTGGCTTGTTTGCCCCAGTCGGGGGAGATGATCCCGTCGGTACTGCCATGTACGAGGCGGCACAACTGGCGATCGAGGAGGTCAATGCCATAGGTGGATTCGCAGGAGTTCCCTTGCGACTCATGACTCGCTGGGATGACGATCCGTGGCGTGGTGGCTCCAAGCAGATGATAAAACTGGTCTATGAGGACAGCGTATGGGCAGTTATCGGATCGGTGAGTGGTGAGGCCACACACATTGCGGAACAAGTCATAACCAAGGCCTGGGTTCCTCTGCTCTCGCCTGCCTCGGCAGATCCGACACTCACCTTCATTCGCATTCCGTGGATGTTCAGACTACCTCCAGACGATGAGGCGCAGGCGGAGATCATCTTCGCTGATGGCTTGCGGGAATTCGCATTGACGAACGTTGGTCTCATTACCTCAACTGACCATGACGGCCGGATCTTCGCCGAACAGATGCTCGATCGGCTGAATGTTGCGGCAGCACCGCCCGTATTCCACTTTCAGCTGCCAGCAAACACGATCGACTATGACGATATCGTGCTACGGGGCAAGTCGTTCGATCCTGACGCGGTAGTGATCCGTGTGCCACCTAGTGAAACACTAGCACTATTGGACCAGATGCGTCGTAACGGGGTGACGATTCCCGTGTTGATACCGTGGGTCCCCGGTCTGCGGCACGCGGATCTGGAGACACACTACGGGAACGCAGTTTTCAGTGTTCAGCCGTTCTCGAGTTTCAAAGGTTCGAGGCATTCAGTCTTTGTGAAGGCATATCGTGATCGCTACGGTCACGATCCGACGCCAACTGGGGCCTATACGTATGACGCGGTGAACCTGATCGTGCGGTCGCTGAATAAGAGTGGCTTGAACCGGTCGAAGATGAGGGACGCAATCGTGGGCAGTAGCGGTTACGAAGGAGTGAGCGGCGCTATCCGGTGGGACAACGCGGGCGGTAACAAGGCTCAACCGTCGTTGGTAGGACGGCCGTGAAGGATAATGAGTAACGCTCGCCTTCCCCTCTGGGGAGTTCTAGTTGGTGCTCATGGTGCACTGACCAGATCCGTAGAGGGAAAGTTGAGGCTCAGCAGGATCGGTGCTAGTTTCGAGCCGTCCCTGGTACCTTGCTCCTCGTAAATTGCGGTCCAATCGATATGGTGCATGCGGCACTCGCCGTTCTCCCATTGCTGAGCCTGACGGTTCCCGTGCAGGTGATCCAGGAAGCACCACGAGTGAGTGTCTTCCTGTATCTGGCCGATTTAGTCGAGATCGCCGGTTCTGAGCAGGCGTTCGTCGCCGACGTGTTCGTGGCTGCGCGATGGAATGATCCAACGCTGGCGGGCGAATATGAAGGTGTTCGGACTCTGGATCTGGAAGAAGTGTGGCACCCGATTCTCGTGGTGGTCAACGAAAGGGGGGCCTACCGCTCGCTTCCTGAAGTAGTGAACGTGGATCCAGTGGGAAATGTCCAGTACACGGTGCGACTGACCGGTCGTTTCTCCGCAACCATGGACTTGAAGGATTTCCCGCTGGACCGTCAGGTTTTCGACATCTGGGTCGTTGCTCCCCTGTTAGGCGGCAACCGGGTGGAGTTGCTTCCCGATACAACTGCGAGCGTGCTACGCAACGGGCAATTGTCCATCAGCGACTGGACCATCGGCGATCCGGAGCTGGTCGTCAAGGAGTACCAAGCGACGCCTCAAGCGGGCCCGTTGCAGGGGGTGGCTCTGGTGGTCGAGGCCAAACGCAAGACCGGGTATTACATCATCCAGGTGCTGATACCGCTAGTCGCAATTGTGTTGATGGCCTGGACCGTATTCTGGATTGATCCCTCTGTGGTAGCGACGCGGGTCGGCGTGGTCGTATCCACGATGCTCACTCTCATTGCGTACCGCTTCATGCTGGGCAACCTGGTGCCCCGTCTATCCTACCTGACCCGTCTCGATTACTTCATGCTGGGCACCACCAGCATCGTGGTGTTGACACTATTCGTCATGGCGGCAGCAAGCTACCTGCGTGGTCGCGGACAGGACGCGATTGTAAGTCGGATCGATAGCATTGGCCGACTGGCCTTTCCGCTGACGTTTGGCGCCTTCAGCCTTCTGGTGTGGCTGATGTAGCGACCTGCCTTCTAGCAACCGAGCGACCACGGTTCCCAGCCGCGGCCCTCTTGCCTCCAACGGGTCCGATCCTGTATCCTACAGGCCGCTACGGATCCTCCATCAACGCTTGGGGTCGACCGGCTTGCCGGTTGATTCGCAGAGCATCGACTGACGGCGGTTCCATCAGAAACAGATGATTGGTCAAGTGACGTCGCAGTCGCTTGAGACAAGCATTTGCTGCGGGGCTATGGCGTGGGTACGTGTATGCGCACGTCGTGCCGCAAGGCAGTGGCTCGATCTACAACAGGAGACATTGTATGGCGGACAAGAAGATCATTGCAGTAGTGGGTGCTACGGGCGCGCAAGGTGGTGGGCTGGTACACGCAATCATGGAGGACAAGAGCTCTCCATTCTCTGCGCGAGCACTCACCAGGAACGTGAACTCGAACAAGGCGAAAGAACTCGCTTCTATGGGTGTCGAGGTCGTTCAGGCCGATGTCGACGATGTCGAGAGCCTGAAGCGGGCCTTTGCAGGTGCCTACGGCGCATTCTGCGTGACCTTTTTCTGGGAACACTTCTCGCCTGAGAAGGAAGGTCAACAGGTCAGGAACATGGCCCAAGCCGCTAAGGCGGCAGGAGTGCAGCATGCCATCTGGTCCACTCTGGAAGACACCCGTAAGTGGATTCCGCTGACTGACGACCGGATGCCAACTTTGATGGGCAAGTACAAGGTCCCGCACTTCGATGCCAAAGGTGAGGCAGATGAGGTGTTCGGGGAGCTTGGTGTTCCGACCACCCGTTTACTTACGTCCTTCTACTGGGACAACCTCATCCACTTCGGGATGGGTCCCAAGAAGGGGCCGGATGGCAAGCTGGCATTCACAATTCCAATGGGTGACAAGAAGCTACCGGGTATCGCCGCCGAGGACATCGGCAAGAGTGCCTACGGCATATTCAAGAGGGGTAGGGAACTCGTCGGAACGACAGTGGGCATTGCCGGTCAACACCTGACTGGCAACCAGATGGCTGCAGCGCTGACCAACGCTCTGGGTGAGGAAGTGCGGTACAACGCGGTGCCATTTGACGTCTTCCGCAGCTTCGACTTTCCCGGTGCCGAAGACCTAGGGAACATGTTCCAGTTCAAGCACGACTTCGAGTCGGATTTCTGTGGAGCACGTGATATCGAAGCGGCGCGTCGGTTGAATCCGGAACTGCAGACGTTTGAAACATGGTTGGCCCAAAACGGGAGCCGGATACCTCTAGAGTAGTCCCGCATCTTGGTGGGAAGGAGGCGAACGCGCACAATTCGTCGGGTGAACGCCTTCGATGACGTCCTTTTCATTAAGCGCCCCCTGCGACCGCGTATTGGCAGAAGGGGCGCTTCTGTTTGCCTCCCGAGGCGGGCGCCCAGGTCTTCAGGGAGCCATGAGTGGCAAATTCCAGCGGTTTCATCAACATTTCGTTTGTCTTTCTCGCCGGCCGTCCACCAAACAGTTTGAGAAACCACATGAAATGCCGGGACTCCATTGAACTCATCCAAACAAGACTGGCCGAAAGTGCAGCGACCAAAGCTGCAATGAGGCGGGATGACGAGTTCACCTCAGCACTTGAATCGATCGCCGCAGCGGTGGTAGAGGCCTACCACACGGGCAACAAGGTCCTGTTGTTCGGAAACGGTGGTAGTGCGGCAGATGCTCAACACATTGCGGCCGAGCTGGTCGGTCGGTTCCGCAGAGAACGCAAACCGCTCGCTGCAGTGGCATTGAACTCGAACATCTCGTCCATGAGTGCCGTAGCCAATGACTACTCATTCGCCGCGGTCTTTGAGCGCGAGGTAAGAGCGATAGGCAATTCCGGCGATGTGGCAATCGGGATCTCTACGAGCGGCAATTCTGAGAATGTGATTCGAGGGCTCGACACGGCCCGAGCGCAGGGATTAGTGACAGTTGCATTCACTGGTTCGAGCGGTGGTCGAGTCAAGCGAGGCGTCGACCATTGCCTGCGAGTACCCAGCGATGACACGGCACGCATCCAAGAAGGACACACGACTGCAGGCCACATCATGTGCGAGTTGGTGGAGAATGCGCTGTTTGGTGAGGAGCCCTGAGCGGTGATATGCCCGCTGGCATTCATGCTCGCCGACTGTAGAGCAGAGATAGCCTCTTTGGTCCTATCGGCTACTCTCAGACAAATAGCTGCGAATGGAGCATAGGAGCCATGTCTGATGAGACTTACGTCAAGACCGGCCGTAGAGATCTCGACGAGCTCGTGCCGCTGATTGGCTCGTTTCTACGGAAGGATGTAATCGAGCTCACGATTGATGGAAAACCGCTAAGTGGGTTTCGGACTCCTGACGCTAAATCCCTGTGGATCCGTGACCACAGTGACATGCTGCGGGGTGGGAGGTACTTCCATGCCGACGTAACCAGCGCCGTGGAGCACTTCGCCGAGACCCAGTCGGCCACTGGTCGCATATTCGACTACTTCACGACTTTTCCCGAGAAGTTGCCGTCTGAGCGAGAGAATTGGACCAAGTACGTCCGCGTCCCCGTAGAGGCGGACGTCGAGTACCGCTTTGTAAAGGGTGCCTACCTCGCCTGGCAGGCTTGCGGCGATGACGAGTGGATTGCAGGTCTGCTGCCCTCGATGGACAAGGCGCTGCGATACATACAGGGCCATAGTTGGTACTGGGACGATACGCACGGCCTAGTGAAGCGTGCATACACCATAGACACTTGGGACTTTGCCTACTCGGCAGGTACGCATGACTGGCTCCAGTTTCAGTTCAACGAGCATACTTTCTGGGGCATAATGCATGGTGACAACAGCGGCTACTACGAGGCATTCCGGATAATGGCCCATTTGCATGCCCGCTTTGGAGAACGGGATCGGGCTTCATATTGGCAGCAGCAAGCGGACACGCTACGCGACAACATGAATGCAGCATGCTGGAATGGCAGTTTCTACACACATTTTTTGAAGCTCAATCCGGTACAGATCGAAGGAGTGGATGAATCTGCTCAACTCAGTCTCAGCAATCCAATGGACATCAATCGCGGTGCTGCGACCCACGAGATGGCGGTCTCGATCATCCGGGAGTATCAACGTCGGCGCCGCGAGACAGCGGCCTTTGCCGAGTGGTTCTCCATCGACCCTCCGTTCCCGGATGGCATATTCGGTGACGAGAAGTTGATAGGTGGAGCTTATGTCAACGGCGGTATCATGCCACTGGTGGGTGGAGAGTTGGCAAAGGCGGCTTTCGATCACGGATTCGAGGAGTACGGGGTCGACATCCTGGCGCGGTATCACTCGTTGGTCTCGCGGAAGGAAGAAACCTACCTGTGGTATTTTCCCGACGGCACACCGGCCAGTGTCGAGGCGAGTACGAGCCCTGAGGCTGAGCCCACCGATGGCTGGGGCTCGAGTGCGATGCTCTATGCGCTGACTGACGGGCTAGCGGGTGTGGAAGATCGGGGCAGGGGTTTCGATGAGGTCCGCATCTCGCCGCGATGGCCAGCTGCCCGGGTCGACGATGTAGAGGTCAGGCTGAGATACGCAAGCTCGGGAATGCAGATCGGCTATGATTATCGTCTGAGTGAAGCGGCGATCGAGATTGCTGTGAGCTGTGCAGCGAGCTCAGCCGACTTCCATGTGCTGATTCCGCGTGATGCCGAGCCGGAATCGGTCACGATTGCTGGGACAGAGTCTGCGTTCCGGGTTTCCCGGGTGGAAGCGAGTCGATATGTAGATTTCTCGACAGCTGTGGACGGTGAGGCCGATGTAAAGATCAGGCTCTCGTAGCATCAACGCATCTAGGTAGGCGTGCGGTATGAAGATAGCAGAAGCATTGGGCGCAGTGAGATCGATCTCCGTCGCCGAGGATGCACCCGTCGTGCTGCACACAGTGGCTGGAGAGCTGGCTGGGATCACGGGCGGACGGCTGGCTACCCGCGGCAGGAACGTACCCCCTCTGTGCGAAGCGGGTGAATTCCATCTACTCGAGACCATGAACGAGCTGGCCATCGAGGATCGAAGGGGTGGCCAATTGGCTGTCGGCCAGGAAGCGGTATACTTGAGGCTCGATCAAACCGGGTCCGGCATTCTCGCTGCGGCACCGCGGCGGTTGCTCTATTCCTTCTTCACCCATCTGCAGCGCGACCTGGCCGACACAGACGTTGCCGCGGTTGAGCGCGGCCGCGTCTTTCGTCCAAGCTTCTCATGGCACCGGTCGACGTATGATTTCTTCCTCACTCAGGAAGGCCGGATCCAGCACAATCTCAATAGGGATGGTCACATTCGCCATTTGGCGGAGTCGGGCTTTACTCACGTGGAGGTAAATGGCTTGGCGTTTCCGGCGGGATTGGAAACGGGCCCACCGGGTGAGGCGTACCCGATGTTCTATACGTACTGCCCGGCGCTGGACCAATTCGTCGCCAGCGAGCTGAATAAGGGACTGTATCCCACCGACTACCTGTCAGCAAACCTCGCGTACCTCAGGAGCAACGCCGCACTGGCAAGCAAATATGGGTTGGTTCCTGGCTTGCTCTGCTTTGAGCCGCGCAACGTGCCCGAGGAGTTCTTCGCGCGCTATCCGATGCTTCGCGGCGCCCGCGTAGACCATCCATTCCGTAGCTTCAAGCCGCGCTACAACATGACCATAGCACACCCTTCAGTACGAGAGCATTACCAGGAGATGCTGCGAGCATTGATGCGCGAAGTGCCGGAACTGGGATTCCTCTCAATATGGACCAATGACAGCGGAGCTGGATTCGAGCACACTCAATCGCTCTATGTCGGTCGTAATGGTGGGCCGTATCTCGTTCGCGAATGGAAGAGTGATGAAGAGATCGCACAGGTAGCCGGATCCAACGCATTGCGCTTCTTCTCGGCTCTGCGGAATGCAGCGCGTGAGGTGAATCCGGAGTTTCGAGTGGTCACCCGGATGGAGTCGTTCTATGGCGAGCACGATGTCATATGGCAGGGCTTGAGGGATGGGCTGGATGTCGAGGCAGCGTCGCTCGTGATGCGAGGTTGGGATATGCCGTATTCGCATCCACGCTATCCAGACACCAAGTCCATCGGTGCCGGAACTGTGTATCAGGATTCGATTGAGGCCCGTGAGTCGACCTTAGCTCGGGAGCTCGAGGAACGGGGCTCCCATGCGCACTTCTACTTTGCAGCAGGGCCGAACACGGTGTTCGCACCGCTCTTGGGGATTCCGTACCCGACCTTGACCTACCGGCGCCTGAAACAGCTCTATGAAAACGACGTGAAGCACCTGGCACACTTGGGTGGGTCGACTCCGCCCGACCTCGTACCCTACGATGTGAACCACGAGATCCTACGAAGGTTTCAATTCGATCCGGATCTCGATATCGCGCTCGTGCTGGTAGAGATTGCCACTCACTGGGTCGGTGGGACACTGGCGTATTCGTTGAAACGCGCGTGGGAATTAGTGGAGGAGGCGGTGTTGGCGTTTCCCCATGTCACACCGCTCTATTCGACGATGGGATTTGTGTGGTACCGCCTTTGGGCTAGACCCCTGGTGCCAAACATAGAAGCGATCGTAGAATCCGAGCGCGCATACTATCAGGATTTCATGTGCACAACTCCCCACAATCCCAATAACGTCGACCTGAGCCGGGATGTATTGTTCCAACTGACGACTGTGCGTGACAGCAGTAGGGCACTGGAGCGGATAGACGCGAACGTTTGGCAGCCCATCGATGATTCAATAAGTGTGTTAGAGGAGGTGCGAGAGCACGCGCTTGCAACTCTCGGGGAAAACAACGCGATTGTCGACTGTCTGATACGATTGCAGGCATTGCGCTGTTGGTTCATGACACAGCGTAACGTGGCGGCTTGGGTTGTGGGGGTGTGTGGCTACATGGACGCGACCAGTGAAGCAGACAAGAGGCAGTGCAGAGCAATTCTGAATGATATGACAGTCAAGGAGCTGGACAACTCTGAACGTCTGCTCGCTCTACTCGAGTCCGAGGTGGAGTTCATGGCTACAACTGATTTGAACGAGACAGCGCTGATGCATGGCCGGAACTTGAAGGAGCTGCTGGTCAGGAGAATCGCCCTCATGTCGGAACATGCTGGGGACGAGCCACACATCGATCCGGATTATGTCGAGCGAAATGCGGCTCAAGCATATGAACTCACGTGAGCGTCTACTTACGGCGCTGGATCGTCGAGAGGCCGACCGACTTCCAGCAACTACTCATCACTTGATGCCGTATTTCCTCGACACATACATGAATGGAATGGGCGAAGATGGATTCTTCGATTGCTTCGGCCTCGACCCGGTGATGTGGGTTTGGGACCAGAAGCCCGATGAGTCGAGTGGAGACTACTGGACCTTGATTGAAGCAGGCGCGGTTGGTGGTGGCAAGCGCTGGATCACGTCGGACAATTGGCGCATTGAAGTTGCTGCTGTCAGTGGAACACGCAACAGGGCAACCCGCTATGACATTGTCACGCCGGCTGAGACTCTATCGATGGTGTTGGAGGAAAGCGGCCAATCGGTATGGGTTGTCGAGAGACTCGTAAAGCAGAAGTCACAGATCGCATTGATTGAGAAGTATGCGCCGGGAACGTTGTGTGATCTGGCCGCCATAGACCGAAAGGCTGAGGCTATGGGTGGTAGGGGTATCCTGCGAGGAGCAGTTCCTGGTTTCGCGATCTACGGTCAGCCGGGATGCTGGCAGGATGCGGCGGTGTTGTACGGCATCCAGGCGCTGATAATGGAGACCTTCGACGACCCGCAGTGGGTGCACGAGTTCTTGGAAATTCTCAAGCGACGCAAGCTTGCCAGCGTTGCCTCTATGGAAGGAGCGCGGTTAGACCTCATCGAGCACGGTGGTGGTGATGCATCATCCAGTGTGATCTCGCCCAAGATTTTCGAGGAGTTTGTGGCGCCCTATGACGGCGAGATCATTACAGAGGCGCACAGGGTCGGACTCAAGGTCGTCTACCACACGTGCGGTGCGATGATGGCGATCTTGGAGCAGATTGCCGATATGGGTCCGGATGCTATGGAGACATTCACTCCATCGTCGCTGGGTGGCGACACGGATCTAAAGGAAGCGAAGACGAGGATAGGAGATCGAGTCTGCATTATCGGTGGCTTCGATCAGGCACACTTTCTCCAAGGGTGCACGGAGGCGGAGACGCGGCGGGCAGTGCGTCGGTGCTTCGCAAATGCGGGTGCAGGAGGAGGTTTCATCCTGTCTCCGTCGGATCACTTCTTCGATGCGGACGTGGAACTGATCAGGGCTTTTGCTGACGAGGCGCGACAGTGTCGCTATGACGTGTGACCGAGCGAGTTGTCCGCGAGCCGACGTGACACGATATGTGATGCGCCCAAGTTGGCCTGGTAACCGAACGCTGGACAGGCAGATCAAGCGGCGCAATACTTCGATGGCTGGGACGCAGATCCCAATGACCGACGCATCCTGCATCGCGGTGGGAGCCGAGATGATCTGAGCCCACACACATTTCATTTGAGGAGTAGATACTGGACCATCTGATAGGGTCCGAGGAGGCCGGAAATGGATCGCAGACACTTCGTTGCCTACCTGGCCGGCACGACTGCAATGTCGACCAGTTCGCTGAGCAGGCTCAACTCGGACATCTACCGCAGCATCGAACGGCTCAATCAGAGTGTTCAGCAGGGTTCCCCGGACGGCGCTTATTGGGATGCGCTTCGCAAGCACTTCATTATGCAGGAAGATCTGATCATGATGAACAACGGCACCCTAGGCCCAATGCCGGAGCCAGTGTTCAATACCGTGGTTCAATACTTCAAGGTGCAGGCCACTAATCCCTACGACTGCTACAATTTCCTGCCTAGCAAGAAGGCCGAAGTTCGTGCGCGGCTGGCAAGCTTCATAAATGCCGATCCCGATGAAGTGGCGATCAACCGGAACACCACAGAGGGAATGAATGTCGTAGCCAACGGGATCGATTTCCAGGCTGGTGACGAGGTGATCATATCGTCACAGGAACACCCGGCGGGATACTACCCCTGGAAGCTTCAGGAGAAGCGTCACGGCATCAAGATAGTAGAGGTACCTTTGGGAGTGCCCCCCAAGGACAAGAATGAGATTATCGATGCTTTTGCGGGAGCGATCACTTCGCGTACCCGTGTCATCAGTGTCAGCCACACCGTCTACATCACCGGACTCATCTTTCCGATCAAGGAGTTGAGCGAAATCGCTCACCAACAGGACATATTCGTGGTCGCAGACAGTGCTCATGGAATCGGGATGCTGGATCTCGATATGCACGACTTGGGCGTCGATGCGTTTGCGTCGAGTCCGTACAAGTGGTGCGGTGCGCCGGCGGGTTGCGGGCTGTTCTATGTACGCAAGGACTCTCAGGATCGTCTGTGGCCGACGATAGCCTCATCGGGCTGGGACACACAACAGAGCGCGACTCGGTTCGAAACCCTGGGTCAGAGGGCAGATCCGTTGACGTTCGGCTTGGGTGAAGCGCTCGATTTTCAGAACCGGATCGGGCGTGGCCGAATCCAGCGGCGCATTTTGGCATTGGCAGCACACCTCAAAGAAGGATTGACCGCCATTCCCGGAGTACGGTTGCACACGCCGGACGATCCCTCGTTGAGTGCCGGACTGGTCGCGTTCTCCGTCGCCGGTGTTGACCCCAATGACTTGGTGAATTACTTGAGGGAAAAGTACAACATCGTGATCCGGACCATAGGGCGTGAGCGAGACAACAGCCGTGGCGTCCGGGTATCGACGCACATCTTTGTTACCATGGAACACGTCGACCTCGTGCTCGAGGGTGTAGATCATGTGGCACGAGCGGCGTGATACCGGCGAGGCCGGGCCGCCGTTCACGAAGAGCTGAAAGGGCACCAGACCACCATGTCACGTGCGACACTTGCCATCGCAGCGCTCCTGATCGGGCAGTCTGCCGCATCAACTCAGGCGATCCCGGACCCCGTTGACTACTTCGGCTTCGAGATAGGCACTGACCGCAAGCTCGCCGATTGGGATCAGCTCACGAGCTGGTATGAGATGCTCGCTTCCAACAGTCCGCGGATTGTACTGGACACTCTCGGTGAGACGACCCTTGGTCTGCCGTTTGTGATGCTGACAGTGACCAGTGCGGCAAACCATGCGCGGCTGGCAACATTGCATGACATTCAGCTCAGACTGGCCGATCCGCGCCGGATCTCGGACTCGAGCGAGTTGGGCGAGTTGCTGGATGACGGGAAAACCGTTGTCTTGGTGACCCACGGGATTCATGCAACCGAGGTCGGCGGACCGCAAATGGCCGCACGTTTGATCCACCGGCTGGCGATTTCGGAAGATGAGAAGGTCCGGGAAATCCTTGAGAACGTGATACTCCTCGACGTTCCCAGCCTCAATCCTGACGGGTTGCGCATGGTCGTTGATTGGTACCGTGCGTGGCTAGGTACCGAATACGAGGCCGCGCCTCTGCCCACCTTGTATCATCACTACGTGGGCCACGACAATAACCGAGACTGGTACGCTTTCACACAAGTCGAAACCGAGCTGACGATTACCAAGGCCCATAATGCATGGCACCCTCAGATCGTGCACGATATTCACCAGACTGGTAGTAATGGGGCGAGGATCGTATTCCCTCCTTTCATTGACCCGTGGGAGCCCAACATCGACCCGTTGCTCACGTCTGCAGTGAACCAATTGGGCGCCTATATGGCAGCCGAAGTACTGTCGCAAGGAAAGCAGGGTGTCGTAATCAATGCCGTGTACGATGCATACACACCGGCGCGCGCCTACCAGCACTATCACGCTGGCGCCCGGATCCTGAGCGAGACTGCATCAGTTCGATTGGCTACTCCGATCGTGATCAGCAAGGAGAACCTGAGTGCAAGAAGCGACTTCGATCCGAAGGTGAGATCCTGGAATTTTCCGGAGGTCTGGGGTGGAGGTGATTGGCGACTTTCCGACATAGTCGATTACATGGAAGCGGGCGTTATGGCGTTGCTCAGTAACGCAGCTAGGAACCGTCGTTACTGGCTGGAGAATTTCTACCACATCAACGAGAGAGCCGTAGCCAAGTGGCCCGACTGGCCCGCAGCATGGATCATTCCAGCGGACCAGGCCAATCCGACCGCGCGTGATGCGGTTCTGCGAATACTCACTTTGGGAGACGTAGAGGTCAGGTTGGCCGAGGGCGGGTTCACCGCCGGTGGCCAGTCGTTCCCCGAGGGAAGCTACGTGATCCTGATGGGACAGCCCTATGCCTCATTCGCGCATACGATGCTCTCGCGTCAAGTATACCCCGATCTGCGGCAGTATCCTGGCGGACCGCCGCAACCTCCCTATGACGTTACAGCCCATACATTACCCCTCCTCATGGGAATAGAGGCGGTGGCGGTCGAAGAGGAGCCAGCAGTGGGACTCTCTGCGCCAATAGCGGATCACGCCGTCCACTACGAGACGCCGTCTGGTTTGAGCGGCGCAGCAGCACCACGCATTGCGGTATACAAGTCGTGGCGTGCAGCGATGACGGAAGGTTGGACGCGTTGGGTGCTGGACCAACACAGGATTCCGTACGACACGCTGCACGATGGGGACATCAAAGGCGGCGCACTCGACCGCTATGACGTGTTGCTGTTCGAGGATCAGTCGGCCGGCCAGATAAGAAATGGCCACCAGCCTGGAGAAGTACCACCAGAATTCTCCGGCGGTCTCGGCGATGTGGGAATGGCTGCCGTCGCCACTTTCGTCGTCTCCGGCGGTCGCGTCGTTGCAGTGGCGGCGGCCACAGATGCCGCCATTGATCTCTTCGAGCTAGACATAGGCAATTCCGTACGTGGACTCCCGGCTCAGGATTTCTACATTCCTGGATCCATCCTTCAGCTCGATGTAGCAACCGGGCACCAGGTTACGAGCGGCGTACCGGGTGAGAGCATTGCCTGGTATTGGCGCAGCAGCCGTGCGTTCGAGATTGCTGATCCACGCGTGACCGAGCTGGCCCGCTATGGCAGTGGCAATCCACTGCTGTCGGGCTGGGTGCTGGGGCACGAGCACGTGGCAGGTAAGTCGGCCGTGGTCGAGGCCGAGATGGGTGAAGGTTCGGTCGTGCTGTTCGGATTCCCGCCGAATTATCGGGGCCAAACCATCGCGACTTGGCCGCTACTGTTCAACGCACTGACGTATCGCAGGTAACGACCGATCGGGCACCGGTACGTGGCACGCGGCGCAAGCCACCCTAGCGGAGGTGTCGCGGAACACGTGCCGTTGCGGCAACGTCCGATCGGGGAAGAGTGCTCGTTGGCTGCGCCGCAGCATGGCCGTTACGATTCTGCTTCGATGCCGCAAGCCAATCCATAGCGGCACGCCCTGGGCTCCGAAACGCGCCTTGACTATTTCGGTACTCTGGCCAAGTGACAGCCGTCGTACACGGCACTGGATTGCCAATTTGACAACCTCTGCAATCTGGTTGAAGTAGAGCGCCGTTTCTTCGTTCTCCGAGTAGTCGATACCATGGAAGAGATCGTAGGCGATGTCACCGTCGAACAGGAGAGCTACCCATCCGATAGCACGCCCCTCGTGACGAAACGTGAGAAGCCGCGCAGCGTCGCCGAATTCATGTCCCACAGCACGAAAGAACTGGGGCGTGAGTCGCTCGAATTGTACCGCTGCGTGGTTCAAGACCGCGTCGTACAGCTCGTGCAGCGAATCGTCGTAAGCGCCTGAGAGAGGTGTCTCCTGAACAGTCACTTCCGCCCGCATCATCTTTCGGCTTGCGGATTTGATCTTGTAGCGGTAATGGCTGCGCAGGCTTGCGAGGGATGCGGCGAAAGAGC
>Ga0209536_100001654_pt1 | contig 36571 bp, 32 predicted proteins | sample DeeMarSeWOR28_12_FD_187461 | JGI IMG/M metagenome (GOLD analysis project Ga0209536, IMG submission 187461) | Marine sediment microbial communities from White Oak River estuary, North Carolina - WOR-2-8_12 (SPAdes) (version 2) | ecosystem: Environmental > Aquatic > Marine > Intertidal zone >...
CGGCTCGACCCGATCGCGGCGCTGCGCTACGAATAGCGGCTGCGCATCCGAACCGGCAACAGATAGACAGGCATCCCGCGCAATCTTGCATCGATGCAATCGGCAAGCTGTCCTGCCTCCGGGCACAGCAAGCTTCGAACCCCTGTATTGCTCCTTCCTGCCGGTCAATCCTGTCAGATTCCAGCCACCGGGCATACAGGTTACCTGCCTCTACTATATCGGGCGGGTACGGGAGTCACCGCAAGCCGGCACGCTCTTTACGTGCCGCCTTGCAGCTGCTTCACCAGCTTCTGGTATTGCTTGTCCTCATTGAGGATCTGCTGCCCCACTGCGCGCAGACGGTCTACGGTTTCCCGCGGCAGTTCCAACGTGGTGGGCAGGTTCTTGAACCAGTTACGCTCCTGTTCCGACTGGATGTACTCGAAAGCCACCTCGATCGGAAAGAATTCAATCTGATGCGGGGCCTTGATTTCCAGCTCGCAAACAGGACCTTTGTCGGCGACCAGCGCCTCGCAGCCGGAAATCAGGCGCATCTCCTCGTTGAAATCATTCACCGTTGCACGCAGCAGCTCCAGCGTTTCGAACGAATAGTTGTCGAGCGGAATGGTTGCGACCTTGGAAATCGTATCGAAGACTCCCGGCACCTTCGGCGTTTGATCGAGCTCGGTCGCGGGATTCGTAGCCGCATTCACCACGATGACCACCAGCTTGTTCACCTGCTTCAGGTCAATCCGCGACAGCACACTCCACGAGTTGTTCTTGTTGGCAATGGCGGTCAGCGGCCCACGCAGACCGATGTTGTCGGCGACGCCGCCATCGGTCAGGTGAACAAATGGACGGGCCGGGAGCGTCTGGCTGGTCTTCGGATCGACCACGGTCGCTGCATAGGCAAGGCGCTGGTCCGCACGTGCCGTGCGCCGGGCGTTGATTCTCGAGGCACGGTCCTTGACGGCGAGCCGCACCCAGTTCGGCTGTTCATAATTACAGCTGCCCGCGTAATTTTTGAAAGTGAGTGGCGTCAGACCACCGGGAAAGGCCGACGAGGCCGCGGCTGCCCTCGCCACTTTGACGCCAGACAGATCGGAACACAGCAGGTCGAACTGGTCCTGGACGAAGGGAAACTGCATCCCGGTCGCGAGATCGGTGGCATTCAGAATCACGAACGGCCGCCGATGTTCTGCGATCAATTCGCCGTAAGTGGCGCCGTCGAATACGTTCTCGTCGTAGAACTCAGCCGCCAGGTCACTGCGCCCATAGCTCGAACCTGCGAGCTTCAGCCAGCTCGCAGGTTTAAACATCTGCTTGAGGAGGTCAGACTGCACCGGCCGGTAAAGGAACTTGTCGGGGAATTCACTGAACGTGTCCGGCCCGCGCAGCCCGTAGTATGCCGCCGGAAAGCTGCCGCCGGAGATCGACGAAATCACATCCACTTCATCGAGCAGTGTCGCGTCCTGCGCCTGCCAGCGGATAGGAGTATCGCGCAATGCCTCGAGCACGCCGTAAGACAACGCGGCGGCGCGCGTTCCGCCACCGGAGAACACCAGGATAACAAACATTTCGTCACGCTGGTCCGGCTCGTCCGGGGCTGGACCGAAACGGTAACCGACCAGAGGATCGTATCGATCGAGTGGTGGATTAGTAGGGAAATTGCCGCAGGCTGCAATCGACAGCGAGCAGACAAAGAGTAAAACGCGTTTAAACGACCGCGCGTCCATCGTCAGGTGTCCTTCCGGGAAAACACAATCTCCATCGGCTGCAAGACGGTGGTCTCCGCCACCTCGATTTCCTGTAAACCGGGCTCGTAATCCAGCGGGCTGCCAAGATCGAACTCATGCGTTCCGGCCTCGACGCGCAGCTTTTCGTTGGTCCTACCGCCCTTCTCGCCGTCGATGAAGACAGACCTGTCTGTCGGAAAGCTCACAATTACATATTCCATTTCGCCTCCATGATTTGTAGGTTAACTGACGAGACGCTTGTGCGCGGCATCTGTGGGTGGCAACTGCTCACTTTCGGCAACAAATCGGCTCCCGGGTAATCTCGCCCCGGTGGACGGTGGCCAAATCTGGTGCCGGTGAAGCATCTCGTGATACCGATTGAATCGCAAATAGGTTAAATGACTCTTGCCCGGATATCCAATGGAAAAACAGGGAGCAGACTGCATTGGCAGTTACATAACGAGATGTTCATTTGATCAGGCCTCGAATGGAGCTCGAATTCGGCCGCGTCGCGGGCCGGATCCCGGCATTGACGGCACAGCGGGCCGGAACAACCCTGAATAGACTAGCAAGTATCCTCTGTCTCGATGGCCACGCGACTAATCTGGACTCCTCGTAGGCAATCTTTTATGCTTCGGGCTGATCAGTCTGATTGGCGGGGAGGGAGCCAGGTAAGGCCATGGAAGCATTCGAAGTACACATATCGAGCATGGTCGTGCACGTCCGCCCCGAACACCTGGCAGCGGTGAAACAGGGGATCGAGGCCCTGCCCGGCGCGGAAATCCATGCGCAATCCGCCTGCGGCAAGCTGGTGGTCGTGCTGGAGTCGCACACCCAGACCCACATCACCGACAGCCTGGAAAAAATTGCCGGCCTCGAGCACGTGCTGAGCACGGCCCTGGTCTATCACCAGATCGAACCATTGGAATCCTGACGGAATAAAGGCTATGAAACTGAGCAGACGCGCTTTCATCAAGGCCAATGCCGCCGCTTCGGCCGCGGCCGTAGCCGGCATCAGCTTGCCGCTGGCGGCTACCAATCTGATCGTCGATCAGGGCGAGACCCACATCTCCTGGCAAAAGGCGCCGTGTCGCTTTTGCGGCACCGGTTGCTCGGTGCTGGTCGGCACCCAGGCGGGCCGGGTGGTTGCTACCCAGGGCGACCCGCAGGCGCCGGTCAACCGCGGCCTGAACTGCATCAAGGGTTATTTCCTGTCCAAGATCATGTACGGCAGTGACCGCCTGCAAACGCCGCTGTTGCGCATGCGCGACGGCAAGTACGACAAAAACGGCGATTTCCAGCCGGTGTCCTGGGATACCGCCTTCGACATAATGGCCGAGAAATGGAAGGCGGCGCTGGCCAGCAAGGGTCCCACCAGCGTCGGCATGTTCGGTTCGGGCCAATGGACGGTGATGGAGGGCTATGCCGCCGCCAAGCTGATGAAGGCGGGCTTTCGTTCCAATAATATCGATCCGAACGCGCGCCATTGCATGGCTTCCGCGGTCGTCGGCTTCATGCGCAGTTTCGGTATCGACGAGCCCATGGGCTGCTACGACGATTTCGAAAACGCGGACGCCTTCGTGTTGTGGGGCTCGAACATGGCAGAGATGCACCCGGTGCTGTGGACCCGGCTCACCGACCGGCGCCTGAGCCACGCCCACGTCAAGGTGCACGTGATGTCGACCTATTACCACCGCTCCTTTGAGCTGGCCGACCACGGCATCATCTTTACCCCGCAGACCGACCTCGCGATCGCCAATTTTATCGCTAATTACATTATCCAGCAGGATGCGGTCAACTGGGATTTCGTCGACAAGCACACCCATTTCAAGCGCGCCGCCACGGATATCGGCTACGGCCTGCGCGACGAAAATCCGCTGCAGCAAAAGGCCGCCAATCCCAATTCGGGCAAGATGCAGCCGATGAATTTCGACGAGTACAAGGCCGCGGTCGCCGAGTACAGCCTGGAAAAGACGGCGCAGATGTCGGGCGTTCCGGAGGAGCAGTTGCTCACCCTGGCCAAGGCCTATGCCGACCCGGACACGAAGGTCATGTCGCTGTGGACCATGGGCGTCAACCAGCACACGCGCGGGGTGTGGCTAAACAGCCTGATTTACAATATCCACCTGCTCACCGGCAAGATTTCGCAACCCGGTAACAGCCCGTTTTCGCTGACCGGGCAGCCCTCCGCCTGCGGCACCGCGCGCGAGGTCGGCACCTTTTCCCATCGCCTGCCGGCCGACATGGTGGTCACCAACAAGGAACATCGCGATATCGCCGAAAAAATCTGGAAGCTGCCCGAGGGCACTATTCCCGACAAGCCCGGGTTCCACGCCGTGCTGCAAAACCGCAAGCTCAAGGACGGCGAACTCAATGCCTACTGGGTGATGTGCAACAACAACGTGCAGGCCGCCGCCAACCTGATGCAGGAAGGCTTGTCCGGTTATCGCAACGCGGACAACTTCGTGGTGACGTCGGATCCCTATCCGACGATTACCTGCCAGGCTTCCGACCTGATCCTGCCGACCGCGATGTGGGTGGAGAAGGAAGGCGCCTACGGCAACGCGGAGCGCCGCACGCAGACCTGGTATCAACAGGTGTCGCCGCCGGGCGAGGCGCGCTCCGACCTGTGGCAGATCATGGAGTTTTCGAAGCGCTTCAAACTGGAAGAAGTGTGGCCGGCGGAACTGCTCGACAGCATGCCGGAATACCGCGGCAAGACCATGTACGATGTGCTGTTCCGCAACGGCCAGGTCGACCGCTTCCCGCTGGATGAGGCGCGGGAATTGAACGATGACGCCAGGTCGCAGGGCTTCTACGTACAAAAAGGCCTGTTCGAGGAATACGCCACATTCGGCCGCGGACACGGCCACGACCTCGCGCCCTACGAGCGCTACCACCACGAGCGCGGTCTGCGCTGGCCGGTGGTCGATGGCAAGGAAACCCTGTGGCGCTTTCGCGAAGGCTCGGACCCCTACGTCAAGGAAGGCAAGGGATTCGACTTCTACGGTTACAAGGACGGCAAGGCCAATATTATTTTCGCGCCCTTCGAACCCGCGCCTGAACCCCCCGACGCCGAGTATGACCTGTGGCTGTGTACCGGGCGCGTTCTCGAGCACTGGCATTCGGGTTCGATGACGCAGCGGGTGCCGGAGTTGCACCGCGCGGTGCCCGACGCACTTTGCTACATCCATCCAGACGACGCCGAGGCCCGCGGCCTGCGCCGTGCGGACGAAGTGCTGATACGCTCGCGCCGCGGCGAAGTGCGCTGCCGTGTCGAAACCCGCGGCCGCAATCGGCCGCCACCGGGACTGGTGTTCGTGCCCTGGTTCGATGCGCGAACGCTGATCAACAAGCTGACGCTGGACGCCACCGATCCGCTGTCGAAACAGACGGACTTCAAGAAGTGCGCCGTCAAGCTGACCAAGGTCTGACGCGGTTAATGGAGAGAAGCATGCGCATACTCATATTCAGCCTGTTGCTGGCGGGCAGCTTACTGTACCCGCCTGTTCAGGCGCAGCAGGTCGACGGCAAACCCATCGAGAATGTCACCAGTGGAGGACAACCCTCGTTACGCGGCCTGATCGAACTCGACGTCACCAACCCGGCCGACGCCTTCAAGCGAGAGATCGACGACAGTAGCCCCTACGTCAGCGATTATGTTTACCAGCCGCCGCTGATTCCGCACAGCATTCGTAACTACGAGTTGTCGATCAACGCCAACAAGTGCCTGTCCTGTCACAGCTTCAGGAAAGCACCGGAAACCGGGGCAACCAAGATCAGCGTTACCCACTACGAGACACGCGAGGGCCAGGTGTTGTCGGACGTGTCGCCGCGGCGCTATTTCTGCCTGCAGTGCCACGTGGCGCAAACCGATAGCCGGGCGCTGGTGGAAAATAATTTCAAACCGGTGGAATCACTGCGTTAGCGTATGCAGGTAGCGCGAAAAAGATGAAGAAAATGGTTCAACGATTCTGGCGCAGGCTGTCGACACCGAGCAAGGCGGCGGCCGGCGTATTGCTGGGCATGGGGTTTGTTGGCGGCATCCTGTTCTGGGGCGCCTTCAATACCGGCATGGAGGCGACCAATACCGAGGCGTTCTGCGGCAGTTGTCACGCGCCCATCGTCGCGGAAATTCGCGAAACCATCCACTATTCCAACCGTTCCGGGGTGCGCGCCATCTGCTCGGATTGTCACGTGCCGCACGAGTGGACCGAAAAGATCGTGCGCAAGGTTCAGGCCAGCAAGGAACTGGTCGCCTTCGCCCTCGGCACCATCGATACGCCGGAAAAGTTTAAAGCACGCAGGGGACACCTGGCGCATCGCGAGTGGGCGCGCATGCAGAAAAACGATTCCAGGGAATGTCGCAATTGCCACGATTTCGATTACATGGACTTTTCCGAACAGGGACAGCGCAGCGTTGCGCAGCATTCCACCGCGCTGGCCTCGGGCGAAAAGACCTGCGTCGATTGCCACAAGGGCATCGCACATCGTTTACCGGACATGAAAGACGTCGAAGGCTGGCAGTAAGGGTTACGGCTATGAGCACACTCGAAAGCATCTTCTGGCACATTCTCGGTTACGGGACCATGCCGTTCATCTTCGTCGTCGGCTTCATCGGGGTAGCCGCGGCCTGCCTGTGGCTGCTGTCGCTGACCGCGGACAAGGATCAGTAACCGCCAGGCTGAAAGCGTTGCGACGCGCCGCACCTGGCGTTCGTCACTGCCACCTCGATACCAATTCTATTCCAGCTACGGCCGTCCTCTCCAGGCCGATCGAGATGCCGCGGAGCCTGCAATGAGCTCCGGGCAATAAATTCAAAAAGTTCAGAACGCCGCGTTGAAGGTCTGCAGCATCGCGCGCCAGGAAGCTTCGTCGGCAGCCTCGTCATATTTGAGGTTATCGATGCCGAAGCTGCCCGCGTCGGGGTTGGTGAAGGCGTGGCGTGCGCCGTCGTAGCCGTGGAAGACGAGATTCACGCCGGCGTCGTTCATCGCCGCCCTGAAGGCTTCGGCACGCTCGGGCGGGACGAAGGCGTCGGCATTGCCGTGCTCGACCAGCACGCGCCCCTTGATGTTTTGCGCTTCATTGCCGTTCGGCAGGGGCAGAGACCCGTGGAAGCTGACTACGACATCGAGATCGGCGCCGGTGTAGGCGAGTTGCATCACCGTGGCACCGCCGAAGCAGTAGCCGATCGCCGCCAGCCGGCTGTCGTCGGTGATCGCCAGCGAGGCGAGCTTCTCGAGGGCCTTCTCGGCGCGGCGCCGCCACCCGTCGAGGTTGGAAACCGTCGCCATCATCCACTCCTTGGCCTGCGCGGGATGGCTGGTGACCTTGTTGCCGCCGTACATGTCCGCCGCAAAGGCCACGTAGCCCAGTTCGGCGAGCTGTTTCGCACGGTCCTTGGCATAGTCGTTGAGTCCCCACCATTCGTGCACGACCAGCACACCGGGGCGCTTGCCCTCGACCGCATCGTTCCAGTACAGGTAGCCGGTCAGGTTGTCGGCACCGTCCTTGTAGGCGACAGGTGCGCTGCGGACTTCCGCCATCGCGCCCGAAAACGACAGGCAGGCGGCAAGCGTAACAATCAACAAGGAAACAAATTTCATGGCTGGTCCTCCTCAGGTGGTTGGCCCCCAAACCGGGGACTGACATTTTAACCTCAAATCGCCGGCAAGCCAGCCCAAAATTTCCGGGTGAGATCAACGACTGCAAATTGGCATATCCGGGAAATGCGCGCTGTCTGGCGTCTGCCCCGATATATGCTAGCATCGCAGCTTCCCTGAACGAGGTGACTCCATGGCCTGGCAAAACAGAGTATTGCGCGTAAACCTGACGTCCGGCGACTGCCGAAGCGAAGCGCTGAACCGGGACTGGGCGCAGGCTTACCTCGGCCAGCGCGGTCTCGGTAGCAAGTATTTCGTCGAGGAAGTCGATCCCACGGTCGACCCGCTGTCGCCCGAGAACAAGCTGATCATCGCCACCGGGCCGTTGACCGCGACCACCGCGCCGACCGGCGGCCGCTCGTCCGCGGTCACCAAGGGCGCGTTGACCGGGGCGATCGCGGCGTCGAACACCGGCGGCATGTTCGGCGCCGAGCTGAAAATGGCGGGTTACGACCTGCTGATCATCGAGGGCCGCGCCGCGCAACCCGTTTACCTGTGGATTCGCGACGAGCAGGTCGAAATCAGGCCGGCGGACGAACTGTGGGGGCAATCGGTATGGGAAACCGAACCCTGGCTGCGCCGAGAGTTACAGGAGCCGCAGGCGAAGATCGCCAGTATCGGCCGCGCCGGCGAGGTGGGCGTCAAGTTCGCCTGTATCGTCAACGATATCGATCGCGCCTACGGCCGTTCCGGCGTTGGCACCGTGATGGGTTCCAAGCAGCTGAAAGCCATCGCGGTACGCGGCACCCGCGGCGTGACGGTCGCCGATCCAGGAGGTTTTCGTGCAGCCGTGGCCAGCGCCCAGGCGATTTTACAGTCCAGCCCGGTGCGCCAGCGTTTCACCCGCCGCGGCACGCACAACATGATGGACGTTACCAACCAGTTCGGCTCCCTGCCCACGCGCAACTGCCGCGACGTCAAGTTCGAAGGCGTAGAAGCGATCAACGCCGACGCGGTTACAGTGAAGCGCCGCAGCGACGGCAAAGCCAGCCTGCAGGGCAACAAGGCCTGCTTTGCCTGCACCATCGGCTGCGGCCGGGTGGCCACCATCGATCCGACGTCGCCACTGGTCAACGGCGCGGATCCGCAGGGCGGCGACCGCGACCGCTACAAGCTGCCGTCAGGCGGACTCGAATACGAAACAGCGTACGCGTTCGGCCCGATGTGCGGCGTCGACGATCTCGACGCCATCAATTACGTCAACTTCCTGTGCAACGAACAGGGTATGGATCCGATATCGCTCGGCGTGTCGATCGCCGCGGCGATGGAACTGTTCGAGGAAGGCGCGATTACGCCGGCCGCCGCCGGCGGGCTCGATTTGCGTTTCGGCAACGCCGAGGCGCTGGTGCGCGCCGCGGAACTGACCGCCTTCGGCGAGGGCATCGGCACCGATATCGGGCTCGGCGCGGAGCGGCTGTGCAACAAGTACGGACGCCCCGAACTGTCGATGACGGTCAAGGGCCAGGAATTCCCGGGCTACGATCCGCGCGCGCTGAAGGGCATGGGGCTGGCTTACGCGACCTCCAATCGCGGCGGCTGCCACATGCGCGCGCGCCCGCTGCTGCACGATTTCGCCAACGTCACCACCGAGGGCAAGGCCGAGCTTGTCAAAACCACGCAGGACCTGGCCGGCGCGATCGACAGCTCGGGCATCTGCATGTTCACCAACGTCATGTTTCCGCCGGAGCACCTGGCGCAAATGCTCGACGCCGCCTGCGAGGGCGAGTGGACGCTCGAGCGCATGCACGACGTCGGCGAACGCATCTGGAATCTCGAACGGCAGTTCAACCTCGCCGCGGGTTTTACGCGCGCGGACGATTGCCTGCCCGTGCGCACCACGACCGAGCCCGCGGTGGGCGGCGCCGCCGACGGCGAGGTGGCGAACATTACGGATATGCTGGTGGAATACTATGCGCTGCGAGGCTGGGACGAGAACGGTGTGCCACTCGCCGCAACGCTGGCGCGCCTCGAGCTATAGGCCGGACATGTCCATCGAAATCAAACTCATCGGCTTCGGCGAAGATCGGCCGGCTCGATTCAACGGCAAAAATCGTCTGCAGGTCGACGCCGACACGCCCACCTCGGTGCGCGTGTTATTGCGGTCGATCGGCATCGAGGAAGCTCCCGACCTGATTCTGATGGATTCGGAAACGGTCATTCCCAGGGCCCAGTGGGACGAACCCCGGATTGACGACCACACAACCCTGACCGTTCTATCGGCCATCGAAGGCGGCTGAAGCGCGACAATGAGGCAGGCCGCTAGCGCAGGGACCAGTTCTGCAATATACCAACCTCGACAAGATAGCCCCTGAATTCCACGATCACACCGGTCGGCGTTATTTTATGCAAGATCAGGTCATCGTCTATCTGTCGGCCTTCCTTGATCGGACGCCCCCCATCTACGAACACGACACCCACGCCGGGTTTTTGCGAATACAGATGACCGGAAAAGGTCACACCTGGCAGATTCTTGCGCACATCGCTCGGCAGTTCACTGAGGCTGAATACCCTGCGCGGCTTCTCCGGCGGAGCCTGCATGTCCTGCGGATCGACCTTTGGCACGGCTTGCGTTTCATTTGACAAGGTGTCCGGATCACTGCGTACCCACGCCGCGGTACCTGCGTCGCTCTTCATTACCAGCGGCTCCGGCTGAACCGTTTCGGGCTCGCCAACGAGGCCAGAGTCCGTTTCCCCGGTGTCGGTCGGCGTCGCAAGCTGCTGGCCGGTAATCGATTCATTCACCTTTGCCGGTTTTCCGGTTTGCGGGGATCCTGCGGGAATGCCTGCATCAGCCGCGGCCTCAACCGGCGGGGTGGGATTTGCCGGCTTTGCAATGTCTGCAACAGCAGCCGGCCCGATCGCCGCTTCCATATTCTCTGACTTTACTGGCGCGGCCTGGTCCGGCAATGGCCGGTCCGATTGCATCCATATCGCGATTACTATTGCATTCAGTAACAAAGCAACAACCACGAGGAAAGGCAGCAACCCACGCCGTCGCCGGAGGTGAACGGCCGGCAATCTCAACACCCGTGCGTCCGGCATCTCCTGCTGCTGGCGCTCTTGCTCCGATTTCGCAATCGCCTCGAGAATGAATGACATGTCAGACGTCCCCGCGCTTACGGAGCCTGGGGATCGACTCGTCAGTTGCGGAATTCAAATGGATCAATGTCTGTCGGCCGGCGATACCATCGGCTAACAGGCCACGCCTGCGCTGGAATGCCTGCACCGCCGCAACAACTTCGTCATCGTATTCGTTTTTCTCCGCTACCGAATCTATTCCCGCAGCGCGCAGGCTCCTGGTCAACCAGGTTACGCCCGGGCCACCGCTGCCCGGTCTGATAAGCGTATAATCTGGCGGCGCGACACGCCAAAGCAGCTGGTATTGACCCTGCCAATGGGCTTCCAGCTCGGGCACCGTTACGGTTTCGATGCCGTGGACGAACGCCAGTGTCGCTGTTTCATCGTTCAGTTCGAGCAATGTCGCCTGATAGCGCCGCCCCTCGTTATCCCGCAACGTCAATATCGCGGGACGGTCGTAACTGACCAGGGTACCCAGGTTGCCGACACCCGAATAACAGCGCAAGCCGGAGGCGATCGCTTGCGCACAGGGATCGGCATTGTCGACGGGCAATGGTATGTTCCACCGTTCGAACTGTGCCACATAGGCAGCGGCCAGTGAATCACCCCTGGCCACTGCCTGTTCCGGCCACCCGCGTGTGGCAGGCGCCGGGGTCCGGGAGTCTGCCGCTGGCGCGTCCACATTTACCATGACCGGTGTTTCGACCGCAACACCAGTCGACGATTCAACCGCCTTCATTGGCAGGAACATGGCTAACTCCTGGTCATGGGTATAAATCAACGCTGCCGTAGCCATCGCACCAATCAGCAACGCGAACACTACAAACGTTCCTCGCAGAGACAATCCGGGTTGATGTGATCGGCCCTGCACCTCCCTGGCTGCTTTAACCAGTATCGCGCCGTTGACCCTGTGTTTCGACTTCACATAGGCACCCAGCATTGCGCGATCACATATGACGTTGATCAGCCGGGGAATACCCCCGGTTTTGCGGTACAGCTTGCTCAGTACCTGCTCCGAGAACACGGTTTTGCGTCGACCAGCAACAGCCAATCGGTGTTCTACATAGGCACCAATCTCCTCGCGCAGTAGCGGGCGCAAGTGATAGCGTGCAGTGATGCGCTGCTCCAGCTGCTTGAATTCGGGGCGCGCCAGCATTTCACCCAGCTCGGGTTGCCCGATCAGGATAATACGCATCAGCTTGCGTTCATTGGTTTCGAGATTGGTCAGCAAACGCAGTTGTTCGAGTACCTCGAAACTGAGATTCTGCGCCTCGTCGATAATGACGACGGTGTTGCAGCCACTCGCGTGGCGGGCGAGCAGATGACGATTTATGGCATCGACAAATGTTTTGACACTGCCATCATTGCCGCAGTAGCCAATGCCCAGTTCGTCACAGATACTGCTTAGCAGCTCGATGACCGAGACCCTGGGATTCAGGATAAACGCAACTTTCGTATTTTCGGGCAATTGCTCGAGGAGACACCGGCATACCGTGGTTTTCCCCGTACCGACTTCGCCGGTGAGCAATACAAAACCGCTGTCGCTACCCATTCCATATAACAGATGCGCCAGTGCTTCTCGGTGGCTTGTGCTCATATACAGAAAACGTGGGTTAGCCGCAATTGAGAAAGGCTCTTCCGTTAACCCGAAATAATCTGTGTACATGCCGATTGCTATCTGAAGCCGCCTTGATTAAAAGCAGAGACGTAGAGAAGAACAGAAAGCTCAAAAGGGGTCAAGGCCTGACTTGTCAACTTGCCCGGAATTCCTGGAGATAGTGCAAATGAGGCGATAAATGAGAATGAAATTCATTTGTCACCGACCCCGCTTTTACCGCAGGCTGATCCGGCAGACTGCTGGCATTTGCTGCCGGGCTGTCCTATACAATGTCGCCTTCAGTCCAACGAACTGCGCTCAGCAAGCAGCTTGAGCTGATACAGGACGTTGCGCTCCTCTTCTTCGAGACTCGATTCGACAAAACTTATACTGCGCTGATAGCGGGGAATAATGTTGTACTTCAGCGCATTTACCCGCTTCTGCGTCTTGCGCTGTTCTTCCAGCAGGCGCCATAAGGCGGTTTCGACTTCGGCCAGTTTTGCCGCCCTGACCAGCATATCGGCAAAGCTGGATCGGGTCTCATCCAGGCTTGCGTCAGTGCCCAGAATGCCTATCGGCAACAGTGGCAGCTTTCTGACTTCCACCGATGGATACTGCACACTCATGGACCGCCGCGGCAGGATCCGGGCCTCGATTGCCTCCGGCATTCCTACCGCGAGCTGGCGAATACGACGGCTTCCCATCCTCATCTGCGCAATGTTCAACCAACGGTAGGCGGTCACCATCGATTCCCGGGCTGACTGGTTCAGCTCGCGATATTCGGCGAGCTTTTCATACACCAGGCGGTTGAGCAGTTCGCGCTTGCGTTCGAGCAAACGATACCCCTCGTTGAGAAATATCAATTTCTTTTTCAAATCCAGCAACGAACTTCGTGTCGGCGCTACGTCGAGTCGCTCCTGCATCTAGGCTCCCTCGTTCCAGCTGTGATACTTGCGCAGGTCCTCTTCGGAAACCCGGCTGAGTGCTGCGGGGGGTAGTAATGACAGGAGTTCCCAGGCCAGGTTCAGGGTCTCGATGATGCTGCGCTCTTCATCTTCGCGCTGCCCGACAAAGTCGTTTTCGAAACGATCGGCAAATTCGAGGTAACGCCGGTCACGGCTGGACAGCTCTTCGGCGCCAATAATCGAGGCGAGATTGCGCGCTTCCAGCGCACGCGCATAGGAAGCATACAACTGGCTGGCGACGCGCGCATGATCCTCGCGCGTATCGTCCTTACCGATACCATCTTTCATCAATCTCGATAACGACGGCGGCACGTTCACCGGCGGATAAACCGATTTGCCATGCAGTTCGCGGCTCAGCACGATCTGCCCCTCGGTGATATAGCCGGTCAGATCCGGGACTGGATGGGTGATGTCATCGCTGGGCATGGTCAGTATCGGAATCATCGTAATAGAGCCGTGGTGATCGCGCAGGCGTCCGGCACGTTCGTAAATCTCGGCCAGGTCCGAGTAGAGGTAACCCGGATATCCCTTGCGCGACGGCACATCGCCTTTTTCGGTGGCAACCTCGCGCAGCGCTTCGGCATAATTTGTCATGTCGGTCATTACCACGAGCACATGATGATCGAGCTCGAAGGCCAGGTATTCTGCCGCAGTCAGCGCTGTTCGCGGTAAAATCAGGCGCTCCATGGGCGGGTCATTTGCCAGGTTGGTAAACATCACGACGTTGCGTAACACCCCGCTCGACTCGAAGTCGTTGGCAAAGAAGCGCGCGTCCGAATAGGAAACGCCCATCGCCGCGAACACGATGACAAAGTTCGAGCTGTCATCGGGCAGCCTGGCCTGACGTACGATCTGCGCCGCGAGGCGGTTATGCGGCAACCCGGAGCCAGAGAATACCGGTAGCTTCTGGCCACGCACCAGCGAATTGAGGCCATCGATGGTGGACACCCCGGTTTGAATGAACTCACGCGGGAAAGCCCTCGCCGCGGGGTTGACCGGATAACCGTTCACATTGCGCCGCAGGCTGGAAACGATCGGTGGCCGATCGTCGCGCGCCTGGCCTAAACCATTGAAGTGACGGCCCAGCAATTCCGGTGACAGTGACAACTCGAAGGGCTCGTCGAGAAATCGTACCCAGGTATTTTCCAGGTCGAGATTATCCGTGCCTTCGAAAACCTGTACCAGCACGAGTTCCCTGGAACTGCGAATAACCTGTCCGTTGCGCCGCCCCCCGTCCCTGTCGCGCACGATGACGCGGTCCCCGAGCGCAACATTGTCGACGCCCTTGAGAAACATCAACGCACCCTGGATGGATGTCGCCCGGCGATATTCCAGTTCGCTCATGGCGTCTCTTCCCGTCCGCGCTCGTATTCCAGTCGCAGGTCATCGAAGGCCTGCCGGATTTTTTCGCGAATGTCCTGTAGCGGCTGCATGTTATCGTTCGGCAGTATCGATTTGAGTCGTTTCAGCTGCGTGGCGAATGGCAGGTCATCGAGCTGCTCGAAGGGAACGCCAAGGCCGATCAACTCCATGCCGCCGTCATGAAACCGCAATACCGTATCGAGCAGGCCGAACTGCTTCTCGGGTGAACAGTAGCTGTCGTTCGGATCGAGAGCGCTTTGCTGCAGAATCGCTTCCTTGATCAATCCGGCACTCTCGAGCACCCAGCGCTGCGCCGACGATAACGCTTCCGGACCCACCAGGTTGACGATACGCTCGAGATCGTCCGCCTGCGCCAACAGGGTGAGCGCCTGCTGCCGGCGCGCACCCCATTGTGGATCGACGTGCTCCGCCCACCACAGGCTCGCCCTGTCGACATAATCGGTAAAGCTTTCCAGCCAGGATACGGCGGGGTAGTGGCGCGCATCTGCCAGTGGTTTAGATAGCGCCCAGAAGGTGCGGATTATCTCCTTGGTGTGACTGGTAACCGGTTCCGAAAAGTCGCCTCCGGGCGGGGAAACGGCTCCTATCAGGCTCACTGAGCCGTGATCGCCGGACAGGGTATTGACGCTGCCGGCACGTTCGTAGAAGGCCGACAGGCGCGATGCCAGGTAAGCCGGATAACCCTCTTCCACGGGCATCTGACCGAGTCGTCCGGCGACTTCACGCAGGGCCTCGGCCCAGCGGCTGGTGGAATCCGCGACCATGACCACGTCGTAACCCTGGTCGCGGTAATACTCGGCCATGGTTACGCCGACATAGATACTGGCTTCCCTGGCCACCACCGGCATGTTCGACGTATTGGCGACCAGCAGGGTGCGCTCCATCAGCGAGCGCCCGCTGTAAGGGTCGGTCAGCTCTGGAAAGCTTTGCAGGATCTCCACCATCTCGTTGCCGCGCTCACCGCAACCCACGTAGAGCACGATGTCGGCATTCGCCCAGCGCGCGATCTGCTGTTGCACGATGGTTTTTCCCGCGCCAAACGGACCCGGAACCGCCGCCTTGCCGCCCTTTAACAACGGGAAAAAGGTATCCAGCACGCGCTGACCGGTGATCAGCGGCCGCGCTGACCGGGCGCGTGATCGATACGGTCGGGGGCTGCGCACCGGCCAGTGATGATACATGCGCAGCTGCTCTACCTCGCCCGTTTCGTTCCTGATCCTGACGATGGTTTCTTCGATGCTGTAATCGCCCTCCGGGGCATGCTCGATCACTTCACCGCTGCAGCCGGGCGGCACCAGAATCCGGTGTTCGATGGTTTCGCTTTCCCTGACGCTGCCCAGTTTCTGCCCACCCCGCAGGCGCTTGCCAACCAACAACTCCTGATCCGGCACAAAATGCCATATCTTTTCCCTGTCCAGGGCCTGCACTTCCAACCCGCGCCCGATGTGTTCGCCGCTCAACGCCATGATCTTGTCCAGCGGGCGTTGCAGGCCATCGAATATCTGTCCCAGCATACCCGGGCCCAGTTCGACCGAAAGCGGGTGACCCAGCCCGACAACCTGTTCCCCGGGGCGCAGCGATTCCGTCGATTCGTAGACCTGCACCACGGCATCATGCCGGCGCAGGTGGATCACCTCGCCAACCAGGCCCAGCTCGCCGATTTTTACCTGTTCTCCGTTGCGGATACCCGGCTGCTCGATGGTCACGATGGGGCCGTTGATGGCGGTTACTTCACCCATCGAAGAGCGTGCTCCTGGGCGGCAGCGAGGCAAACAGGCGTTCGAAGATTAGTCGATGTATTTCGCCCTCGTGCCTATCCATTATCCCCTCGAAAGTATTGTCGATCATCACGTCGCCCTGGCGTGACAGCAGTTTCAGCCCGCCGCTGCAATTGCAGGATTTCGGTGATAATTTGATCGTGACGGAAGCTCCGCAACTATCCCTGACCATGGACTTCCAGTTATCGTGGAAGCGCGACAAGTCTTCGTTATTAAGCGTTGCGACGAGGTCGGTTTGACCGATGTGGTCGACCCCCTGTTTGAGCAGCGCGGTAAACAGGCGCTGATAATTCTTCTCATCGGCACAGAGGTCAGCCAGTTTACGCCTGATACTGTGCATCACCGATTCCACCAGGCCCCAGCGATTGCGGTCAAGTTCTGCCTGGTTGCTCAACTCACTGGCCTGCACGAGGCGCTGATATTCGCGGTCCGCATTGATCTTCGCCGCGAGCAGTTCGTTCTGCTCCATCATTTTTATTTTTTTGCGGGCATCGTCGAGAATCTTGTCGCGCGACATGCGCGCCTGTGAGACATGCTCCGCGGAGAGATCGCTGGCGCGTTCCAGAATTGCACGTTGCAGCGCTTTTACCTGGTCCGATTCAGTGGTCACTAGCTGGCTCCGTCAGCGCCGGCCCCAGCACCCTCGAGATCAATTTCTCCACCGCGGGTCGATATTGATCCGCCGCCTGCAGGGATGGGAGTTCGCAGATAAGAATCGTTCCGCCCTGGCGGCGCAATTGCGCGATCATCGGGATCGCGGCCGTCATCAGATCCTGCTGCACGAACACGAGCGCGCGCTCCCTGCTGCGCGACAACTTCTGCAGTGTCGCCTCGATGGCTGCCGCGCTCTGGTCTTCCTGTAGCTGAATTCCCAGCAACGCAAATCCATCCATCAGGGCGGCGTCGCCGAAGGCGATAATTTTCATTAGATTTTGCCCAGCAACAGGATACTCACCACCAGGCCGTAGATGGCGATACCCTCGGCCAGGCCCAGGTAAATCAGCGTGCGGCCGAATAACTCCGGTTTCTCGGTAATTACCGCGAGCGACGCGGAGCCTACCGAACTCACCGCGATTCCCGCGCCAATCGTAGCAAGACCGGTTGGCAGTCCAACGCCGATTACCGCAAGGCCAAGGCCAAGACTGACTTCACCGGCGGTTCCCATTTCCGGTTCGGCGGCGATGACTTCATTGAACCCACCTAACAGGACGGCGAATATGCCAAGTGCAAACAACGCCAGGTTGCACAGGATTGCGGCTTTCATCCAGCGTGGCGGCATTTTCCTGGCGGCTTCCGGATAAATCAGAAAATATAAGCCCGGCAAAAACACAGCCAGCGCGATGAGGGTAATCAGTAAAGTCATGATGGTCATAAGATGCTCCGGTCGCAAATGTCAAATCTCGAACTTCAACGGTTCAAAAGCCTTTCCCTTGCCGCTGAAAAAGCGCGAAAAGCCCTCGTAATACTCGAGGCGCAGGCACTGGATCGCGACGATGGCACCTTCCAGCACAACGATAAAGATATTACCCAGCACGATCGTAATGCCGTGGCCCAGGCTATCCATCATGCCGGCAATGGCGAATACCGCGGCGGCCAGGGCAATATGATTCAGGCTGAACGCGGCGACGCGCAGAAAGGAAAGCGTTCCGGAGACATTGTTGATGACATGCTCCAGCGTTTCGATCAACGCTACCAGCGTACGCTCCCACAGGGGGCCACTGGACTGGCGCCACTGGAAACGAATCATCATCGCGAGGGGTAAGGTCAATATCAGGCCTTCAAACCATCCAAACCGGTCGCTTACCAGCAACTGGTAACAGGCAAAAGCGGCTGCCAGGTAAAAGCACAACCCGGCGATGCCCCGGCTACCGTGTATCGCCTGCTCTGTGAAACCGCTCGCGATATCGTTGCGGATAGCGATCAGATTGGCGACCAGCAGGAATCCCGCACCCCAGATTACGGCATACAGCAGGGCCCTGGCCGGATCATGCATTGGCGACATCCACAGGGGCTGGACGATGTTCTCGTAACCAAACAGGCTGCCGTAGGCAAAACCGAAACCTAGCGATGATAAACCGACACTGACACCAATAGTGGCGAATCCGGGAAAGCGCTTGCGCAGCGCCAGGCTTACAACAGCGATTATCACCCCATGACCGATGTCTCCAAACATCATGCCGAACATCAGGATGTAACTCAGCGCGAACAATGCGCTTGGATCGATCTCGCGGTAGCCCGGTATGCCAAAGTTTTTTACCAGCTGCTGGAACGGCCCGAATAGTCCCGCTCTTTTCAGCAACGTGGGCACCGCGTCGAACTCGCTGGACAGGGGTGCCGAAAATTCGATGTGAAAAGGATATTCGAGTTTTTCGTCGAGCCTGCGGCGGATTTCCTCGCTGCGCCCGGCCGGCACCCAGCCCTGCAGCGAAACCAGCCCCCCCTTTCCCCGGATTGCCGTAGCCAGGCTGGCAAACGGCCTGGCAAGAATCAGCAGCTTGTGCGTATTTTGCAGAAGCTGCATATTCGCGGATATCAGGTTAGAAAGCTCCCGCTTAACCTGCTGGCTGCGGTCACGCATCTCTGTTATCTGCCGGTCCAGGTCCGCCTGCAGCTGTGCCGGGCTCCCGGAGAATTCCGCGGGTATCGCGAGCCCGCGAAAATCGGCCGATTTCAGTACATCATGCACTTCTTCCTGCTGCATGCTGGGACCGAATATGACGACATGTTCAATGCCATCGCTCGAATAGAACGACTCGATGAAGAAGCTTGCCAGAGAAAGGGCCCGCTTTAGCTGGATGAAATTCATCGACGGAACCGTACCGACCACGATGCTTAAAAATCTGCCGCCCCGTCTCAATCGACCGAGATCCAGGTCGAGCGAGGAAAATTTTTGCAGGCTGTTGGAGAGTTGTCGCAGTGAATTTATTTTTTCACCCTGATGTCTGAACTGTTCTTCTATGTCAGATACCCGGGCCCATAAAGTTTTTAAACGCTCATCCAGATCCTGCAATTGCTCCAGCTTTACCATCCCGTCCGGCGCGGCTGGATTGTCGAAAGCTGCCTCGAGGTAAGGCCTTAATTTTTCAAAGCGCGAATGCAGGTTATGATAAACCGCGGCATAGGGAGCCGCCGGAAAATCCGGCAGGGTTTCGATATCGCTCGATGATTCCAGTGGATGCATCACCCCCATGGCCGCCAGCGTCATCGTCGCCTGCTGCGCATCGGCCTCTACCATGTAAAGGCTGACTTTCCGCATCGTGATCGGAGTTGGCAGCATCAGGCGGCCGCTCCCAGGCCACGCTTGATCAGTTCATCGTCCAGGCCGAGTTGCTTGCCCTTGATCAGCGCCTGCAGAAATCTGAGTTCGGCCTCGCGCAGCAAGATATACGAAAACACGCGTGCGACCAGGTTGTCGCCGCGCCGCAATGTCTGCGCGGCGATAGACAGCGCGTAAAACTCCATCGCCGCCTCCATATCGGGAATCTGCCGAAGGTTTGAGAGTAGCGTCTGGTAGGGCTCGGGTAGCTCTGCTATCACTTCCTCGATGCTGTCGAGCAGGGCGAGTTGCATCAGTTCGGTTGAATGCAGCCGCTTGCCTATTGCGGATAGCAGGTAAAATGACTTTGCCGCCGACAGCCCATAGGAAAAGCGATAGCGTAACAGCCAGATAAGGTTGAAGCGGTCGAGCAGACTTCCCAGAACCTTGCGCAACGCAGCCCCGTCCTGTTTGCGCAGGTAATCCAGGCGTTGGTAGAGCCCGATGAAAAAGCTTCGATCAATCGTCGCATCGAGCAGGAACAGGTCGTTGCCCTGTTCCTCGTACACGCGCCTTGAATGTCGCACGATACCGGCATAGGCGGTTGTTTCCAGCAGGCGCAGCATTTCATAAGGGTCATCGGCTTCGAGCAATTTATCGATCGGCAAATCGGCAAAACCGCCGATATCGACCAGATGCTGACGGATCACCGCATTATCGATTCCGCTGAATTTTCCGCGAATCAGAACCTTGAGATTGACCAGTTCGAACCAGCGGATCGCAAAATAGAAAAAGCGGCGTTCGCTGCCCGAAAAAGGCCTGAGCAGAACCTGGAAATCGGCCAATGCACTGTCGGTGAGCTGAGCTTCCACGGACTGCGAATTCGCGCCGTCGAGCGTGTAATCCTGGGCAGATAACCGGTTGACTTCCGCCAGCAGCCGTTCAGGTTCCAGGTCGATAAAACTTATCAGCTTGCGCGTTCCGATCAGGCGTGCCGCAAACAGGCCCAGCCGGGTTTCCAGGTAATTGCTGTGAAAGCCGCTCACGCGACATCCTGGTCGTTATTCAGCAATAACGCGAGCGCGAGCTCGATGGTCTCGTCTTCATGCCTGCCGGCCAGCTCGCGTAATTGTTTGCTACGTTCGTCACAGCGTAATTTCATCTCGGCAATAGTCTGCGCGGCGCGTTGCTGCGCCTTGTCGAGAAAAGACTGCTGTATTTCAGGCAGGCGATCGCGAAACTGTTTTTCCATCTCGAGCGCGTCATCGAGAGCTTTCTTGATGATTCTGTCGCGCTCCAGTTCTCCCTGCGAGACAATAGTTTCAGCCTCGGCCTCGGCGCCTAGAAGATCTTTTAACGAATCGCCCACTAACCATCTCCAGAATAAGACGGCTAAAAGTGTATGTCAGATGCTTCATGCCTACATGACATGGATCAAATGGAGTTTACTGGCAGGCTGGCGATCAGACCCGGCGCTTCGCCCGGCCAGATATGGTGACGGCAAACCTGATTCGGTCGTACCTGGAAAAAGTTAACTGCCACGCTGACTGTCAACGAGTCGCAGACACCCAGGGCTTTTGCGCGATAAATATCGTATGACGGCTGCCCTTGCCGGGACGGGCTCTTACCGTGCGTAACTTGACATTAAAACCGGTTTTTTTAAGCCGACTGGTGAATAGCTGATCTCCCCTGACCGACCAGAATGCGACAATGCCCTCGGGACGGAGTTTTTCGTATATTGTTTTTAGCCCCCCTCGCGAGTAGAGCCAGTCGTTATCGGCAGCGGTCATGGCCTCGGGGCCATTGTCGACATCGAGCAGGATCGCATCGAAATCCATTGCCTGGTGTTTCAATAGATCTGCCACGTCGCCCAGGTGTACGCGGGTGCGGCTATCCTCTATAGGCCGTCCCGCACATTGCCCCAGAGCACCCCGATTCCATTCGACTACATCGGGAACCAGTTCCGCCACGATCACCTCGGCTGACCCCGGGACGGTGCGCAGCGCCGCCGCCAGCGTGAAGCCCATGCCGAGACCACCGACGAGTACTCGGGCATTTTCGAGCGTGCCGAGACGAGCACAGGCGAGTTCGGCCAGCGCTTCTTCGGAGTAGTGCATGCGGCTATTCATCAGATCGCCAGGCAGACCGGAAAGACGAATAGCAAAATCATCGTTGCGCCGCGACAGGGTAAGTTCTGTACCGGTACCGGGAACAGGGGCGCTCGCGATTGTTATCCAGGGATCCATAGAGGTTCGCCAAAGTGAATTATGGCGCCAGTTTACTCGATTAACGCGAGCGAAGAGATAAGTTAACTGCCACCTCAGCTCTGCAGCGATACCGTCAAGTGCCGACCGAACCATAGGAGACTAACAGTAGCAGCAGCAGGCCTACGATGGAGACCATGATGACGGTATCGAGAACCCCCATGGTGTGATCATTTTCCAGCAGTGCGGCCAGCGTGTGGAAGGTCGGAAACAGAAAGATCAACAGCAGGATGTTTGGCACCGAAAACAATATCGGTAAATCGGGGTGCCCGGGGTTGACGAATGTCTGGTAAAAAGCAATCGCGAGGAAGGTGAAGGGCACGATCAGGAACAGCAACTGGGCGATACCGCCGAAAGCGTTTGCCAGGGCGATACCGTATTCCTGCTTGCGATGCGAAGTCCATAAAATCACGTATTCACTCATGCCCGCGAATCCCGCCAGTATGATCGCGGCGACGATTCCGTTCAGGTCGAGATCATCGATGGCGAGTGAAGCAAATTCGGCAACTCTTTCCCCGCCAAGAAACGAACCCAGCACGCCGAGGGCCAGCAACCAGGCGATTTTCGGCAGGCTGCTTTTGCGTACGTGTTTGAATACCAGCTGCTGGCGCAGCGCGATTTCATCGTCCGTCAGTTCGAGCGTGTCGTGGACTTCCTCCTCCTCGCGTCCCAGGTTCTGCACGAGCTTGTAGAGGTAGACGCAGAAAATAGTGAGCAACAGAAATGCAACTAGCGCCAGATCGATGGCCTCGAAGGCCTGCTTTGGATGTTCGCTCGTAGAAAAGATCAGCATCACCAGTCCGAGAACCAGTCCGAGCGCACCGCCGGCGATCAGGATCTGTGTCCCGGCGTCGGTGATCGGTTTGGGCATCAGGAAACTGCCATGCTGATCGCGCGGCAGGAAATAAGAATAGAGGCTGAACACCAGCGCATTATTATAAATGGTGACCAGCGCGATAACGAAAGCGGTGAGCGGGCTGATCGGCACGATAAACGCGATCACCACGCACTCCGGCAGCGTGGAGAGTATCTCGCCAACCGTTCCGGCCACGTAGTGCGTCCAGCGCATCCTGGCGGCAAAGCGCTCGGTCGCGCTGACCAGAACCTGGCAGGCCACCTGGATCAGAATCAGGCCAACGAGGAGCGAGAACAAGGCATCGAGGTAAACCGGTAGTACGACACCGAGTTGGTCGAGCAGGAACAGCAGCAACCAGAGCAGGTAACCCACCGCCATGCGCAGCGCCCAGCGCGGGGTTTTGTGCTTGAGCAGATCGGGCGGACGGCCCAGGTGCAGAATCGACAGGCGGTCGGGATCGATGCCAGCCCGGTGCAAATGCCGCTCTGCTTCGGGTGCGGCCCCCGGTAAACCCACTGCCACTACTGGCCTCACGGCATCGTTGTTGCCTGGGTTCGGGCCTGGCTTTTCGCTTGCCATCTGGTCTCCTTCAGGTTCGCCTGGCGTATTCAAGGCGCGCCGCCTGTTTAAACTATGGTGCCGCGACAGACACACTGCCGAGTGTCGGTATCAGCCTGGCCGGGGGCGGCCATCCGTCGGCTCCGCGTCAGGCGCGCATAAGATTGCGCTTTTCGAAATTCCGCTGACAGTTTACTCAATTAGCGCGTGCGAAGAGATAAGTAAACTATCACCCTAATCGATAACCCCTAGGCGACAGAAATGCCCCTGAAACTCCACGGGCTTCAGGAAGCGCTGTCCGCCGTTTTCTGGCCGATGCGAAAATTGATGAATTCGGCCGGCCTGGCCGCCGCAACGCCCACCAGGCAGATCAGGCGGCCGTTATCCAGATCGTTTTGCGTGATAGTGGTTCGGTCGCATTTGACGAAGTAAGCGTGATCCGGTCTGTCGCCCACGAGTCGACCCAGCCTCCATTCGCTGTAAAGGAAGTTCTCGATAGCGCCGCGAACCCTGTCCCACAGGGGCTGGTCATTGTTTTCGAACACAGCCCATTGCGTGCCGATATCGATCGAGCGTTCCAGGTAGGAAAGGTAGCGCCGCACGTTGACGTACTTCCATTCCGGGTCAGAGCTTACCGTGCGCGCACCCCAGACTCGATAACCACGGCCCGCAAAGAACCTCAGGCAATTAATCCCCTCTGGATTCAACACCTCTTGCTGGGCACGGTCTATCGCTAGTTCGAAACCGACCGCCAGTCGGATCACCTCGTTGGCGGGCGCCTTGTGCACACCGCGTTCGATGTCGTTGCGCGCGTAGATACCGCAGATGTGTCCGCTCGGCGGGTTAAGCATTGGCGACCCTGTCAGCGGATCGACGATTTGCACCCAGGGGTAATAAAGGGCCGCGCGGGATGAGTCGATGCTACGGCGTAACGCGCGAATCTCGTCAAGGGCCGCGCCCGGGGGTGAATCCAGCACGGCCACGCGGTGACGCTGCTGTTCGCAATGCGCGATCAGCGCGCGCTGTATCGACGCCGCATCCGCCTCCCCGTTCGGCGACGCTGACGCGCCGGGTGTAGCGACGATCGCGACGTCATCCAGCGCCTGCAGCGATTGCAGCCCTTGCCCCATGGAGGCACCGCCCGCGCGGCCGCTGTAGTCCGCCACCGCCGGCGCGCGGCCGTCGCTGCCACCGCTTAATTGCAGAGTCGCCGACCTGGCCGTGGAATCGGCACTGTCAAGATTATCCTTGATCGCGCTGCCGTCATCGTCATTCGGCAATTGCGCAAGCGCAGTCGCAATCTGATCGCCGCTGGCCCCGGCCGCAGCCAATATCAGCGGGACGCTGTTGGCGCCGACAGCTCCAGCGGGCGCTGCTGCGAACACCTGGGAAAGGGAGTTGGAACGATCGGGGTCGAACACCAGCTCAGCCCATACCTGGCTAGTGGCGGCCTGCCCGAGCGCGGCGGCGGTCACCGTTATCGACACCGAGTGCACCGCCTCGAACAATCGGGTTTTCGTCAGTTCGACGATACCTGCATTGTCTCTACCCAGACGCAGGCCACGGGGATGCCGCTGGACACTGTAAAACTGGCCCGGCACTGGCGGCGCGCTGGCAGCTTCCTCGAGGGTTTGTGCCCAGACCACATCACCCTCTTCCACCCCGGTCAGTTTCGCCTTGCCCCTGCGACTGAGCCGAAGCCTACTCTGACCCTTGTTAAAAGTCAGGGTTACCGGAATGGAACCGGCCGCACCCGGATAGCGCGCCCTCAGTTCGATACTGGTCTGCGTTGATATGCCGGGCATCGCGTGATTCAGGTTCCAGCGTGCGATCCCGTCACCGTCGTCGGGCGGTGAATACACGCGCGCAACGTGCAGCCGCCGGCCCCCCTCCTCGAAAAAAGCGCGCACCGCGTGCGCCAGGTAATTGGGCGTGGAACTTGGCCTGCCAAAATCGAGCGCGCCCAGCCCACCATGCAATTGTTCGAATTCTGCATAGTTTGCCAGCTGTGCCGGGACACCGCCGACGGGGCCGAACCGGCATGGTCCGACAAAAGCCGTCGTGTTGGTATCGACACCGGCTATGGTCGAGCCGGCAAAACTGGTTTCTTCGACAAAAACCCCTGGAGCAAGGTATTCAGGCATATAGGTTTCCCGGATACGTGAAATCAGGCTGATAGTTTACATAAATCGGCCAATTCGGGGCGGGTTTCGATTTTTCCTGGCGGCGTTGGTTAGCGTTTCGAGGGCATCCAGAAACCTTTGATCCCCAGCCGGTCGAACAATGACGCATTACAACGCCGTGAACCTAATTCCCTGCTCCGTTTAGAAGCGAAACAGGTAAACGGTCACCAGAATGCGACGGGAGTCGGTGCCGGTACCGGCAGCCCCAGTTCGGTCAACACCTGGCGTAAGCGGTCGGGGTAATCGGTGATGATGCCATCGACGCCCATCGCGATCAGTTCTCGCATTCGGCTGGTTTCGTTCACCGTCCATACATTGACCTGCAAACCCAGGTCGTGTGCGAGTTTGATGGAATCCGCGTCCACTTCCAGGTGATAGGAAGACCAGATATCGCCGCCGGCCTCCTTGATTGCGCGCGCGGCACTGCCGTCAAAATCATCGATGTCGAGGCCGTTGAGCCACGGCGAGGGACCCGACATCCCGGTTTGCAGGTTATTCAACCAGCGCTGGTTCGCGGTTAGATACGACGTCGTAATCACGGGCGCCGCCTGCTGCACCCGCTGCAGCACCCGCCAGTCGAAGGACTGGAGCGTAACCCTATCTTCCATCCGATAACCGCGGACCACCTCGACAACGGCTGCGGCGAATTCCCCGGGGGGCGGCGTCAGTTGCGGATTCTGCGGATTTATTTTGACCTCGATATTGAAGCGCACCGATCGATTGGCGGATTTATTGACGAGATCGAAGACTTCCCCAAGAGTCGGTATCGAAACGCCGTCAAGGGCTTGCTGGCGCGGGTAACGCCGTGCGTACTCGTATGCGGGATTAAGTCGACCGACGTCGTAGGACTTCACTGTCGCCAGGTCCATCGAGTAAATGGGCGGGCTGCTTTGCTGCAGCCATTCGCCATTGGCATGCCGGGCAAGCTCGGGCTCCACGCGCGGATTGTGACTCACCACGACCACCCCATCGGCAGTAACGGCAAGGTCGAGCTCCAGGGTCGTCACCCCGATAGCTAGTGCCGTCGCGAATCCGGGCAGAGTATTTTCCGGCATCAGGCCGCGGGCGCCGCGGTGTCCCTGCAGATCGAAGCCATTGACCACGCTGCTCATACCCACCAATCCCGCCAAAGAGCCAACTTTGACTAAATCACCGAGTCTTTTTCTAATTCTCATCGCTGGCATTATCACAACCGGTCACGGACCGGCCATATTCCGCCGGAACCAAAATCCGCAGGCGCGTGCATCTTTCTTCCAGTTATCTCTCTAGCCCCGGCAGCACTTCATCCGAATCCGGCAAAAAACCACCGGCCTGCATATTCCACAGGCGCGCGTAGTGCCCGTTCTTGAGTAACAGTTCATCGTGGCTGCCGTCCTCGACTATCCTGCCCTGGTCGAACACCAGGATGCGGTCCATGTGCGAGATCGTCGACAGGCGGTGCGCCACCACGACTACCGTCCGGCCCTGCATCAGGTTGCCGAGACCAAGCTGGATTTTCTTCTCGGTGACCGAATCGAGCGACGAGGTCGCCTCGTCGAGAATCAGGATCGGCGCATCCTTGAGAATGGCACGCGCGATGGCGACACGCTGTCGCTGGCCGCCCGAGAGTTTTACGCCGCGTTCGCCCACCAGCGACTCGTAGCCTTTTTCGGTCTGCAGGATGAAGTCATGGGCATGCGCCTTCTTCGCCGCCTCGACGACCTCCTCGTCGCTGGCGTCGAGGCGCCCGTAACGAATGTTCTCCATCAGTGAGCGGTGAAACAGCTGCGGATCCTGCGGAATCATCGACACGTTCTCGCGCAGGCTGTCCTGGGTGACGTCGAGGATATTCTGCCCGTCAATGCGGATCTCGCCGGCCTGGCATTCGAACAGGCGCAGGATCAGGTTCACAAAGGTGGACTTACCCGAGCCGGAAAAACCGACCAGTCCGACCTGTTGTTTCGGTTCGATGGTGACATCCAGGTGTTCGAAAATCGCCAGGCCCTCGGGGTAAACAAAGGTGACATCGTCGAACACGATTTCCCCCCTGGGCACCTGCAGGCGGGGGGCGTCCGGCTTGTCGACTATTTCGTGCGACTGCACGAAGATCGACACCCCGTCGCTGATGTTGCCGAGATACTCGAAAAACTCGAGAAAGCTGCGGCTCAATCCCCGGGCCGCCTCGATCAGCATGATGGCGAGACCAGCGACCATAGAAAATTCACCCACCGTCAGGTTACCGTCAGCCCAGATTTTGAGCGCGTAGCCTACCATCGCCACCATCAGCACCATCGCCGCGAGAAACTGGAACCAGCGCAGCTTTTCCATGTACCAGTAGGTGCGCAGCGCGTGATCGACTTCGTGGTTCAGGTAGTCGGTCAGGTAGTCTTCTTCAAACTGGCGCCGCGCAAACATCTTCGCATTCATCACGTTGGTCACCGAATCGACCACCTTGCCGGTCACCAGCGAGCGCGCTTCGGCGAAGTCCTGGGCATATACGCGGCAACGTCGGGCGAGCAGAAAAGACACGTAGATGTAAACCCCGAGCCACAGGCAGAGGGTCAGCGCCAGTTCACTGCTCGCGTTCACCAGGACGATCAGCGCCACCACGGACTTGATGATCAACGGGTAAAAATCAAAGGTGATCGTCCACAGCGCGTGCATGCTGCTCATCGAAACTTCGGAGATTCGATTCGCCAGCGACCCGGCGAAATGGGAAATGAAATAGCGATGCGAGTGGTGCTGCAGGTAGCTGAACAGCGACTTGCGAATCTCCCGCCGCAGATATGGCCCGGTCAGCACCAGCATAGCGCCACTGGCGCGGCTGAAAACCACGATACCGAGATTAAGGGCCGCGAACAGGATCATCGCGTCCTTGCTCGCGGCGAAGATATCCGCGCCGGTCTGGTTCGCCAGGCTTACCGCGTCGATGATCTCCTTCACCGCGTAGGGTAAAAGGATGGTGCAGGCCGCCTGCGCCGCCTCGAACACGAAGATCGCCGCCAGCCTGAGGCGCGCCTTCATGTAGAAATAGAGGGCGAAGCGCCACGGCGAACGCGACAACCGCGGTGCATCCTCGGCGATGGTCAGGGTTGTATCCATGCGCGCAGTGTAACGGGATCGGGCAAACTATGGCAGAGAGGATAAGCGCTTCAGGGGGAATGATTGAAAAAAATCGGGACCGCGCCCCGGAGAGAAACGACGGCCCCGATAACCCAAGTGACTACTCATGAAGTCACGGCTCAAATTTTAACGGCCACCGTCTGCTCAGCATTCAGGATCTGCAGGGAATCAAACTCTATCCAGAAGGCCTCGATCGGCTCGCGTATATTCCTGACATACTGCTTCCCCTCGGCCACGAACTTGAACGCCGATTTATTGGTAAGCTCTGTACGAACTGATTTAGACACACAGATACCGCCGCAGCAGGCAAGACTTTCCAGTCTCGCGGTAAGGCTTATCGCGTTGACATATATGTCGCCGTGCTCAGCAATGACCGTACCGAAGTCGACCCCGACCCGAAAACAAATCTGTTTCGCAAGATCAAGACCAGCATTCCATTGCCGGGCTGCCAGCTGCACATTGATTGCGCAACGCAAGGCACTGTCAGCATCCTTAAACTTGATCAGAATCGCATCACCGGAAAAGTGTGCCACGCGACCGTTACTCGCATCGATATGAGCCTCTATAAGCCTCATGGCTTCGACCAGGCGAGAGTGCCTGCCTTCCTCGTCCAGCTCGGTTAGCGGTTGGTAAGCGGCGATATCCGCATACATAATACCAACCGGTCGGCAACTGGTTCCGTTGGCTAAACACCGTTGTTTTTCACTAGATTGCTGGTTGCTGTAACCTGAAACGATAATGTCATTATCAACGCCAGTATTGTCCTCGGTTGCGGACACAGGAAACAGGCTCCATCTTTGCTTGCAAAAAGAATATGCACTATGTATTAATTTGTTCATAGTTATTTTCCACCATGTAGATTAAGAAGCACGACAGGATCAATCTTTTTGCCTACAGTCAGGTTGCCAGCACGCTTAGCCATGCCGGAGCTTGTCGCGTGCTTTGGAAATGGTTGATCGAACAAGAATCGGGGGGCATTTCGATCGAGAAAGCGTGAACAGGCTTGCTGATATTCTTCACCTGCTGTTTACCAATCGATACCAATCTTGCAACAAGCCTGGGCTCGAGATTTAACCGAACTGAATCTGAAACACAGATGCCTCCCGGATTTGCCAGACTTTCCAGCCTGACGGCGACATTTACTGCATGACCATAGATATCACCCTGATCCAAGATCACATTGCCGAAATTGACGCCGATGCGGAACTGAATGTTCTGCGCCGGTGGTAACTGGGCATTCCAGCTACGCAGCTCCAACTGTGCGTTGATAGCGCATTGCACCGCACTGCTTGCGTTGCCAAATTTAGCTAATACGGCATCACCGGCGAAGTGCGCGGTCCCGCCGCTATTTTCGGATATATGCGTTTTCAGGATTCGCATGCACTCGACCAGCCGCACATGCGTGCCTTCCTCGTCCCGCTCGGTCAGCCGGGAGTAATCGACGATATCAGCATAAAAAATCCCTGCTTGCCCACGTTTCAGGGCAGGAGACGGAGAAACCTGTGTTTGGACTTGCCACCACGGGTAAAAAGTAGATATCAATGCGCTCTTCATGTTTTTGCACTGAATTTTGGGAACAAAATTCGTGTCTTCAGTTTTCCTGTCGATGGTATTTTCTAAAATTGATTTCATTGACTTACTCACTAAGGGGTTGTCGGCTATTAACTCTGGATAAATCTGATTCGCTCACAATTGAGGTTGGAACGAAGATTAGTTGGGCCTAGTGAGGCTTCAGTACGAATTTGAGTGAGCAAGCCGTTTGCCAGCGTTAGTTAATCGTGACTTTTACGTAAGTTCTCAGAAACAGGGTTCCCATCTGCCATTTCGTTCGTGAGAATAAGCTCCATACCTAAGGTTTTAAGAGGACCCGGTAATGAAAAAAAATAACGAAACCGCTACGCAAATACCTGTATCAGGAAGCAACCAGAGCACGCAGACAACCCCGGTTACCAACGGAGGCACACCGGACTTGCCATCCTATGAGGTGATGGCGAGTCAACTTTTACAAAACGGGGTTATGACACAGGGTGATATTCATACCCTGGATCACATGGAAGCATTCGACCGCGCAATGGCGATGGCCATGGCAATGGCGATGGCAATGTCCAGATCCGCAATTGTCGAAATAAACGATCTGGACGCTTCACCCCATGTTCTGGAACATGTCCGTACCTTTTCGGAATGGAAGGATTACATTTACGTGGCGAGATTCCTGCAAGAGCCTAAATCGAAGGTAAAGCTCCCATTCCCAAACACCGGGGGAGGTAATTTCAAACCGAATGTTCCCGATTACGATAACAATCTGACGCGAGGCGAACTTGACGAGCTTTTCTGGAAGCAAAATCACCCGGATAGAGAAGAACGGCTGCAGGACATCATCGATCAGGATTACGACTATGTCCCCACTTTTCTTCATCACCTCGGCATCGATCCCCATCAGCACTCAAAAACCGTCCGCCTTATCGAAACCTTGGGATTCCTCGGTGCAACTGTCGTGATGCCCTGGAAATTGAGGAAAAAACGCCCGCGCCCATCTCAACTGGATAAAGATCTGAAACCGGCGATCCTGGTGCCAGCCCATTATTCCTACCCGAGCGGTCATGCCACCCAGGCATCCCTAACCGCCGAGGCTCTAAAACACATCATGCCCAACCATCTCAATACAGTGTGGCCACACATAGACCATGTAGCACATGAAATTGCAGTCAATCGGGAATGGGCTGGCGTACATTATGAATCGGATACCAAAGTTGGTGAACAATTAGGAAAAGATATTTGGGAAAAAGTCCTGGCAATTCAGGAATTCATCGAGCTCCTATCGGATGCCTGGGATGAATGGAATTAACTTACCAGCTTGTCGAATCCCATAATCAGCGAAGCCAATTGTTGGAACCGAAGTGGCTACCTTAAGGGCAAATAAAAACTACTACGAAAATTACGACTGGTCTTCCGGTGGAGAGGAATGGTCCGAACCCTGGGGGGGTACGCGCTCCATGTGGCTTGCTTCAATTTACCCTAGAATCAGTGAGTTTTTACCAGCCAAAATAGTCGTTGAAATTGGCTCAGGGCATGGCCGTGTCGCCAGAATACTTCACGCCTTTTCGACAAATCAGCTTGTTTTATTCGACATCATCGATGAGTGCGTATCGGTCTGTAAAAAGAAATTCGCAAGCTCGTCAAAAACCGTTTGCCTGAAAACGGATGGGAGTGCCCTGGACGGCGTCGCGGACAATAGCGTGGATTTTATTTTCAGCTTTTATTCGCTCGTGGGTTCCGACAAAGAAACCATCACCGGCTACCTGAAGGAGTTTAACCGGGTACTGTCCAACGACGGGGTTGCCTTCATTCACCATTCCAATGCCGGCATGTACTTCGACCCCGACAAGTCAGACCCTGATAAACGACTGCTGCTACTGGCGGCCTATCGAGACATGTCGATTGACGCCGCCGAAGTCCAGAAAATAGCAAAGAGTTGCAACCTTATATGCATAAAACAGGAATGTATCAATTGGGACATCGCCGAAATTTTAAGCGACTGTTTTTCCACCATCGTAAGACCCGCTTCGAAATGGGCCCACGCACCAGTCTTGCTGAATAATCCCGACTTTCAGAAAGAACAAAATCAGGCCAGAAATAACGAGCAGGCCAGAAATAACATGCGACCCGGGAGGTCGATATGAGCACCGTCAAAGTCAGCCACATTGAAGTAGTTCAATCGATACAAAATGCCGTCAATGAGCAATACGTTGAACCGACGTCATGCATGGACACTGCAACCACGGATGGCGTACCCATAATCGCCGGTAAGACTACTTTTGCCAGAGTGTACTTCGAAGGTTTTGATCCGGAAGTTCGAATCAAGGCAGAGGGAACGCTTGAAGTCGAATACTCCGACATGAACGGGCAACAGACAAAAACTGTGGCTAGCCAGGGAGTCGTTAATCGTTACCAGGGAACCTCGCCTAGCCTGATCGATCAGCGCCTTAACTGGAACTTCTCGCTTAATTTTCAATTGCCCCATGAGATCACAGTAACGCCGGAGGTGAAAAAATTTAAACTTGTATCGCTGACAGACACGATAACTCAACAGCCAATTACTATCGACGCTACCCCCGAGTCACCGACCCATGTTTCGGAGGTGGAGTTTCTGGAAGAAAAAAAGCTGATCTGTCGCGCGCTCATATTTCGATATCGGGACGTCCAAAACAACGTTTACCTGGAACCAACGCGAGAGGAAGTGAATACCATTCGCGAATTCGTAGAAAGAAGCTTTCCCTTAGCTAGAGTCGTGTGGAGTGTCATCAGGATAGAAGCCCATCGAGATTTCTTTGCGCTGGACCCGGCCACCCATTACGAGAGAGAACACGATGAACTGGCCACCAAAATGCTGACGAAAATGTTGCATCAGATAATGGCTCATCGTAATCAGGAGCTAAAAGACGGATTCTCCACGAAAACCTATTATGTTGGTGTATTCAGCGATCCGAGAGGCCGTTTCGGGAGTGTCGCAGTCGATGCACCACCATTTCCGTTACCTCATGTTGTAGCCGCCTGTGCAACCGATTCGACAGGCGAGAATGGCGCACACGAGATCGGCCACCTGCTCGGCAGAAGTCATCCTGGCGTTCCGTTACTGGAAATACACGGCCGTTACATTGGCCAGTATCGCATCGACAAATTCGCCCTGACAAACATGGGTAAAGATGGATTCCTCTCACCTCCGGACAAGACAAATGCCGAAGACATCTACATTGGGCTGGATACCAATACCTTGGATAGTTTGCCGACTGTACTGGCGCCGACAAAAAACTTCGACCTGATGTCCTACCGCGCCCCCAGGTGGCCTTCCGCTTACACCTATCGCGAACTCTATAAACGCCTTGTCTGTACCAAAGATGACAATGATTTTCAATGCGATCCGGAACGTTGCTGGTCGGTAATCTGCAGCTTCGACATAAACAAAAAAGAGGGGCAGATACTTAGCGTGCTACCGACAAACTATCGAACTCCAGAAAAACCCGATGGATACACAAGCCTGGAACAGTTCATTGTCAGGGCCGCTGTTGATCAATTGAATTCTCAACTCGACTGGCTAGTTGCTCATGACCCCGATAACAGGAAATTCTGGAAACTGCTTAAGAGTTCAATACCAGATTTCACCCTGAAACCTGTTCCACTCGAGGATATATCGGCCACGCAGGGTGCATCGGAATATACGGTATCGAATTACAATGGTTTTATGGCCAAGTTTATTCGTGACCAGATTAGTCCGCCCAAAATAACCTATGAAAAAGTAGTTTCCTTCTTAAACAGTAACAACATTGCCACCGAGTTATATGAACCCGATATCAGGATATTTTCTAACTACTCCGCCGAAGGTGGTGGAAACAACTGCCACGAGGACGATAAGCAATACATGTGGGATCATGGCACTAATGTTTACTACCGTCGTATCGGCAGCAAAGATCGCTTTCCTTTTGGATTACTTCAGGCGACGGTAACCAGCAAACCGGACACCAGCGAACCGCCAAGAAGCATTACGCTGATGATCGACAAAATCGTTGTTGACAAGTATGCGCAATCGATTGAAACAGAAGCAGAAGCCCGCGAGGTGGCGGAGGCAATTTTCAAGATTACCGACTGCGTTTATGCCAGCGATTGCGTTGACGTGAGTTTATTCCCTGTCGGAAACGGCGGTGATTGCGAGGACAGACCTTCCTCGAATTCCCTGGTATATAACATCAGGAAAGACAGCTATTACCTGAATTTTCATTGGCCCATGTCGGTACTCAGGCAAGAGCCCAGCAACGAGATAGCCGCCACCATCACGACCACGATACAGTGCTGGCGCATGTCGGACTGTATCGACTCCGATGTCATAAACGACAAATGGGAGTCAGTTTGTGTCACCGACGAGCTACGCGGTCAGGTCTGGATTAGCCCTGATTTATTCAAAATCGAATACGATCCCGGTTGCCCGGTTGAGCGCCCCTCCGCAAAAAAACCCACGCGCAAGGTAGCAGCGAGAAAGGACGACATTCTGAAATTTCGAATTTCCATCTCGGTCGGTTTTTTCGAGTTTTTCAGTGACGAGTACTCGGTGAAGCCTGTCCTGGTAAAACCGAGGAGAGAGGATCGATTCAGGCCCGCAAAATCAGACAAGCAATGTCCAGACGACTTTCAGTATGATGACGGCACCGCGTCACTCGCCGATGACTATACGCCGGCTTAGTGCCTCGATATGCTCCGATCGAGTGCCACAGCAACCACCGATAATCCCGAGCTGGAAGTCTCGAATCCAGCCGAGCGCCAGGTCGGCATACTTCTCGGCGGGAATACTGTCTGCAAACTCCCATTCGTGTTGAGTAGCCATTCCTGTCTTGGCATAGGCAAACCGAGGGCCGGACCACCTGGCGGCAAGCTGCGATAGCGCGGAATCCATCGCTTCAACCGGGGTGTGCATCGCGCCCATGTATTCGAGCGGCAGCTCGCACAAATTTGCCAACAGACTATCAAACGATTCGTGCGGCAAATTGGCCAGTTTGCCGGGTTGCCGGAATGTCATAAGCTCCCCGGTATTGTCATCCGGCATCGCGCTCACCCCGGCCCAGACAGGCAGGCCCGTTTTGCAGCAGGCGTTCAACAGGCTGACAGCAGTTTCACTATCGATCAGCATTTCCGCGAGTAAAACGTCGACTCCCGCATCCGCCAGCAGCATAGCCTGCTCATAGAAGTTTCGGTATACCTGCTCCCCGCGCGGCAAGTCGTGTGCCTGGTTCAGGGGAGGAAAGGTCGACATGCAACCGGCAATGAGCACTCCGGACCCGTCAAACCGTTCCCTGGCCTCGATCGCCAGATTTACTGCACTCCTGTTGACCTCCCCGACATCACGAATTCCGCTTTCCTCTAGCAGATGCCGACTGGCCATGAAGGTATTGGTCGACAAGATCGTCGCCCCGGCCTGCAGGTAATCAAGATGAATCGACAACAGCATCTGCGGATCCTGCAAATGAGCCCCGGAACTCCAGCAACAGGGATCCATCTTCGCACCGCGCCGTTGCAGCTCGGTTCCGATACCACCATCAATAATATAAACGGATTGGGTCATCACTACTCGATTAAGTTTATTGTTTCCGGCCTAGTGGGGCAATGTCGACATGCCATTCGCTTTTTCACCGATCCACTCCAGGCCCTTTCGATAGAACTCGCGGTCTTCATCAAGTGCAAACGGATACGAATCGAGGAAAGCCTCGGCTTTAAAAGTGGGCTCGACCTTGAGGAGCATGTCCAGATAACGCCGGTATTCATCCGTGCGGCCGAGGTGTCCTAGCGCCACCAGCAAATGTTTATACCCATTGCTGAAACCGGGGTTTTCGCGAACCGTTTTATACCCCCATTCAACCGCCTGCGCCGGATCGTGATTGAACAGGTGAGCAAGGCAATTTGCAGTATTGAACAAGAACTCCCAGTGCGACTCGACGGGGCAAAGCGATTTGGATTTCTCCAACCGGCGCAATGCCTCCAGGGGCTCGCCGCTGTAAGAATAGGTGGCGGAACTGAGCATCCAGGCAAACGATGAATACGGGTTCAGCTTGAGGGAATTATCGATTAGCTTCTTGCCCTGTTCGAGATTACACCCCAGGAACGATTCTATGTGACCCAGGATAACCAGCGCGAGCGCATCCTCAGGATCCCGCTTTATCGCCTGGTGCGCCAGATCGGCAGCTTGCTGGAACTCTTCCTTTGCGCTTCCTCCCCAGACCTGGCCCGCACAAAAAGTTTTCCACAAAGCTGAAATAGAATAGAACCACGAATTAGTCGGGTTCAAAGCTATCGCCCTGGCGAAAAGTTTTTCGGACTCCTCGTAAGTTTCTTTCGAAAGGTCATAGAAATTCGAAAGTGCAAGCAGGGAGCATTGGTAAGCCGTCAAATTCTGCCTGTCCAGCATGTATGTCTGCGAGATTTCGCTTGCCCGGATCTTGACCTCCAACTGGCCGACTATCGCCGCGACGATATCTTCGGGATACGACAACGAATCATTGCCAAATTCGAAGCCCTCGCTCCAGACCATGCTGTTGTTAACGCCGTCGACCAGCTCGGCTACGTCTTCACTGAACTCGCTGGTTACCGTTTCCTTGAGTGTCCCCGTATCTTCGATGACATCGTGCAG
>Ga0209536_100001655_pt1 | contig 36570 bp, 40 predicted proteins | sample DeeMarSeWOR28_12_FD_187461 | JGI IMG/M metagenome (GOLD analysis project Ga0209536, IMG submission 187461) | Marine sediment microbial communities from White Oak River estuary, North Carolina - WOR-2-8_12 (SPAdes) (version 2) | ecosystem: Environmental > Aquatic > Marine > Intertidal zone >...
AAAAACGTTTTGCGACGTCAAGCATCCGAGATTCTCCTTTCTGATTATGGCCAAAGAACCTTTACCATCAAAAAAATAACAAAGGCAAGCGCGAAAGCGCACGGAATTTTACCCTGTCTTGTAAAAACACCTAATTGAGAGAAAGCTCGATATGAATCGTATTTCCCATTTTTAAGTAGTATTTTACATAAAAAGCTTAGCGTTAAAAAATGCGTAATCCCGTAAGTATCTGTGATTTTATCAAATATCGATATGGGGATAGCTTGGCACGCTTTCTGCTCAGATTATAAATTGGGAAAAGACAGATTGATAAAAAAATGGATTCTCAGATATGCGTGCATCTTTTTGAGGATAACACAAAAGCATCTAAGTTATGCGTGCACTTAAAATAGTTTTATTTCTTTCAATATTTCTTATCGGACTCATTAATGTCTCTTACGGCAGGCTGTTTCCCCTCGATTCAAAATGGTCCGGTTCGGTAATAACTGATAAAAGCATAGAAAGTTTTGATTTCTTGGTTGAAGTTATCGAACATGAGGGCAGACCCGTGCACTCTGTCACCAGCATCCGTAAGAAAGATTACCAATCCCTATTGACTTTTGACAAAAGTGGCGAGTTGATGTTTACCTCCAATAGTGTTTTTGCAAATGTGACAGACGGCTTGATATCCATGGATTTCATGGCTCAAAATGGGGCCACTGTTAAATTAGTTGTAGGGGCCGGTAACAGCTTCGAGTTTGAACTTAATTCTTTTACTATCATATCTTCAATCTCAAATCACAATGGGCTTTTAATACTTTTGGAGCAAGTTGAATCTTTTGTCCAACCCGGCGAAACCCTTCGTATTGTTCAGATAGATATCATGTCAGCAAATAAATCATACTGTTCCAATCAACACGCAAATGACTTGATTCCGGTGATCATATATGGCAGTGCGTATCTGGATGTGAGCACCATTGAAATAAACAGCCTGCTTTTGGAAAATATTGCCTCGAAGATGGTGGGAAAAGCCAGCAATCCTGCCAAAATAGGTGATGTAAATGACGATGAGTATCCCGACCTGCTCGTACAGTTTGAAGCAAACAATAAATGTTTGTCCACCAGCTTTGGCTACGCCGCTCTCAGGGGTTATTTAACTGATGGTACAATCATCAATGGGATAGACGAATTTTAAGACAACTCCTTTAAGTGGGGCCAAGTCCGATCTGTGAGGGAAATTTTTAGTTGAACCAGCCATTTAGGCCCGTCCTTTATTCTAACATTGAAAACCTGGTCCTCTAAGCCAGTATCCCCTGTAAGCGGGATGAGCGAAGCGAGCTGAGATCAACCTTCCCGGACCCAGGACGCAAAAGCTTTACTTGACGATCCAAGCGTTGACCCTGCTGTCCTTTCTCACTTGACTCTTTAGCAGTTATTTCTCATATTAAGGACACATGTTAAAGCACAGCGCATCAGTCTGTTTTCAACCCGGCACGCCATCTTCAACCGGCCGGCTTTTTTCCCCGGCGATCATTTCAGCACCTCAATTCGGGGGTCTTAAGGTTACAACCGGTCGGCACGATAAAATGGGATTTTCGGTGCAATACACCCCTATTACCTGGATAGGGAAAGGATAACCGTAAAATGCAAGCGTTTCTGAAATATGTTGTTAATTTCCGATTATTATATGTGGTATTTAGCGGGCTCTTATTTTATTTGGTTAGCATCACATTTGATCTAATCTTTATCCCGATGCTTGATATGCCTGAACACTGGTGTGAAAAATGGGTCGAAAGAAAAATCAGATACAGATCACAAAAGCAATGCGTTGAATTCACGAATAAGGTTGAGGAACTCAAGTACCGGCACAATGAAAAAATGGAAGAAAGATATTCCCACAAAATGTTTGGTATTTTTTTGTTTGCAACGCTTCTGACATTCCTCATCATGCTGCTCAGTCCCTATAGTTTTTTTGACCAGAAAATCACATTTGAAAACTACAGCGGAGCGATGGCTGCCGCTATTTTTTATGGGGTTATCATTGGCTTTTTGTTGCCCACCGTCTTTCAAGCATTATTGCCCTCGCCTGCTGAGTGGCTGCCGCGCGAGTTTTATGAAATTCAAAAGGCAAGAACGGAGCTGATATTGAAGGAAATCATGGAAATGTCGGGATAAAAATTTTTGATACAAAGAAAATTATAATAAAAAATGGGCGGCTCATATGCCCAGTATGAGCCGCCCAAAAGAAAGGAGGTAAAATGAGAAAACACGAGTTTAGCAATGAAGACTCGCTGTTATTTATAGTTTATCACAAAATCTTTAGATTTCAAAATTATTTTTTTAAAATGCCACATTCAACCTAAAGGGAAACGAACATGGCCTTAAAAGCTCAACTCAAATGGACGGATGGGATGCAGTTTATCGCCCGAGCGGGCAATAGCCCGGCTGTCGTTGTCGACAATCACGAAGGCGGCAGCGGCTCTAGCCCAATGGAATTAGTCTTACTCGGTGTTGCCGGCTGTACGGCGATGGACGTGATCTCGATAATGCAAAAAAAACGTGCCCACCTAACCGATTTTCAGGTCAACATCAGCGGTGAGCGTGCTGAAGAGCACCCAAAACGCTTCACGAACATTCGCATCGAATTCGTTCTGCACGGCGAAGATATCAAGCCTAAAGCGGTGCAAAACGCCATCCAACTTTCTGAAACAAAGTACTGCGGCGCCATGGCCTCGTTAAACGCCAACTTTGAATTCACTTACCGTATCGTTGCAACAAATAAATTTGGGACATATCAGAACGGGTTGTTGCCCATTTAACCCTAATATTTCATCATTCTCTCCGATCCGTAGGCTCTGCGAGCCGGAGGCCACCAATTCATTATTCTATTTGGATGCAACCACACCCCTCCGGGGTGAGATCAAAGCCGGATGCTCCGGGCCCGGATTTTTTATTAACTATTTTTGATTTCGCTTTTTCGATTACAAAACCCCATTTCTCAATTCGAGAAATGGGGGTTTTGATTTATTCCACAAAGACCTTTTTGCTTGGGCCAGCATATTCAAATTTTCGGTTGAAAAAAACCAGTTTCCTATAATGGTTGCATCAGAGAATACGACCACGACCCCGGGCACTTCTTCATAGCTGATCTCGCTGGTTAATCAAGCGAAAGATGGAAACCAAGGCGACTCAGCTGCTTTTTCCGCATTTGTTTGGTTAGCTCCCCTTCGGAGAAGGAGGCAAATCCGCCAAAGCATTCAAGAGTCGCTGCACGTCTTCGGCCGAGTTATACAGATGGGTCGAAACTCTTACCCGCCCAACGCCTGCGTATGCACCCCAAACAAGTATCTTGCGCTCGCTTAGCCAGGTCATAATTTCACTGATGTGGGGCGTCATGAAGCAAATGTTGCCGGCGCGCTGGCTTGGATCACGAGGGGTCATTAATTCAAAGCCCAATTCCTCCAGGCCGTCCCAGACGAGACCACCCAGGTGCAGGACGTGGCTCTCAATGGCCGGAATACCAATGCGCAAGATATGATCCAGTGCATTATCCAGAATATAGATGCTGATAAATCCTAGATTGCCTACCTCAAAGCGATCCGCGCCCGAACGGGGAGTAAAGACGGTGGGTTCGCGCCAATCGGGGATGGATTCACCCGAATGCCAGCCCAAAAAAGGCGGTTTAAGATCGGGCAACCGCTCGCGGTTCCAATAGAAAATCGCTACCCCGTGGGTAGCCAGCAACCATTTATAACAACTTGCCACAAGGATGTCGGCATAGCTGGCCTGAACCGGTATCACCCCGGCTGCATGGGTGGAGTCAAGGCTCAATAGAGCGTTGCTTGAACGGACCATTTCCGAGAGCTCTTTTAGAGGCAGTCGTTGACCCGTGAAGTAACTGACATCACTAACCGCCACAACTCTTGTGCGGTCATCCAGAGCGCGTTCCAGGTCTGAAAGTGAAATAAACCAATTTTGGTTGGAGACGATGCGAACCTCCACGCCCTGCTCCTTGAGGCGCGTCCAAGGCAGAACGTCTGAGGGAAACTCCACATCACACACAACCACATTATCCCCGCTGCGCCACTTCAAACCGTGGGCCAAAAGGTTGATGCCTTCTGAACTGGTAGAGATGAAGGCAATATTTTCAGGCGGCACCCCCAGCAATACACCGATCTTATTTTTGCACCGACTTACGGTTTCCTCCATGCGTTCACGGGATGCTTCGCCCAAAGCCTTGTCCGTGAAAAATTGTTCGATAGCTTTCCGATGGCTCTTCAACATGGGAGATTCACCTCCGGCACAGAGGTGGGTTTTTTCTTCCAATCCAATGAATTCGGTCTTTGGTATCAACATCTTATTTAACCTCTTTATCAAATTTGTCTCTTCTCTATGGCATACAATGAACCCCAGCTCAAGATTATAAAAAACAAACGGACGAATATTTAAGATGTGATGCGCTTGCCTTTGATCTTGACGGACATTATTTTATGGCTTTATGTTTATAATTTCGATTTCCGAAAAGATATGCCAATCCTGCTCTTGTTTTGCAACACAAAACTTTTTGGCATAAAACAAGTCAAAATCACCCTATAGGGAGATAGCGTGAAGGCGAGGTATTTCTACGGCTACAACATCGTAGCGGCCGGTTTCGTCATCCAGGCGGTGGTCATCGGTGCGATGTTCACTTACGGGGTCTTCTTCAAAGATTTCCAGGCCGAGTTAGGTTGGTCGCGGGCGACGATATCGGGTGCGTCGTCCCTGGCATTCTTGATCATGGGAGCGGTCGGTATTCTTGCCGGCAAGCTGAACGACAGGATTGGCCCCAGGGTCCTCATCGTGGCCTCCGGGATCTCTTTAGGGCTTGGCTACCTGCTCATGTCCCAACTGCAGACGATGTGGCAGCTCTACCTGCTGTACGGGGTGCTGGTGGGAATCGGTTTTAGCACCCATGACGTCATTACGCTGTCTACGGTAGCACGCTGGTTCGTGAAACGCCGGGGTATGATGTCGGGCATTGTCAAGGTCGGCACAGGAGCGGGCCAACTTATGGTGCCGCTGATTGCTACGGCGCTCATCGCGGTTTGTGGTTGGCGTAGCGCTTACCTCGTCATCGGCGCTTTGACCCTGATGACACTCGTGGCTGTAGCTCAAATTTTGCGCCGGGATCCCCAGGGGAAAAGTCTGCTGCCAGATGGCAGCAGCGATGCGCCCTGCGACGCCGGAACCCGGTCCGAGGAACGGGGTGTGTCCCTCAGAGCGGCCGTCCGGATGAGGCAGTTTTGGATCATATGTGTTGCGGAGTTCTCCGTTTTCTTCTGTCTGCTTACCCTCATTGTGCACATCGTACCGCATGCATCGGATATGGGCCTGCCACAGGTGACCGCAGCGGGTGTTCTCTCAACGATCGGAGGCGTGAGCATGATAGGCCGGTTTGTGATGGGCGCAGCAAATGACAAGATAGGCGGTAAGCGCTCGCTGATCATCTGCTTCATCGTGCTGCTCTGTGGCCTTATCTGGTTGCAGTTTGCCGACGAAGCGTGGATGCTGTTCATTTTTGCCGTAATTTACGGCTTTGCCCACGGCGGCTTTTTCACAGTGGTTTCCCCCACGGTGGCAGAGCTTTTCGGCACAGGCTCGCATGGGGTGCTATTCGGCATCGTCCTATTCAGCGGCACAATTGGCGGTGCGGTCGGCCCCCTGCTGGCCGGACGCACCTTCGACGTGACCGGAAGTTATCAGATGGTTTTCCTCATACTTGCCGCACTCGCCGCGGTCGGCCTGGTATTGATAACTCTGCTGCAGCCTCAACGGGGGGCCGCTGCCGCGAGATAGGCGCTCCCATTTTAAAGCGAAAACAATTCTATATCAATATCTTTACCGTGAACATATATTCCGGACACCACCTTATCGCGCACTGATATTCCTGCTTGGTAAACGGATTCGGCATCGCCGGATAACAGCGGATGCCACCACTCTAATTTCTTTCCTTCAGCAACTCGCCGGTAGGCACAGGTATCGGGCAACCATTGAATCTTCAATATATTATCCGGGCAAAGGATAATGCAATCCGGGTTGACCGATTTGCGATCTTCATAAACGATGCAACGACATTCTTCTGTATCTAAAAACTCACATGAAACACCGATAAGCTTTATCTCCCCCGTATTTTCATCTTCAACTTTTTCCAGACAACAAATCCCGCAACGATCACAAAGAGATTCCCATTCATCTTGCGTCATTTCGTCTAAAGTTTTCGTTTCCCAATACGGGTTCTGTGTTTTATTCATAGTGCAAGATTTGATACCGACTATTTGTATTTATCTAAATGAATAAATATCAAACAGTTTGTCTTTAGGTCAAGATGTTTGGAGATTATAGAAGATGAGTTAAAGTTATGAAAATTTACCTCAAGAAAGCGCGTTAATTCTCTCTTTTATTTTTTCTTTCGATTCGATTCCCATTATTAAAATGACCGCCAGAGCGATAAGCCCGCTGAAAGCCAGCCAGACAAAATAATAGCTTTGCATCCTGTCAAATACCCATCCGGCCGTGGTTGGCCCGATAATCCCACCGCAGGCGCCGAATCCCATCATGATCCCCAGAAGCTTGCCGAAGTTATATCTTCCGTAATACTCCCTCAGGATTGCGCCTCTTAAAACGCTAATACCACCGAATCCGTTTGAGAATAAGAAAAGAAAGATATAAATCATTGCGTTTACTTTTACATAGCAGAGGGCAAGCAATCCTAATCCCATAAGACTGTATGCGATGGCCATTATGTGTTTTTTTTCGAAGAGATCGCCAAGCCATCCAAACCCTAATCGACCGATGATACTCAGCAGAGGAATGCCTGCGGCCATCAGGCCGGCGGTCATCCTTGAAATTTTCATGGTGCTAAGATAGGGCATTATATGAGTCACCACCGCCGTGAGCGCCATCAGACGCAGCATCTCTGATAGGTTTACAAACAGAAGCGATTTTTCTTTAAGCATCTTCCCAAACCGCATACCGGCAACCTGCGCATGGCCTTGGGATGGGTGCTTGCTCCCCCTGGATTTTTTAGCGTCCGGTAAATACCCGTAATCTTCGGGTCTGTTGCGCACAATACATGCGATCGGCACACCAAGGATCCACATACCCAACCCAAGTATGATCAAAGCCGTTCTCCAACCATAAGCCGCGATCAGCCAGACGATAACCGGTACAATCAGTCCGCTGGCGCCGAAACCGGAGGCCATCACCCCCATGGCTTTACCAACATTTTTGTCAAACCAGTTGGCCACGGCCGTCATCGTTACAACACTGGTACACCCTCCGGCACCGAAAGCAATCAGAAGAAAGGCTCCGTAAAACATAGCAAGTGAGTGGATAAACCCAAGCAAAATGACCCCAAACCCCAGGACGATGACGCCGCTGAACAACAACTTTCGGGAACCAAATCGATCTACCAAAAAACCGACCAGGGGGGCGAGCAACCCCATTTCCAGTCCGCGAAGGCTGGCTGCCAAAGAGATCTGGGTATAGCTCCAGCCGAATTCCTTAACCAGCGGTTCAATAAATGCGGTAAAACCGTAAAAAATGATGCCGGCCACATAAAAGGCAATCATAAAGCTGGCCAGTACAATCCACCATCCATAATAAATTTGTTTCATTACACGAGTCAACCTGAGGCATTTGGGGAGCAGAAGCTCTCAATTGAGCAATTTTCGCTCAATTGGGGTACCAGCTACCCGCGATTCATCCGCGGCCTTGCCCTCAGCAATGGGTCTTGCATGGATACGCGGAAGGGTAAGCAATTCGCTGAACTGCCATGCAACACCATGCAAACAATTACTTGACCGCAAAGCGTCGGATTTCAGCAATGTAGCTCATTGAATCAACTTTTTAAAGTCAATTCATACCTAAAATCTTTAATTGATAATTTTAGGGCTTTATTTTATATATATTCTTGTAGAATATGTTCAACTTCGAATCGATTATTTCAGTCGCTAAATTGAAAATGTTCTTCGTAAGCCTATCTACATCAAAGCACTTTATCTGATTATGGACAAAAAAAGATATCTCACCGCCCAGGAACTGTTAAATGATGCCTTTGAGCTCGGCCTGCGCATTTTCAAAAGCGGATTCAGACCCAGTTTTATCGTCGGCGTATGGCGGGGCGGTACGCCGGTAGGCATTGCGGTTCAGGAAATACTGGACCATTTAGGAGTTAAAACCGATCATATTGCCATTCGGACCTCGTCTTACTATGGGATCAACAAAAGAGATAAAAAGGTCCGTGTCCACGGGTTGGAGTATGTCATCCAGCATGCCAACTGGGAAGACGGACTGCTTCTCGTGGACGACGTATTTGATACCGGCAACAGCATTAAGGCGATCATAGAGACCCTTCAATCAAAGATGCGCCGTAACCTACCTGACGACATCCGTATAGCCACTGCATGGTATAAGCCGAATAATAATGTTACAGATATTATTCCGGACTATTATATCCATGAAACCGACCAGTGGCTGGTTTTCCCTCACGAGCTGGATGGCCTCACCCGGGAAGAGATATTCACCAATAAACCGGGAATGAAAAAGTTGTTCGAGGATGCGGGATTAGCCGAGAAATAGAATGGAATTATCTACCGCCGAGAGTAACCCAAGAAATTGGGTGATGGTCGTATTGTAAAGGCCGATGATCGGCCGCGCGATCACCACGCATGCGGCGCCGATAGTTGCCGTGACCAGTGCCAGGAACAAGCCGATGAGATTCTGGGCTGAGCCTGCGAGCTTTGCAAGATAACCGTCGGTGAGCAGCAATGCCACGCCGAGCAATGCTGCGGCGCCATAGGCTATGGATGCGTATTTGTGCCAGAGGGCCATCATAAATCTCTTGCGAAAGTGAGCAAAGCGTGCACCAAGGCCTCAGGCTGCTCTACCGGGATGAGGTGGCCCGCGTCAGGCATATCGAAGCGTTGGGTTTGCGGCAATCTTGCAAAGAGGGCTTCAAGATCCCCAGCGTCAAAGAAAATGTGATCCTGCCAACCGGTGATGACCAGAGTCGGCAAAGTCAGCTGCTCATAGGGTAGATCCCAATTAGCCGCTTTTGCGTGAACAAACAGGTTGTAGTGACCGCTTTGCCTGCCGATGGATGTATAGAAGCGCAATTTGAAAAAATTTGCGCGCTTGGCAGCCAGCCAGTGCTCGTTGAATAAAAGGGATGTGAACAGGTCGCGAAACAGGTCCAACCCACCAACCTCGACGCAGCGCACCAAAGCTTCGTTGAACCATTGGAGCGTCATCCTTCTGATTCATTGCATCGGAACGGGTCTTGTTGAGCAGGGCAAAAACATCCTTCGCCTTACCCTCTTTTATATGCCTCTTGATCATAACCTTAACAGCCATTTTGACCTCCCATTATTAATGATATTCCCAAAAAATAACAAAACCCCGAATCCTATAGAAAGAAATGGGGTTTCAATAAAATGGTCTCATGATACTCTCAATGTGCAGTTCGAGGTTTATAAAATTCGGGGATTTCATCTTACTGAGAGTTGCCGCCTTCACGAATAACCCTGAGAATATCTACCACCCTTTTATCTCTCCACTTTTTCACCTTTGCCCAGAAAATCATGTGCCTCAAGAAACGCAAGGTTTGATCTTATTTGTCGCAAGGCGTTCTCAAGGATATCCTCATTGATGTCATGCAATATCAGTTCGTAGCCCCTGGAAGAAAACAGTGTTGCCCATCCTTGGCCGATTAACCCCGCTCCGATACAGCCAATGCTTGTAATTGTCTTCATGGCAGGTTACAGGAAAGAAGCCGATAAAGCAATATACTACCGCGTTTAAAAATTTCCATGAAATATTCTGGATAGGTGTATTAAGGCCCTGGTAACGTTGACATTATAAAATCCGCTATGCTAAAAAGTTAAAAAAGGAAGGTTTTGACAATGGAAAAGCTGATTATTACCGCTGCGATCACCGGCAGCCGGATTACACGCGAAATTACTCCCTATATTCCCATAACACCTCAGGAAATTGTCCGATCGGCCTTTGAATGTTGGGAGGCGGGGGCGTCTGTCGCTCACATTCACGTGCGAGACCCGGATACAGGTCTGGGCACCCAGGATCTGAACCTTTTCAGGCAGGTGGTTGAGCCCCTTAGGGAGAAAACCGATCTTATCCTGTGCCTGACAACCAGCGGTATTCCGGGCAGAAATCTACCCATTGACAAAAGAGTTGCACCCCTTGAATTAAAACCGGAGCTGGCCTCCTTTGATGCGGGATCTATTAATCTGGGAGGTTCCGTTTTTATCAACTCCCCTGAATTTCTTGAACGTGCTGCAAAAAAAATGAGGGAGATGGGTGTTAAACCGGAGCTTGAGATATTTGACCTCGGAATGATGATCACCTGCCTGCGTATGAGGGACGAGGGAAAATTAGATGAGCCGCTTCATTTTCAGTTTGTTCTGGGAACCCCCTGGGGAGCACCCGCATCACCTAAATCTCTTTTGCATTTGCATGAATACATCCCGGAGAATTCCACCTGGTCCGTCATCGGCATCGGAAAAGGTCATCTTCCGATGTCCATGATGGCTTTGGTTATGGAAGGTCACATTCGGGTTGGGATGGAAGACAATATCTACTACTCTAAAGGTGTTTTGGCCAAAACCAACGCCCAGTTTGTAGAGCGCATTGTCCGGATGGCCCGTGAGTATGGACGGGAAATTGCGACACCTGAAGAGGCGCGACGAATATTGCGAATCACATAACTTGTTTTATTCGCAAATATTCATTGTAAAGTGCGAGATTTTCCTTAAGTAGATCAGTGATCGCCAGTTGATAAGGACATTTTTCCTCACATTCTCCGCATTCTATGCATTTTTCCACACTCTTCATGGCTTTTTCCATCCATGTGGTGGCGATTTTGGGTGAAAAGCGTTTGGCGAATCCATTAAAGATAAGTACGGGAGGAATTATAACACCCTGTTCACAGGGCATGCAGTATTCACATCGGTGGCAAAACTTTTCGCCAAGTTCAGTTCGTATCGCATCCATTTCCTTGAAATCTGTTTCAGACAGGGTTCTTGGGGTATGATAATATTCCACGATCTCATCTGCCTCCTTCTTCGAACACATGCCGGGGATGGGGACGACATAAGGATGTTGCTGCAGAAAGCCAAAGCAAAGATCCGCGCGCGCCAAAAGGCCGCCGCCAAGGGGCTTCATACCGATAAGGCCTACATCTAATTGTCGTGCAAGGGGAAAGAGTTCATCTGCAGGATCATGCTCGATAAAATTGAAAGGAAACTGCAAAGTCTGAAATAGACCTGTGTCCAATGCCTTCACAGCTGCAGAGATGCTATGGGATGAGATCCCGATAAAGCGAATTTTGCCGTCAGTGCGCGCATTGTAAAGCGCCTCATAGGCGCCGCCTGGGGCCAGAATTTGCTTGAGGGTCTCATCGTTGGAGACATTGTGAAGCTGGTAAATATCAATCCAGTCGGTTCTAAGGCGCTGAAGAGAGATATCTATGTGTTCTGATGCTTCTTTGGCATTTCTTTCTGATGTTTTTGTGGCAATTATTACCTCATTTCTCATGCCCTTTAGTGCAGCACCTATTTTTTCTTCGCTATCACGATACATGCGGGCTGTATCAAAAAAGCGAATCCCGAGCTCGAAACAGTGCTTTACGACAGATACAGCCTCATCTTTTTTCAAAGGTATGATTGGGATCCCTCCAAAGCCCACTTCGGTTACCATCAGTTCCGTTTTTCCGAGTCGAACAGTTTTCAAGATATCCTCCATATAGTTAATCAAATCCAGCCGGAATCAGATTTTTTGACATTTAGATTTTCACTTGCGTTATTTTTCGAGTCAAAAGATCTGATAATCATATCAAGATTCTTGGTTTGGGTTATCGCTTTGATAATTTCGCAGGATTGATTATCAAAAGTTTTCTTTTGGAGTCAAGAATTATGAAGGGCAGGAAGGTGAAATAATTGGTAGTGAGCAGGCAGTCTTGGCCGCCATCACCTACTGTCTGGAGTGGAGGCTTGTTCGCCCGCTTGTCAAGCCTCGTGAGGCGTATGGGCCTTGCGTGTATTTAAAAAATTACATAATTTCTATTTCGTTTACTTCACAACTTCACCTGTTTTACCGTTAATGCGATCGATGATTCCCATAGACGAAATGCTTTAACTGTTTAATATTTTAATTAATATGGCAATTAGAGGAATTATGGCTTGGTTTTTGCGAGTATGTTGTCAGGGAAGTTATTCGGAATGGATAGAAAAGGTATTATTATGGATGAGATCAAAGAAGATTTGATACCCGTTAGAGATTACGATCGCCTGGTAGAAAGGATCGAGAAATCGGAGCGGCTGAACGGAGTTCTTTTTTACAGTATGCTTTTGATTTCTGTTCTCGTGTTCATTGCGATCGCTGTGAACACGTTCCAGTATGAAAAGCGTCTTGACCAAACGGTCAAAGAATTTAAGCAAAATGTTCTGACATTAACCGGCGATCAAAATATCGCTATTGATGAATTGAATAGAATTGTTTTGGATAGAAACTGGATCACTTTTCAACGGATGTCTCTAGAACAGTTAAAAACCTTTTACAACCTTCGGGATGGTGAGGCGGTGAAAGTTATCATTGTGGGCGCAGATAGAAATAAAGGAGCCGGAGGCAAATAATCCGGTGGCTTGTGGCCGTTGTGCCCATGAAACGACACCCTTACGACGGATGCGGTCTTGCGACGATTTGGACAATTATTGGGGCGGCAACCCGTAAAGATTTGAGCTTATTTGTTCAACCCCAAACAACAGTCAATAAAGAAAACCTGACGCCTTTATTTTACTTTTCTCCGTACCTTATGCTTAAATGGCTGACCGCCTTGCCCAGCGCCTTTTTTAATTCTTTGCCTTTGCCTTCCTGGGAGAGGTATTGCTTTATTACATCCTTTTTCAGGTCTGCACTGCCTGATTTTCCATCTTTAAGCAGCGTCACCCGGTAGGTGTCTTTTTTCTTGCCCTCCTCGACCCCCAGCATCTGGACCCGTTTATCCAGCTTCTGAACCTCTTTTCGCAAAGTCTCTTCTACCAGTTTAGCGGTTATTTTCGGCATCTTCCAAGTCCTTTAAATTAATGGCTATATCTCGGTTTGGGATATTGCGTTTCTTATTATAAGTTTCAACTTTTTAGCATAAACTGCATTCTTCAGTTAACCATATCGATAAGCTGTAATTTTTCAAAGGTATCAAATTCAGCTCATCGGCTAACATTGGCTTAGGTTAGCTCATTTCAAATGATGTTTAATTTTTAGCATAATCTTTTTTATTCAGTCAATGATATTGAAAATGATTTTAGCTTGCTAGGTCAGATCAGTCGAATGTTTAACCAAGAATCAATTTTGAGCGGCATGCACCATACCTTTAAACTGATTATTGTTTTTTGCTCAATTAGGGTCACACTGAGTTCAACCACGGCGGCTTGCTCCGCCCAAGGTGGCCCAGAGCCCGCCTGCCAGGATCAGTCCGCCAAAAACAAAATGGATGACCCCCAGAGACTCACCCAGGAACACCGCTCCTAAGATTACGCCGTAAAGGGGCAATGTATTATAGAAGACCATCGCCCCGCCGGCACCCAACGTTCTTACGGAACGGTTCCAGCACCAATAGCCGATTATGGTCGGAACGACACAGATGTGAGCTATGGCGGCGATGGTCTCCACGCGCAGGTTCAAAGGGATGTGTTGCAGCTCGAAAGCAGTTGCCACCGCAAGGAGAGGCAGGCTTAAGAAGTTTGATAGGGCTGTCGCAGCAACTGGGGATCGATTGCGCATAACCCGGCGGCCGCAGACCGAGTAAATCGCCCAAACCGCGGCTGATGCAAGAAGAATCAAATCCCCCGGGTTTAATTGAAGTCGAAGCAGAAACGAGAATGAACCACGCGATATTAATCCCGTTACTCCGATGAGACCGAGGACCGCACCCGCCATCTGGCGCCTGCTGACGGATTCCTGGATGATTAATCCGGCGATTAAGGCCGTGATCAACGGTGAAAACCCTTGAATCAAAGAGCAATTAACCGCGGTGGAATAACGAAGTCCCAGATACAATAGGGGGCTGAAACCGGCTACCCCGGCCAGACCCATGGCCAGAATCCACCACCTATCCTTTCCGTACCGGCGCTCCTCCGGGGGCCTGCCCCTGAGAAGTATGCCGAAAAAAGCAGTCGCCACGGTAAAACGGAGTGTTGTAAGCGTTAAGGGCCCGATATCGGCGCGCAACCAACGGCCTAAAACGGCGTTAGTGGCCCAGGACATGGTCGCCAGGTTGACGAATACCACCCCCCAGGCCCGTGTCTGTAAGAGGCCGGAAACGATCACGATTCTTTCTCCAGTTCGAACGCACTCTCAAGGCCGAGGTGAAAATGTATCGAATAACTTTGCAATAATACGCTTTTTCCGTCTACGACCGTGACATTCAATCCTGCACCAATGACATTTTCAAAAGGTTTATGCATATAACATCTCCTGATATCTTTATTTTTGCGGAATTTTTTGCTATGAGTTTGTCATAGACAAATAATTTCTTATTCAAGGTAATTAATAAGCCACAAATTGTAAACGGTTTTTGGCAAACTTCAACCCTGAGAGTGCAAAATAAACAAGAAGAATAGGAGAGGAATGCATTGTTTTCGATAAGTGAAATACTGGATATGGCTATCGGCATAGAGGAAAACGGCGAAGCTGTTTATCGTAACGCCCTTGAAAAGATTTCAAAACCGGATCTTGTTTCTTTGCTGACATGGATGGCGGATGAAGAGGTCAAGCATGCCAAATGGTTTGCCAAATTAAAGGCCGATATTGAAACCCGGTCCGCAAATCCTTTTGTGGAAGAAATGAGCCGTGAGCTTTTCAACGATCTGTTAGGTGAAAAGGGTTTTTCCCTTAAAGAAGTGGATTTTTCTCAGATCGAACAAAGCGATGATTTGATTGCCATTTTTATTGAATTTGAAAAAGATACGGTGCTTTTTTACGAAATTCTGGAACCTTTTATTGAAGATAACAATACGTTAGAAAATTTAAAGAAGATAATTGCTGAGGAAAATAATCATATCGCTCAGCTTCGCGAATTTATTGGGAGTGAAGCAGAACCGGCAACCGGAAACCTTTGATAAAAACCTGAGACGGAACTTGAATTATCTGGATTTTCATAATTTTAATCACTGATGAAGACTTGAAACGAAACTTTATATTTGTCATTTTATAGCTCTCCCCCCTTTTTCCCCAGCCGGATGGAAACTAATTTAGACCGTACAATCGACCGACAAAAATAAGGATCCAACTCGAAATTAACAGGGCACCGGCAATGTTCATGATACATCCGACAAGAAGCATCCTGGACAACGAAACACCTTTCACGCCTCCAAAAGCCAAACCGTTTACACCTGTAGCGATAGGACTCATAAATGCACACGTGCAGGAAAGCGTAATAATGATTAGCACTTCCAAAGCGGAAAAGCTAAGCGTATCTGCTAAAGGAAGTGCCATCACAAAAAAACTAAGCTGAACAGCGGTATTGCTGAGTATTTCCGTTGAAAAGGAGGTGGCCAAGGCAATAAAAAAGAACAACCCAAACGTTGATACGTCACGCGGTATATTCAATGCAGCCCATCGGGCAAAGAATTCATGGATGTTAAAGGCATACAATATGGCAGCCAGCACAACTGCAATACCGACAAACATAAATCCTTTTGCGGGCAGCTCGTTATAACAATCTGATATGCTCAATAACACTTGTTTGGACGCGGCATTAAGACTGCTTCTTACTGGTACAAAGAAGAGAAAAATAATGAACAGCAGGGTAAGGGATCCGGTTATCATTAAGATTAAAGATGTTCTATCCGGAGCAAGCATTAAAAATAAAGATAAAATAAATGATGATAAAAAGTAATATACCGTAATCCAGACAGCTATTTTCTGAAACGGATGGTATGCCTGGCGGGCATCAAACGGAAGATGAATACTGTTTTTCTGATATCGCCAAGGGCGAAGGACCACTGATACGATCATGGCGGCAACACATACAAAAATAAGTACCAAAGGTATGCCCCATGCCAGCCAGGATGCGAAGGATAAATATTGTATGCCGGGAATTTTATTCAATACCGAATACGTAACCAATATGCCATTTGCCGGTGTGGCGGTGATTGAACCCATGCCGCCGATGTTGGCACCATAAATTGTCGAAAGGGCCAGCATCGTGGCAACACGCTTGGAGGGGCCATTGGATTGCTCGTAAGAACGCCGCAACAATTCCAAAAGGGGAAGAAGGGTCAACACGGTTATTGCATTGGGGATGAAAAACGATAGAATCGCCGATATGACAATCAGGCAGAAAAGAATTTTGGATATTGAAAGATTTCTTTTCCCGATAAACCAATAAACGATTCTGTGGGGCAGTCTGGCTTTAATTATCAAGCGTGAGACCAGAAAACCACTAATAAAGAAAAAAATAAGCTGAATTTTATCCATATATGTCGATCTGGGATTGCATGTATAGGCCGGGTCCGTTCTCGATTATTGGTGCATTTGATGCTTACGCTCACGTAAAGATTCTCAAATTGTTTTTCTATAGGGTTTTTAACAGCCAACATGAAACCCGCCGGCAACATTTCGGCCTTCTTTGCATAAACGATTGAATGTTTTGCCGGCCGTAGATGTGTTTTCAACAATCAACTTGATCCCGCGACTTGCAGTAACCTCTTTTAAGGTATCAGTAACTCTTATATGACCGGGTTCACCTTTGCCGATGACCAAAATATCCGGTTTGGCTTGCAAAATATCATCGACATCCTCCACATCAACTGTATGGCCGCTCTTTCTCCACCAGTCAGGCACAACCGTGCCATCAATGATTTTTATATCGTTATTGTAAATCTGATCATCAACGGTAATCGTGCCGAAAGAAAATTTATCTATCATACTCATCTATCTTCCCTATGGCTATTTTTTGGTTTTATAATGGGTTTTTATCTTTTATTTTGGGGGATTTCGTTTGAAAATTGCAGCCTGGCCGAACCGATTTCAATGATATCAAGATCATTGAGGATGGTCGATTCCTTGACCGTCTTATCGTTGACTTTGGGTTTGGGTCGCCCACCGATGTAATTTAAGTAGAAGCCATCGGGTTTTTTACTGATGGTGACTGCCGTTGGATCTATCAGCAGACCTTTGATGACAATGTCAGATGTGGGGTGTTTTCCGATTGTTGTGATTTTTCGCGTGAGTTTAATTTGGCCTTTTCCGCCGGCTAAATAGGTTAGGACACCTGCGGGTTCTCTTTTTTTGCTTTCGGTGTGGGGCTTTGAGATTTTTGGTTCGCTGGTTTTCAAAACGCCTCGACTCTGACTCCTATCCCAGAATCTCACAACGTTAATGCTTTTGGTAGGATGGCTCTTTATCATCATCCGTCGGTGCTGCGTCGTGTTCATAACTAAAGTGTCATCAAATTTATCCGAATCGTCCTTGCGTATCTGTTCTCCTTCACTATGTCTAAAGACGAGGGAATGATCTCCGATGGTGATAACGTCCCCATCTTCCAGCCAGTGCGAGTGAATAAGTTGCTCGTTGACGAAAGAACCATTTTTGCTCTGCAGATCAATCAACACAAACCTGTCTTCCAGGGAGTCTATCTTGGCGTGATGCCCTGAGACAGCCGGATCATCGATAACCACATCATTGGTTTCCCGCCGACCGATCGTTAAAGATGCGCCCTTTTGAAGTTGATATTCTCCAAGGGATTTATTTTTTAATTTCAGCGTTAAAATTGACATTGGTTTACGCTTCAAAAAATGTTTTTTCATTCCGGAGTGAAAGTCGAAAAACTAGATTTAAAAAGCGTCAAGCCCGGATCGGAAAAAATCTGCGACGGCTAATTTGATCTATTAATCATATAAAAATAATCGATTCATTTATTCAACAATCTCAAGAATATACCTCTTCCCAGCCTTTCCGGAAGCTGCACTTAGTATTGTCCGAATTGCTTGCGCTGTTCTGCCCCGTTTGCCGATGACCTTTCCCATATCCGTTTTTGCTATTCTAAGTTCTAAAACCGATGTGTGTTCAGCAGCAATTTCAGTAACAGAAACCTGTTCCGGTTGATCAACGAGCGCTTGTACGATTTCAATGATCAAATCTTTCATCGCTCCACCTCCTCTGTTATCCGATGGATATTTATGCTTAAAATACACTGAACTCTCATCGATATGCAACATAAAATAATTAAGCACCGGACTAAGGGAATTGATTCCGGCAGGAAAAAGCTTACAAAATAAAAAGGGTGGCTCCGAAAAGCCACCCAAAATGGTGCAGAACATCAGATCAGTTTTATCAGCTCAACTTCAACAGCACCGAGAACTAATATTAATAAAAGAAATGTAAATGTCAACCCTTTCTTAGAAAGTTATATTTTCATTTCTCTTTCTTCTTTTTTTGTTTCTCCTTGCTCTTTTCTTTACAGACAGGATTAATTGTTTGCCTTCAAATGCCGCGGCGGGACTTCGCAGCCGGTTGCAAACGCAACAATCAGGGCTCTGTTGTGCTCTTGTCTTTCCGGCCTATGGCCGAAAATCCAAGCCATCCCGTGCAGCACTCGGGATGGTCGTTGACTCGTTGAGCTTGACAGCTGTGCCGTAAACCAAAAGTTCAGCCGCACTCCCCACAACACTCGTTGTCATATAACGGACATTGATTATTGCATCCGCCCCCATCTCTGAAGCCTGGGCGATCATCCTATGGGTAGCTGCCGTCCGAGCCATTCCCATCATCTCGGTGTATTCAGTCAATTCGCCGCCTAGTATCAACCGCACCAGGGCGGATAAATCTTTGCCAAGCCAGATGGCAAATACCGTATGACCCTGAACGAGATCCAGTATCTGCGTGATCTCTCGTCCAGGCAGTGCGGCGGAATTCAAAAGCAAAACCCTGCGATCAGATTCGGTAGGCCGTGGTTCTCCTGCTGATGCCCTGTTTTTTCTATGTTCGAAAGCCACTGTCAGCAGAACCACAAGAATACCGCCCAGAAGGCAGAAAACAGCTGTCCTAAGCCACAAGGGCACGGCCGGATCATCGGCAACGATCATGTACCATGGTATCCCGGCAAATATCGCGGTGAAAAGCCCGAGCACGAAGGCCAGCGAACCAATATGTCGAAGTATTTTCATAGCTCTCCTCCTTAGATCCCTAAAATCGCAAATATCAGCGAACCGTGCGAGTAAATGGAAAGTTGCTGTTTATAGAACCCATTCGGATGAAACTATAAATTTGAATAGCATAAAAATCGACAGGCCGATGATGACCGGCATGAATTTTGTAAAACGCTGGAGTTTACTCACTTAACAATTCTCAATTTGTATGTTTTCCTGACTTTTTTCCAGAGTTCTATGATGATAATGGACGAAGCCTCATTTTCACTGACTTTATCCCTTTTTACAAGAAAACAGCAGGAGGTCATCAAATCCTTATTGCCGGTCCATAGACCAAATTCCTCTCGCACGTATTCACCGATAGTCGTATGAAGGGTGCTTAATTCCACTTCAGCCATATTGGCAATAGTTGTTTTGTCTTTTAAAGATAATTCACCAATAAGCCTGCTGACTGCTTCATGAACTGTTTTCGGCGGCTTTAAAGATTTTTTGCTTTCATTATGCTCAAGAGCAACCTTGGATTTACTGTCTTCAGCGTTAAGAATCTCAATAGCATGCTTAAGAATTTTCTGGACGGCAGCATATATAGTCGGATCTTTGCTCGCTTTCGGCCCGGCAACATTTAAAATCTCTATCCTTTGCATTCTAACCCATGATGCGATTAAGGGGGATGCATCCATAGGTTCGTAAATGTCCAAGTCCACATAGAGCAGTTGTTTTTTGTGCTTAAGTGTCATCTCACGGGTGTAATCCGATCCCCCTGTTAACTTTCCACGGGCAACGATAAGCGTTCCATCGGAATCGATAACATTTTGTTCAGTACGTAATAGATAACTTTCGGTCGGCATTTCCTGAAGTTGATATCTCCGCGGGAGCCTGCCTTCCTCGGTAAGCCTTCCTTTTGGGATCCAGCCGCCATGTGGAATGCCAAGTTTGATAGCAACATCGAGGGCAGCGCGATCTGCACCGGTTTGCCCTCCGGATATTATTTTTTTTAGCATAAGAATTATTTTTCGCTTCCCCGTTTGCTAACTCGCTTCCCGGATCTTGGCTATTTCCTGGTAACACTTGATTACTCGCTCGCCAACCAGCCCAGCCAACTTTTTATAAAAGCGTAGTCCAGTGCTCGGGTACTGCCTGAGTATGTGGTCCAGCTTGTTCTTGTTGATTTTGTAAAGTCTGCTAGTCTCTGCACACTTGACGGTAGCGCTATAAGTTTTTCGGCCCACTAAACTAGACCAGCCGACTGCCTCGCCTGCTTTTATGGCGACGCACGTGGCCTGTCTAGTGCCGGCCATGAAAAGATTGAGAGCACCGCTTTGTAGTACATAGAGGTTGTCGGCTGGATCACCCTCGTTAAAAATCACCTCCCCTGAGTTGTAAGACACGTCTTCCATAACCGTTATTAGTTCTTCTACCACCTCATTGGAGATGTCACGAAAAAGATCAAACTCCTGAATAATCATTATGGCCTCCTTTGTGTGAAGTTTATTATAGCAGGGGTCATACCTAAATTTTAAGAATTGTATTCTCTTATCCTAAAAATCAAAACCCCACCTCTCAAGTTGAGAAATGGGGTTTTTGGAATTGCATGCCATGGCTGCCTCTTGGTTTGGATGAGCGCGTTTCTTCAAGTGATAAATAAACTATCAAAAAATTTCCTTCATCGTCAAGAGGTTAAGAGATGCGGTATATTATTCGCGCTTCAAGATTTGTCTGGGCGTTTCTGACCTATTTTATGGGTACCAGGCTGCTGCCTGAACCGCAAACAAAACCAGACTATGGGGGGTTGCTGCGGACCATCGGATTCTCCAGCTCACCGCGAGTACTGCGCGTTCTGGGGATCATCCCCCTGCCGGCGCGCAGTCGGAGTCTGCCTTATCGAATGGATTGTTCAAACAGCCATTTTCGCATTGTTTTTTTGGTTGGCAGGAGAATTCAGCGCTGCACATGCATTGTTTAGGGGATAGAGGTATTTTTTCCTTTGTGCAAACGAATCGGTGTTTGTTTGATTAACCATTTGTCGGGTTCGTTGATCATTTTTACAAGTTGCCCCAAGATCAGATCATATGCCGAATCCAGATCATCACATACGTCATCCTCCAGGTATTTGCATCTTCTGGCAAATTCAATCCAAACTTGTGTTTCACATGCTTTGCCTTCAGAATTATTCAATTTTGCTATGAAAGCTGTTTTGTGCCTTCGTTTACGCCATGCCTCAGCTAAATTACTGCAAACCGAACGGGATGATCCCTGCATTTGATCGATCATTGCGTATTTTTCTTCGGGAGGAAATGGTTTGGTCAACTGAAAAATTTTCATGGCTGCATCCATCGCATTCTGAAATACCCTCAGGTCCTTATAGCTTTTAATCTTTTCTGTCATTTTTCGTTCTCCTGGCTTCAACAGTAATCGAATCTAACGGAAATTATCAGCCGCCTACAATCCAGGCGGCTGATTGCGTCATCAATAAAAGATTAGTTTGATTTTGGTTCTTCGACTGAGATCAAATCTTTGTTTTTTTCAAATGTTTTTTGACCGACTCCCGGAACCTGCATTAAATCTTCCGGAAGTTTAAAAGGACCGTTTTTTTCGCGAAACTCAATGATTTTGGCTGCATGAGAAGGACCGATTCCTTTTAATTGCGTCAACTCTTCAGCTGAAGCCTTGTTAATGTTAATTTTTTCGGCTTCACCGGCATTTATGTTTATGACGCTTACCCAACCAACTAAAACCACCACAAGCACTGCAACAACAATTTTACGATTCGACATTTTCTCCTCCTTTTGATTTAGATGTTAATGACTCATATCCATGCAATACTGCACGGGGTTGGTGAAAAGCGGTTCAGCAAAGATCGCTGATTGTCTGTCAATAAAAACTTTCAAATAAGGCAAAATTTTGCTAAATATTTAAAATAGTTTCTCGTATGATCCATGGATTGAGTTGTCAGGTAAGTTCTTAATCCATTTATTCATATTTGTCAATAAAAATTTGCATAATATGCAAAATTTTTTTGCATATCGGACACATACCATTGTGCGGGATGCGCTTCGGCTCTTAAATCGGTAAAAAAATATAAACCGATTAATAACAAGGACTTGGGTTTGTCATTAACCGAAACAGAAAAAATAATCGACCGGATGAAACAAGCTCTAGGGGTTAAATCCGACGGGCAGCTTGCAAATTATTTAGGCATATCAAGGCAAAATATTGGTGCTTCTCGAAAACGGGACGACGTTCCCCCCGGGTGGATTTATAAGGTGGCGGAGTTAACCGGCTGCTCCATGGATTGGCTTCGTTTTGGACATGGCCCTAAAATACGGGCGGAATATACCACAGAGGGATCGCATCATGATGGCCAGATAAAGAGTCCGGAATCACCATATGATCCTCAGGTTAGCCGCAAGCCTGGGTCTGCTAATGAATTGCAGCACGCTGAGGATAGTTCCGGTTTTGGTGCTGCCGTTGAAATGTTGGCTAAAATTTATAGTTCCGGAGATAAACTGCTGATTCGCACAATCAACGCAAATATCCGGGCCTTTTGCGAGGCGATAGATCGCAAACAACGTGAACAGCGTTCAACCAAAGAACTCGAAAATCTAAAAAAACGTCTGACCACGATTGAAAAACAACTTCAGGGAAAACAATAAGCTCACATCTTAATTATTAAATATCGCTTATTGCTTTTCACATCAGTTTCTCCTTCCTTTTCGCAGAAAAAACTGTTACCCTGCTGCAACCATTTTTTCCGCTTTCTCTGTCGCCGAAACATTGAAGCGGGTCACTCACGTTACCCTTGGGGAGAATAAGATATGAATAAGAGATTAATTCTTATCGGGTTCGGGCTTATCGCTGTCTTACTGATTTGGTCGGTGATTTCAATCTATCCCGACTGGCTGTGGTTCAAGAATTTAAACTTTTCGCCTATTTTTTGGACCATGCTTTTGAGTAAATTCGGGTTCGGTTTGTTGATATGGTTGCTTTTGATCTTTATCATAAGCCTTAACCTTTACGTCGCCAAACGCTTAAACCCGGGCGGTGGGCCGGGACTGGGCTTTAAAGCTGCCGACGATTATATTGCCCAACTCGGCCTTTCGAGCAGGGCCTTAAATTCGCTGCTCATCGTTCTTATTCTGATTCTTGGTTTTTATATTGCCTCAAAGGGTGCCGACCAATGGAATTTACTCCTGCGCTATCTATACCAGCAACCTTTTGACGGCACGGATCCTATTTTCAACCGGGACATCGGTTTTTATCTGTTCTCTCTTCCCTTTTACATTTACGTCCGCGAGGGGTTATTGGTTCTTTTCATTTTTGCAGGTCTGGTCACCATGGGTTGGTATTTAAAAAATGGTGCGCTTCAAATAGAAGGTGAATTTAGTCAACAGCAGGGTGCGCCGCCCTCTCTTCCTAAAATTAGGGTTGCACCAAAAGCCAAGCAGCACCTTATTTTCTTGGGAGGCATCATTGTCCTGCTCCTGGCCTGGGGTTTCCACCTGAAAATGTATGGACTTTTGTATTCAACCCAGGGACCTGCTTTCGGTGCCAGCTATACCGATGTCCACATCAAGGTTCTGGCCTATAAGGTTCTGATCATTGTCTCTATCGGCTTTGCCCTGGTCGTTTTTCTTAACGCCTTTAAATTCAGGATGAAATTTCTCTGGATAAGCGGCGCAATTTGGATCGGGGCGATGTTGGTGTTTGCGACCCTGCTGCCCCTTGTGGTCCAAAAATTTGTGGTCAAGCCCAATGAATTAGCCAAAGAATCGCCCTACATCGCTTACAATATTGATTATACCCGTAAGGCATACAATCTGAACAGAATAAAAGAAGTTAATTTTGAAGTTAATGACAAATTAAGTGCCGAGGACATCAAGCGCCATGATGCAACGATTCAAAATATCCGGATCTGGGACGAGCGTCCTTTACTGCAAACCTACAGGCAGATTCAAACCATACGGCTATATTACGATTTTAACAATGTAGACGTAGATCGTTATCTGATCAATAATCAATATCGACAGGTCATGCTGGCGGCCCGGGAGTTGATGGTAAATCAACTTCCTCGTCAGGCCCAGACCTGGGTCAATCGACACCTCATTTATACCCATGGCTACGGATTGGCTTCAAGCCCGGTCAATGAAGTGACCCGCGAAGGACTGCCCCGCCTTTTCATCAAAGACCTGCCGCCTTCATTTGAACCGGACCTGAAGATCGAGCGCCCCGAGATCTATTATGGGGAAAAAACGCTTGAGTATGTTCTTGTAAAGACCAAGACCGAGGAATTTGATTACCCCAGGGGAGACAAGAATGTCTATACCATCTACCAGGGAAGGGGCGGTATCCCGATTAAATCTTTTTTCAGAAGGCTTTTGTTCAGCATTGAATTTTTGGACCCCCAGATACTGTTTACCAATTATTTAAGTCCGGAGAGCAGAATCATGTATAATCGCCGGATCGGCAGGCGCACGGGTTTGATTGCCCCGTTTCTCAATTATGATGCTGATCCGTATCTGGTGGTCTCCGGGGGAAAGCTCTATTGGATTCAAGACGCCTACACGACCTCTAATATGTATCCCTATTCGCGCCGATCGCATGGTCGTCTGAGAAATAAAGAACTCAACTACATCCGCAATTCCGTCAAGGTAACGATCGATGCTTACAATGGAGATGTCGCTTACTACATGATTGATGAAAAAGATCCGATTGTTAAAACATATGCGAAGATATTCCCTGATCTGTTTAAGCCTTTCAATGAAATGCCTGCTGATCTGAAAAAGCACATTCGCTACCCCAAGGACCTCTTTAAAATCCAGGTGGATACCTACACGAAATATCACATGGAAGATGTCCAGGTTTTCTATAACCAGGAAGACCTCTGGCAAATTCCGGATGAGCTGTATGGTGACAGCCGGCAAGAAATGGAACCTTACTATATCATTATAAAACTGCCCGAAGGGCAAAAGGAGGAGTTTCTTCTGATGCTGCCCTTCACCCCTTCCAAGAAGGATAATATGATTGGCTGGCTGGCGGCCAGAAGTGACCTGCCCGACTACGGCAATCTGCTCGTCTACAAATTGCCCAAGGAAAAACTGGTTTACGGTCCGATGCAGATTGAAGCCCGGGTGGATCAGCAAACGGAAATCTCCCGGGAGTTGAGCTTATGGGGTCAGAGAGGGTCCAGAGTCATCAGAGGCAATCTTTTAGCCATTCCCCTCAGTGATACATTTATTTATGTGGAGCCTGTTTACTTGGAAGCCAAGCAGGAAGAAAGCGAATTGCCCCCCACCGGATCACCCCAGAGAAGAAGCGGGCCGATTTCTTCACAGCAAAAGAACAAATCAAGGGTCGCTGCTTTACCGGAATTAAAAAGGGTTATTGTCGCTTTTGGCAATCGCTTAATTATGGAGGAAAATCTTGATAAGGCCTTAAGCAGTGTATTGGGCGGGCAAATAGTGCCCGAACCATTGGCTTCCCCATCTATTGCTCAAACTCAGGATATTTCGAATCTCGGTGCCTTGGCGCTGCAACACTATAACAAGGCCAAAGATTACTTACGCCAAGGCAATTGGGCTGAATACGGGAGGGAACTGGAAAACTTGGAAAAAATCCTCAAAGAAATATCTCGTATCACCAAGGAAAAGGAATAAGATAATCCCAATTGAGTGAAAAACCATCAATTGGGAGTTATTTGTTATCCTTTGTTTTATCCAATATCGGATTGTGCCTCTTTTAGCCGTGTGCGGTAAAGACCCGGGGTTGAGCCGGGGATTTCCACGGCGCCGACGGTTTTTTTAAAAAAGTCGGTATCTTTTACCGCTCCGACAACGGCATAACCGTAGCCTTTTAATTTCATGTCAAGCAAACAGGCCAGCAGCAATGCCTTGCCCGTTCCCTTTCGCCGATGCAAGCGGTCCACGCCGATCGGTCCGAAAAATCCAAGTGCCGTGGCATCGTAGCAGGCAAACCCGATAATCGCTGCCTTTTTGATGGCCACAAAGCACGTCCGGGGCACGTTGGCAAGCGCCGCCTCCGTTTCGCTGGCCCAGGCGGGCCCGAATTTATCCGATACCCACTGCACGATGAGATGCTTCTCAGGCCCGATGGGTTTGCGAACAGTGATGGCCCCTTTTTTCAGCTCTGCTAGGAAACACCAGTCATCGTCAAGGTCATATAATTTTACCAGCATGTCAGGCATGCGAGATTCACGTCTCCTGCAGGCGGTTTCCTGTTAAAAAGGGGCTAGCAGATGCCAGGGCCCGATCTTTATTGCGCCTGGCGGATGCGGCGCAACACCCATCGTTGAACTTGCCAATCGTATCATCTTTCAGGCTCTGTGTCGACCTTCTGATTGACCGCATGGATCAGCCCGGTAAGCTGCGGAATAAAACAAATGCGCAAAAATGAAAAAAACCAGAAGCCGCCCCGTGGGCAGGTTATATTTCACGTCTTGGAAGCAGCGCGGCGACGGGACACACCTCGGCACAGGCTCTGCATCTATCACAGGATGGCGGAATCGTTTGCGAGTTTCCAAAAAAGCCGATGACCGTGTTGAACCCGCGTTGGGCAAAGGTTAATTGCGTTAGTTTCTGCTGATCGCGACAAACATATACACATCTTCCACAAAGTACGCAGCGGTTCGGATAATAATCAAACAACGGATGGCTTTGATCGACCTGGGTTTTTTTTAGAAACAGATCAAGGCGTTTGGATTTTAAAGCTGTTTTCAAAAATCTGGCTATGTCCTGTAAGGCGCATTTTCGATTGGCCGGGCAATTTTTACAGTCCACATCATGAACCGAAAGCAGCAGTTGAAGGGCGGTTTTCTGCAGCCGCCGAACGCGCGACGTATCGGTGTGCACCAGCATGTCATCGCGAACCCGGACCGTGCACGATGCAATGGGGTGGTCTTGACCTTCGATTTCAACGAAGCACAGGCGGCAGGATGCCGGGGGATTTTGCATTCCCTCGATATAGCACAGATTCGGGATGTAAATATCGTTTTCCAGACAAACGCTCAGCAAATTGGTGCCTTCTTTGGCGTCAATTTTTTTGTCATCTATCAGCAGCGTAACCATTGTCTTAGGTCTTCATGTATCCACGATCTGCACGAATTCTTGAAATATCCGGGTTTGGGTGAACAGGCCGTGATCGATTATTTATGCTCTTTTACCGGTTGCTGGGGACGTTCGACAATCGGCGCCAGCTGCGGCGGCGATACCTTCCGGACGGCATCATATTCCGGGGGACAGGCCACCATGCATTCGCCGCATTTGACGCATAAGGACTGGTCGATACCTTTTTTGCGGTTGCTTGTGGTAAACACCGCCTCCACCGGGCAACATCCGACACAGGCATCACAGCCACGGGCGCATTTTCCCAGATCGATATAATAGGCAACAAGGGGCCGACACATCATACCGGGACAGCGTTTTTCCTTCACATGGGCGTCATAATCATCTTTAAAATATCGCAGTGAGGTTAACACCGGGTTGGGAGCGGTTTTGCCCAATCCACAAAGGGAGCCGTTTTTTATGTCTTCGCTTAATTGCTCTAAGGTTCTCAAATCCGCTTCATTGCCTTCTCCCTCGGTGATCCGTTCCAGGATGGTCAGCAAATGGAAGGTTCCGATTCTGCAAAAGGTGCATTCGCCGCAGGATTCTTTCTGGGTAAAGTCTAGGAAATACCGCGAAATATCCACCGTGCAGGTATCTTCATCCATGACGACCATGCCGCCGGATCCCATCATCGCCCCGGCTTCGGTCAGCGAGTCAAAATCGATGGGAGTGTCCAAAAAATCCTCAGGCAAGCAGCCCCCTGAGGGTCCCCCAATTTGGACGGCCTTAAATTTCTTTTTTTTGGGAATTCCGCCACAAATATCAAATATGAGTGTTCGCAGCGTGACCCCCATGGGAATTTCTATCAAACCCGGGTGGACGACATCCCCGACAACCGAAAATATAGCGGTTCCCGGACTATTTTCGGTGCCGATCTTTTTGTACCAGGCGGCACCGTTTTTTAAGATGGGCGCAATGGACGCAAGGGTCTTGACATTATTGATAACGGTGGGCTTTCCCCATAGACCGCTTTGCACCGGATAGGGCGGGCGGTGTCTGGGCATTCCGCGAAAGCCCTCAATGGATCGGATCAACGCCGTTTCCTCTCCGCAGACAAACGCCCCGGACCCCTGGAAGACCTCAATCTCAAGGTCAAATGAACTCCCCAGGATATTTTTGCCGATAAGTCCGAGTTGCTTGGCCTGCTGGATGGCCCCGGTAATTATTCTAACCGCCAACGGGTATTCCGCCCGCACGTAAACAAAGGCTTTGTGAGCGCCGATGGCATAGGCACACGCAATAATGCCCTCCAGAACCTGATGCGGATTGCTCTCCAATATCGTGCGGTCCATGTAAGCGCCGGGATCGCCTTCATCAGCGTTGCAGATGACAAGTTTGGTGTCCCGGGCTTCATCGGCCGCCAGTTCCCATTTGGGTCCCGTCGGAAAACCGGCCCCGCCTCGTCCCCTCAGACCGGAATTTTTAACTTCCCGAATGATTTCTTGGGGTGTCCGCTGGAACATACCGGCTAAGGTCGAATACCCATCTGCGGCAATGTAATCATAAATGTCCTCCGGATCGATGTGACCGCATTTTTCCATCACAACCCGCTTCTCCTGACTAAATCTCGCAAATTCCATCACCCACGGGATCATCTCATTTTTCTCGGTGGCGCCGAGAACATGTTCAAAACGGGGGTCCCCTTCTGCTAAAAAAAGCTTGGTGAGCATATTTGCCTTGCCAGGAGTCACTTCGGGATAAAATATGGGAGGAAAACCGGACTCCGGATGATCGATGATGACGAAAGGTTCCGCATAACAGTGGCCGATACAGCCCACCGTGTGGATCTGGGCATCAATGCCCAGTTGTGCAAGCATTTGTTCGAATGCGTCTTTGGTTTCCAGTGCCCCGGAGGCGATGCCACATGTCGCCATACCGATATGAATCTTGGGCCCCGGCGCTTCTTTGAATGCCCTTTTTCTGATTTTCGCTTTTTCCCGGATTTCGTTAAATCTGGGATTGGCGTGTTCCTTATTCGCTGGACTCATTTTTTTGTTTTTTTCTTTCCTGCTTTTCTCTTTCGATCTGGGCTCTCAAAACCAGTCCTTCCACCTTGCTGGGTTGCATATGGCCGTGCACCGTTTCCCCTACAACCGCTACCGGTGCCAGTGCACAACATCCGACACAGGCAACCCGCTCGATACTAAACTCTCTGTCCGGTGTGGTCTGCCCTTCTTTGATGTCTAGTTTTCTCTCAAAATTCTCGAGAATAATATCCCCGCCTTTAACGTGACAGGCCGTGCCCAAACAGACTTTCACCGGGTTTCTGCCGGGTGGATTAAATCGAAATTGATTATAAAACGTCGCCACGCCATAAACCTCTGATGGGGAAATACTCAGATGTTCAGCCACCATGTGGATGGCCTCACCGGGAAGATAGGCGAGCTTTTCTTGAATTAATTGGAGGATAGGGATAAGTTTGCTTCTGTCTTTTCCGATTTTAACAAGCTCAGGCTTGATATGTTCAAGGAGGGATTTTTCCTCAGCACTGAGCGCCAAATTCATTCCCAACTCCTTCATCGAAACATCCTACAGTGTTCTACTCAATCCCGTATCCAGAAGATTCAAATAAATTTTGTGTCTGAGTTCATCAGCCCTGAGTCAAATCTTTTCCATGGCACCGTAAGCGGCTTGAATGCGTTCCCGTAACAGGAAACACAGTCTTTCCATAACATTAAAACCAAACTGGGTATCCCGGGTCATTCGATCTCGCAGATCTGCACCCTTTAAAACGAGGATGGTTGCGGGCGTTTGGCAATATGTTCTAAGCATCATAATATGAGACTCATTTAAAAGGGTAGACCAGCACCCAAACACTCTTCCCCTGCCGAGGCTGGCGATGACGACCCGGCCCTCACGAGATCCCATGTCCATACTTCTTTCCAGAACCACCTGGCCTTCGCCAATAATGTAAATGTGTTCGCCAAAATCACCCTGCTGATAAATCAATTCCCCCTTTTCATAGGTTTTAACCTGGCAGATACTGGCGATATTTCTAATTTCGCTCTGTTTCAGGCCTTTGAAGAATTCACAGCTTGCCAAGGTCTGCTCAATTTCGGTGGATTCCATTTTTAAGGCCCTTTCTTCAATCCGGCACGTCGATGTGTGCTTTTTGTGAAAATTGCTGATATATTTGCATCAGTCGGTTTCCAAGCGCACCCGCAAGTTGTTTAAAAAAAATAAAACCGTTTTCAACATCATCGGACAGAATTTTTTGCATTTTTTGTCGATCGATGCTCAGCAGCACCGACGGTTCTTCGCATTTCGCTGAAAGAAAATAGGTGTCCCGGCCGATTAGGCTCGAACAGCCGAAGATTTCTCCGATACCAACACTCATGTAAACCACCTTGCCGGGATCACCTAGGAGCAGACTGATCTGTCCCCGAATTAAAATAAAAAAATAGTTTGCCGCCTCTCCCTCCCGGAAAACAAATTCCCCTTTATCAAAGGGCACTTTCTCCGCAATCGCCATTGTTTCTTTCAGGAAGTTATGCCCCAGCCCTGTAAATAGATCAGATTGTTTAAGATACATTTTGGTTCAACCTTGCTTTCATGAAAACTTTAGGACAGGTATAAAAAAGTAAATACCTTATGTCAACTCATCAGGCCGTCCGATGCTGCTTTTTGCTATCCAGCGGGTGTGGCAGAGTTGAACACTTCTTTCGATCTGGTTGCGCGGCACCAGCATGGAAATACGAAAAGATGTTGTGGTAATGCCGCACACGGGTATCCCGTTGCGTGCCAGCAGATCTATGGTTTCCAGAAGGGGTAGATTGTTGCGGTTCAATCCCTCGCCGATCAAGGACAAAGCGGCCAGATCGGTGTCAAAACCGATTCCCGCGCCGATTTTTTCCTTCAGCGCGGCCTTGATCTGCTCCCAGCCAAAAATATTTTGCACGGAAACCACAAAGGATGCATTTGATTGCTGTCCGTCGTCGCCTATCTCGGTGACATTGACCTCCTTGATCGAAACCTGCTCGCTTTCCAGGTATTCGACGGCTTGCTTAAAAAGGGCCCGAATGTCGGCGCCATGCAGTCGGATTCGCTCAACCTGTTTTTCGCTGACGACCGCCTGCACCCCTAAAATGGTGCCGGGCGAAAGCTTACGGATCACAGTTTCTCTGCCCGGCTTGAAGGTACTGCGGGCGTAAATGGCGATATTTTTTTCTTTGGCAAATTGTACGGCGTGGGCATGCAGTACCTTGGCGCCGGCCATGCTCATCTCCTGCATCGCCGGATATGAGACCTCCGGCAGATGCCGGGCCGCGCTCACCATGGAGGGATCGGCTGAGTAGATACCGTCGACATCAGAATAAATCTCGCAGCGCTCCGCATCCAGAGCGGCAGCCAGGGCCACCGCCGTGGTATCCGAGCCGCCGCGTCCCAGGGTTGTGATGTCTCGCTTGTAGCTGACCCCCTGAAAACCGCCGATGATCACCACTTTGCCCTTGGCCATCTCATCCTGTACACGAAATGGTCGGACCTCTATGACCTGTGCGTCGTTGTGACGGTCGTTGGTGATGATGCCGGCCTGGGAGCCGGTCAGCGAAACCGCTTCAAGGCTCAGCTCATGCAGCGCCATGCACAGCAGGGACATGGTGATGCGCTCGCCTGTGGAAAGCAGCATGTCCATTTCACGCCGTGGCGGTTTGTGCGAAATTTTTCGGGCCATCAGCACGAGTTCGTCGGTGGTCTTACCCATGGCCGAAACAACCACGGCGATATCGTCATTTTGGCCCTTGATATCGGCAATTAAACGGGCAATTTTGCGCAGTTTGTCCACATCGGCCACACTGCTGCCGCCGTATTTCTGAACGATGCAGGCCATAAGCCTCAAACCTCCGTTTAAATGCTGGGATGTAATGTAATTAGTGCTATCCTTTAAATCATTTAATTTTCGGATGAGCACTAGTTAATAGTATATCATAGAGGTGTCCAATCTTGAACACTGAATAACGAATCGGATGTTTCGAAAGGATCAGATGACAGAAGGTAGATGACAGAAGACAAATTTACGAAATATTAAATTTATTTCGGTTTTGAGAACAAATAGGGGAATCAGCTTCAACCTGACTCCCCTATTTGTTGGATGAAAGGCGCGTCTATTTCTTTATTTTACTTTTCTATATTCATACCGGGCCCGAAAGTCCATGGTGTTCAAATACACCAACTCCGGGACAAGTTTTCCGTATTTTTCTTTCGGGTCACTTATTCCAATGTTGAAAAGCCCCTTTTTGATTACGTTCACATTGGCCACCGATGTCTTGCCGGTGGTAGCATTGGTCCATAGTGTGGCGCCGCTGTCGGTTTCCAAAAGCCTGGTGCTGAGCGACGCTTCAATATAGGCCTTGGCGTGCACGGCTTTTGGCGCCGTTAATATTTTAACCTTCGGCTTTATCTCAGAAACTTGCAGATGTCCGAAAATTACCGCGTCAACACGATACTTTTCTCCAATTCTTTTTATAGCTTTAAAGTCGAGTTCATTGCGCCGAAGTGCTCCCAGCACCTGTTCTTGGCTGCCAAGCTCGAGGATACGGGTTCCGGGCTGCGCCGACTGGACATTCTGAATGAAATTTTGAGTGACATACTGCCTGACATCATTTTCAGCATTTGTCGAAAATTCGATCACACCAATCTTGTTGTAGACTTTCAGTTCAAACTTGGGTGGTACCAGCACCTTTTCGGTATGAGAGCATCCTAAAAGTATTGCCAGGATGGTTATGATAACCACACTAAAATTTTGCCACGAGATTCGGATACGCTGTCGGGAATGTTTTAATTCGATCTTTTTCATTTTATTCTCCTTCTGGTTACCGGATCTTATGGTTATTGCCTATGTTTTGCCTATCAATATTATGATATCGGCAGGTGATAAGAATTCTTGAGAAAAATTCCCATACTAAATTTGTTTATTATTTATAGATTTTCCGTGTGGGGAAACTTCAAGCCACCCATTTATAGGGTGGCAATTGACGGGGTTGAATTCGTTAGGTCGGTTGGCAAAGGACCTTTCCAAATATGGAAGCTTTCGGTTTTCCAGACCATTTCGGCGACCGAAGAGGCGCCGGAGTTGCGCAGGAACATGGCGTGCTGAGTCTTATGGAAGAGGGCAGCTGATATCTTGGCATCCAGCCAGGGCGTGATATCGTTTACGATATCTGCGCGGTCATCCATATTTAGTATGCGCTCGCGCTCAGAAGGCTTGTACCAGGCAGACCAACTCATTAAAGCGGTATCCGGGTTGCCATTGGATAAGGCTTTGCGAGTAGCCTGGTGGGTATAGATATGCTGGGGATGGCCGTATTCGCCATTCGAACCGTGGGTGATGATCAGATCAGGCTGAATTCTATCTACATATTCGCCGATCGCTTTGGCAAAATCCTTTAATGGAATGTCGATGCGACGGGCAATTCCATTAATTTCCATATAAGGATCAATGTAAGGAAGAAAGAAGATATCCCGAACACCGAGAGCCTGTGCCGCCTTGCGGACCTCTTGTTCACGGAAGGTGCCCAGGTTTTCGCGTGATGTCAACGGCGGCTCTCCGACCTCACCACCCTCACCACGGGTCGTCTCCAGGATGGTGACGTCGTGCCCCTGTCCGGCATACATTGCCAAGGTCCCGCCGGCGAAGAGGGTTTCATCATCCGGATGGGCCGATATTACTAAAATAGATGCCATCTTAAATTCACAAAGCCTGTGTTTGAATACAAAACATGCTTAATTAAAACCCCAATTGGTTTTTAACTCAATTGGGGTATAAGTTAATCAAGGAGGAGAGAAAATCAACATCAATAATTTTATAAATATTCTTGCTAATCCAATAGAAAACAAATTAAAATTTATGATAGGGTCATGACCCATGCCACCTAGGAATGTATCGTCGATGTGAAGAGATCGACGGTTTTTTGAACGACCTTGCGATGTCATCATTCCGTTTAACAACCAAACGTTACGCAACACAGGGGGTACCAAATGATTCCAAAGAAAATGGATGAATATTTGCGGGATCATCTCCCGGAGGCCGCCATTCAAAACCGTTTAAAACGAGATGGCGGAATGTGTTTTTTGGAGTTCGGCCCTACGGACGAACATCTTTTGGCCCGGCTCGGCATTACGGTGGATAAGCTCGGTCCCAGGTTGGTTGCCTGTGTATGGGATGAGGCTTCCCGGCCGGAAATCGGCGGCTATCTGGTCGTTGATAATCTATCCATGGGCAGCCCCTCCATGGGAGGCATTCGGATGCTGCCGGATATTACACCCCTGGATATTCACAACCTGGCTCGCGGTATGACCCTAAAAAACGGAGCGGCCAACCTGCCCTATGGCGGCGGTAAATCGGGCATCGTCGCAGAGCGCAATCTCACACCGGAAGCGCACACAGAAATTCTTCGGTGCTTTGCACGTTTGATTCGCCGGTACCGGGATGTCTATGTACCAGGGCCGGACGTGGGAACCAATGATTTGGATATGAAGACGGTTGCCATGCAAAACGGCTTGGACAGTGCCGTGTCCAAACCTCACGAAATGGGCGGTAACCGTATCGATGAACTCGGAGCTGCTGCCGGTGGCATAATTGAGGCCCTTGTCACCTTGCTGGAGATCATGCCGAGGCTGCGGGTCTTGCCGCAGTTTTCCAATCTGGAGATCCCAACCCCCGAAAATCTTACCGTTCTCATTCAAGGCTTTGGTGCGGTGGGCGCTCATACCGCGCGCATTTTAAAAGAAAGACTCCCGGATGCAAAAACCAGCGGCATCAGTGATTTCGAGGGCTATCTTTATGACGAATCCGGTCTTCCCGTTGATACACTTTTCAACATATGGAAAAAGCGCAAATTGGTCACCAATTGGTACTATACAGAGCATATCGCCCCGCAGGGATATCCGTGTTCGACCAAATTTTCTACCGATACCAACAATCTGCTGCGCGAAGCGGCCTTCTGCTTGATACCGGCTGCATCGGTATTTAAATACCTGGGGGTTTTTGGCTCCGAACGTGCATCCATGAAGGTGAACTGTATGGGGGATTGGTCCCTGATTGTAGAGGGCGCCAATACCTACTCTGCGGATCCAAATGAGAAGGCGGCCCGAAAGCGCATGGAGCAGATCGTCTACCGTCAGAATGGCGTCATGATTGCGACCGATTATCTGGTCAACTCGGGCGGGGTGATTTTTGCTGCCCAGGAGCACATTATCAAGACGCCGGATCATCTCCAGATTCCCGAAAAAATGCTGGGCAATCCGCCAGCCGTTGAACGCTGGTTAATATCCCATGCGAAGGAATTTGCGGAATTGTCCGAAAAAAGGTTGGAAGCAGGGGAGGCCAATCGTGAAAAAGTCATCCGTCGCAACATGATTGAATTGATCGACCTGTTAGCCTCTGATCCCCTTTTACTTCCCTGTGTGGCAGCCGAACGGATCAGTCTGCAGCGGCTTACGGCCAAAGAGAGCGCCCGAACTGCCAAGGACATCATGATACCGATGAAGACCATCAAAATTAACGGCAGTGTTCAGGAGGCGGCTGCGCTCATAACGGACGGCTTGAACAATATCATCGCTGTGGTCTCACAGGAGGGCAAATTAGCCGGTGTCGTAACGGCATGGGATATTGCCCGAGCCGTTGCCAATGGAGTTTGCGAAAACCTGAGTCTTGAAAACATCATGACCCGCAATGTTATTTTTGCATCCCCGGTCGACAGCTTTTTGGATATCGTGCGTGAGTTGGAGCAGAATCAAATTTCGGCCATGCCTGTGGTTGAAGACGGCGAGGTGTTGGGAATGATCAACTCGGATTTGTTAGCCCACCGATATCTGTTGCAGTATTTAGAATCACAGGAGACGGGATGAAGTTTCATGGCTACTGGCTCTGGTTTCTGGATACTGGTTTCTGGTTACGGAGCGCCTGTATATTAGGAGGACCCTCTCATGTTTAATTATGCTTACCTAATTGAAATTCTTACGCCAAAAGGTCAATGCCGGAGCGGGATCGCGAAATGATGAACCGGTTTGCTGAACGATATCGCCGAATCCGTTGAAAAATTTAACTCGGCGCTGCGCTGCATGCACCCAAAGCTGCATTTACCTGTCCATGCTAAGTTTTAAACAGGACTGGAAGGTGCTGCTGGCCTGATATAAGCCCATAGAATTTTGGTGATTAGAGCAAGAATGTGGAGGAGGGTTTCAGGAAATTCGATGAGATCAACGCCATGGACATCCCTTTTCCGGAGAAGATAAACCTGATGACCCGCTGGAAGGTGGACTTCACC
>Ga0209536_100001656_pt1 | contig 36558 bp, 33 predicted proteins | sample DeeMarSeWOR28_12_FD_187461 | JGI IMG/M metagenome (GOLD analysis project Ga0209536, IMG submission 187461) | Marine sediment microbial communities from White Oak River estuary, North Carolina - WOR-2-8_12 (SPAdes) (version 2) | ecosystem: Environmental > Aquatic > Marine > Intertidal zone >...
GTGGTTAAGCAATTATTTTTAAGTGTCCTCACCGGTACCTTATTAGATTGCTTACCCTCTCGGTAATTTTTCATTAAAATTTCTTTTTAATCCATCATTTATTTTTCCTTTTATTGTATCAATCCATGAGGGAAGTCCTTCAATTGTTCTAATCATAGAATTCTTTGCAAAGATCTCACGATAATATAAATTGCAGTTAATTCGTCCCTCAAGGTTTTTCCTAATGGTGTGACAAAGATAACCTCCTCTTCTATCCCAGTCTGTTAGAATTATTATTTCTTTATATTTACTTGCAATTTTATCACAAAAGTCAGTAAGTGATGTTCCTGTATTTACACTTATTATTTCACCATTGATATTAAGTTTTCTAAGTGCTTCAATATCCTTATCCCCCTCAACAATTATAGGAATTATTACATTTTCATCTCTTAGCTCAGACAATGCTTTTTCAAGGTCTTCAAGTGATTTTTTATAATCCATTTAGTGACTCCCTAAGTCTTCTTGAAGCTGTTTTTTCAGAAATATCTTCAATTAGAACTGTTTTTTCCCTTGTTTTCATACCAGATAAAATATATACATCTTTAACTTGTTTATTGAAAAACTCTGCAATCACCATTATAACTTCCAAGTTTGCATTGTTATCTTTTGCATTTGAACACACCTTTATTTCTATTCTTTTCCTCCATTTGTTAAATCCCGCAGGAAATAGGCATTTATCTGCATTAGGTGTGACAAAAAGATCAATTGTTACTCCACTTCCATATTTCTTAATAATATTATCAGGTAAATCCATGTTTACTAATGTGATTATATAAATTTAAAACTTAAAAATTTATAGTTAAAAAAAAGAAAAAAATGTAAAAATTTTACATTTTTTATTTAAGCGTTTATGACTGCTAATGCTTCGATTGCAGCATTGAAAGTTTCACTCGGTCGCATTGCTTTTGTTGCAAGTTCTATGTTTGGTTTATAGTAACCACCTAAATCAATAGGTTTTCCCTGAGCAGCAAGAAGTTCATTTGTGATTTTTTCTTTATTATCAGCAAGTTCCTTTGCAAGTCTTATAAATCGACTTTGAAGTTCAGGATCTTTGGTTTGCTCTGCAAGTGCTTGTGCCCAGTATAATGTTAGATAAAAGTGACTACCCCTATTATCTATTTCATTAACCTTTCTTGATGGTGATTTGTTATTTAGTAAAAACTTGGCTGTTGCCTTGTCAAGAGCCTCTGCAAGTACCTTTGCTTTTGGATTGTTTATTGTCTTACTTAAATGTTCAAGAGATACGGCTAGTGCGAGAAACTCACCAAGTGAATCCCATCTTAAATGTCCCTCTTCCATGAACTGTTGTACATGCTTTGGTGCAGAACCGCCTGCTCCTGTTTCATAAAGACCTCCTCCATTCATCAAAGGAACAATTGAATACATTTTAGCACTTGTTCCAACTTCAAGTATTGGAAATAAATCTGTTAGATAGTCTCGAAGTACGTTTCCAGTTGCTGAAATTGTGTCCTTTCCCTTTTTCATTCGTTTTATTGAAAATCTCGTAGCTTCCACCGGTGACATTATATGAATCTCTAGTCCTTTCGTATCATGATTCTTAAGATAGCGATTCACTTTATTAATAAGCTCTGCATCATGAGATCTTTCTTTATTAAGCCAAAAGACAACTGGAAAACCTGATTCTCTTGCTCGGTTGACTGCAAGTTTCACCCAATCCTGAATTGGAAGGTCTTTAACTTGACACATTCGCCAAATGTCACCTTCTTCAACATTTTGTTCAAGAAGAATTTCTCCAGATTCTGAAATAACTATTACTTTACCATCACCTGGTATTTGAAATGTCTTGTCATGAGATCCATATTCCTCTGCTTTTTGTGCCATAAGACCAACGTTTTGAACAGTTCCCATAGTTCTCGGATCAAATGCACCATTTTCTTTACAGAATTCAATTACTTCATGATAAACTCCGGCATAACTGCTATCAGGTATTACAAACTTTGTATCATGAAGCTCTCCATCAGGTCCCCACATTCTACCAGAATTACGGATTGCTGCAGGCATCGACGCATCAATAATCGTATCACTTGGTACATGTAGATTTGTTATACCCTTATCTGAATTGACCATTGCAAGTTTGGGTCTCTTCTTATAGCATGCTTGGATGTCATCTTCGATTTCTTTTCTCTTATAATCAGGGAGTCCCTTTATCTTTGAATAAAGGTCCCCAAGTCCATTATTTGGACTTACACCAAGTTCTTTAAAGGTATCAGCATGTTTTTCAAAAACATCCTTGAAAAATACTGAAACTACATGACCAAAAATAATCGGGTCTGACACCTTCATCATCGTAGCTTTTAAATGAACTGAAAAAAGTACTCCTTTTGCTTTTGCATCCTCAATTTGTTCTTCTAGAAATTTTCTTAAAGCACGCTTGTTCAAAACTGTTGCATCAATTATTTCACCATCAATTAGTGTTAATTTTTCCTTAAGAACCTTTTTACTTCCATCATTACCCACAAATTCAATTGTTGCATCACCTGAAGTCTTCTTTGTAATCGTTGTTGATTTTTCATTAGAGCGTAAATCCCCACTTTTCATATGGGCAACATGTGATTTTGAATCTTTAGTCCATTCACCCATTGGATGTGGATTTTCTTTTGCATAACTTTTAACAGGACCAGGTACTCTTCTATCCGAATTACCCTCTCTTAAAACAGGATTTACTGCACTGCCCTTAATTTTATCAAATCTGGCTTTTATCTTTTTTTCCTCTTCGTTTTTTGGTTCTTCTGGATAATCAGGTATCTTGTAACCATGTTCTTGAAGCTCTTTTATTGCTGCCTTTAATTGTGGAACAGATGCACTGATACATGGTAATTTAATAACATTTCCTTCAGGTTTTTTTACAAGTTCTCCAAGATATGCCAAATCATCTATTTGTTTTTGGTCTTCAGTTAAATTTTCAGGAAATTTTGCAATAATTCTACCTGCAAGAGATATATCTCTTGTTTCAACAGTAACACCAGCAGCCTCGGTAAATGCCTTGATGATAGGAAGAAAAGAGTAAGTTGCTAAAGCAGGTGCTTCATCAACTTTTGTATAAATTATCTTTCCAACTTCTTTACTCATTTATTACACTCCCTATCTTTTTGTTTTATTTCACCTTTTCAGGTTTATCAGGCATCATGTATTGTATATCATCCCATGGATGTCTATATAGACGTGATTTGAGACGTTTCTGATCCATAATATGACCCATAAAACCAATACTTCTTCCTAAAACAAAGAATGCATTTAGAATTCCAAGATCTACAAACTCACGAACTTCCTCTCTTGAGTATCCGATTCCCCTTAGCATATCACAGCTAAGAACACCAATCACTCCATCTACATTCAAAATTAGATTGTTTCTTTTTGCAGTAGTGAGTTTTTCAACTGAAAGTGCATAATCAAGTGTCTCAGTTTTTGGGAAATTCTTCTTTGCAAAATCTACCATAATTGTTACTCGAACATCAGGATTTGTAACAGATTTTATCCTATGACCAATTCCTTGAATATTTACATTCTTGCTTTTCATATCCTTTACCATAAAAGCAGGGTCTTCACCAGCGTACAAGTATTTTGTAAAGTGGTCTGCACTACCTTGCACTGCTCCTCCAAATCGAGGACCAATTGTCAGTAGTCCGCTCACAAGTGAGGATATTAGATCTTTTCCTGCACGTGATGCAACAATACTGTTATGAGCACCAGATACAGCAGGTCCATGATCGGCAGTAAGGAGAACTACTCTTTCAATGAACTCTCTAGCCCACGGTGGTAAGTCTTTTTTGAACCAAAGTAGACCAATTACACCACCAAGTCCCCATTTATCCTCAAATATCTTTGATATTTTCACACCACAGTATCTAAGCTCTTCTCCACGGTCATCAGATATTGTTGAAATGAAATTTGCAGGTTTTCTTATTACACCTTGCTTAAGTGCAACATCAAAATCAAGTGGTATTATTGGTGGTTCAACGTCAGGTATTGGTTTGTGCTTCCCAGATTTTACAAGTTTTGTATAAGCCTTATTTATTTGTTTATCAAAATCATCAAAACTGGTCGGAACGTATGCGCCAGCATCTTTTAGTGCCTTGTTTTTTGCATCAGCAGTTTCCCTTTCTGCACCTGCTCTTGCCCCTGCATGACCGAATTGAACTTCAGCAGGAAATACCTTTGAGCAAGTTCCAATACACCATGCGACAACTGGTTTTTTAATTCTGCCCTTCTTCATTGCTTCAACAACTTCGTATTCATCTGTTCCACCAACCTCACCAAGAAGTACCATCATCTTGATGTCTGGATTTGCTTCATATCTCTCCATATGTTCAATAAAAGTAGAACCTGGATATCTATCTCCTCCAATTGCAACTCCCTCATAAACTCCATCAGTGTTCATCGCAATAATGTTGTTAAGTTCATTTGAAAGTCCACCAGATTTTGAAACATACGCAACACTTCCTTGTCTGTGAAGTTTTGATGCAACTATATTATCAAGCATTCCAGCAGTATTTCCGATTCTGAATCCACCTGCTGCAATTCCACCTACTGTTGCAGGTCCAATTATCCATTTCTTTTTCTCCTTTGCAATTTTTATTAGATCCTTTGTCCTTCTTTCAGGAACACCCTCAGCAATAATTGCAACAGATCTGATAGTTTTTGTAAGTAATGCTTCCTTGCTTGTAGGATATGCTGACCTGAAACTAGCAAAATTTACCATGAAATCTGCTTCTGGATGCATTTTTGTAGCTTCATCAAGAGTTCTAACCATTGGAATTAATATTTCTTTTGTTCCCCAGAAACATTTATGCATTCCATCTCGGGTTGGATTAACAATTACAACAACAGATGGTTCCTCACGTCTACAAATATAATCAAAATCAAGCATACGCTGAATTGCTCTTTGTTGAAAACCGAAAACAATTGCCTTTGTATTTTTATCCATTATAATATAATCTTTCTTTGATTTGTTACTCTTGGGTTTTGATTTTTGTTTTGTCATGGTAATTGCCTCCATTATTTCCCTCCTAATGCCATATCAACAATACGAGTCATATGGGTTTCAGGACCATATACCTCTATTGGTACTCCAAGTTCTTTTCCAAGATCTTTCATTATTCTTAAACCCTCTTGGTAATTTGGTCCTCCACGTCTAACATAGATCTTTACATTAGAATCCTTAAGTTTTTTCTTGTAATCACGCAGTGCCATTGTAATACCTGTAAAAGTTTTTGCTACATCTGTGAAGTTTGCAATTCCTCCACCAACAAGTAAAAACTTTGGACGTCCTTTTGGATCCTTTTCACGAGTCATTAAATCTAAGATTGTCTTTGCATATTCATATGTCAAATCAGTTGTAGGATTACCGCTGTATTCTCCATAATTTGCAAGCTCATCACGATATCCAAGATCAACAATTGTATCAGTATAAATCACACTGCCTCCACCACCAGCTACCATTGTCCATACTCTTCCTTTTGGATTAAGTACAGTAAGCTTTAATGATGCTCCACTTTTCTCATCCATTGTTTTTACATATTTTTCCTCTTTGGAAAGCTTTCTTCCGAATGGTGCCGGAAACGGCAGGTCTCCCCATTTTGTACTACATTCAAAATGTGCAGTGTCATCAATTCGAGCAACTAAATCAAGAGGTACAATGTTTTTACCAGTTATTACAAAAGGATTTATCTCCAGATATGCATATCCAAGTTCGCGATAGAAATTAAAAAGTCCCTTAATAAATTCTGCAAACATTTTTTTATGTTCATTTGGAGTATCCTTTGGAAGTTTGCTTTCAATATTTATTTTACCTACATCTTCTTCAACTGGAACTTGAATTTCTGCAACTGTTTTCCAAACTGATTCAATATCAACTCCACCATGATTTGAAAAATAAATTGTATCTCCATCACGGTTGCTTTTAATTGCAACATAGAACTCACCTTTATGTGGAACATATGGTTCTATTATGAAATGAGTCAGTTTATCTGTTACTTTACCAACAGTTGTATCTTTATTCATACGCTCTTTTATCCACTTCTTTGCTTCAGCAAAGGTTGCATTTGCTTTTATTAAACCATGTTTTCCTCGCTTTCCAAATAATTGATCTGGTTTAACAACAAGCTTTTCCTCATTTAACCACTTGTTTTTCTTGGGCAGATCATCAAGTTTTGTATCTGGATCAACAAGGATAATTTTTCCGGGATAACTAAAGCTTTTTCCAAAATACTCAGTCCAGTATTTTGCAAGCATTTTTTTCCCATTATATTCTCTTATTCCTCTCTGTGCCATTTTTTTCTACCTCTTTTTTTAAGCTTTATTTTTCATATATGCAAGTGTACCACCTGCAAGTATAATCTCACGTTGCCTATCAGAAAGATTATAATCAACCTCAAACTCAAGATTTTTTGATTTATTCTTAACTTTGAGGATTTCGCCATTTTTGATTACAACCTTAATATTAGGTATTTCCAAATCATCTCCTTGCTCAATTTTATTATAATCTCCTTCATTTTTGAAAGTTAAGGGTATTATTCCAAAATTAATCAGATTAGCTGTATGGATTCTCTCAAATGATTTAGCAATCACTGCTTTTGTCCCCATATACATAGGACAAAGAGCTGCATGTTCTCTAGAGGAACCTTGGCCATAACTAAGTCCTGCAATAAAGATATTTGATTTTCCACTATCACGTATCTTTTTAGCCCGTTCATAGAAATTCGGATCGACCACTTCAAATAAAAATTCAGAGTATTTTGGGACATTTGATCTATATTTCATTTTACTACCTGCAGGTATTATATGGTCAGTTGTGATTTGATCTTCTACTTTTATTGTAACTTCCCCTGTTATTGAATCAGGCATTGGTAGAGCTGCTGGAGGATCACCAATATTTGGTCCACGATAAATTTTAATATTTTCTGGATGCTCTGGCGGGTAGATAAACATGCTATCATCTATATAGAAGGATTTTGGCATTTGTACATCTGGATATTTTATTCCCATTTTCTCTAGGTCACGAGGATCTGTCATTTTACCTGTAATTACTGCAGCTGCAGCTGTTTCAGGACTAACAAGATATGCCTGTGCACTTTTTGTTCCTGATCTTCCTAAAAAGTTTCTATTACTTGTTCGTAATGATATAGCTTCTGTTTTTGGTGATTGACTATTTCCTATACAAAAACCACAAGCTGATTCTGCAATTCTTGCACCAGCAGAAATAAGGTCTGTTAATCCGCCATCTCGAGTGATATTTTCAAGAACCTGTTTTGAACCAGGTGCTATTACAAAACTTACATTAGGATGAGATTTTTTTCCCTTAAGAATATTTGCAACAGTCATAAGATCCTTATAAGATGAATTTGTACAACTTCCAAGACAAACCTGATCGACTTCCATTCCCTCAAGTTCTTTGACTGTTTTTATATTTCCTGGACTATGTGGATATGCGGTTAATGGAACAATTTCACTTAGATCAAGATCAATTACCTTTTCATATTTAGCATCAGGATCTGCTTTTAGTTCAGCCCAATCTTTTTCACGTTTTTGTGCTTTTAGAAATGCTTTTGTTGTTTCATCACTTGGAAAAACAGAGGTTGTAACACCACATTCTGCACCCATGTTAGTAATTGTTGCTCGTTCAGGTACAGAAAGTGTTTTTACTCCTTCTCCGCCATATTCAAAAACACAACCAACATTTCCTTTTGTTGTAAAAATTTCAAGCATTTTTAGCACAACATCTTTTGCTGCACACCATGGTTTGAGTTTACCTTTAAGGTTTACCTTAATTACTTTTGGACAAGTTAGATAAAAAGGACCTCCTGCCATTGCAACAGCAACATCAAGACCACCAGCACCAATTGCAACCATTCCAATTCCTCCACCAGTTGGTGTATGAGAATCAGAACCAAGAAGTGTTTTTCCTGGTCTTCCAAAACGTTCTAAATGTACCTGGTGACAGATTCCATTACCTGCTCTTGAATATATTATACCATATTTTGCTGCAACACTTTGTAAGTACTTATGATCGTCAGCATTCTCAAAACCAATTTGAACTGTATTATGGTCTACATAGCTAACAGATAGCTCTGTTTTTACACTTTTAGCACCCATTGCTTCGAACTGAAGATATGCCATCGTCCCAGTAGCATCTTGGGTTAATGTCTGATCAATTTTTATTGCAATTTCTTTTCCAGGTTCCCATTTACCTTCAACAATATGTTTTTCTAATATCTTTTGAACTATACCTTTTCCCATATGAATCAACCTCCCCATTGAATAAATAGGTATTACAGGGCAGTATTGGTAATATAAATTTACTACTTAAACGTTTTTTTTGAATATAATTTATATTTAGATATTAATAGGACAAAAATAGTAAATAATTATCATTATCATTGAGGTAAAAATCTAGGTTTAATTGGAACTAAATTTGATACATTACTGCTTTATAATTTATACAACGACAAAACATTTTGTACGTACTTGAGAGATACCGACAAATAGAATTTACCTGTTAAAGTAATAAAATAAAGAATAGGCAAGGATTGGCCTGTGGAAAAAAATAACTTGAGGATTAATAGGATAAAATGTTTCTCCACAAACTTTCCCTGTAATAATGGTAACGTCGTATGTCTTTATATTAGTATCTTATCAATCCCAGCAGTCTTTCCAGCAAAGGGAAACGCTCCAGAAACCAATTTTCAACTTACAATTGATATAAGGAGAAAGCAGGTTGTACTTAATTATATCCTATCTATTCTTATAGGCAAGGGCAACCAATTAATTTGTATTAAATGTTGCAGATATGAAGTTATTACCAATATGTCCAATATAGTTATTTGGGAGTATTATACTCTTAAATATATAAATACCAGGTGTAATAGATATAGAATTTTCAGGGTTAATTATTTCATCACTAGCAATATTTCCTGCTTTATCAAAAGCATAAGCTCTTATTATTAAATAATCAAAATCTTGATAATATTTTGAAATTCTAACAATTAAAGTTTTAAATTTTACAAAATCATCATTGATATGTAAATCATAAATCAATCCTCTAACATTAAAGGTGTTTTCAGGATAACCAGGAACTGTTACTTTCCAGGTATAAATTGGTCCAGAGCCATAAATAATAGAAATCTTCATATCATTCATATAAAACTCAACTCGTTCCATACCACTACAATAATCAGTTGCTTCTGCTGTAAATTCAAAATTCCAACCCCACTTCCAACCAGTAATATAATATGTAAGAGATATATCAGGTTCTGTCTGGTCAATATCAATTATAAATGAGTTTTTTGGTGTTTCAACATTATCAGCGTTATCAATAGCCCAATATTCTATAAGAATATCATCACCATCTTCACTAAGAATAAATGAACCGTTATCCCCAGTAATAACATGCTCTGCACCACCATTTATAGTGTATCTGATTTCTTCAACACCAGAAAAATCATCTGTAGCATTTAGAGTAACATTAACATCACTAACATACCAACCATTATTTCCATCTGGTTCAGGTGGGTCAAGAGAATATGTTGTTACAGGTGGCGTGGTATCATCATTACCATAAGGTATAACAAAAGATGTACATTCTACTCCCATTGGATATCCTCCTATGAGTGTACATTTGTAGGTTTCAGTATCACATACATACAGGCCAGTTCCTAATAGATATAAATCATTAGTATCTTTATCAAATGCTATACTCAAACCCCCAGTTGATGTAATATTTGTAAGAGTTCCAACAAGAGTTGTCTCAAATGTTGAAAGGTCGATTGTATACACATCACCTGTAATAGATAATTCAAATCCATATAAGATATCATTATTATCAAATTCAATTTGTGTTAATGAAACATCTATATTTCCTAGATAATCTCCTTCACCTGTTTCAGGGTCGTACCAGTAGAGATTATAGCTATCAATGATGATATATAAAAGAGCTGTTTCATCATCCCATGCAAGTTCAGTTGTACCAGAGCCACCTCCACCAATAGACCACATATCACAACCATTATTTGTGTCTATACCAAATAAAAGACCATTACCATATTGAACAGCATACCAAATACCATCACTATCTATTGTTCCACCTGCAAGAAAGTCACCTGATACAGTTTCACCACATTCTGTTATATTTCCTGGGTCGTCTAATGGGAAATAAACAGTGCCTTCAGGACCAGGATATGCATTATATGCATAACCATAATCACCACGATAATGTAAATCCTTTGAGCTATCTTCTGTATTAAGATTCTGAGTATTAGATGGAATATCATCCACATTATTACCTGTGGATGAAACAACACTCATACCAATAAAAAGAACTATAACTCCAACTACCAGAGACTTATACAATACAGGTTTTTTACTCATATTCTCTTCTCCCTCATAATTTACATCCACTATTGGATATTTAAATGTTACAAATAAAATTTTTTACTAATAATTAAACTACTTAAATTATTTGTAAATTAACTCAATAAAGTTTATATATTTATTAAGGAAAAAATTCTTATATTGAAAGAATATTCAGGCAACTCCGTATAAGGAGGAAGAAACTTATGATGATAATTGTGAGATTATTTCCAAAAACAGACTTAAATAAAGTATGGCATTATGTTGAAAATGTTATTGCAAAAGAATCATCAAAAGTTGTTACACCTTTATATGCAGCCCAATTGGAAGGAATGATGAGTGTTGGTGTAATTTTTGATGTTAAAGAACCAGATAATATCGCTCATTTTTTAACAGAGACACTATCTGGTTTTGATGAATGTCATCATACTAGAACTATATCGCTTATGAAACCAATTTTTTTCCCTATTCCAAAAAGGAAACCAGAAAATGCTCAAAGATATATTATTAGAATTTACACTCATCCAAGAAATTACAAGACCATTTACGATTATTTAATTAATTATAAATATCCATTTAATATGTTCCCGATTTATATTTCATATTCACTAGGCGATGAAGACATTGTTATGAATGTTGCTGCTGATTCTCAACAAACAATTAATAATTTTTTGAGAGAAAAAATTCGTACAATGGATGGTGTTGATTCTTCAGCGTTTTATCCTGTTGTTAAAGTAAAACGTTTTGCCCCTCTTGCAGATTTAATAAAGGTGCAGCAAGAACATCTATCTGAAGAAGCAAAAAAAATTCCGAAATCTGAATTGGATACAACCTTTGACTTTGTTGAAGATTTTGAAAATTATGCGTTATTAACTGGTGCGTTCCCTAGAGATTTAGAATAAAGATTAGGAATGAGTAAATATGGTTGAAGAAGATATTTCAGTTTTACTTGATGAAAAACGAGTTTTTAAACCTAAAGAAGACTTTGTAAATCAAACAAATGTAAAACAATGGATGGATAAGCATGGAATCGACAATCTTGAAGAATTGCATAAAAAAGCGCAAGATTGGGAATGGTTCTGGAAAGAGATTTCAAAAGAGCTTGTCGAGTGGTATAAACCTTTTGATAAAGTTGTTGAATGGGATGCTCCTTGGGTTAAATGGTTTATCGGAGCAAAATATAACATTGTTCATGATGCATTAGATAAACATGTAAATAGTTGGCGTAAAAATAAGGTTGCATATATTTTTGAGGGCGAACCTGGAGATGTTAAAAAGTATACATATAATGACCTTTATATAGAAGTGAACAAGCTTGCATGTGCTTTAAAAAAGATTGGCGTGAAAAAAGGCGATCGTGTAGGAATTTATCTTCCGATGATACCTGAATTACCAATCGCGATGCTTGCATGTGCAAAGATTGGTGCAATTCACTCTGTTGTATTTTCAGGTTTCAGTGCTCTTGCATTTAGAGACAGGATTAATGATTGTAAGGCAAAAGTTGTTATTACTTGTGATGGATTTTGGAGAAGAGGAAGAAAAGTTTATCTTAAAGATCAAGCTGATGTAGCTCTTGAGGAAGCTCCAAGTGTTAAAACTGTTATTGTTTGTAAAAGAACAGGTGATGGTGTACCATGGACTGCTGGTCGTGATGTATGGTGGCATGATTTAGTTTTTGATTCACCAAAGATATGTGAAACCGAAAAACTTGATGCAAATGATCATTTGTTTTTCTTATATACCTCTGGAACAACAGGTAAACCTAAAGGTATAATTCATGCTCATGGAGGTTACGCAGTTGGTACTGCTTATACTCTGAAATGGGTTTTTGATACTAAGGATGAGGATATTTGGTGGTGTGCTGCAGATATTGGTTGGATTACAGGACATTCATATATTGTTTATGCACCTTTGATTCTAGGTGCAACATCAGTTTTATATGAAGGCGCTCCAAACTATCCTCAACCTGATCGTTGGTGGGAAATTATAGAAAAATACAATGTAACCCAACTTTATACTTCTCCTACCAGTATTAGACTTTTTATGAAATATGGGGAAGAATGGGTAAAAAAACATGACCTCTCAACATTAAGAATTCTTGGGTCCGTTGGTGAACCAATTAATCCTGAAGCTTGGATGTGGTATTATAAAAATATTGGAAACGAGAAATGTCAAATTATGGATACCTGGTGGCAAACAGAAACTGGTCATTTTATGCTTTCACCATTACCTATCACACCTTTGAAACCCGGCTCTGCAACCCAAGCATTACCTGGAATTTCTGCAGATGTAGTAAATGAAAAAGGTGAACCTGTAAAAAATGCAGGTGGAAATTTGGTATTGACTCATCCCTGGCCCGGAATGCTTCGAGGTATTTATAAAAATCCTGGAAGGTACAAAGAAACTTATTGGAGTAAATTTAACGGCCTATATTTAGCTGGAGATGTAACTCGTATTGATACCGATGGATTCTTCTGGATTCAGGGTAGAGCAGATGACGTTCTTAATGTATCTGGTCATAGGATTGGTAACTCAGAGGTGGAATCTGCTCTTGTCAGTCATCCTTTTGTTGCAGAAGCAGCAGTAATTGGTAAACCTCATTCGTTAAAAGGTGAATCAATCACCTCTTATGTAGTACTTAAAAAGGATATTTCACCAAGCGATCAATTAAGAAAGGAGCTTAGTGAGCATGTTGGAAAGGAGATGGGAAAGATAGCTCGTCCTGATGAAATTTGGTTTGTTAATGACGTACCAAAAACAAGAAGTGGTAAAATTATGAGACGGGTAATCAGGTCAAAAGCTCTCGGTAAGGAAGTTGGAGATATTTCAACACTTGCAAATCCTGAAGCAGTTGAGGAAATTGGTAAAGCAAAATAGAATTTTTTTTCTTAATAACTGTTAAATAATGCTTAATTGTTCTAGTCGCAGAATTATAGGGAGGAACAACTTGATTTTTAATTGGTAGGAAGAGTGAAAAAATGGATTTCGAAGATATAAAAAATGGTTTAATAGAACTAATAAAAAAGGCAGAAACTGATCTACCAAAAGATGTAATAAATGCTCTTGAAAAGGCTCTTAAAATTGAAGAGGGTATTGCTAAAACTCAAATTGAAGCAATTCTAACAAATATTGATCTTGCAAAAAAAACAAAACGCCCTATGTGTCAAGACACAGGTATTCAGACTTTTTTTGTAAAGATTGGAGTAGATTTTCCTGAAATTAGTAGTTTAAAGAATTTAATTAATGATGCTGTTAAGAAAGCTACAAAAGAAATCCCCCTTCGCCCTAACACAGTAGATCCATTTACGGGTGAAAATCATAAAGATAATACTGGAGATCAAATTCCATATATAACTTGGGAATTTATTGAGGGAAGTGATGTTTTTATTACTGCATTTCCAAAAGGCGGAGGCAGTGAAAATATGAGTAAACTTGGAATGCTTAAACCTGGAGTTGGTATAGAGGGTGTTAAGAACTTTATTGTTGAGGAGATGATAAAAGCAGCTGGTAACCCTTGTCCACCAACTGTTGTTGGTGTTGGAATTGGTGGAGGAGCAGATCTCTCATTAAAACTTGGTAAAAAAGCCCTGTTAAGATCAGTTGGAGAAAGACATAAAAATAAAGAGATTGCAGAAATTGAAGAGGAATTGATTAAAAGAATTAATGATAGCGGTATCGGTCCTATGGGGCTTGGTGGAAAAACAACAGTATTAGATGTTCATATAGAAAAAGCACATAGACATCCAGCAAGCCTGCCTGTTGGAATCGCTGTTCAATGTTGGGCAGATAGAAGAGCACAAATGGTTATACATTCTGATGGCAGCTGGGAGGTGAAATAAATGGATTACCATCTCAATTTACCAGCAAGTAAAAATGAAATTAATAAATTGAAAATGGGTGATATTATTTATGTAACTGGTAAGATATTTACTGCTAGGGATGAAGCTCATCATATGATGCTTGAGAAAGGAAAAAATGCCCTGCCATTTGATCCATCTGAAATGGCATTGTTTCATTGTGGTCCTTTAATGAAAAAAGAGAAAGGTAAATGGCAGGTTGTTTCAGCAGGTCCGACCACGAGTAGCCGTATGGAGATTTTTGAGGATAAATTCATTGAGAATTTTGGCGTTAACATTATAATTGGGAAAGGAGGAATGGGTGAAAGGACTGAAAAAGCACTCCAAAAGTTTACTGGAGTTTATACTGCATATACTGGAGGAGCAGGAGCTCTTGCTGCAGATAAAGTTGAAGAGGTTTTAGGAGTTTACTGGCTCGAGGAACTTGGAATGCCTGAAGCTGCATGGATATTTAAGGTAAAAGAATTTGGGCCACTTGTTGTAGCAATTGATTCACACGGTAAATCCATATATAAAGAACTTAGGAAATAATTATTAATTAGGTGGTAAGATTGGATATTGATTTATCAATTGATCCAAAAGAAGTTACAACAATTATTAAAGATTTTATTAAAACATATGTAAAAAATTCTGGTGTAAAAAGTGTAGTTTTAGGTTTGTCTGGGGGTATTGATTCAGCGGTAACTGCAATATTATGTAGGGACTCACTTGGTAAGAAAAATGTTTTTTGTCTGTATCTACCTGATGAAACAACACCTGAAAAAGATAGAAAAGATATTGATATTATTATAAAGAATTTTGACCTATATTGTGAAAAAAAGGATATATCTGATGTTGTAAAGACTATTTCTAAAAATTCTGTTATTAAGCCTGATAGATTTGCACTTGCAAATATTAAAGCTAGAACAAGAATGATTCTTCTTTTTGAATATGCAAATATGAAAAGTAGTCTTGTTTGCGGTACCTCAAATAAATCTGAGATATTGGTCGGTTACTTTACGAAATACGGTGATGGGGGTGTTGATATCATGCCACTTGGAGATATCTATAAAACACAAATTTGGGAGATTGCTAAATATCTTAAAATTCCAAAAAGTGTTATTTCTAAATCACCTAGTGGAGGATTATGGCATGGACAAACTGATGAAGGAGAATTAAAAATTTTTTATGAACAACTTGATAAGATTCTTGCATGTCTAGAAAAAAAGATAGACATAAGTGAAATTTCACTGAGTACTGGAGTCAAAAAAAACGAGGTATTGCGAATTAAAAAAATGAGAATTAAAAATCAGCATAAAAGTAGGGCTCCATTAATTCCTAAGGTTGGTATTAGAACTCCTGGTTATGATTGGCGTTCACCGGTCGTTGAAGGATAATATATATTTTTGTATATCTGAAAAGATATATTCATTATTTTTAGCATTTTTTAAATCAAACATATCTAAACTCAATTCCACTGATTCCTCTACCCAAATATCATCTCCGATAATTGATATATTTCTATAATGAATTGCTCTTTTACAATCATCAGATTGTACATATAGAGTTGGATACAAACTGCAATTTAATGGAAACTCATCCAATAATGTTTGATTTTTATCATAAATTACTGCATGATGTGTGTGACCTGCTAAAACAAGTTCTGCATTATAGTTGTCACACAAATTGATAAAATTTTCTCTATTTTTAATAAATACACCACCAATAAAACCATATTTGTTAGGTTTATTTACAGCAGGATGATGCATTAAAACAACCTTTTTTTGGGTAGTATTTTTAAGATTATCTTCTAGCCATTCAATATCACAATTGTATAAACCTACTCCACAAACATCAATTAAGGTTAATGGATTTAGAAAATAATTTGGACCTGAGTTCATAAAAAATAAACTTAAATTTTCATAAGAAATAACATATCTATCGTTTTCATCAGCATGTTTTTTATCTATAAATTTATGGTAGTTTTTTAAACTTTGAGTGATCATATATTCATGATTTCCAGGAGTTGTGTATACTGGAATTGAAAAATTCTCATCAGCATATAATTGTCCGTCTAATTCATAAAAGCAATTAGCAAAAGCAATACAGTTTAAAGCACCAGTAAACATGTTCCCCCCCCACTCTGTTAAATCACCAGTAATTACAATAAATGCAGGTTTTTTATCAAAAGAAATTACATGATTTACAACTGATGATAAAATGTTTCTTGTATTTTCATTTTTATCAAATAATTTATGTCTAATATGGGTGTCAGTTAAATGGACAAAATAAAAATCATCATCATTTTTAAGAATTAATTTTTTATCGATTTTTTCATAAAAACCAATCGCTATAGAAGAAAAATAAATAAAAAATATGATAAGAACTATAATACATAATTGAAAATTAAATTTTTTCATTATAATATTATAATTCTTTTAAAACTTAAACTTTTCCCCTGTAAGTCTTTCGTAAGCCTCTCTATATTTATTCTGTGTTTCTTCAATTACATAATCAGGAAGATTTGGAGGACTGGAATTCTTATCCCAACCTGTGCTACTTAAGTAATCTCTGACATATTGTTTATCAAAACTTGGTTGAGACTTTCCAGATTCGTATTTATCTGCAGGCCAAAATCTTGATGAATCAGGAGTAAGTAATTCATCAACAATAATTATTTTATCATCAATTTTACCAAACTCAAATTTGGTATCTGCAATAATTATACCCTTTTCAAGTGCATATTCTGCTCCTTTTTTGTACAATTCAAGTGATAAATTTTTAATCTTTTCTGCATCTTCCTTACCGATAAGTCTTACCATTTCATCATAAGAAATATTAATATCGTGACCCGATTCAGCTTTTGTGGAGGGTGTAAATAAAGGTTCCTCAAATTTATCAGACTCCTTCAGCCCTTCTGGAAGTTTTATTCCACATACAGTACCATCTTTTTGATAAGATTTCCAAGCAGAACCTGATAGATATCCTCGAACTATACATTCAATGGGAAACACTTTTGCTTTTTTTACAAGCATGCTTCTTCCATTTAGGATTTCTTTATGTTGTTTTAAAACATCCGGAAACTCACTTATATCTGCTGATATAACATGATTTAAAGCAGTATCCTTAAAGAATTCAAACCAAAACTTGGATATTTGTGTTAAAAAGATACCTTTATTTGGTATTGGTTCAGGAAGTACAAAATCAAAAGCAGATATCCTGTCTGTTACAATTAATAGAAGTTTATCATTTACATCATAAACATCTCTAACCTTTCCCTTCTTAAAAGACTTCAATGGTAATTTAGTTTCACTTACAACGCTCATAATATCTCCCCATTTATTATAAAATCTTTGCTCCTTTTCCTATTTTTTTATCTGAAATAATATCTCCCTTTTTAGTCTTTAGTGTTTTTCCATTATATGATGCTTTTTGATTGTCATCTATAATCATATTTACTTTTTTAAAGTCCTCAAATTCCAACATCTTTTCTGGTTGCTTTGCAATTCCCTCAATATATACCTCTGAACCAGGCTCTGAATCACCAGGATTTAGTAGTGAACAAACACCTTTTCCGTCATCAGCTGCAAGAAGCATTCCATTTGATTTAACGCCTCTAATTGTAGCAGGTTTGAGATTTGTTACAATAACTATTGATTTGCCCTTCATTTCATCTTTTGAGTAATATGGTTTCATTCCTGCAACTATTACTCTTTTCCCGAGTTTCCCAATATCAATTAGAAGCATATATAAGGAATCTGCATTCGGATGATCTCTTACATCAATAACCTTTGCAACACGTAAATTAAGCTTTGAAAACGTATCTTCTTCAATTGCAAAGTCCTTTAAGTCCAATTTTTTAAACAATGGCATAGGTTTTTCAAGAGTAAATCCTTCTTTTATATCTTCAAATGCCAACTCCCAATTTCCATTATGTACAGAATCTTTATGACCTAGGATTTCCCATAACTTATCAGAGGAATATGGTAAATAAGGACTCATTATAACAGCTAGAGCATTTACAATTTTTAAACAAATATGAAGAACTGTTGCACATGCCTCTTTATCGTTTTTAACAAGACTCCATGGTTGTTTCTGATCAAAATAATAATTTCCAAATTGCGCAAGATTCATTGCTGCTCTAAGTCCTTGTTTAAAACTGCAATTCTGAATTGATGCCTCAACCTCTTTAGCTTTTTCTTGAATTTTGTTAATTGCTTCTTTATCCAAATTATCAAGTTTACCCAATTTTGGAATTTCGCCATAATTTTTGTGTGTAAAAGTAATAACTCTATGTACAAAATTGCCATAGGTTCCAACAAGTTCATCGTTATTTTTTGCAATATAGTCATCCCACATCCAATTTGTATCCTTATTTTCAGGCATATTAATTGAAAGATAGTATCTAATTGAATCAACATCAAATTTTTCGAGAATATCAGGGACCCATACTGCTGTTCCTCTACTTTTTGAAAACTGTTCTCCTTTTAAACGAAGGTACTCATTGGCAGGAATATCATATGGTAAATTCAATTCTTTTTTGTAACCCATAATAATTGAAGGCCAAATCAAAGTATGAAAAGGAATATTATCTTTTGCAAGAAAATAGTAGTGTTTTGAATCAGGATTTTTCCACCATTCTTCCCATTTATCAGGTTTTCCTTGTTTTTTTGACCATTCTTTACTTGCAGAAAGATAACCAATTACAGCGTCAAACCATACATAGATTCGTTTATCATCAAATCCTTCGATTGGAATCTTAACACCCCAATTTATATCCCTTGTAATTGCTCTATCTTTTAGTCCATCCTTCAACCAATTTTCAGTAAATTTCAAGACACTTGGTTTCCAATGTTTTTTATCCTTAATCCACTCAAGTAATTTTTTTTCAAACTTGCTTAAAGCAAAGAATAGGTGATCACTGTTTTTAATTTCTGGAGTGCCCCCACATATTTTACATTTCACTTCCTGAAGGTCTTGAGGATCAAGTAATTTTCCACATTCATCGCATTGATCTCCTCTGGCTTTATCAGATGCACAATGTGGGCATTTACCTTCGATATATCTATCAGGAAGATATTTCTTACAATCATTACAATAAAATGCATCAACACTTTTTTTATATATATCCTTATTTTTATATAGAGTCAGAAAGATATCTTGCACTACTTCTGAATGATTATCTGTTGTTGTGCGGGTAAAAAGGTCAAATGAAATACCCATTTTTTTCATATTTTCGGTATGTTCCTTATTAAACTTATCGACAATTGCCTGTGGTGACGTTTTTTCATTTTCTGCAGATATTGTAATTGGTGTTCCATGTTCATCACTACCTGAAACCATTAAAACATCTTTACCTTTCATTCTGCAAAATCTGGCAAAAATATCAGCAGGTAGATAACAACCAGCGATATGACCAAGATGGAGTGATCCATTTGCATATGGCCAGGCTACACCGATATATATTTTCTCCTTCATGTAGAACACCTAAGCTGAATATCGGCATAACATTTAAATATGGCGCAAAGCTAATATATATGTATATAAGAGAAAAATAAAATTGGAAAATGGCACCATGAATGGTGCATTAATCAATTAAGATTAATTCATGTTCATCCGCTTAATTCGTCTTCAATTTAATATGCAAAAGCAATGTGTGGATTCACCACCTATTATTTGCTAGAAAGCGGATAAAGGTGCTCTTTTTCGATGTAAAATTTACAAAGGTGATGTTTAATGGTAATTGATCCAGCAACAACGAAATATTTGATTAAGGCTTATATTAAGGCTGATGGTATCATTGAAAAGTCTGATGTTGTAGGTGCTATTTTCGGTCAGACTGAAGGACTTCTAGGTGATGAATTAGATTTAAGAGAATTACAAAGATCTGCTAGAGTGGGAAGAATTGAAGTTGAACTTGAATCAAAAAATGGTAAAAGTGAGGGTGTTATAACTTTACCAACCTCACTTGATAAGGTTGAAACAGTAATTCTTGCTGCTGCTTTTGAAAGTATTGATCGGGTTGGTCCTTGTAAGGCAAATATTACTGCTGACCAAGTTGAAGATGTAAGAGTTGTTAGAAGAAAAAAAGTAATAGAGAGAGCAAAGGAACTATTAAACAAAGTAATGGAAGAAGGAAAGGTAGAAGGAGCAAGTATAGCAGATAATGTAAGACAAGCCGTTCAGGTAGAGGAAATTTCAAACTTTGGTGTAGATCATTGTCCAGCAGGTCCAAACATTGAAAAAAGTGATGCAATAATTATTGTAGAGGGTAGAAGAGACGTACTTAATCTTTTAAAGTATGGTATTAAAAATGTAATAGCTGTTGGTGGAACAAATATTCCAAAAACTGTTATAGGTCTTACAAAGGAAAGAATATCTACTGCTTTTGTTGATGGTGACAGAGGTGGTGAATTAATATTAAAGGAACTATTACAAACAGCTGATATTGATTTTGTTGCTCGTGCACCTGCAACTCGTGAGGTAGAAGAGATTCCTCAGAAACTTATTATGAAAGCTCTAAAAAACAAGATACCTGCAGAACAATATGCGGAAATGTATGATATAAAATTTGAAAAAAGACGTGAAAAAATTGATGAACTTCAAGATAAAAGTCCAAAGAAAGTGAAACCTGAGGAAAAAATTAATGAGGTAAAACCGAAAACTGAGACATCTAAAAAGGATAAAACAAAAGAGAAAATTATTACAGATAAACAGAAAAGATATGGCGAAATACTTAATGAAATTTCAGGTTCTTTAAAAGCAGTACTTTTTGATAATAATGATAAAGAGATTAAAAAGATTCCAGTAAGAGAACTCACTGACTCGCTTAAAAAAAGTGATAATATATATTCAGTAGTATTTGACGGGATAATTACACAAAGACTTTTAGATATTGCAAGTAGTAAAAACATATCTGAAATTGTAGGAATTAAACTTGGAAATGTTGTAAAAAAACCGACATCTGTAAAAATTTTAACGAAAAAAGATCTTGGTTAATTTTTTTTCTTTTTTTTATTTTTTTTGCAGACCTGAATTAACAACCCCTTTAAATACTTTCAATAGAAAACCATAAAAAGGCAAATTATTATGTCATCATATATTAAAAAGGGGCGTGAGGGAAGTTAATTATGCAAAAAGATGAGCTCATACAATTGCATACGTTTTTATTACAATTAAAAACTCATTTGGAGGACATTGTTCAAAATAATGGCGGAGTTGAGTTTCATGCTTATGTCAAGCTTGATGTAACTCCTTTCCAGGTTTATAAGTCTAAACGAGAACATAAACTTGCTGTTTTTACATTAAGTAAAGGTATTGCTGATCTTCTTTCAAACAACAATTGTCCGGGTTTAGAAAAGGTATCTAATAGACTCGAACAAATGTCAGAGCGTTTTATGACTGAAAAAGAAAAGGCTCTTGTCAAATCTTAGAAATTCTTAATCATAGTATAAGCATCTTCACCAGTTTGATAAAATTCGTTCTGTGTTTTATCTATCGTAAATCCATGTTTTTTGTAAAATTTAATTGCAGTTTTATTTTTTATTCTAACCTCTAAATCTATTTTTTTTATTTTTTCAAATAATATCACTTTAAAAAATTGATTTAATAGTTTGGAACCAATTCCTTGTTTTCTATGGTTTTTTGATACAGCAAGCATAAGTATTTTAGCATATTCAGGATTGATTTTTACCCCAATTAAAAAACCAATTATTTTATGATTTTCTTCTGCTATGATAAATCCTTCATGAAATGTTTCATAGAAATAATTGAATATACTTGGATTGTATCTTTCTGTTAGAGTTTCTGATGCTAATTTTATTACTGAAAACATCTCTGTTGGTTGAAATTTTCTTACTGAAATCACAATCGGTAAACTGACTATCTAATTATAAAATATTTCATCTATTAGAAAGTTATATAAATCATTTATATATTCTTATAAATCATTAATATGGTTGAGGAAGCATTTTTTGTAAAATCAGAGGATACTATACTTTTAAAAAAAGCAATCGCAATAATTTTGTATGATAAAAAAATTGAACAATCAAAAATTTCTAAATTTTTGAATCTAACCCAACCAATGGTTAGTAATTACTGTAGCTCAAATGAAAAAATACCAAAAGATATTTTCAATATAGCAGAAAAAATTTCAAATATTATATCAAATGGAAATTCAACAAATTTTTTCACCTGTGTAACCTTTTCTAATAATTCTATTAAAGGTCATTATTTTATTGCTGAAAAAAATGAAGTTATAAGTGATGAAAATAGTAAAATTATTAATAATCTAATTGAAGCTTTTCTATTACTTAAAGGTAAAGATATAAGCAGATTAATTCCTGAAGTTAAAATCAACATTGCAATGGCAAAACAAAAAGCATCTAATTCAGAGGATGTTGCTGCTTTTCTTAATGGATTAATAATTATAGATGATAAAGTAACAAATTATAATGGAGTGAGATTTGGTAAGAGTAAGCATCTTTCTTCTCTTCTGTTATATTTGAGAGATCATATAAATATAAATGCAATAATGAATGTTGCATTCATTGAAGATGTAAAAAAAACAGATTTTTCTTACAGTAGTTTAACAAAAGATTTCAAATTTAAAGATGAAAAAAAAGATTTAGATATTCTTCTGCATAATGGAGATTTTGGAATAGAACCTTGTGCTTATGTTGTTGGTAAAAATGCTGTTGATGTTGTAAATAAAATAATTAAGATTTGTGAGGAATTGAAATGAAATTAAAAGACGAAAAAATTACAAAAGCAATTGTTGAAAGATATATGAAAAAATTTATAGATAATCTAAATCAAGATGTAATAATTGCTGGAGCAGGACCAGCAGGACTTACAACTGCCTATTATCTAGCAAAAAAGGGATATAAAGTTTCAATTTTTGAAAGAAAGCTCTCGATTGGTGGAGGTATGTGGGGTGGTGGAATGATGTTCAACGAAATTGTTGTTGGCGAAGATGGCAAAAAAATACTAGATGAATTTGGTATAAATTCAGAAAAATATGAAGAAGGATATTATACTGCTGATTCAGTTGAGGCAATTTCAACTATATGTTCAAAAGCAACTAAAGCAGGAGTTAAGATATTTAATTGTATTTCTGTAGAAGATGTTATGATTGAGAAAAATTCTGTGTGTGGTGTTGTAATAAACTGGAGTTCTGTTGATATAGCAGGTCTACATGTTGATCCATTATCAGTAAGGTCTAGATATGTTGTTGAAGCTACAGGTCATCCTTTAGAGGTATTGCAAATTCTTGAAAAAAAAGTTGAAGGTGATTTATTCACAAAAACTGGAAAAATAATGGGTGAAAAATCAATGAATGCTGAAATCGGAGAAAAGACAGTTGTAGAAAATACAAAAGAGATTTACAATAATGTTTATGTTGTAGGAATGGCTGCAAATGCAGCTTTTGGAACAAATCGGATGGGTCCTATTTTTGGGGGAATGTTGCTGTCAGGTAAGAAATTATCAGATATTTTAATTAAAAGATTGGAAGAAAGTAATAAAATTAAAGAAAAAATTGAAGGAATTGTTAATGTTGAATAAATTTGAAAATATTGATTTTTATATGATTACAGATTCAATTTTATCAAAAAATGGTATTTTTTCTGATGTTAAAAATGCAATACAGGCTGGTTGTAAAATAGTTCAATATCGAGAAAAAAATAAACCCACTCGTGTTATGGTTGAAGAAGCAAAAAAGCTAAAGAAAATTTGTGATAAAAAAGCAATTTTTCTTATTAATGATAGAATAGATATTGCCTTAGCAGTTGATTCAGATGGCGTTCATATAGGCCAAGATGATATGGCCTTTGAGACTGTGAAAAAACTTATTGGAAATGATAAATTCATTGGTATGACAGTTCATAATTTAGAAGAAGCATATCAGGCTGAAAAATATGGAGTAGATTATATTGGACTTGCTCCAATTTTTGAGACTGATACTAAAGAGGATGCTTTGAAACCATGTGGAATTGAAATGATTTTAAATGTAAGAAAAAATATAAAAATTCCAATAGTTGCAGTTGGAGGAATTAATAAAAAAAATGTAAAAGATGTATTAATTGCTGGAGCAGATTCTGTTGCTCCAATTAAATCTATTCTGAGTTGTAATGATATTTATAATGAAATTAAGGACTTTATTAATATTATAGGAGAGTGGAAAAAATGATGACGCAATTGGGGATGGCAAGAAACAATGAAATTTCAAATGAAATGAAAATAGTATCAGATAAAGAAAAAACAGATGTAAACAATTTGTTGAAAAAAATTTCTCAAGGAAGAATTGTTATTCCTGCATCAAAGCTTCATAAAAATCTAAGTCCTATTGGTATTGGTGAAGGCCTAAGTGTAAAAATAAATGCAAATATTGGTTCTTCACCTGATAAAGCAGATATCAATCATGAACTTGAAAAATTAAGAATTTGCATCGATGCAAAAGCTGATACTGTTATGGATTTGAGCACTGGTGGAGACATCGATGCAATACGACGTGAAATTATAAAAAATAGTAATATTCCAGTTGGAACAGTTCCTGTCTATCAAGCAGCTTGTACTGTTGATGATGTAGTTGAGCTTGATGAGAAAGATTTTATAAATGGGATTAAAAAACATATTGAGGATGGTGTAGATTTTATTACAATTCATGCAGGTCTTTTAAGAAATTCTATTCCTTTTATTAAAAAGCGTATGATGGGTGTCGTAAGTAGAGGTGGTGCTCTAATACTAAAATGGATGATACATCATAACAAAGAAAATCCTCTTTATGAAAATTTCAATGATATTTTAGATATGGCCAAAAGATATGATGTTACATTAAGTCTTGGTGACGGGCTTAGACCTGGTTGTCTAAAGGATGCAACTGATAAAGCACAAATTTCTGAACTAAAAGTAATTGGGGATTTGACATTAAAGGCTTGGAAGAAAGATGTACAGGTTATGGTGGAAGGCCCAGGTCATATTCCTTTGCATCAAATTGAAAAAAATATAAGACTTGAAAAGGAAATTTGTCATGGTGCCCCATTCTACGTTCTTGGTCCTATTGTTACAGATATTGCGCCGGGTTATGACCATATAACAAGTGCCATTGGTGGATGCCTTGCTGCTTATTATGGTGCTAACTTTCTATGCTATGTAACACAAGCAGAACATTTGGGACTTCCCAATGTTGAAGAGGTAAAGGAGGGAGTAATAGCTTCTAGAATTGCGGCTCATGCTGCAGATGTGGCCAGAGGTCTTGACGGTGCTATTGACTGGGATAATAAGATGAGTAGAGCGCGATCTGAACTGGATTGGAAGAAAATGCTTGAACTTTCAATAAATCCAGGTTTAGCAAGAGATATTCGTGAGAGATGTAAAGATGCAGATGAAGAAGTATGTTCAATGTGTGGTAGATTTTGTTCTATAAAAACAAGTAAATGTGCTATAAATGAAAATTAAGGAAATTGGTGAATTTGGACTAATTGATCGAATTACTCGTAAACAAAATAATAAAGAGGTCATTGTTGGAATTGGAGATGATGCAGCTGTCTTTCAAACAACTATAGGTCTGCAGGTTTTAACAACAGATTGTTTGGTTGAAGGAGATCATTTTAAAAGAGAATGGTTTTCATCAGAGCAAATTGGAATGAAGGCAATTGAAATTAATGTTTCAGATATTGCAGCTATGGGTGCAAAACCAAAATATGTACTTGTTTCAATGGCATTACCAATAGACCTTGATGTAGAGTTTGTTGATGGATTATATAAAGGAATGTGGAAGTCTTGTAGTAAATATAAAATTGAGATAATTGGTGGCAATATGACCCATTGTAATAAAATCGTTATCTCAATAACCTTAACTGGGGAAGTAAATAAAAAAAAGCTTTCTTTAAGGAGTGGTGCAAAGCCTGGTGATTTTATTTTTACATCAGGTCATTTAGGTTTTGGAAAAGCCGGTCTTAGATTATTTCAAGAAAAAATTAAAGGATTTGAAAAAGTAAAAAAAGCTTATCTTGAACCAAAAGCCCAATTAAAAACTGCTTTAGATATTGCTCAATATGTAAATTCTTTGATTGATATCTCAGATGGCCTTGGTCCAGAAATAAGACATATATGTAAACAAAGCGGGTGTGGGGCAATTATTTATAAGGATAAAATTCCAATTTCAGAAGAAGTTAGAAATGTTGCAGATAAATTAGGAGAGGATGAATATAATTATGCACTTTTTGGTGGAGAGGATTTTCAATTATTATTTACTGTTTCTAAAGAAAATATTGACAAAGTAAAAGGTTTTTTGATTGGTGAAATTATAAAAAATAAAAAAATAAGTTTATTTTATAATGGTAAAAAAAAAGAAATTAAAGAAAAAGGATATGATCATTTCTCAAGAGGAATATAATTCATTTTTTAAATTAAAAAAAGAGAGAGGGGTATGTTTTTTTACAAGTAAAATAACTGTCTCAATATTTGAAATGCATTTGGAAACCGTTCAAATAACCATAGATATAGGAAATTAAATGATGTCCTGCTTCTCGGTGTTTTAAGGTATACCTCTATTTCACAAAATTCACTATATGGAATTTCACTATTTACTACTTTGATAGTACCTGTAAATATTTTGTTTGGGTTTTCAGGTGCAACAACTTCAACATTTATTGTTATCCAGCTTCCTGATTCCAAATCTGTACCACTTGATGGTGAATATGTCCATGTTCCCCAGTCTGGTACTTCTGCAATCTTCCAATTTAGTAATGAACCTTCTTCTCCAACATTTCCGATTTCAAACTCACCAGTAACAGTTGCACCTTGAGGTACTGCCTCCCATCTTAATGTGCCATCACATTGAAGGCTTGGTATACATTGAGGAGTACAATTAAAGACAGAGACGCTGAAAGCATCAATTCCCGCCTCAACTACAGAACCTTCATCTAGATCTGAAGCTTCAAAACGTACTTTTATTTGGTCACTTGATGTTATGAAATCTGAAGTCATAAATCCATATTTATTCCATCCAGGTTCTGATATTGGTCCAAATGATTTTACTAAAATCCAATTAGCACCATTATCATTTGTTATATGTACATTAAAAATATCATTGTTTGGATCATTACCATAATTATTAGTGTACCATAAAGCATATTCTATGTAAGCATTGTTATATTCTCCTAGATCTATTGTTGGTGAAATCAACCATGTGATTCCATCATCTACATCAGAATTGCCTTCTACATTTTCAGTAATATAGCATTTGCCTGATCCATCATAATCAGTTGGTGGATCGCCACGTAATCCACCCCCAATAGGAATGCCTCTTTCCCAAGCACCAGCTGTAAGATAAGGATCATTTTCAACAGTCCAACCTTGATCGGTTTCAAAATCATCTAACATTATTTTTTCAACCCCATATGAAAAAACTGTTGTATATGTTTTATCTGGCGCCCCCATTGGCCATAACTGAATACTTCCATTTTTTGACTCTGCTGAGAAATAATATAAGGCTTGGGTTTCACATTCTCCTGCTGGGAAAACAGCATCATAAATATTTGGATCAACTTCAATCATTGGAATTTCATCCCAACCTGAACCATCATTGAAATAAAGCATTCCTGTATCAGGTTCGGGATGCTCTGTTATATTATATACAACTACCCTTAAACTTGTTCCACCACAGGGTCTAATTATCTCAGGAAGTCCATCTGGAAATTCAAAACCTAGATAGGCTAAAGGAGGTGCATCCATGTTATGTGCTCCAAAACCAGCAGCAATTTCTTGATAATGAGGTGTACCATCATAGATATTACCGTTGTCATCATCAAGAACAAGATAATCTATTGTGATACTGGGATCAATCATAGTTCCACTATGTAGAAGCATTGCATTTATTGCAAGGTTACTTATAATATCTGTATAATTTTCAGGATTAGTAATATTTAGTTCATTACGAGTATCCCAAACGCAACCTGAAAGCAATTGTCCACAATAATGGATTTCACCTGCGCATGGATATTGTAGGTCATTATCACCAGATCTCATTGGCGTATCACAGTCACCATAAAAACCATATGCAAGTCCAGGGTTATCAGTAATTAGAATACCCATTACATCACCCATTCCTTCCCCATATTGTCCTTGTCCGCTACCAGCTAATGCTACCAAATGATGACCATATTCATGATGAATTACGGTTGAAAAAGCACTATTTGCACAACCTCCTCCTTCTCTGAAAAAGTTTATGGATTCATAATCATAATATGCATTACAATAATCATTTATATTAACATTAACAGGAAACTCATTTTGATCTAATCCTGGATAATCTGGATTGTATTTTATTGTGAAGTCACGTACGATATTTGCCTGAAAATAACCATTTACTTCAGCTCTTTTATATTCATCATTATTCAAATCATTATGCATGAAATTTACTGGACCAGGTGGTGTTACGGTTTGAGAAAGTATTGTGTCTGATCCTGCTTGATTGAAAACCCTGATCCATTTTCCTCTTAGACCAGATTGAACTGTTACTGGAGAAGAACCTTCATTTGGAATTGTAAAATTTCCATTTTCATCAGCATATGTTACGGTATCACCAATGTTTACTCTAGCCCACATTAAATATTCTGCTAATTCATCTTCACAAAAATCTGCACCTTTATCTTGTGTTGCTTTACCTTGTACATTTCCAGTAATATCTACATTTATTATGAGATTTTCAACATATAAAATTTCACCATTATATGCATCAGCAACAAACAAATATTTTTGAGGAGAGCTGTCACCATTTTTATAACCATTATCACCAATAAAATTGTAGGCTAATTTAGGTTGAATAATCATATTATCCAAACCTGCCCATATAACCAATTCAGGTTGTGTAAAATCAATTAAACTTGGTTTCATTGATAATGCGTTATTGATTCCATCTTGAGGATTTAATTCTTGTTGATAAAAATCTGCTAAAAACCCATTAAGGTTTTTAAGATCAACTGATGCATAAACTAGTGGATAATTCTCTTCATTTTTTACAAGTAATATAAGTCTTGATCTAAAAACAGGTATATTGTTCTTATATTGAGCAAAATTCACTCCAGTGAATTTGTATTCACCTGTTTCCCTATTATACATAATAGGTTGGAAATTTTGATATTCTAAATCTGAAACTTCCAATCCAAATAAATTAGCATTTGCTTGAATAAATGCATTTGCACTCTTGAATGGACTTTCTCCATAAGAAAAAGCTTCCCCATACAGACGTTTAATCTGACCATCATGTGTGTATGCACTAACATGTGCCTTACTACCACTAATCTCAACATTTAGGTTTTTTTCAATTGGATAATCTGTTGAAATTGGCATATAAGATTTCTTAGATTTTATAATTTCATGAGTTTGTTCAATTTCAATTCTCTCACTAGTACCAGGTACATTACTTGCGCCAAAAGCGGCAACAGAAAGTAAAATTATTATTCCTAATACTAAAAATTTTTTATAAAAGAAAATTTTCATTCTTTTTCTACCTCCACTTAATATAATTATGATTAACATATGTTAATTTTATTTATAAGGATTATGTTTTTAAAAAATAATAGAAATACATCAATAAAATTATGAAAATATTTCAAAAATAGTTATTAGTATAACAATAATTGGAACACAAACTATCGTTGTCCATGTAACAACATGAGCAGTAGATTTTTTATCAATTCCATATGGAACTAAAAACATATTTGTGCTTGTTATTGGAAGAATTGAATTTATTGTTATTACAGCAAACCATGCACTTGAAATTATACCAATAGCAAATAATGGATAAAAAATAATTGCAGTAATAATTGGTGTTACAATGGTTGTTAGAATGAAAATTCCTCTTACCCACTCCCAATGATCACCTTTTTCATTTTTTTTATCAATATTTAATAATTTTCTTAGCTCATTTTTTTTAAGGTCGTTTGGATGAATACCTGCACCAACATAATAAAGAGCAGCTGGAATTGTGATTGCAGAATAAAATATTATAATAATTTCTAAATCATCTCCAAGATTTTTTGTTGTAAAACCTGTTAGTCCATGAGTACCAACAGCAGCTATAACAAAAATGATAAGATACCATGGGTAAAGTTTCAAATACCAAGGTAAAGTCTTTTCATTGCTATTTTCTTTATTTTTTATTTCTTTTTTATGCATATGTGAAAGAATATATGGTATAATTGCAAATAGTGCTACACCAACCAATGCAATATAAATTGCCGCTTCAATTTTCCATGGAGATGCCAAAAGTGCACCGCCAATAAATGCAGAGCTTCTACCTTGATTTGTAATTACTGTTTTAATAAACAATTGCTTTTTTGCTCCTTCTATTTTCCAACTCTTTGCTTTTTGCCAAGCAAAAAAATAAGCAAGAATGTACATAAAAAAAACAATAAAACTTACAAGGATTGCAAACTCTATTTCATTTTTACCAAAATCTGTATTTACAAAAATTCTAAAAACTAAAACTGGTATAAAGAAAAATAAAAGAATTAAACCAATTTTTTTCATAATTTTATCTATTTTTCCCCTACCAATTATTTTTGAAAGAAATATTGTTACTATAAAACCAACAAGAATCCATGGTAGAGTATAAAGTCCAGATATATATGGTAATATATCTTTTAATATGTCTATCATTAAATTTTTACTCCTAATTACCGATCAAGAACTCTAACTGCTTTTCCAATACTTCTGGGTATTGATTTTGGTTCTAAAATTTTCACAGGAATATGTAGATTCAAAATAGTAAAAATTTCTTCCTCTGCTTGCTTTTCTAGTTCTTCAATTCGACCTTCCTTCCATCTATTTTCAGTAGGTTCAACTTCTACAGAAAGAGAAGTAATTTCTCCTTTTTTTGTCTTAATGATTTGATAATTATCACTTAAATCCTTTACCTGCATTAGTGCTGACTCGATTTGCGATGGGAATACAATTACTCCTTTTACCTTCATCATGTCATCACTTCTACCCTTAATGCGTGATTGTATAGGAAGAGTTCTACCACATTCGCATTCCTCTTCATAATAAATTGCTAAATCTCTTGTTCTAAAACGCAAAGCAGGAAACGCCTCTTTTGTAAGTGTTGTAAAAACTAATTCTCCTTCCTCACCGGGAGATAATGTTTCACCAGTGTCAGGATTTATAACCTCAGGTAGAAAATGATCAGCATTAATATGCAATTTTTTATACTTGCATTCAGAAACAATACCTGGGCCGATAATCTCTGTTAAACCATAATGTTCATGAGCAATAATCCCCCATCTTTTTTCAACATTGCTCCTCATTTCTTCGCTCCAAGCTTCAGCACCAAAACAACCAATCTTTAAATTGAAATCTTTCAATGGATTAAGACCCATGAATTCTGCAGTTTCAGCCATATACATAGAATAAGATGGAGTACATACCAAAGCTGTTGTTCCAAAATCCTTCATAATTGTAATTTGTCTTTTTGTATTTCCTGAGGATATTGTAATAACAACTGCTCCAATTTTCTGTGCACCTTTCTCAAAACCATGAGCACCTGTGAATAGTCCATAACCATAAGCATTCTGCATAATATCATGTTTTCTGAGCCCATTTGCCCAAAGAGAACGAGCCATTACTTCAGCCCAAAGCTCAACATCATTTTTAGTATATGGACCAACAACAGGTTTTCCAGTTGTACCAGATGAGGCATGAACCTCTACAATATCATCAATTTCAGTACAAACAAGACCGAAAGGATAGAAACCTCTAAGATCCTGTTTTGTTATAAATGGAATTTTTTCAATATCCTTTAAAGATCTTATATTATCAGATGATATTTTTGCCTCTTTAAGTCTATCTCGATAAAACCTATTGTTTCTAAAAACATAGTCAACCATTTTTTTTAATCTTTTTAATTGTAGATCTTTTAATTCCTTCAAAGGCATGCATTCAATCTTGCTGTCCCAAACATTTTCAGCCATAATTTGCCTCCCTTTTTCGCCCACTGAATATAATTATCCAATATAATAATTACTAATAGTATAAGAAATAATTTTAAATAAAATTTAATATCTATTTAAAAAACGAAAAAAAAACACAAACGTGAAAAAATGAAAATATCAGTTTTAGGTTCAGGTATGATGGGATCAGCACTAGCTTTTGACTTGTCAAAATACTCTAATTTTAATGAAATAAATATAGTAGATAGAAATTCTAAATCATTAGAATCTGCAAAAAAATTTCTAAAAAACAAAAAAATTAATTTTTCGATTCTAAATGTAGAAAATTCATCAGATTTAAAAAAACATTTTAAAAAATATGATATAATAATATCTGCGATTCCTTACAAATATAACTATAAATTAGCAAAGTTTGCAGTAGAGACAAAAACTCATTTTCTTGATCTTGGTGGAAATAATGATATTGTAAAAAAAGAAAGAACTCTTTTTAATAAGGCATATGAAAACAAAGTAACAATAATTCCGGATTGTGGTCTTGCACCAGGTTTGAGTTCTGTTATTACCCGTGATATTGTTGAAAGCTTAGATTCAGTAGAATTTGTAAAAATAAGAGTTGGAGGACTACCGATTTATCCTAAGCCACCTCTAGACTATCAAATTGTTTTTTCACCATATGGTCTTATAAATGAATATATTGAGAACTCAATAATTCTCAATAATGGTAAAATTATAAAGAAAAAATCAATGACAGGGATTGAGAAAATCATATTTCCAGAACCTTTTAGACAAATGGAAGCATTTCTGACATCTGGAGGTACATCCACATTACCTTATACTTTTAAAGATAAAATTAAATATATTGACTATAAAACTATTAGATATCCCGGTCATTGTGAAAAATTCAAACATCTTCTGGACTTAGGACTTGGAAATAAGGATAAACTAATTTTTGGAAATAAAAAAATTATTCCACGTGAGGCTTTTGTATCATTTCTATTAAAAATATTACCTAAAAATGAAAAAGATGTTGTTCTCCTAAAAGTTTTTTCAAAAGGGCTAAAAGATGGAAAGGATTTGTCTATAAATTATTCAATGATTGATTATTATGATGAGAAAAATAATATTACTGCGATGATGCGTACAACAAGTTATCCAACTTCAATAATTGCCCAATTTATAGAAAATGGGAGGATTAATGATTATGGTGTTTTTGGTTGTGAGGAAATAGTTCCGTGTTCTCCATTTTTTAATGAATTGAAAAAGAGAGGAATAAAAATTAAGAAGGAAAAAAATGAATATTGAACAAGATTTTTTAGAAGGTAAAAAAAGTGCAATTTCAAAGCTAAATAGAGCAAAAAAAGAAAATAAAGTTGATATAGGAATTCTATCAATACTAGATATTATCAATGGTTCAGATAATTATTATACTTCTAGTAGCTGTTATGGTAGAATAGTAGTTTTAGAAATACCAAATATTGGAAATAAAAAGGAAGCAAGATTTCTTGATAAATGGCATCGAGCAATTGATATTGAAGAATTGATTTCTGCAATAAAAAAAGCAAAAATCGGTCAAATTTGGCTTCTTTCACAGTCACCAATAATTCATATTACAGCAAAAACAAATGATGCAGCTGATAGGATTTTAAAAACTGCGATTGCATGTGGTTTTAAAAACTCTGGAATAAAATCATTTAAAAGAAAAATTGTAGTTGAAATTTGCAGTACTGAAAGACTCGATGTACCAATTGGAAGTGATGGTGTTTTATTTAGTAATAAAGAACATTTAGAACTACTTACTGGCATTTCAAATGAGATTTTTAATAAATCAAGAAAAAAATTGGATAAATTGGAAAAACAATTGAAGAAAGATTTAAAAACTCATAAATCAACCAATAATTAGGTTAAGATGAAGGGAATAACAAGAGGTCAAATAAAATTTACATTTTACATTATGCTTATGTTATTTTTTATCTTCTATGTTTTATTTCTCTCAATTAGAGATCCAGTCATTTCAAAAATAGTGCATATTTTTATTTTTATAATTGCAGTAATAATGTTTTTAGGTATAATTATATCCTTTTATTATAAGTTTTTAACAGTAAAACATATATTGAAAATAAAAAAAGAAAAGGAAAAAAATATAAGAGATTTCTATAGATATCAGAAGTTTCTTGAACCAACTGATTTTAACGTAAACAATTAATTTATTTTTAACTGAATCATCCATGCATCCTTTGGAATTTTTTTGTAAATATTAAAAGGGTCTTCCCTTTTTTCTTCAACAGCTACTTCTTTAATTCTATCATTATCAAAGGACCAATAGTATTTTCGCATTTGTTTACCTTTTTCTTTGAATTCCTCTCTTCTAATTTTAAGAAGCTTTTCTCTTTGTAAATCATAAAAAAGTGCACGGACATATTTATCAATTGTCATATCCTCGATTTCCTCCTTACCTTTAAATATTCCTTCAACGGTTTTTGCTAGTGCTACTGCATCTTCTTTTGACATATCAAATCTATTTTTGAGTGCTTTTATTAATAATTGTTTCATTATTAATTCCCCGGTATGCCTTATTTTTTGTAATTCTGCTTATAAAGTCCTTGTTGTACAACTGTTATCTGAAAGACTTTTGTTCCGAATTATTTAAATCCATATTGGCTATTCACTGCTTCAAAATCTGGGGGTTAATGATTATGACAAAAAGAATTTACAATTTCTATGCAGGTCCTGCAACCTTACCACTTCCAGCACTCAAAAAAGCACAAAAGGAGCTTTTGGATTTTCAAGGAACTGGTATGTCCCTTATGGAGCTTTCTCATAGATCAAAGCAATATGATGCTATGCATAAGGAAGCCTCTAATCTAGTTAGAAGACTTATGGGTGTGTCTGATGAATATAAGATATTATGGCTTCAGGGGGGTGCTTCAAGCCAGTTTTATATGGTTCCTTTAAATCTACAAAAAAATGGTAAACCGTTTGAATACGTCAATACTGGTGTTTGGTCAAAAAAGGCAATAAAAGAAGCAAAATTCTATGGAGAAGTAAAGGTTGTTGCTAGTTCAGAAGATGAGAACTTTTCATATATTCCTAAAGATATTGATTTTAGCTCAAATGCTGCTTTTGCTCATATTACGGGTAACAATACAATTTATGGAACTGAATTTCACAATTGGCCAGATGTTCCTGGTGATGTTCCTCTTGCCTGTGACATGTCCTCACATATTATGGATAAAGTAATAAATGTGAAGAAATTCGGGGTAATTTATGCTGGTGCTCAAAAAAACATTGGTCCAGCAGGAGTAACATTAGTAATTATTAGAGAGGATCTTTTAAACAGAGTTCCAGAAAATACTCCTACAATGCAAAAATGGATAACTCATGTTGAGAAGGATTCACTTTTCAACACAGGTCCTTGTTGGGCAATTTATATGTGCAAGTTATGCCTTGAACATCTTGAAAGTATAGGTGGGATTCCAGCTATTGAAAAGATAAATAGAAAGAAGGCAAAGATAATTTATGATTTAATTGATAATTCAAATGGCTATTTCAAAGGTCATGCAAAGCCTGATTCTAGATCACTAATGAATATAACATTTAACCTACCAACATCTGAACTTGAGGAAAAATGTGTAAAAGAGGCAATTGAAAATAACCTTGTTGGTTTAAAAGGTCATAGATCTGTTGGTGGTATGAGAGCTTCAATTTATAATGCAATGTCAATTGAAGGAGTCAATGCTCTTGCAGATTTTCTGAAAGAATTTCAAGAAAACAATCAATAGCCTTTTTACTCTCTTTTTTTTAATTATATCTATAAAAATTTTACAGATTGACATTTTAACAGGTTATGTTTATATATAATCATCAACAAAAAAAACCATGATACACAGTATCACAATATATGTTGAGGAGAGAAATATGTATAAAAAAATAATGATTGTTGATGATGAGCCGGATATATTAACATCATTAAAAACCGTTTTTCAAAATCAGGATTATGATGTAGTAACAGTTGATAATGGACTAGATTGTATAACTGAACTTGAAAGAGGTTTTAAAGGTGTGATACTAATGGATATTATGATGCCAGGGATGGATGGATGGCAAACAATAAAAGAGATTGTAAATAAAGGATTAATAAAAAATGTAGCAATAGGTATTATTACAGGTAAGGGAACAAAAAATCACACTAATATGCAAGGACTTTCTTGCTATATATATGACTATTTCTCAAAACCATTGAACATCAGAGATTTGATACGCAGTGTTGAAAACTGTGATATATTTATCAATGAAAACGATATACAATAAATAACTTAATTTTTAAAATTTATTTAAATATGCAAAAATTTGACATAATGTCATTT